>Ga0070658_10001893_pt1 | contig 17657 bp, 13 predicted proteins | sample KBSC13metaG_FD_64664 | JGI IMG/M metagenome (GOLD analysis project Ga0070658, IMG submission 64664) | Corn rhizosphere microbial communities from Kellogg Biological Station, Michigan, USA - KBS C1-3 metaG | ecosystem: Host-associated > Plants > Roots > Rhizosphere > Soil ...
TACATCGTGTATGGGCCATGTGACGGCGTAACTGAGTTCCAACCTTGCGGCAGACCGATCGAAAAGTTCTGCTTCGTAACCGTATGCAGCTTCGGAGTATTGGCCGTGACGGTGCCGACGTACGCGTGCGACTGGGTCAGGGTGGTGTGCGACTGCAGTAGCTGGCGTCCCTGCCAGACCAGGCCGCCAAGGAAGCAGATGGCAGCAAGCAGCAGGATGCCGTAGAGCCGATAATGGCGTCTTGGGGGCTGTCCGAGCTGATACGTCACACTGAGCCCTTCCCCATGGCAGCGACAGATGTTGGACGCTTCTTGACAGTAGTGAGACGGGATTGGAAGCTCTGGGCCGCATCTTCGAGCCCTAGAACCCGTAGCGCCTCGATAAGAACAACGAGCGACGCGAGCTGCGCCGGCTCCAATACCGCCCCCTGTTCCGCCTGGACGAACGCATGCTCCACTTTTCCCACGAGCCACTTCTCTTCGGCCGGCAACACCTGGTTCGTCGTCACACGGGCCGGTTCCAGCGGCACCGCCAGTTCGAGCGAGCGGGCTGAGTAATCCCGCTTGCGCAAGTGGCCGCGCTTGATGAGGTTATTGACGTGCAGAGCGACTGTTGCCACAGAAGTATACTTCAGGCCCATCATAATCTCGCGATAACTCGGGCTATAGCCATGCTGGGCGATGAACTCGCCGATGAAGGTAAGTAGCTCCCGCTGTTTCTTGGTTGGCCGGATGACAGCCGGCGAAGGTGTTTGTTTTTCGTTCACCCTTTCATGCTAACGCTTTGTTTCTGGGGCGTCAACGACGGGGCAACCGCAATACCGGCCAAACCCCACCAGAGGTAGGCAAGCGTGTCGTCTGTCCACGCATGGCTAAAGAGGCAGATAATACAGACAGCAACCACGGCAGCGAGCAGGCCGAGCGCCAGTGGATCGGTACGTTGCTGCCACAATTGAAGTACGATAAGCCAGATGATAACCAGGAAAAGCACCAGGCCAATCCAGCCAACTTCCTGCGCGATTTGGATGAAATAGTTCTCGGATACGCGCACCGGGTGGTCCGTGTTATAGACCGACGCCGGACCAGCTGTCCCTGGGCCACGGCCAAGCGGTTCGTGCACTACATCACGCAACCCAGCCTGCAGCGCCGAGGCGTGCCCTTGATCCGATGTCGTCTTTACCAACGAATGTTCCTGTGTATGGAATATGACATTCTGGAAAGTAGTGTTATGCCAAAGCAGCAGCGCAGTGCCTGCAAGTAGCACGGCAACCGCCAGGCTACTGGCCGCTGCCCATAGCCGTACGCGCGCCGGCAACTGCACGCCAAAAAGTATCACGAGGCCCACTGCCGCGCCAAGCCAGGCAGCCCGCGAGAAGGTAAGCACGAGCGTGACGGTCACGCCGCAAACTAGTAAGCCGAGGGCCACCTTTTGCCATCGCGCCTTTGCAGCCTTACGTCGTCGACCCCAGGCAAACCCCACCGCCACGAGCAGGCATAATACTACGACAAGGTACGCACCAAGCGGATTCGCGCCGCGCAAGGTCGACATGATGCGAATGTAGTGCACATTGTTGTTAATATCTTCGTACGGAAAGATAGTGAGCGTGCTATAGCCCAGGTGCCGCAGGAAATCGTAGGGTAGGACAAGGTGCTGCAGCAGGCCGAAGATAACGACGACAGCCGCCGGCCAGAAAACGAGCTTCTGCCAAACAGCCTTTAAAGACACGGTCCGACTGGCAACGATACAAACGCTCACAAAAAATACGAGATACCGCGTATCGACGAGCCAGCCGTAGGCAAGCGCTTTTGCATCTACCTGATGCATCCTTAGGGCGACCACACCCCAGACCAGCTGAACCAGGCAATACGCCACAATGGCCCACATGAGCCGCCACCGGTGCAGCCGTCGCCGCAGCGCCGCATCGGTAACTACGACATATGTCGCCCCGACGACTAACAAAAGCAGCAGGCATTCTTTCCAGAGTCGCAACGCCGTATAGTGCCCGACCAGCGATGCGAACCAGACGGTAAGCAGCGCATGGAAGGGAATAAACACAATGATCATAGCTACCATCCCTGCCAGGATCTGTAGCAGCCGCTTGGATGTCACAATATTCGTTTGCATAGGTGTTACAATGTTAGTATATCGTGCTGACGGCAGGATGGGCACAGGTAAGTACAGCCGACTGCTACGTGCTAATGGTGTGACACTACTTGATGAAGAATAATTCCTCACTCATTTACAACGTCTTTCTCGTCATCGGCGATTTTCTGGCGCTCCTTATCGCATTTGTCGTCGCCTACATTTTGCGTGTTACGCTTGACCACACGCCGATCAGCGCCCATATCCATGCATTCACCTATGTCACGATTCTCACTACCCTGCTTCCCTTCTTCATTCTCGTCTTTGCCTTGTTCAGCCTCTATAATTCCCGCGTCTACGACTACCGGTTCCGCGAACTGGGACGACTAGCGGTCGGCTGCCTTGTCGGGGTGATGGGCATCGTTACCTACAGCTACCTCGCGGACGTCAGTATCTTCCCAGCCCGTCTCGTGTTACTCTACGGCTTCTTGCTGGCGTTTTGTTTTGTACTGCTGTTCCGCACGATGGCACGGGGCATCCGTCGGCAACTTTTTCGTTACGGTAAGGGCGTCACAAACGTCCTGCTCGTCGGCGATACGAAGCTGACCATCGAGCTCACCCAGATGCTAGCCAACACGGCCGTAACCGGCTACCGTGTCATCGGCATCGTGGGCTGCAACGAATTTACACCGACGCACGAGCAACACATCCCCTGCTTTACTACCTTTGATGAAGCAGCTACGGTGGCAGGCACGCAGCTGCACACGATCATTCAGACAGAGCTCTATGCCTCCGGTCCCAAGAATACTGACATTCTCGTTTACGCCCAGGGACACCACCTGGGCTATAGTTTTGTGCCGGGCAATGCCGACTTGTTTACCGGCAATATCGAAGCTGAACTATTCCAATCCATACCGGTCATCACGGTCAATCAGACGGCGCTCACCGGTTGGGGACGCGTGGCCAAACGCTTGGCCGACGTCGTCCTGAGCCTGACGGCCATCATCATTACGTCGCCGATTATGCTGGTAGTAGCTATCGCCATAAAGCTCTACGACGGCGGTCCGGTATTTTTTCTGCACCCGCGATTAACGAGGGGCAACCGGGTTTTCAAGCTGTACAAGTTCCGCTCGCACAACCTCAAATACAGCGGCCTGGAACCGGAAGAAGCATTCGCTAAAATGGGCAAGCCCGAGTTGGCCATAGAATACCGTAAAAACGGCGATATGATCCCCAACGACCCGCGGGTTACCCCAATCGGTCGCTTTATCCGCCGTACAAGCATCGATGAACTGGCGCAGTTATTCAATGTCCTAAAGGGTGACATCAGCCTGGTCGGACCGCGCGCGCTCGTGCCCCGAGAACTGCAAGTCTACAGCAAACGGCACGCTATCCTGAGCGTCAAGGCCGGCATAACGGGCCTGGCACAAGTATCCGGCCGCCGCGATATCAGCTTCGACGAACGGCGGCAGCTCGACTTGTACTACGTCCAGAACTGGAGCCTGCTAGGTGATTTCGTTATCATGATCCGAACGTTTTGGGTGGTACTCAATAAGCGAGGGACCGCATAGGCCTTATGGAACGTAACCGCTTGCGAGGCGGACCCGCGCGCGCCCAGTCGCGGCGTACGACGGCGCCGAAGCCAAAAGATGAATTGGTAGGGCTTAGGGTCGCCATCGTCCATGACTGGCTCATCGGCGGCGGCGCCGAACATGTCGTCGAGGAATTGCACCACCTATTTCCGGACGCTCCGATTTATACCTCGTACGCCACACGGGAGTGGCGCGAACGCCTGGACGGCAAGGTGCGGACCGGTCTGTTGCAGCACTGGCCGTTCTCGATCTTGCGTAAGTACATCGCTCCGCTGCGTATCTGGTGGTTTACACGTCTCAGCTTCTCGGATTATGACCTCGTCATCAGCAGTTCGGGCGCCGAAGCTAAAGGAATCCGTGTGCCGCATAGCGCCCTACATATCAATTACTGCCACGCGCCGACACATTACTATTGGAGCCGCTACCAGGAATACATGCGCCATCCGGGCTTCGGTATATTCGATTGGCTGGCACGGCCGGGACTACGCTTGCTCGTCAACCCGCTACGGCGGTGGGACTATAAAGCCGCACAGCGTCCAGACTTTATGGTGACGAATTCCACCCATGTAGCGAAAGAGATTCAGAAATACTACGACCGCAGTGCCACCGTTATCCACCCCCCGGTCGCTATCGAGCGCTTCCGCCGAGCGGCCCGCGTGGCAAGTAAGCGCCGCGGCTTTGTCATCGCTAGCCGCCAGACGCCCTATAAGCGTGTCGACCTGGCAGTCGTGGCGTGCAGTAAGCTGGAGTTGCCGCTTACAGTTATCGGTGACGGGCCGGACCACCGGCGATTGCGTAAGCTCGCCGGTAAGTCCGTAACATTTCTCGGCAAAGTATCGGATGAGGTCATGGCCGAAGAGTTAGGCAGTGCCATGGGATTCATCTTCCCAGGCCTCGACGACTTCGGCATCACGCCTGTCGAAGCGTTAGGCGCCGGTACGCCGGTTATCGCCTACAAGGCTGGTGGTGCCCTCGACTATGTTGCTCCCGGCAAGACCGGCGTTTTCTTTGAGGAACAGACCGCCAAAAGCCTAGTCGCGGCTCTGCACGGCTTCAAACCCGACCGGTTCAATCACGCACAGATTGCACGCACTGCTCAAACGTTTTCTGCTACGCATTTTCGCGCACAAATGCACGCGTACATTACGAAGGCGCTTGCCGCGACGCGCCAGTCGTCACATCAGCAACCGCAAAAACGCTAACAGCTTATCATCAATGTAAATATTACTCAGAGAATGATTGCTATTTATGGGTAAAAGGCTATACTTAACACCATGTGCGGTATCGTAGGATACATTGGCGACCGGCCAGCGGCCGATACGATAGTCGACGGACTCAAGACCCTTGAGTACCGCGGTTACGACTCGGCAGGGGTCGCCGTACTCGAGCACAGCGGCAAAGCAAAGCTGTTGAAAGTCGCCGGTCGGGTACAGGAGTTGGCAGATCTGGTAGAAAAGAGTAAGCTTACTAAAACCCGTATGGCCATCGGCCATACCCGCTGGGCCACCCACGGCGCGCCCACCACAACCAATGCCCATCCCCATACGAATAAAGACGGCACGATCTTTGCCGTCCACAACGGCATTATCGAGAACTACGCCGAGATAAAAGAGCAGCTGCAAGCTGAGGGCTACACCTTCCTCACCCAGACAGATACCGAGGTCATTCCCCACCTTATCGACTACTACGTCAAGGAAGGCCTGGCGTTCGAGCAGGCGTTCAAAGCAACCATCAAGGACCTGCGCGGCGCGTATGCCATCCTCGTATTGTCAACGCTCGAACCAGACAAGCTGTTCGCAGCTAAACTGTCTAGCCCGCTCGTCTTGGGAGTCGGTGACGATGAGATGTTTGTCGCCTCCGACCCCGTAGCGGTCGCCGCCTATACCAAGAAGATCGTCTACATCGAAGACAACGAGACGGTCACCGTCAGCCGCCATACGTACGCTATCGAGAATGTCCAAGAAGAAAAACCGGTCAGCCGTGATATCGAACTTCTGGAATACGAAGCCGGTCAGGCGAGCCGCGGTGACTTCCCGACCTTCATGCTGAAGGAAATCTTCGAAGCACCCGGCACTGTCAAGCTAGCGACCGCCGGCCGCGTACACGCGGGTGACGGCATCATCAAACTTGGCGGCCTCGAGACCGTCGGCAAGCAGCTGCAACACCTCGACCGTATCGTTATTGTCGCCTGCGGAACGTCATATTACGCCGGACTCATTGGCGAATACCTTATCGAAGAACTGGCCGGTATCCCCGTCGAAGTCCAGTTGGCCAGTGAATTCAAATATCGCTCCGAGCCCTTGTCTCGCGGCACGGCGGTACTCGCTATCTCACAGTCTGGCGAGACGGCCGATACTATCGCGGCACTCAAGAAAGTCGAGGACTACGGCGTACTCAAGCTGGGCGTTGTTAATGCCACCGGCTCGACCATCGCCCGCCTAACCGACGCTGGCGTCTACTGCCACGCTGGCCCCGAACTGGCAGTTGCCAGTACCAAGGCATTCATAGCACAGGTAACAGTCCTGCTTGAGATTGCCTTGAACCTCAGCGGCGGTAAGCATCCGCAGTACAAGGCGCTCCTCGCCGAACTCGAGCAATTGCCTGGTAAGGCCGAAGCCATCCTTAAGCAAGTAAGCGTGGTCGAGAAATTGGCCAAAAAATATGCCAATTACCGCGATTTCCTGTTCATCGGCCGGCGCTACGGTTACCCGTGCGCGCTCGAAGGCGCCCTGAAGCTCAAAGAAATATCCTACATCCACGCCGAAGGTTACGCCGGTGGCGAGACCAAGCACGGGCCGATCGCCATGATCGACGCCGGCTTCCCGACGCTCGCCATCGCGACCGATTCTGACTTGCTCGAGAAAATGTATTCCAACATCCAGGAGATCAAAGCCCGCAAGGGACCGGTACTGGCGATTGCGACCGAGGGTAATAAACATATCACATCGTTGGCTGACGACACTATTTTCATCCCGAAGACACTCGAACAAACCGCACCGGTACTGACCGTCATCCCATTGCAGCTCCTGGCGTACTTCATCGCCGTTCAGAAGGGCCTGGACGTCGACAAGCCGCGCAACCTCGCCAAGTCCGTCACCGTCGAATAAGCTATACTGTTCGTACGAAACCTGCGGGAGGTATACGCCATGGTAGCTACTGACAAAGATTCTATTACTATTATTGGCTGCGGTTATGTCGGCTTGACGCTCGCTGCCGTGCTCGCCAACGCCGGCTTTACTGTCTACGCGCTCGAGGTCGACCCGAAGCGCCTGGAAGTAATCAAGCAAGGCCGCTCATTCTTCTATGAATCAGGCGCCGATCCGCTAATCGCTGCGGGTCTCGCCAGTGGCAACCTGATTCCGACAGATTCATACGAAATGGCCGTGCCGCATAGCACGATTATTTTCTCTTGCGTCGGGACGCCCGACAACCCCGACGGCAGCTCGAACCTGACCTATGTCTTTACGGCGGCAGACTCGGCCCTGCCGCTTATGAAAGCAGGCACTGTCTACGCCCAGAAAAGCACCGTGCCGGTCGGCACCGGCGCACACATCGAGGAACGTTTCGCTGCTTCCGGCAAGAAGATCTTGTACGTCTCGGCGCCGGAATTTTCACGCGAGGGCACCGCTATCAGCGATACGCTCTGGTTCGACCGCGTTGTGGCCGGCTCCCGATCGCCCATTGCAGCCGAACGCATCCTCGACCTTCACCGCGCAATCCAACGCCACCAGACTGCAATCGCCAAGAATGCCGGCCTGGTGCCGCCAAAGCCCCTGCCCGAGCCACACTACATAACGACGAGATTGAGCAGTGCCGAGCTTATCAAAGTAACTGCTAATGCGTTCTTAGCACTCAAGCTATCATTCGCCAACTCCATTGCCAAGCTCGCAGATGCCGGACAAGCAGATATCCTGGAGGTCATGGACGGCATTGGGCTCGACCGGCGTATCGGCCGGGCGTTCCTGAACGCTGGACGCGGCTTCGGTGGTGGCTGTTTTCCAAAGGATGTTAGTGGTCTCATCCGCAGCGCCGAGAACTACGGCGTCGGCATGGAGATCATGCGCGCGGCCATGGAGACAAATGACTCAATGCCGCACTATATCATTCACAAGGCCAAGGCTGCACTCGGCGACACGGTAGATAACGGCGTATTCAAGGACAAGTGCGTAGCCGTGCTCGGCCTGTCTTTCAAATCCGGTACAAGTGATGTACGCCGCTCACCGGCCGTGACCATTGCGAATACTTTAGCCGAGGAAGGCGCCCTGGTACGCGCCTATGACCCTGAGGCCATGGAAGAGGCGAAACTGCATCTTGACGCCACCATAACTCTGGCCGATAGCCTGAACGACGCGGTCCGTGACACCAACTGCATCTTCGTCGCCACCGATTGGCCGGAATTTGTCACTATGGACTTGCGGGCTATAGCCAAGCTGTCAGGTGCGCAGCTGATAGTCGACTGCATGAACCGGCTCGACAAATCGACACTTGCCGACAGTTCACTCCAATACTTGGGTGTCGGTACGCGCTAATGTTAGTTAGCCGTCTTCGCCGCATCCAACCCAGACCGCGCAATACTCATATCTAGTGACACAAGCACGAGCGACTGGGTATGCGTGATCGTGTGCACAGGGAATTTTTTATACGTATGCTCCGGCTCGGCATAAGTTAGACTACCAAGCTGATGTTCGGCGCCCATACTCGCCGGTAGCAACGATTCCTCGTTTCCGTCCGTGCCAAAGAATAATATTTTCCCTTGTGCAGCCGCTAGTGTGGCGAGTTGGGGCGCCAATAGTACAAGGCCTGCGCCGCTGTCTGTCGTACTAAGCGATTCCACACCGCAAAACGCTTGCGTCGGTTGCGTGGCAAAGCCCCCTTCTTGCCCAACCCACACCACAACCGCATTCTTGGGCAGTTGTTGGCACAGGGTTTCCGTTTGCGATAATTCCGCGAACGGCCGGAGCGTCCAGAATGGCAGACTGGCAAGCGACGGCCCGGCGACGGCAACGAATGCCGCTAGCACGACAGCCTGCCCCGTTAGCTGCAACCTGCCAAAGCGCGCCCCGATGTACCGGCTCGCATGCTGCAGTACGAGCACGCCGAGGATGATGAACGCCGGGAAAATGATCGGCAGGAACCGGCGCGACGCCCACACCTGGTCAGCAGAAATGTTGGGATTGAGCAGGTACAGCGCACAGTCAGCGCCCAGGGCGAGAAAGAGTGGTAACAGCTGCCCTGCCTTGCCACGTAACAAATGCGTCCAACCGTAGGCAAAGCCCGCTACACCTGCCAGCGTGAGCAAGGGGCCAATATACCATAGTAGCCAAAGCATAGTCGTGCCGCGGGCATAGGCCTCAACCGGCATTGCATCCGCGCGGCCGGTTATGGCCATTACAAATAGCCATGCAGCCCGGGTGCCCAAGACTATAAAGAACAGCGCTATTGCCGCGATGATACCCCGCTGCAAAGCCAAGCGAGCGGCCTGCCGGCGGAACCAGTGTAGTATCTCTACTTTCCATGCAACCGCTACAGCCGCCACCAGTACTACTGTTACTACCGCAATTAAGTAAAATTGGGCGACTATTTCCGGGTGCAGATCGCGATAGTAACCACTAGAGAGCTGTGAGACATCGACCCAGCCCAAGAATGCCACGGCGGTTGCTAGTAGCGCAAAGGCAGCCGTCTGACGAAGCCGGGCCGCCCGCTCATCCGCTGTCGCTGTGACCAACCGGAATGCGGCATATACTTCCAGTGCCGCCAGGAAGACATATGCATCGATCCGCACCAGCGCCATCGCGCCAGCAGTCATGCCCGCGACAATCCACGGCAGCAGCTTACGCGATTGTGACGCATATAGTAGAAGTGTCAGCGTACTAAAGACGAGCATAAGTGTCAGCGGCTCGGTGTATGTGTCGCGTGAGAAGTAGATAAACGGCAGGCTGAGTGCCAACGCGACTACCGATAGTGCGGCCCACTTCGGCTTCAGCACGACGCGCACAAAGCCGTAGAACGCGAACAGCGCTATACCGCCAAATACGACGTTGAAGTGCAGCATGGCCGTCGTGCCAAATATCTTCCCTACCACACCTAACAGTGCCGGCAACAGGTGTGCTCCTTGGGCATATATTTCATTTGGATTCAACGCACTGGTGTTAAACCCCAGGCTATTCGCGGTAATGCCGGGCAAATCGCTCAAAACTGCAGGCTTCGGAATATGCAAATTGCTATGAGTAGCTAGCCATGCGCCAGCTACAGTGTACGTCGCGGGGTCGCGGTCGGTGCGAATGTGTTGCGCCGCGAAAGGTACATTCAACCCTACCCACATGATAATCCCCAGTACGACAAGCACATCCGCCCTGGCCCTGGAGCGTTCATTGCCCGGGCGACCCGCATAGTGCACTACTCTGCGCACCAACCACATCGCACCAGCAGCCACAGGCAGACCAATTGTGAGTAACAGCGGCAAATAAAATGAGTTGGCGACGAGGAGCGCCATCGCTACGACACTGAACGCCGCTAAGCCAACAGGGAGCATTACCGGCAGAGCCCCAATTATCCGCACCAATGACGCGCGTACCCTCAAGGCCCCCTGCCGTACCATTAATACTTATGGTAACAGATTCCGCTAGCCCTTGCCAGGCATACAGGAGCGCCTGATAAGCAAGCGCTTGTCCTCAGTTCGCGTATAATGGCTGCATACACGAGAATGAGACCAGGAGAGCCATGAAGAACACACTAAAGCGAGCCATGTATAAAAGTACGGTAGTCCACAAGGTGGTCATCCCCGCCTACCATACACTGCGCCGCTCCGCCCACTTCAATTCCAAGGAATACTGGGAGAAGCGATACAAGAAGGGCGGCAATTCGGGCGCCGGATCATACGGACGGCTCGCCGAATACAAGGCAAAGTTCCTCAATTCGTTTGCACGCGAGCACGGCGTCTCATCAGTCATTGAGTTTGGCAGCGGCGACGGCAACCAGCTTGGCCTATTCAAGTTCAAGCGCTACACGGGTCTCGATGTATCTAAGACCAGCATCGCCTGCTGTATGTCACAGTATGCCGGTGACAAGCACAAGTCCTTCCACCTCTACGACCCGGAATATTTTCTAGACAACTTCCGCGCCTTCAGGGCCGATCTCACCCTTTCATTGGATGTTATCTACCATCTTGTTGAGGACAGCGTCTTCGAGAAGTACATGCACGACCTGTTCGCTGCGTCAGATAAATATGTAATCATCTATGCCTCAAATACCGATACGAATAAGCGCGGGCAGGCACAGCATGTCCGGCACCGCAAGTTCACGGACTGGGTAGCGCAGCACGAACCGGCGTGGAAACTAGTCGAGCAAATCGAAAATAGATACCGCCTGCAAACCAACGAGATAGACGAGAGTTTTGCCGATTTCTACGTCTACAAAAAGGGCCGCTAGATACCCAAAATCTTCGCGTAGCGCTCTGCCATGCTTTGCCAGGAGAAGTTGGCCCGCACGAATGCTCGCCCGAGCTCGTCTTCGACGGACGGGCCGGCAAATACATCTGCAACGGCGTAGCGTTCCGGCAGTTCATCCGGCCGCACCCAACCCGCAAGCGGCGCATTCAACCCTACCCACAGAACAATGCTTAGAACTACCGAGAGGTCAACCCCACGCAGCGCACGCTTTGTCCCCGCCCTCCAGTGTAACCGCACCATGCACCACCCTCATGGCACCCATGGCAGCTGGCAGTCCAATGGGCATCAGTAATGGCAGATGAAATTGGTCGCCAACCAGCGGCATCATGGCCACAGTGTCAAGTGCCGACAGCCCCACAGGCGCCAAGTCTGGCAGCCCCTATACGACATGCATTCCTTCATTAGGCCTTGTGGTCTGTACGCTTTTATCCTTGTAATCGAGTTTCCTTCAGTAATTGCGCCACCCATCCATCGGGTACAGCAGCACGCCGCACTAACTCGCGTGCCCTTATTTGTGTCGCAGCATTGGCATACACGCGGAACTGAGGCGCATTGCCAGAGGGACGAAAGTGCAAGACATCACCAGAGGCAAAAGCAAGTCGCAAACCATCTGTGAGGTCAAGTTTTACAACCTTATCCTGCGATTTACTAAAGATCCGATCCACTAAGCCCCTCATAACCACATCATCATTTACTACCACTCGAAATCGTTGCAGTTGGTCCTCTGGCACGTCGTCGACTAGTCCCGCATCCGTAAAGCGGTGCGGTAATTCAGAGAAAACTTTGGAAAGGGGTTCCCGCCTCTGAGCGGCAGACAGTAAGGTCGCAAGAATGGGAAGCATGGCATCACGCGTCGGCAATCTTCCTAGGGCTGCACCCCCCATATCTACATCGCTACCTACCAAGAATCCACCATTAACCTCCCACGATGCCACAGGTCGCAGAGCTGGGCTAAATGCGTTCATTGCTGTAATTACATACGGTGAGCCAATTTTTGTCTTCGTCAGCACGATGCCATTCTTTTGACAAAACTCGTCTACGGCGTCGTTGCTGCTTACTGGCACAGCAGCAGCTTTGATCCCAAGGTATCGAGCCACCACGCACCCCACCACATCACCGCGATGAAACTCGCCAACTTCATCAATGACGATCGGCCTGTCACTGTCACCGTCGGTTGAGACAATAGCAAATGCTTCAGGATGGCTCTTACTAAATGATTTGAATCTAGCCCTGTCGGCGGAGGTAATGTTTTCCGTATCTATGGGCACAAATATCTCCGAGCGCTCAACGGGCACAACTTCTGCGCCGAGAGCCTCAAGCAACCGCACAAGCAAGTCGCGGCCGACAGCACTCTGCTGATATACCACTATCTGCATACCTGCCAAACCATTGGGACTGAAGACGTCCATATACCGTTTTGTGTAGTGCCCGATTGCCTTCTCATCGATTGCACCAAGCTCTCTCGTCGCCGTCAGCGAACCGTCATTACGAAATGGCACCACATCTTCACTCTGAGCGTACAGTCGTGCCCGCACCGTAGCCACAGCTTCGTGTATGGCTGCTTCGTCCTCTTTGAGTACTTCGCTGCCTCGTTTATAAAACTTCAATCCATTGCGGTCTGCGGGGATATGGCTACCTGTTACCATCACCGCTAACGCCCGCTGTTGAAATGCATAGTATGCCAGGGCTGGTGTCGGGATAAGACCACAATTTACAACTTCATATCCACTGTCTTCGATTGCCCTTGCAACGGCACGCATGATACGCGGCGTGCTGTCCCGCAAGTCGCCCGCAATACACACACTCTCGCCCTTCTTTAGCCCGTCACTCTCCTCGGCAAAGCACAGAAATCCAGACGTGTTGATATAACACTCCAGGTCCGTCATGTCGCTAGCAAGCCCCCGCAAGCCGGATGTGCCAAATGGAAGCTCGACCGGCCGATACGCAAGAGCCTCTCGGAGTTTCATGTCTTGTTGCCTAGGCGCTTGCTCACATCACCGACCTTTTGTGATAGATCCTTGCGCGCAACAAGAATGCCGTCAGGAGTATTGATTACTACGACGTTATCAAGCCCTATTACCGCAACAGGCTTATCTTCGTGGTTCTGGATAAACGCACTTTCCACCTCCTCCAGCTCCACAATGCCATGCACGTGATTTCCTTTCTCGTCATGCTCTACCGCCTTATACATATCAGCGAACGACCCGAGATCCATCCAGTCAAACGTCGCCGGCACGACAAGCAGGCCTTTAACCTTCTCAATCAAGGCATAATCGATGGAAACATTCTCGAATCCCAGATATATTTTTTCATAGTCTTTCTCTGCCGCCGTCTCTAGTGCGTGGTACGACGACGCCAACTCTGAAGCGTACGTCTTCATGGCTTTCTGGAACGTTGCCACTGAGCCCACGAAATAACCCGCATTCCATAAGTAATTCCCGCTTTTAAGGTAAATCTTGGCCGTTTCATAGTCGGGCTTTTCCTTGAAGGAGTTCACATTGTGTACATACGAAGCCGCATCAAGCAGACTTGCCTTTTGGATATAACCAAACCCGGTAGCAGGATAATCCGGCCCTATCCCCACGAGTACAACACGGCCGTATTTTTGGGATGCGTTCCCGGCAATCGAAAAGCTGTTCACGAACCCTTCGTTATCTCGGATATAATGATCTGCGGCCAGAAAAGCTATAGGTTCTTTCGCATCATGCTTGCCAGCGATATGCACAAGCGCCGCTACGATACAGCTCGCAGTGCCACGTCTAGCCGGCTCGACAATAAAGTCCTCGTGGCCCAAGTCTGGCAGCTGGGCTTTGACGTGCTGAATGTGGCTAGCTTCCGACACGACGTACACTTTGTCGGTAAGTCGCCTTGCGCGGCGGTATGTATTTTGCAGCAGCGAGTTACTATCACCGTTAATCTTGAGCAGGTGCTTGGGATACAATGGCGTCGACAAGGGCCATAAACGCGTCCCTGACCCTCCGGCGATAATCACTGCGATCATCATTATCCATGATAGCAAACTTAAACAACAAGCTTGTCGAATACGTCATTATACCGTTCGACTACACTGCCCCACGAGAACTTTTCCCGCACCATTGTCCGGCCGCGCTCACCCATAGCGATTGCTTCTCTCGGGTGGTCATGTAAATAAGCAAGCGCGTCGGCAATAGCCCGGGCATCCCGCTGCGGCACGACCAGGCCATTTACCTTGTCTTGCACGATGTCCTTGATACCACCGACGTCCGTCGTAACGACCGGTACGGCCGCCGCCAGGGCTTCGGCAAATACCAGGCCGAGCGCTTCCCGCGTGCCGAGCTCGTCTTCGACGGACGGGCCGGCAAATACATCTGCAACGGCGTAGCGTTCCGGCAGTTCATCCGTCCGCACCCAACCCGCAAACGTCACTACGCCTTGCAGACCGCTGTCTGCGATAAATTGCTCAAGTCCCGCCCGCTCCGGCCCGTCGCCGACGATATCCAAGTGCATGTCGTGATACTGTTCATGCAGCAGAGCAATTGCCTCGCACAAGTAACGTATGCCCTTATGCGGCGCGAGTCGGCCTACAAACAAAATCGTAAAGCCTTTGTGCTGCCGATGTGGCACGGCAAACTTGTCTACATCGACGCCCATAGGGACGATCGGGTACTCACGACCGGGCCAAAGCTCCTTGCATTTCTCCTGCGTTGCCGAGCTGTTCGCCACAACAGTACCAGCCCGCTGTAGGGTAAACCGCTTCACTTTACGCATATATTTGCCGTTCAGCGTGAAGACATCTGACCCATGTATAGATATCACCGTCCTTGCCCCTACAAGCGGCGCCACTAGCACCGCCACGAATCCCTGCGGAATCAGCCAGTGTGCATTGATAACCTTCGGCCTTGTTCGCGCACCCACCAGCAATGTCGTCCAGAACTCACTGGCGATATACAGCAGCATCTTGAACGGGTAGAGCGTTGTCTTCTTGAACTGCCCGTACGCCACATTCTCGTACTTGTAGGGGTAGGCGTAGAGGAACCGCCGCACCGCAATATCCACAAGCTGGTCTTTCCGCTTAGCACCCTTATAGTGCGGCGCCACGACAGTAATCTTCCCAAAAGCTGGTGCAATGTGCCGCGCAAACGCGAGCACAAAGCCCGGCACCGAATCATTCTGCCACCGCGGAAACGTCGATGCCAGAATTACAAGATTCTTACGCCCTAGACTTGCCTTACTCACAATATGTCTACTGGATTATAGCGCCTGCCAACGCCCTTGCCCAGAGTATTAACACTTCAACCTGTTATACTTTATAATAGGGTGTAAAGATAAACACTATGGCCTATAAGATAACTTCTTCCCAAAGACGCCGCGATCCTTATCGAGTCATGATGGTATGCATCGCTCTTTGTCTGGTGCTAATTTTTACCGTGGCTGTACTAGAATATGCAAACGTGACACACTTTTTTCACAAAGAGCCTGTCGTTTTCAAGCCAACACCCACGACTGGGGGCGGGTCGGCCAACAGCCAAAAAGGAATACCCCAGAGCAATAATCAACAAGCTAACGCAAACACGTCTTCGTCATCAGCAACCGACTCAAAGAGCAATGATCAAATCTCCACTACACTTCTAGCCCCTAGCGGGAACTTTGTGAGCAACCACACGCCAGGCCAAAATGGTACACCCCTCCTAGAGACTTCCGTCTGCAATACGACACCTGGGGCAAAATGCCAGATCTTTTTCACGGATGGCAATAAAACCTTATCCCTGACTGCTCAAACCACTGATCTAGGAGGCTCGACATATTGGAATGGATGGACATCCCAAAGTATTGGTCTGACCCCAGGGTCATGGCAAATTACTGCGACCGCTACTGCAAACAACCAGAGCAAGAGCACAACTGATACACGCGAACTAGTGGTATCGCAATGAAATACAAAGTATTCATAGTATTACTCTGCTCCATTACAATCCTGGCGGTCCCGTTCTCGCAGCGTGCCAGGGCTGCCGCCTTTACTCCAAATCGCATTATGGATGACGGCATTTTTTATGACACCGGCACTATGAACATTACTGCAATAAACCAGTTTCTGAACACATTCCCTGGCAGCTGTATTAGTACCAGCAGTGGTTTCAGTGCCCCTGATCCAACTGGCTATAACCCTACTAACGGATACCTCTATGGCCAGGACGTATCTGCGGGACAAGTTATTTACGATGCAGCTGTTGCGTACGGACTTAATCCGCAGGTCCTCCTTGCTACCCTCGAGAAGGAGGAGGGGCTGGTTGATGGAACTGGTACTTACGACTGCAGCGCCTTGGCGCTTTCCGCTGCAGTTGGGTATGGATGCCCCGACGGTGGCACACTATACAACTATAGTGGCGTTAATTTGTACTCCACCGGAACCGCTTTTGACAGTAATTACAAAGTCGTAAAGAACGGCACGCAGGTATCCTCAATAAGTGGTACCTGCGTAAACAGCTCATTGAAGGTTGGTTTTTCTCAGCAGCTCATCCATGCTGCATGGCTATTGCGATTTGGCCAAGAACGTTCTGAGGGTAACATGAACTGGAACGTACAGCTAACCAACGCTCCACAGCCAGGTGATAGCTGGGACAATTCTGATGACCCGCAAAGCTGCTATGGCGGCCCAATGACACAAGGAACGTGGCAAGTATGTCCGAGTGGCGCAACAACATACTACGATGGCTACACTACGATTGACAGCTCATCCACGCATATGGACACTGGTGCCACAGCTGCACTTTACTGGTATACCCCTCACTTCTCCGGTAACCAAAACTTCTTTAATATCTTCACAAATTGGTTCGGGTCTACATATGCACCTGACTACTCGTGGCAGCTTCTGTCGCAGTATGCCTTTACTGATAACACTAAGACTACCCCGCTCGGACTAAATAACTTACTTCCTGGACAGCGTGCATATCTAGGATTCACTGTCAAAAACATAGGTAATCGAACATGGTACAACTCGGGAGCAAACCCTGTGGATGTTGGTACCCTAAGGCCTACCGGTCGCGTTAGCCCGTTCTATGACTCAACCTGGCTTGGCTACGGAAGGCCGGCTCGCATGATGGAGGCCAGTGTCGCTCCTGGACAAACTGCAACGTTTGAGTTCTGGATAACCGCACCGATATCCAACGCCTCCGACAATAAAGAGTACTTCGGTCTGGTTTCAGAAGGCAACGCTTGGTTTCCGGACATAGGCTTGTACTACTCTATCCATGTTCAGCCTCCGGCCTATACATGGCAACTTCTAAGCCAGTACGCATATACTGACGCGACAAAGACAACTGCCGCAGGCTTAAACAATCTTGAACCCGGAGCCCGAAGATATGTGGGCTTAACCATTAAGAACACTGGCAATCTTACCTGGACTAATTCCGGGCCGTATCCTGTTGACCTAGGAGCAACTAACCCAATGGATCGCGTTAGCCCGTTCTATGACTCAACCTGGCTTGGCTACGGAAGGCCGGCTCGCATGATGGAGGCCAGTGTCGCTCCTGGACAAACTGCAACGTTTGAGTTCTGGATA
>Ga0070658_10001894_pt1 | contig 17656 bp, 19 predicted proteins | sample KBSC13metaG_FD_64664 | JGI IMG/M metagenome (GOLD analysis project Ga0070658, IMG submission 64664) | Corn rhizosphere microbial communities from Kellogg Biological Station, Michigan, USA - KBS C1-3 metaG | ecosystem: Host-associated > Plants > Roots > Rhizosphere > Soil ...
CGCGCTCGCCTCGCTCTTTCGTAAGTTCAGCCTGGAGTCTTTTCACGTCGTTCCCACAATCAGAACACGCTATCGCAGCAACGACAAAGCAAAAGCCGACGGCTCAGCCGCGTGGATGCCGTCCTGCCCGGCGTTGCCCATGGGAAAGTGCGGGAGAGCGGCGTCCATGATCTTGATCCCTTCGTCACGGTGATCACTACCCAGCAGGATCATTCCCAATTGGAAGCCGCGTTTGAGTTCCGCTGGGAACGCGTAGTGCGGCGGCGTGTTGCCCGTCACATGTTCCGGGCAGGCGAGTCCCTTGTTCGGGTCGGTCATGGGAGCGATACACTTGCACGCAAAGCTCTGTGCCCGGCCGATGGCCCCATCCAGCTTCGGCTCATGATATGCCGGGACAAAATGCTGCAGTTCCATCAAGACCTGCGTCGTGAGCATGAAATAGCCGAGAATGTCCTTATTCTTTGGGTCCTTGTCCGAAAGGCTGTAATGCCAGAAACCATCCGCTCCCTGCGCGGGAATGATCTTTTCGTAGAGGCATTTGTCCGCTTTCTGCTTCAATCGCGCCGCCAGCTCCGGCTCGCTATCCCGAATAAAATCGCTCACCATCGCCGCCGCCATCGCCACCGAAGCAGTCTTGTTGATCGGCGATGGCTTGGTCATGGGAACCTTGGATTCGCCGGTCTTCACATCAATATCGGCCGACCACCAACCGCCTTCACTCCACGGATAGAGATCGAGGACGGTTGCCAAATACTTCAAGTCTTCCTCGCGCCCTCCTTCGCGGTGCAAAACGTAGGCGGCGCCGGCGGTGTAGAATCCAAAAGCCGGCGGGCCGCCGCCATTGATCGTCTCTCCGCCGGGCTTTTCCTTTTCCTTGATCTCCAGCACCCCAAACTTCGTTTCCCGCATGTCGCGCAAGACGCGATCGGTAAGGCCGAGCGCCGCGGTCCGAAACTTCTGCTCACCCGTAATCTCGAACATCAGGTAGAAGGCCATCGCCCCCTGCCCATCGGCCGATTTCCCTTTGAGCGCACCGACGGTCCCGTCGGCTCCCAGCAGGAGCAGGAGGTGCCTGGCCGCCGCGTCTTCCAGCCTCGCCTTGAACGCATCGACTTCAGTTTGCGTCGCACTTCCGGCAGCCACATCCGCACCGCGCACCGCGATACCAGCGGGTAGAAGCAATAGAAGGCAGGCGGCGAGGAGATGCTTATGAAATTTCATGGAATGTTCAGACTCTGGCGACGCCCGATGCGAGGCGCCGTCGAGAGGAACAACCAAAGGCAGCTCAATTAGGACGGCAAATTCACCCCGCCGCCAACGGACTAGAGCGTGTTATGCAACAATTTCGTCGAACGCGCTGGTTACGCCGAAGGCGTTTCATAAACCAGCCCAGCGGGGCGGCGGCGCGGATCACCGCTTCTTTTCCCCACCACCCGGAACCTCGGGCTTCTCCTCGGTCTTACCCTCCTTCGGCAGATCCGCGAGGGACTTCGCCACACGGTCGCGGCGGTATCTGACTATCGTCGGCTGCCAGGACGGATATTTTTCCTGAATTCCCGCCAGGAGTTGATCAGCCTCCTTGAACAACGCCGCCGCCGAATCGAAATCCTTCGCAAGGACCGCCTTCTCAGCGCGCTGGACCTTCATATAGGCGTTTACAAAAACATCCCCGGGATCCTCGGCGCGCCGTGGCGTCTCTGTGGCCGCCGCCCCATTTTCTTTTTTCTCCATCTTCGCCACGCGATCCTCGAGTTTCTTGAGCCTCTTCAGTATCTCCTGGGTCCGATCTCCAATCACGGGCATTCTGTCGACGGAATCCGGCAAGGCCGCGGGTGAAGCCATCTTCCGATAGCCGGGCCCGGGTGCATCCAGGCGATCCTGTGCCGGGAGATTCCCCGAAGAGGCCAGCACGAAGAAAAGCAGAACGTATCGAGCTTTCATGACGGTGTGAACGGGATGTTAGGCCGTCGGCCGCAGGCGAGTTGTCAAAGATATGTCAGGTGATTGTCAATCGTTCGCGCAGCATCGGCGTGCCACCCGTTGCGAGACGATTGCGTTCGCGCCGGTTTCATTCCGTCCGCCGCCCGACCGTCCATGCATACCGCCTCTTCCAGCGCGAGCCACGCTGATAGTGCGGATCGTGCGCAGGCACGGCCACCTCATCCAGAAACGCCGCTCCCAAATGCTCGATGGTCCGCCGCGAAGGCAGGTTATCCGGGTCGCACGTAATCACCACAGATTCATAGAAACGGCTGACGAAAGGCGCCACTGCCTCGCAGGCGCGCCGGGCATAGCCATGACCTCGAAACGGTGCCAGGATCTCAAACCCGATATGGCCCGCGCAAAGGCGTACGTGATCGGTGTCGCCGACTCGAAAATTGATATGACCCACATCCTCGCCGTCTTCCGAGATAATGCGGAAATGATAGAACGGCACCAGTCCGCGCGGTGCATCGCCTGACCCCACCGCGACAAAGCGAAGTGTGATGCTACCAAAGGAAAGCGGTTCCTCCGGCAAGGGCAACGCATCGGGACCCGTCGTCATTCGTCGCCAAATCCAATCGGTCCGCACTCGATCAGGTGCTCGATCTCCGGATCCAGCATGAGGCGCAACATCTCGAGGAGGGCCGGGTCCATGACTTCGAATTCGTCCGGGATCTCCAACACATCAATGCGGGGCAGTTTCAAGCCTTCGAATCGCGTGGTGTTCCACAGTTTGTGCTCGCGCTCCATGACAAAAACCACATCCGCCCACCGCAAATCCCGCTCGCTGACCCGTCGATTTGCGTTCGTACGCACCCCCGCCGAACGAACCTCCAACCGGCTGTCGTTCCGGTAGAGCCGTTCCGCCGTGACGCTCCGCTGCTTGTTCATCGCGCACACGAAGAGAATTTTGAGGCGAGGCATGGGGGCATTCAGGCTCCGGCATTGTTCCGCAGAGCGGCTGGCAAGGCGTAAAGAAAGCGCGTCTGCTCGGGTGTTTCGATGGCTCCTCGGCGCATAGCCCGGATACACTTCACCGCAGTTTCGGCGCCGGCGCCGTTGGAGATCAACCAACCCGCCAGCATCGTGCCTGTACGTCCAATGCCCGCCGCGCAATGGACGGCAACGGCCCGATGCAATTCCTGCTGCGCACGGACAAATCGCAAAAATGCCAGGAACTGCGCGAGGGACGGCGGCGGGCCATCGGGAACCGGTCGGTGATCAAAGATCATCGGGACAAATCAGGTTCCGTTCCTTCCTTCGTGAAGAAACTCCGCAAGCCTCGACAGTACAAGCTGCCGAATCTCGCGCGAGAGCTCTTCGCTCCTTTTCTCAAATTCGTGAAGAACGAGAGCCCCAGGAAATTCCCCTCCGGGGAAGAGAATCGGCGTGCCGTTTTTCGTTGGACCCGAATCCCCGGTATCGACCCGATCGTGGCTAAACCCTTCGCCACGAATCCAGGTCACGGCGCGCTCATTGCGGAGTCTCTCGTAGCACAATTGGAAGCCATGCACGCTCCCATCCGCAGCATACCAGACGATGAGATCGAAGTAATCATCCGACATCCATCGCCTCGGCAGATCTCCGGCAATGCGCCGGACGGGTGACTCGTGTAGCATGTTATCCCCGATCGAAAAGGGGCGTGTCACCGCCCGGCCCCAGGATCAACCGCGAACCACGCTGCCCTGTGAAGTAAGACCACACCCACTGGACGATCACGCGAATGCGATTGCCCTGTGCCGCCAGAAACAGGAGGTGCACCATCCCCCAGACGATCCACGCCACGAAGCCTGCCATCCGGATGTTTCCGATCTCCAGCACCGCGAAATTGCGTCCGACCACGGCCATGCTCCCCTTGTTGAAATAGCGAAATGGGGGCGGCGCCGCTTCCTGCCGTTCGCGGGCGGAGATGACAGCAGCCACATACTTTCCCTGTTGCATGGCCACCTGCGCCACTCCGGGAAGCGGTTCACCTCGCTCCTCGAAACTCGCTGTGTCGCCGATCACGAAGACGCGGGGATTTCCCGGCACACTGCAATCGTGCTCCACGATCACCCGCCCCGACTTGTCGACTGGCGCTCCGAGCCATCGTCCTGCCAGGGATGGCGTGACCCCCGCCGTCCAGATGACCGTGCGGCTGGAAATTCGTTCATCGTTCACCATCACCCCCTTCTCATCCACGTGCGTGACCCGGGCCTTCGTGCGGATCTCGACGCCCATCTCTTCGAGCCGCTCCTGGGCGGCCTGCGAAAGCTTCGGGTGGAAAGTGGGAAGGATGCGCTCGTTCCCCTGCACCAGGATGATGCGCGCGATGGAAGGATCGACCCGCCGGAAATCCGAGGAAAATGTGTAGCGCCGCAGTTCGGCGATCGCGCCGGCCAGTTCCACCCCGGTGGGCCCCCCGCCGACCAGCACGAAGGTCAGCAAATCCTGGTGTTGCTTCGGGTCATCCTCCATCTCCGCCAGTTCGAAGGCGCGCAGGATGCGGTCGCGAATCGCCGTCGCATTGTTCAAGTTCTTCAGCCCGGGTGCGAACTTCGCAAACTCCTCGTGCCCGAAATAATTGTGCGTGGCACCGGTCGCCAGGACCAGGTAGTCGAAGTGCACGGGATAATCCTGGCGATCGAGGTAATTCACCAGCACCTCGCGTTTCGCCAGATTCACGCCGTTGACCTCCGCGAGAGCAACGACCGCATTTGGTTGCTTCGCAAGGAGTTGCCGGACCGGCGTGCCGATCTCCTGCGGTCCGAGCGTCGAAGTGGCGACCTGGTAGAGCAGCGGTTGGAAGAGATGATGGTTCGACCGGTCGATCACGAGCACGCGCACGGGCGCCTTGCGCAGGGCTCGCGCGACCGTCAGGCCCCCGAAACCGGCGCCCACGACTACGACCAACGGTAATTTTGGCGAAGGAGCGGGAATGTCCATGAAACCATCACTCTATCACCGGAGGCGCGTGCCGTGGTCACGAATATTCATGCCCCTCGGCGGCTCGGCGGCGGACGACTTGTCGCCCGGTTCGCATTCGCCCCGCCCCGTCAGACTCCGGAAATGATCCGTCGGCGCTGTTCTTCGTATTCCGCGTCAGAGACGAGATTCTTCTGCTTGAGCTCCTCGAGTTCCCGCAAACGGGCATCCACCGAGGCATCGGGACGCAATGGCGGCGGCGTGGTCTTTCGCGACCTGCCGAAAACGACGACGAGGAGCGCAATACCGCCCCCGACGAAAGCGACGAGGAAGATGAGGATAACGGCGATAATGATCAAATCCGGGCCCGCCAGATTGAACAAGGAGGCCATCAGATACGAGGCGATCATGGATCTGTTCTATCCGGCCTGCAGAAGTGAAGCAACCTCGCCGCAGCCCCCACGCACGACCATCAAGGGGTCACGCCTTCACCTCCGCGAGAGAGACCAACCGACTCTTCTCCCCGAGCGATTTGGCCGCGGCATGCACCACCGCCGTGACATCGAGGATCTCCTCATGCGGCACGGGTTCCTTGCGCGTGAGCACCATGTCGCGGAAGGTCGCCGCCATGCGGTACATCTGGTAATGATGGCCAAAGTCGAAGCTGCCTTCGATCGATGGTGTAAACGAATAGAGCTTCTTCTTGAAATAGAGGTCCGTGCGATCGTACTCGAACTTCTCGAACGGCTGCCCAAACCACACGTGGCACGGGTAGCGATCGGCAAAGGTGATCAGCGCATGGCAGGTATCCTTGTATTCGAGCATGCTCACGGCTTCCGCTCCGGCCCCCATCAGCGTGATCACGCTCCAGACCGGATGCTGGCCGTAAATCATCCAGGCATCCTTCGTGTAGCGGCTAAACAGCCGGGCTGACACGTGCTCCAGTTGGCCAAATTCGCCGCCATCCCGCATGCGTAGCGCCGCCTCCATGCCCCACTCATAGCGGAAGATGCTGGCCGACATCAGCGGCGCGCCATGCTGGCGCGCGAAGTCCAGAATCTTGCGCGTTCCCTCCACATTACCACCGATGGGCTTGTCGCAGAAGGTGGGAAGCCCCTTGGCCAACCCCGGAGCGACGAGATCAAAATGATCTTCGCCAAAGCCCGAGGCGTCACCCATCCAAATCGCATCCACCTCCTCGACCATCTGCGCCAGGCTGGTCGCGGCTTTGACTCCTGGAAACACCTCCGTGAAAGGCCCTGCCACCTGCGGGTCGGCGTCGTAGTAGTGGGTGATGCGCGTGTCTGGGAAAGGCAGGCGGTCGAAGTTACACTTCGGATTGCGCAGCATTTTGCTGAACATGTTGTAGCCGTACGGATAGTGCTTCTTAAGCGCATCGAGATCGCAGACCGGATGCAGGCCTTGGGCGAAATGCCAGGTGTGGCCGTTGCGCACCTGCGGTTTTCCGTGGATCGCCGCGGAGATCACGCCGATGCGAATCTGCTTTGTGGGCGCTTCCTCAGCCGCGAGCGATTTCGCTCCCGAGAGAGCCAGCGCCCCGAGCGCGCCCGCCGATTTTAGTGCCTGACGCCGGGTGAAGGTGGGTGAGTTCGACATGGGATTCCTTCGGGAATAGGTTTGGGGGAACATCAAAACGGGAAGACGCATTGAATGCGCCTGCGATCATCAGCGTCCATCCAGGGTGAATCTTAGAATCCGTGAAACAATTTCGGAGAAGAGCTGGCCGGCGAATCACGCGAATGACACGAATGCAGGGGCTCTTCATTCGAGTGATTCGCGGGATTCGCTGGCCCATTCTTCCGGCCATCCACGACCGCGCGCCTTCCGATGGTTCAGGCTCCTGGCCATGGCATTATTGTTGATGGCCTCGTTTGTGAACCGAGCCCATGCCGCATCTGATTTTTCCGTGGAGATCGATCTCCAGGAACAGCGGGCGTATCTTCTCCACTACGGTCGCATGATTCTCGAAAGCCCGATCTCCACCGGGCGGGCAAAATACCGCACCCCCACGGGCCACTTCGAGATCATCGAGAAGGACATGGACCATCACTCGTCGCTCTACGGCAAGATCGTCGACGCCAAAGGCCAGACCATCGTGGCAGATGCGGACGCCGACATGCCGCTACCCGCGGGAGCGAAGTTCGTGAATGCCCCGATGCACTATTTCATGCGGTTCACGGAAGGGATCGGCATGCACGCGGGCTATCTGCCCGGCTACGCCGCCTCCCACGGCTGCGTGCGCATGCCAGCGCAATTCGCCGCCGCGTTCTATCAATCGCTCGAGGTGGGAAGTGTTGTCACCGTGTTCGGTACCACGGGTAACGCGAGACCCGCGCCAGCCGCACCAGCCACTCGCCCCACAGCCCGCTCGTGGTCCGGAACGCCCCCGTGGTTTCGCTAAGATCCCCATCGGCGGCGCTCTGACGGCACAAAAGACGATAGATCACGAGCTATCTATTGACCCGCCCCGCTGTCGCGCCTTCCCCATCCCGGAGGGATGAGAGAAATTAGCCGGTGGTGAAGCGAGGAACGAGCGTAACCACCGGAAAACACCCCACAATCGGATCCGCCCCGGCGGGGCGGGAGAATTCTCGCGCCACCTCCGGGGCGCATGCACGTTTTTGGGTATTGTCCGGTGGTTGCGCTCGTTCCTCGCTTCACCACCGGCTAATTTCTCTCGTCCCTCCGGCACGGGAATCCATCCAACCAGTCATCGAGCAATCTATTGACCCCTTGAATCACGCCGGACACGATTTACCCCATGCATCGCGCCCTCCCCCATCGACTGAATCTCTTTCTGCTTCTTCTCATCGCCACGCTCGTTCCGTGTGCCGCCCGCGCCGACGACACCCGTGAACATCACCTGCTTTACGTCGCCGTCCCGGGCATCCGCAATGACTTGCAATATGGGGGCCACGGCGTGCTCGTATTCGACATCGATGACGGCCACAAGTTTGTGCGGCGCATCGCCTCCTCGGGATTTGACGACAAGGGCAAGCCGAGCAACGTAAAGGGCATCTGCGCCAGCGCGTCGCTCCAGCGCCTGTACGTGAGCACGATCGTGTCGCTCATCTCCTTCGACCTGACGAACGACTCGATCGTGTGGGAAAGGAAGTACGACGGCGGCTGCGACCGGATGGCGATCTCTCCCGATGGCCGCATCATCTACCAGCCGAGTTTCGAGAAGGACCACTGGCATGTGCTCGACGCCGCCTCCGGCAATGTCCTCGCCCGGGTGGAACCCAATCCCGGCGCGCACAACACCAACTACAGCGCCGATGGCAAGGAGGCCTACCTCGCCGGTCTGCGTTCCAAAACCCTCGCCATCGCCGATACCTCCACGCACCAGATCGTCCGCCGCGTTGGCCCTTTCAGTGCAGCGATCCGCCCCTTCACCGTGAATGGCAGCCAGACCCTCGGCTACATGTGCGTGAACGATCTCCTCGGCTTCGAGATCGGCGACCTGAAGTCCGGCAAGATGCTCTCGCGCGTGGAAGTGCAAGGCTTCTCCAAAGGCAAGGTGGCCCGCCACGGTTGCCCCAGCCATGGCATCGGCCTCACGCCCGATGAAAAGGAAGTGTGGGTCTGCGACGCCTTCAATCATCGCATGCACGTCTTCGACAACACCGTCACGCCGCCCAAACAAATCGCCAGCATCGAAGTACGGGAAGAACCAGGTTGGGTAACCTTCAGTATCGACGGCCGCTACGCTTACCCTTCGACCGGCGACGTGATCGACGTCACCACCAAGAAGATCATCACCGGCCTGGCCGACGAGCACGGCGCGGCGGTCCACAGCGAGAAGATGCTGGAGATCGATTTCGCGAACGGAAAAGTGGCGCGGGCCGGGTGCCAGTTTGGCGTCGGGGCGGTTTCCGGGAAATAGCCGCCGGGCACCCGAATGAGCCCGCGGCATGTGCGGCGGTGCTTAAGGTACCGATTCTCCCGGCACCACTTCGCCAATGTGGTCGTCCGTGAACGTGATCTTCCACGCCCGGTCGTCCCCTTTGACGAAATGGAGACGAACCCAATGGTCCTCCCGCGTCGGATCTTTCACTTCGAGCGTCGCCGTCGCGCCGTCAGCGCCAATCATTTCGTTGCGGGTCGGGATAGGGTCAAAAGTCTGTGGCAGTTTTCGTCCCAGCAACCCCACAGCCTGCCCAAGGCCCTGTTTTTTAACGCCCGCGCTTTGTTTGAACTTATCTAAGGATGCCGGAGCGACGCACTTTTCGAACATGTCGCTACTCCCACTTTTTAGTGCCTCGAGAAATTTCAGCCACGCGTCCGCAGGCTTGTCCTTTCCCGCGGATTCTTCCTCCCAGTTTCCGAGCGCCACCTTCCAATTCCCATCCTCTTTGATCAACGCCACCGTGTGCCACTCGCCCTCCTTCTTCCCCCGTTTCACATCGATGGTCGCGGTGTCACCCTTGATCTTCTCATCGTTCGTCTCCCCGGGCAGTAACCCATCGTCGGCCAGCGCTTTGAGTAACTCAGCAGGCGTCACCTTTTGGCTAGCCAATCGATCCCCCATGACCGCAAGGCCTCCCGTAGATAGCGTCTTTTTGAACGCTTCGACATCCTGCGCTTTGATGGCTTCAAGATAGACACGCAAGACCTCGGCCGGCGTTCCCGGCGTGGTTGGTGTGGCTGCCTCCCTTGGGAAACGCGGCGGCTCGGCGGCACCGGATGGCGTGACAGAAAAACGGGCGAAAGTCGCAACCAGAAACACAGCGGAGAAAAGCGCGGTCTTCATAGGAAGATTCAAGCAGAGTCGGCGAAGAAAAGTCCAGCCATTTTGGGAGACGGACGACCAGGATCGGCGATGCGGATTCCGCACGGCAACACTCGTCCACATGCACCGCGAAAATCGTGGTCAACGCAAGAACCTGCGAATCAGGCGATCCAATTCGTCCGGGGTCGGTGGGTGGGGCGGCGCAGGGACTTTTTTCGGCGGCTCCGGGATGTTTCGCTTCGGGTCTTTGGGGCGAGGCGTCGTGCGGGAATCCCCGTCGGAGGGCGCCGGCGCCGGGCCGCCGTCAGTCTGAATGCTCGCGCCTGGTTCTTTGAAAACGTTGACCTTGTCCGATCCGTCAAAGTTACAATTCTTCAGGATCAACTCGCTCTGCGCGGCCGCGCCCGCACCGAAGACGCGGTTGCCGCCAAAGCGGCAGTCTTCCAGCGTGATCGACGCCCGTCCGGCGGCCTGACCTCTGGTTCCGCTGATCACCCCGGTGGAATTATTGTGGAAGTTACAACCGGTCGCCGTGGCTTGAGCGGCGTCATAGGCGCGGAGCCCGTAATCGGTGTTGTCGGTGAATTTAGAGGCGGTCACGGCGAGTTGCGAGCCGCGGTCGAATACCACGATACCTTGCTGATTTTCCATGAATTCGGAATCCTCGATTGTGGCGGAACTGCCGCCGAAAATGCCGAGGCCAGTAAGGTTGCCCTTGAGGTGGCTGTGTTTGATTCCGGCGGTCGCCGGCGGCCCATTGCGGTCCCCCACAATGAGACCGACATCGCGCGTGCCGATGATGTCGACATTGTCCAGTTTGAGACTGGCGGCACCCCGCACCTCCATCGCGAATTGCAACGAATCGGCGAACGTGGTATCGCGAATCACGGCTGACGTATCTTGTCCGCTGACGGAGAGCGGAAATGCGCCGGGGATCAATTGCCGGCCAGCGACACCGTTGCCTGCGAACTGGCATTTGCTCATCTCGAGCGAGCTTCCATCGGCGATGTAAACGCCCTGTCCGTTTCCTTCAAAGGTATTGCCCTGCAACGTGGCCTGCGAACCGAAACGCACGGAGAGCAATCCCTCGACCGTTTTGCCTCCCCCATCGTTCGCGCCGTTGCCCTTGAAACGGCTGTTGGTGATCTTGATCGAGGCTTTCTGACCGATGATCGCGCCTCCGGAATTGCCCTCGAACTGGCAGTCGTCCGCGGTGACTTCGGTGCCTTCGCCATTGACGGCAAACAACATGCCATGACCATGGTCGCCATTGCGGAGAAAGCCGCAGGAACGCACCGTGAGGTGGCTGCCGGCGCCGGCATAGAACGGGTAGCGGGAATCGGCCAGGGTGCATTGGTCGAGAGTGGCATCAGCGCCGCGATCGAGGCGCACCGCCGTGCCTTGAGTCGCAGTGAATGTGGTGTTAGTCGCTTTGAAACTGGCCTTGCCAATCAGCGACACACCAAACGATGTCGGCGTTTGCACCTGGCAGTTTTCCAAAAGTAGCGCCGCGCCTTCGGCCACGCTGATGGTGGCGAGCTGACCGACGCCACTGCAAACAAACCGCACATTCCTGGCGGAGACATCCTTGCTCTGGATGGAAAGACACGGGACGCCGGAACTCTGAATGACGACCTGACCACCAGCCTGGGAATCGCCAACGAGATGGATGGGGCGGGCCAGGATGAGCGGGCCGGGATAGGTGCCGGGCGCGAGTTTGATGGTCGAACCCGGAGCACTTCGCGCGACGAGCTCAGCGAGATCCGTCGCCTCCGTAGCTGTCACCGTCGTGGAGTCCGGGGCGGCCTCTCCTTGAGCCGTCTTGTCCTGCCGCTTGGGGGTGGGAGCGGGTGTAAAGTCTGCCGGGCCAGGAACCGGCGCGGGCTGCGGTATGGGCACGGGCTGCGGGTCTGGACCCGCGTGCCGACCAGGGCGACCCAGCATCATCAGGATGAGCAAAAGGAGGAGCACCCCTGCTCCGACCGCGATGGTCCGAGGCGGGAGACGCAGGGGATTGGGTGCCGGCGTCTGCTCCTTCCTGATTTCCGGGATCACCTGAGTTTCAAGATTCTCGCGGTTCTCCCGATCGTCGGCAGCGGGCCGGAGCGGGGCGGCGGCCACTCGCGTGGCGCCGCAATCGGGACAGGCCTCATGCTTCACCGGATCGTAGATGCGGCCGCATGTGCAGCGGATGGGTTTACTGATCATCGCTTGGGAGATGGGGCCGGCGTGGACGGTGCGCGCGGCGTATTTTTCGAAAGTGCCTTCCATTCGGCATCGCGCTCGGCATCGGTGGCCGCGGTAAAATTAATCTTTCCCAATTCGGGAGAAGTGAGGGTGCCGAAGAGTATCCATGGCCGCGCCGGAGTCAGCTCCACGGTGGGCAGCTTGATTGGGTTGTACGGCGTCCGGACCACGGCCCCGTTGTCCAGCTTCATCTCCGTGGTTCCCGAGCCAGCGACCGTCCCCGCGAGATGCGCGGGAGCGCCGAAAACGTCGATCGGGTTCACCTTCGCGTAAAGCTTGGCGACGCCCCCGCGCGGGAAATCGCGCATCATCCATGCCGTGACACCGTGCTGGGGAACGAGGAGGCGGGCATCGCCCTGCCAGTAAATTCCGTTCCATTGCTTCGAGGGATCAAACGGCGGATTTGTTTCGCCCGTGTTGCTGGTATTGACAGTATAGACATAGAGGTCAACGGCTTGGTTGCCATCGGAATAGACCTGCACGAGAACGGGCGTCAGCTCGTGCATTTGGGCAATCTGTTTTTTGAGCGCCTGATTCTCCTGGTCCAATTGTTGGTTCTCGGCGGCAAGGCGGTTGACCTGTCCGGTGAGTTGATTCACCTGCCCTGTCAGTTGATTCACCTGGCCGAGCAGTTGTTCTTTCTCCGAGGAGAGAATATTGACATGTCCCTGGAGTGCTTTGATCTGCGCCTCGAGACGACGGATGAGGTCTTCCATTTCCGCGACCGCTTTGGGATCGCTCATTCGCTGCTTCATGGCCTCGAGGTCGTGCAACAAACGCTGCGTCTCGGCTTGCGCGTCGCGCAGGCTTTTCTCGCTGCCGGGAGGTTTGTAATAGGGCAGCGCGACCAGCATCATGAAACAGAAGGCGCCCAAGGCTCCGCATAGGATGTCCAGCAAGGACATGTTGAAGATGTTGATTTCGCGGCGGCGGGCTCGCATCGCGATTCCTGGCTACCTCTCTTCGGTGTAGAGCCGGTTGATCAAATTGCGGAGGGTGTAATCCCCCGCATGATTGAGCGCGGACTCTTCTTTTTCCTGCACGAGATGGAGGAGGAAGACCAGAATCGCGCTTTCGATCAGTGCGACCATCGTGCAGTCGAAACCGATCCCCAGCGTGCGCGCGACGATCTTGAGATCCAGCGTATCGGTGGTGCCGGCGCTGGCGAGCGAGGCGCCCAGGGAGTAAACCGTCCCGATGAAACCCAAAGTCGGCACCACCCACGCGATAAAGCGCACCAAACCATAACGTAAGTCCAGGCGATGGCTCATCAGCTCCAGATGCTGACTCATGACACCAGCGGCCTGTTCCACGGAAGCACTCGACTGGAACTGGAGGATGGCGATGTTGATGAGCGACGGCAGAAAGCCGTGCTCGTAGTCGAACTCGCCAGCGACCCGTTTCCGAATGGGACCGAGATCGGACGCAATGAGCACGGTTTGATCATCTTCCGGCAGATAGTTTACCTTCAAAAACTTCGCTTCCCGAGTCGCAATCCGCCAGCGCACAAAGAGATCGCCCAAGCCCACGAAGAAGATGATGTGCATCAGGTTCTGAATGGTGAAGGGATAAATGAAATGCTGCGACGGCATGTCGAGCACGAGCACCGCCGTGCGCCCGGAAAGAATGCACGAGAGAAAAGTGACGAAGACGAGACCGGCCGCGGTCGAGAGGAGGACCGTGCGCGCGCGCTTCGGTTTCGCCCAGAGAGTGTTGAAGCCCGCCACCGCTGCTTCCGAAGCCGCATCAAAATTAAAACCGGCTTTGGAATTCATGACAGATGGCATCCTTTCCCCGCGCCGGAACGCTGGTAAAATGCGTGGCCAAAGGCAAGCCATTTCCGGGCAGGCAAAGAATTTGCCACCCCCCCGCCGCGCACGACAGCTTCGATCCCGTGGCCGATATTTTTGCGCATAGGCGCCGCGATGACCCTCTACGGCTCGCGGTTGAGGATCATCCCCGCCTTATTCGCATCGATGGGATCATCCGGGGATTTCAAGAGCTGCTTGAAGCAGCGATTCTTCGACAAAAATGCAATGCCGTAATACGCCTTTTCGTTCCCATCCACGATGGTCACCAGCAGTCCCCCACCCGTCGCCTCTGCCGTGTACGCAGCCTTCACCACGTCCTGCCTTTTGCCATCCTTTTCCTTCGCATAGTTGAATTCTCCCCGTTCGGAAAAGCTCATCGTCGTCACTAATCCGTCGGCGGCGGCGCTCTTCCAATTGCCGATGAGATTCCTGGGTGACTGGAGATCGAACAACTCCTTGCCCTTCGCATTGGGAGGCGGGCTGGTTTCCGCACGCTCGGGACCGGCGGCACCACGCGTCCAGACCACGGCCCTCTCCGGATCGGGCTTTGCCGTCGGCGACTTCAGTTCCGTCCAGGCGGCACGATCCTTCGAGAGCGGGGTGACGGAGAAGTAATCTTTTCCTTGGGAAAAGAACACGCTCACGAGAACGCCGTCCCCGCTCGCCGCGACCTTGTAGAGCCCTTTCTCCACCTTGCTTTCTCCCCTGAACTCGAATTCTCCCGTTTCCGAAAAGGTCATCGTCGTATGAAGATCGGCGTTCTTCCAAGTGCCGATGACCAGAGCCGCGTTCATCTTGTCCTGCCCCGCGCGCAATGCCTTGTCGAGGTCGTCCTTCGAAATGCCTCCCTGCTGGGGGTCTGCGGCATGCGCGGCGAGCAGCGGCATTACGGTGAGAATGACCAGAACAGTGAGGGGCCGCAAGAGGCAGCGACCGGCTTGATAATGCGCTTTCATAACGTGGAATGGATCGAGTGAAACAGGCCCGACAGTTATCGCGTTACAGGTTACTCACCAAAGGATCAGCCAAACAAGCCCAATCCGCCGCGCGAGGATTTGACGGGGCAGGATGCTCCTATGTGCCCGGAGGTTTTCTCGCCAGGAATGCGTTCAGTTTCCTCAACCTGTCCAGGTCTTCTTCCCGGCGCGCGACATGGTTCTCAGGGATGCGCCGCGCCAACTTATTCGCCGCCGGATGCTCCTTCCAAAAACTCACTGCTTTTTCCAGGTCTTCCGCGGCGCCAAGACTGTCTCCGCAGGAATGCTTCACATTGGCCAGCTTGTCGTGAATCCATGCGACTTCCGGGGTCTGCTCCCCCATCGCCTGCAATATCTTGCAAGCCGCCTCGTAGCGGGCCTTGGCTTGTGGATTGGAAAGGCGCCCCTGCACCATGTGGGCATCGCCAATTTGAACTAGGAATGCCGCATACTCGACGCTCTGCTCACCAAACCTGGCCTTCATTGCGGGAAGTTGCTCGATTAGCTTTTCGGGCCTGGGCTCAAACCAGTCTGCGGGAGCCGGTTCCGGAGGTTGCGCTTCTGCGTCATGGAAACCATTCATGAAGTCGGCGGACGGTATCGCGATTCGGGCAGCCGGGCAATCGCGTGTTCCCCATTGATCGAGATCGTTCCCTTGCGTAGATGTATGTTCTGACTTTCGCAGGGATGAAAACGAATCTGACCAAGCGCCGCTACAAGGCCCCGAAGGGAAGCTCGTGCCCCCTTTGCAAGCCAAACAAGAATGGCCGCGACGATAAGAAAACCTTTCGCGATGTGAAGATAGCGGTCGCGCACTCGCAGGAGATCCGGGAGGAAGCTTACTGAATAGGTCCGATGAGGCGCCGGATTCGCCACTCGTAGACGCGACCAGCGGATCAACAAGACTGCATCGGCGCAGGAGCTTTCTCAGAGATACGCGCCCGGGTCGCGGTTCCAGAGCCAGTCGTCGGGAACCAAGCCTCTCCGGACCTGCTTCTTCCACTCGGCCAGCTTTTGGGTATTCCTCGCATACGCCTCCAGCCGGCCGGCGATCTCGTCGGCGGTCAGGCCTTTTTTCCACTCGGGACTCAGCTCGGCTCGCTCCCAGGATCTCGACACCAAGTCCAGGTAGGTGAGCACGGCCCTGATCTCGCCTTTTTCCGTGAGGCGCCGGGCGAGTAACATCGGTGGGCCGAAGTTGTCGACCTGCGGAGAGCCCGGCCTCGCGCCGGCTTTCAGCAGGTAATCCTTGGCTTCTTCAGTTCTTCCCTGCTGAAGGGCGACCAAACCCAACACGCTGTTGGCGTCGTGCGCTACGTTTTCGGCATCACGGCCCGGTTCGATGGAACGGAGGGCGGCGACGGCGCGCTCGCGGTCTCTCGCCCCATAAACTCTCGCGCTCGTGCCAATGCCGGAGGTCTGGGCCGGGCATGTCTCGCAGAGGAGCGCGGCCATGGCGCAGGCGAGGAAGATACGGCACAGCGTCGCCGGCCGGGGACCACCGGCCACGACTGGGTTCCGCGGATGCGGTTCGGCAGCCGCATTTGCGGTTAGGAAAAGAGCGCTCATACCCCTAGATCGAGGGCCAGCGTTGTTCTGGACTTGGGATCGAGAAGGCGCCGGGCACGCCAAAGAAGAAGTAGATTTGATCAAAGCTGGCTGCGGGGTGGCAGGTAGAATAGACCACCGCCTGGTCTTCTCCCCTTTCCTACCCCATCTCCATCCATGAAACTCCCCTTTGTCGCTCTCGCCCTCTCGCTTTGTCTCGCGCTCCAACCTCTTCGCGCCCACGAGGCGGGCGATGAGATGGCGGGGGCGGCGAAGAACTTTCTGATGGCGCTCTCACCGGAGCAACGCGAGAAGATCCGCTTCGAGTTTGGGGACGAGGAGCGCAAGAACTGGCATTACATTCCGCGGGTGCGGAAGGGCTTGCCGGTGAAGGAAATGACCCAGGAGCAGCGGTTGCTTGCGCAGGCGCTGCTGGCATCGGGGTTGAGCAATCGCGGGTATGAGAAGGCGGTTTCGATCATGAGCCTGGAAGCGGTGCTGGCGATCCTGGAAAATGGCAAGGGGCCGGTGCGCGATCCGGAGAACTATTTCTTCTCGATCTTCGGAACCCCGGGCGGAACGGACCCGTGGGGCTGGCGGGTGGAGGGGCACCACCTTTCGCTCAATTTCACGGCAGCCGGGAATGCGTCGCCTTCGTTGACGCCTTCCTTTTTCGGCACGAATCCCGGGGAAGTGAAGACGGGGCCGCGTGCCGGGACGCGGATCCTGGGGACGGAAGAGGATCTGGGACGGGCGCTGATGACTTCACTGACGGAGGAGCAGCGCAAAGTCGCGCTGCTCCCCGGCGCCACGCCCAAGGATGTGTTGAACGATCCGAAGCGGGTCGATCCGACGAAGCCGGAAGGGATTCCGCAGAGCCAGATGACGCCGGAGCAGACGGCGGGGCTGGTGAAGCTGGTGAAGGAGTACCTGTTCAGCCGGCGGCCGGATATTGCGACGGAGCAGTGGGAGAAGATCCAGAAGGCGGGTTTGGGCAGCCTTTATTTTGCGTGGTCGGGGGAGATTCAGCCGGGACAGCCGCACTATTACCGGGTGCAGGGGGGCAATTTCGTTCTCGAATACGACAACACCCAGAATGGGGCGAACCATGTTCACTGCATGTGGCGGGATTTCGATCATGATTTCGGGATGGATCTGCTGAAGGCGCATTTGGATGCGGCGCATTCGGGGAAGTAGGTCCTTGGGCTACGCAGATTTTCGCAGATCGGAGATTCTCTAGCCTCGTCGTTGAGAAACGGGTCTTTCCTGGCCGGTCGACGGAGGTGAAGAAATTATTTTGCCGTAGCCATGGGTTTTAGGGCGCTCCGCCCTGTTGGCACAGAGAGTCTGCGTGGTTCCTCGCAAACGGGGCGACAACACTCTGTAAGCGTTTTCCCCTAGCGCCTTCAGTGGCGAGTTGGTGTTTCTGGCGC
>Ga0070658_10001895_pt1 | contig 17652 bp, 11 predicted proteins | sample KBSC13metaG_FD_64664 | JGI IMG/M metagenome (GOLD analysis project Ga0070658, IMG submission 64664) | Corn rhizosphere microbial communities from Kellogg Biological Station, Michigan, USA - KBS C1-3 metaG | ecosystem: Host-associated > Plants > Roots > Rhizosphere > Soil ...
CACGTTCACGGACCTCGTCGTCGTGGCCGACGGCGAGCTGCGATTCGCCAAGGTCCCCTCGACGCCCGACGACCAGTCGACCGGCGTGATGGCGGCGCTCGCAGCCGCCGGAGTCGACGCGCGCACGGTCGTCGCGTTCGCGCACGGCACAACGGTCGCAACGAACGCGCTGCTCGAACGGCGCGGGGCGCGAACCGCGTTGCTGACGACGGAGGGCTTCCGCGACGTCCTCGAGATCGCGCGGCAGGCGCGCCCGTCGCTCTACGAGCTGCGCAAGCCGCCGCCTGCGCCGCTCGTTCCGCGCGATTTGCGCTTCACCGTTCGCGAGCGCGTCGGGCCGGAAGGTGAGATCGAGGCGCTGGACGAACAGTCGCTCGTCGAGGCCGTCGAAGCGATCGGCCGCGCGGATGTCGACGCCGTCGCCGTCTGCTTCCTCTTCGCCTTTCTCGACGGCACGCACGAACGGCGCGCGAGAGAGGTCATCCACTCGATGCTCCCTCGAGTACAGGTGTCGCTCTCGAGCGAGGTGCTCCCGGAGTTCCGTGAGTACGAGCGGTTCTCGACGACGACCGCCGATGCCTACCTGTCCCCGCCGCTGAACGGGTATCTCGAGCGGCTGCGTGAGCGGCTCGAGCAGGCAGCGTTGCCGCGGCCTCTCGTCATGCAGTCGTCGGGCGGCGTCGTCGACCTCGACGCCGCCGCTGAGCGCGCATCGTCGTACATTCTCTCCGGGCCGGCCGCCGGCGTCGTGGGCGCATCCTTCGCCGCCGCAGCGAGCGGTCACACGAACCTGCTCACGTTCGACATGGGCGGGACGAGCACCGACGTCGCGCTCGTCGTCGACGGTGACGTGCAGACGACGACGTCGTCGGTCGTCGACGGCATCCCGATCAAGCACCCGATGGTCGACGTCCACACCGTGAGCGCAGGCGGCGGCTCGATCGGCTGGGCCGACGGCGGCGGAGCGCTGCGGGTCGGCCCGCACTCCGCCGGAGCCGTTCCGGGGCCTGCGAGCTACGGGCACGGCGGAACGGAGCCGACGGTGACGGATGCGAACCTCTACCTCGGGTTCCTGGCCGACGGCGCGGAGCTCGGCGGCGAGATCGTGCTGCGTCGGCCGCTCGCCGAGACGGCGCTCGCATCGGTCGCGTCGCGTCTCGGTATGGATGTGCTCGAGGCCGCGCTCGGTGTCGTGCGGGTCGCGGAGGCGGAGATGGTGAAGGCGTTGCGCGTCATCTCCGTCGAGCGCGGCTTCGACCCGCGCGACTTCACACTCGTGGCCTTCGGCGGCGCGGGCGGCCTGCACGCCTGCCGCCTCGCGGAGGAGCTCGAGATCTCGACGATCCTCGTCCCGCGGGCGAGCGGCGTGCTGAGCGCGCTCGGCCTTGCCATCTCGGATCTGCGCCGCGACTACGTTCGGGCGTTTCTCGGCGATCTCGCCCATGTCGAACGCCCCGCGGTCGAGGCCGCCTTCGGCGAGCTCGAGCTGGCGGCAGCGGCGGTTCTCGACGACCCGAGCTTCCGCCGGCGCGCCGATCTTCGCTACCGCGGGCAGGCGTTCGAGCTGACCGTCGCTGCGGACGATCTCGAGGACTTGCCTGCGCGGTTCGCGCAGGCTCATCGCCGGCGATACGGCTTCGAGCTGCCCGACGAGCCGATTCAGATCGTCAACCTGCGGCTGAGTGCGACGGTTGCCGTCGAGAAGCCGCGGCTCGCATCGCCGCCGCCCGACCGCGGCGAGCCGTCGGCGCGCCGTCGCGCATACGTGGACGATGTCTGGGAAGACCTCGACGTGATTCGGTACGGCTCCCTGGCGCCGGGGGCGCGGATCCCGGGCCCGGCGATCGTCGAATTTCCCGAGGCGACCTGCCTCGTCCGTTCCGGCTGGCATGCGACGGTCGAGGCTGCCGGCGCACTCGTCCTGGAGCGCACGTGACCGCGATCGACCCCGTCTCGCTGTCGGTGTTCACGAGCGCGCTCGCAGGCATCGCGGAGGAGATGGGCGCGGTGCTCATCCGGAGCAGCTATTCGTCGAACATCAAGGAACGGCGTGATTGCTCGTGCGCGCTGTTCGACGAGGGCGGACGGATGGTCGCGCAGGCCGAGCACATCCCCGTGCATCTCGGCGCGATGCACGACTCGGTCGCCGCTGTTCGCGCTCGTGCGCCGCAGCCCGGCGACGTCTTCATCCTCAACGACCCGTATTCGGGCGGAACGCATCTACCGGACATCACGCTCGTCGCGCCGGTCGACGTCGCGGGCGAGATCGTCGGGTACACCGTGACACGCGCCCACCACTCCGACGTCGGCGGGATGACGCCCGGGTCGATGCCGCCCGACTCCCGCACGATCTACCAGGAAGGGATCATCATCCCGCCGCTACGGCTCGTCCGCGCCGGCGCGTACGCCGACGACCTGCTCGAGCTGCTGCTCGCGAACGTGCGAACACCCGAGATCCGCAGGGCGGACCTCCTCGCGCAGATCGCTTCGTGCGGCGTCGGAGCCGACCGGCTGCGCGCGTTGATCGACCGCTACGGCCTCGACTTCGTGCGCGCCGCGTTCGACGAGGTGATCGCGTACGGAGAGCGTCGGGCGCGCGACACCCTTCGCACGCTGCGTGACGGGACGTACAGCGCGGAGGGTGAGATCGAAGGCGACGGCGTCGTCGACGAGGACATCCCGCTCAGGGCAACCGTGACGATCGACGGCGACTCGTTGCAGGTCGACTTCGCCGGCACGTCGGGGCCCGTCGCGGGAAACATCAACTGCCCGAGCTCGGTGACGCGGTCCGCGTGTCTGTTCGCGCTCCGCGTCCTGCTCCCGTCGGACGTCCCGACGAATGCAGGCACCGCCGCACCGCTCGACGTGCGCTTCCCCTCTGGGTCGCTCGTCGACGCGAAGGCTCCCGCCGCCGTCGTCGCCGGCAATGTCGAGACGAGCCAACGGCTCGCGGACGTCGTCCTCGCGGCGCTCTCCGCGGTCGTCGACCTGCCGGCCGCGGGTCAGGGGACGATGAACAACGTGATCATCGGCGGCGACGGCTGGACCTATTACGAGACGATCGGCGGCGGGCAGGGCGCGAGCAGCACCGGCGCCGGCCCGTCGGGTGTCCACGTCGGCATGAGCAACACGCTCAACACGCCGATCGAGGCGCTCGAGCTCGAGTTCCCGTTGCGGATCGAGCGGTACCAGCTGCGCTACGGGTCGGGCGGCGACGGCGTGCATCGCGGCGGGGACGGGATCGAACGGCGCATCCGTGTCCTCGAGCCGGCGACGCTCTCCCTGTTGACCGACAGGCGCCGGCACGGGCCGGCCGGCAAGGAGGGAGGCGGCCCCGGCGCCTGTGGCGAGAACCTGCTCGACGACGTGCCGCTGCCGCCGAAGTACACGGTCGAGCTCCGTGCAGGCCAGGTCGTCTCTGTCTTGACACCGGGCGGCGGCGGCTGGGGCGCCGCGGAGGGATCGTGAGCGACGAGCCCCACAGCGATCCGATCGCGTCGCTGCGCATCGACCGGAGCAGCACGGCCGAGCGCGTCGCCGACGTCCTGCGGGAGTCGATCATCCAGGGCGACCTGCCGCCCGGCACGCCGCTCCGCGAGCAGCAGCTCGTCGGCTCGTTCGACGTCTCGCGCAACACGATCCGCGAAGCGTTCCGCCTGCTCGGCCGGGAGCGCCTCGTCGTCTACCAGCTGCACCGCGGCGTCGCGGTGCGCCGGCTCGATCTCGACGACATCCGGGACATCTACCGCACGCGCCGCTCACTCGAGCTGGCGGCGATCGAACACAGCGCCGAGGCGCCGCGCGAGGCGCTGGTCGACCTGCTCAGGCTCGTCGAGGAAGCGGAGCAAGCGGCGCGTGTCGACGACTGGAAGCACGTTGCGACGTTGAACATCGTCTTCCACCAGCAGCTCGTCGACCTGATCGGCAGCGCGCGGATCAGCTCGTTCTTCCGCGTCGTCGACGCCGAGCTCCGGCTCGCATTCGCGATGGTCGAGCGCGCCGAGGCGTTCTTCCATCCGTTCATCGCACGCAACCGCCGGCTGGCGGAGCTGCTCGTCGCGGGCGACCGCGCGACCGCCGCGCGGGAGCTCGAGGCGTATCTCGACGAAGCAGAGCGGATGATCTCGCAGGGCGTCACCTCGACGTGACACGGCAGCGCGCGATCCGCGACCGCACGTTCGCGAGCCTGAAGCGGCACTACAACTACCGGCTCTTCTTCGCCGGGCAGGTCTTTTCCCTGAGCGGCACGTGGATGCAGAGCGTGGCCATGTATTGGCTCGTGCTCCAGTTGACGCACTCGGCCTTCGCCGTCGGCGTCCTCTCGCTGTCGCGGTTCGCGCCTTCGATGATCTTCGCGCCGTTCGCAGGGACGCTCGCGGACCGGCTCGACAACCGCCTGACGCTCGTGTGGACGCAGGCGGCGCAGATGGTCGTGGCGGCCGGGCTCGCTGTACTGGCCCTGACCGGGAACATCGAGGCGTGGATGATCGATCTCGCGGCGGTGCTCGCCGGCACGGTGCTTTGCCTCGATTCGCCCGCGAGGCAGGGGCTGACGTTCGAGATGGTCGGTCGTGACGAGCTGCCGAACGCCGTGGCCCTGAACTCGACGCTCTTCAATGCAGCGCGTGTCGCCGGTCCCGCGCTCGGCGGGACGTTGATCGCCGCGTTCGGAAGCGGGTGGTGCTTCGCCGCCAACGCCGGAAGCTTCCTCGCCGTTCTCGCGGCGCTCCTGTTGATGCGTGCAGACGAGCTGTTCCCGCTCGAGCGGCGCCACCCGCCGCGTCTCCTCGCGGGCACACGGGAAGGCTTGGCTTTCGCTCGCTCACAACCCTTGATTGCGGCCTCGCTGACGTTGATCACGGTGTACGCGAGCCTGCTCTTCAATGTCGACGTGCTCTTGCCGCTCCTTGCGAACCAGACACTTCACCGCGGCGCGGGCACGTTCGCTCTCTTCACGGCCGCGTTCGGCTTCGGCGCGTTCTCCGGAGCCCTCGGCGTCGCCGCGCGCGGTGCGTCCCGATGGAGCACAACGGTCGTGTCGGCAATCGGCCTCGCCGTCGTCTACCTGGCCATCGTCCCTCTGACGAGCGTTCCGATGATTGCCGTTCTGCTCGCGGTCGGCGGCGTGATGTTCACGACGCTGACGGCGAATGTGAACACGAGGCTGCAGCTCGAGACGCCCGACTGGCTGCGCGGCCGCGTCCTCAGTCTCTATCTCTATTCCTGGAACGCGTTGGCGCCGCTCGGCGCTCTCCTCATCGCCTGGCTCTGCTCCGTCGGAAGCGCACGCTTGGCATTCGGAGTCGTCGCGGTCGCCGGACTGGCGACGGTCGGTGTCGTCCAGTGGAGGCTCCCGCGCGATTCCCGGCGCGAACGTGGTCTCGGTAGGGCCGAGCCGCTCTTCGACGAACCACCTCTCACCTCGGGCCTGGGTTTTCCGGCGATTCCGTCGCTGCAGGAAGAAGGAGCAGATGGCTCTCGACGACCGCGGCCGCGACGTCGCTGAGCTTGCGTCCGCTCTGCTGCGAGTGGTCGCGCAGCATCTCGAACGCCCGGTCGGCGGTCGTCGAGTGGCGAGCCATCAGGATCCCCTTCGCCTGCTCGATCACCGCGCGCCGGCCGAACGCCCCCTGCAGGCTCTGATACTCGGCAAAGCGTTGCAGCGTGATGTCGATCGCGCTCTGCAGCTCGTCGGGCGTGCCGTCGACGATGTACGCGAACACGCCGCGCTTCGCTGCCTCGTGGACGTAGGCGGGATCGTCCGCATGGAGAATGGCGATCACCGGGCAGGACGCCTCGCGCACGATCTCGCTGATCAACGCCAGCGCGTGCTCCGAGCTCGACCCGAGGCCGACGAGGGCGACGTCGGGACGTTCCCTCACGGTTGCGCTGCCGACGTCCTGGACGTCGATCTCGCGCGCGATCACGTCGTGGCCCAGCCCGCTGACGACGTCCGCCAGCAGCTCCAGCCGGTCGCGCTTCTCGTTCGCGATCAGGACGCGAAGTCGCTGAGTCTCGGGCTCCTGCATCCGTGACAAATGGTAAACGGCGCCCGCGCGCCGTCACGTGTAGGCTCTCGTGGCAGCGCCGCAAGGACTGGCGCTGCAGACGTGCGTCGTCGGGCTTCAGCCCATGTGGCCCGACGGAACGTCCTCCCACAGGTGCGCGGGTTGGAGCGGTTGTGGCCGACCCAGCAGCGCGTCGGCGGTCAGTTTCGATCACCTGGAGGAGCCATGTCCGTAGCACCCGCCGTTCGATCCCCTCACCGGAGGGTCAGAGCCCCGGCCAAGCGTGCCGCTCTGGTCCGCGACCTTCGGTGCGAGTGCGGCTCGCCGACCTGCACGGTCATGGTGCCCGCCGCCGCGGAGAGCCACAGGAGATCGGCCGACAGCCGCATCGTGATACCGGCCCATTTCGGCGGCGGCGTCGTCGTCCGCGCAGCTGATCGCTACTTCGTCGTCGAGCCCGTCAGGCGCTGAGCCGGCCCGTCTGCCCGTACAGCGTGTACGACGACTCGCCGATCGAGAGCCGCACCGACTCGATGTGATCGCTGACGAGCCAGTCCTGCACGGCCTCGATCACTCCGACGACGGACCGGGACTCCCACTCGGACTTCACGCTGACCTCGTTGTGCGTCCCGTCGAACGCGATCGCCGACCGGCCGAAGACGCTCGCAAGTCGGCGCAGGAGTCCGTGCGCCGTGCCGGCATCGGGTACCGCTACGCGAATCTCGACCATGGCCATCCTCCGGTTCAAAGCGTCGTTGTCGACCGACTGCTTCGGCCGAACGAACTGCTCCAACCTGTTGTCTGAGGATGGGCTGCCGTCGGGGACCGGTCTCTCGATCCCGCTGCGGCAGCGAAAACGATAGCAACGGGGGCGGCGGATCGCGGCTATGGTGGGAAATAGCGCGTTTGTGCGAGCTGTTGTAAGCCGCCGAGGCAGTGCGTTTCCCTCTTCGACTGTGACTCTTGCTTGATTCGCCGCCGCGCGCTCATTCGGGTGCGCGGCCCCGCAGGGAAACGAAGGAGCATCACATGCATGCGACCATTCGCCGTTACGAAGGCGTCGACGCTGCCCGGACCGACGAGCTGACCGGCAAGGTCAAGGAGACGCTCGTTCCGGAGCTCCGCAAGCTCCCCGGCTTCGCCGGCTACTACCTGATCGATGCCGGTGCCGGCGTCTTCAGCTCGGTCGGTCTCTTCGACAGCGCCGAGCAGGCCGACGCGTCGAGCCCGCTCGTCTCGAAGTGGATCACCGATCAGCAGTTCGGCAACGTTCTTCCGAACGCTCCGAAGATCACGAGCGGCAAGATCGTCGCTCACAGCAACGGCGTCACCGCCTCGTAACGCAGTCCAGCCCCCGGTCGTATCGGCCGGGGGCTACCCGCTCAGTCGGCCGATTGCGTGGGTAGCGGCGCGCGCGGCTGCTCGGCCGCACACGACGTACAGATCGAGTGCGTGAGTGACGTCGGCTCGATTGCGCTGATCGCACCGGTCGGCGCCCAGTCCCACTCGCCGTCGAGACGGATGCGCCCGCACCAGGCGCAGACCGGGACTGCGTTCCCCGCTTCGAAGAGCTCCCAGATCTTCCGGAACGTGCCGCTCACAGGGGCAGCGCGCCGAGGTCAGGCGGGTGCTGGGGGAGGAGGAGCAGGTGGCTCTGCACGACGGCGTCCGCGAGGTCCCCGAGCTTGCGCCCACTCTGTTGCGAGCGGTTGCGGAGCATCTCGAAGGCGCTATCCGCGTCGATCGAGTTGCGCGCCATCAGAATGCCCTTCGCCTGCTCGATCGTCGCGCGCCGTCCGAAGGCCCCACGCAGGTTGTGGTACTCCGCAAAGCGCTGCAGCGTGATGTCGATCGCGCTCGCGAGCTCCTGCGGATCGTCATGGATGATGTACGCGAAGATGCCGCGCTTCGCAGCCTCGTGGATGTACGCGGGATCACTCGCATTGAGAAGAGCGATGACGGGGCACGACGCTTCGCGGACGATCTCGCCGATCAGCTCGAGCGCGTGCTCGGACGAGATCCCGAGCCCGACGAGTGCAACGTCCGGCTGTTCGCGCGCGGTCGAGTCCGCGACCTCCTTGACGTAGATCTCGCGCGCGACGACATCGTGGCCGAGGTCGCCGACCACCTTCGCGAGCAGCTCGAGGCGGTCGCGCCGCTCGTTCGCGATGAGAACACGCAGACGACGGGCCGCGCCCTCGTCGGTCGAATGCCTTGCAGTGTCGCCGTCCGTCCCCGGCATGGGAAACCCTTCGTCGCTCGGTCAGGTCGGGTCGGCGTATTTGGCCCGTAATCGCCTGACGCCCGCGGTTTGGGCATCCGTGCTCTCTACATAGGATACCACTGAAATGCGCGCTATCCCGCTGCGCATTGCAAGATTGGCGCGATGATCCGTCCCGCACTCCGCCGTGCCGGCTATGACGTGACGCGCTTTCCGGTTCCCGGCTCGCTCTGGGAGACGCTCGGGCGTGTGTTCCGGCAGGAACGTGTGGCGCTGGTCGTCGATGTCGGCGCGCACAAGGGGGAATACGGTGCGTTCCTGCGCGAGCACGGTTACCGCGGAGCCATCCGTTCGTTCGAGCCGGTGCCGAGCTCGGCCGACGAGGCCGTGCGACGGGCATCGTCCGATCCCGGTTGGACCGTCGAGCGCCGCGCAATTGCAGCTGCTCGCGGGACGCTTCCGATCCGGGTGGCGCGCGCGTCGAACCTCTCCTCGTTTCGAGCTCCGACACCAGCCGGGCACGCGCGGTTCGGAGCCGGGCTCGACGAGCACGACGTGATCGAGGTGGAGGTCGTCCCTCTCGCGGACGTCGTCGACGCGGTCGGTGCGCCCGCGTTTCTCAAGGCCGACACGCAGGGATTCGATCTCGAGGTCGTCCGCGGCGCCGGCGCGGCTCTCGGCCGGTTCGTCGGTGTCCAGGTCGAGCTCGACATCGAGCCGATGTACGCAGGCGCGCCCGGTCTGGTCGACGGGCTCGCCGAGCTCGCGGCGCTCGGGTTCGTGCCGGCCGGCTTCTGGCCCGTGGCGCGAGGAAAACGCGGCGAGCTGCTTCAGCTGGACGTCGTCCTGGTGCGGAAGTAGAGCAGCCGCCGGATGCACGGACTCGCCGGCGTCACTGCCGCCGCACTCGTGACGCTCGCTCCCCAGCAGAAGGCGGCACTGCTCGTCGTCACCACCGAACGGCCGAGCGTCTTCGCCGGCGCCGCGCACATCCGGTTCGCAGACCAGGAGGGAGGGCTCGTCAAGGCGCTGCCGGCGGTCCCGCCCTACGAGCCCGCTCGCGCGTACACGAGCGCGGCGAGTGCGTTCGCGGCCGGCCGCGCGACGCGCGCCGCGCTGCGCGCTGCCGGGATCGACGTCGACTTCGGCCCCGTCTTCGACACGAGCGACGGCCCGCTCGGGTCCCGCGAGTTCGCGTCGCCGCAGTACGCCGAGGCGTTCGCGCGCGGGCTCGGCGACGCGGCGTGCGCGAAGCACTTTCCCGGCCTCGGCTCGGCGGCGATCTCGACCGACGAGCGCCCGCACGTCGACGCGCGCGTCCGCGCGAAGGATCTCGCGCCGTACCGCAACGCGATCGCGAAGGGGTTGCGGTGCGTCATGGTGAGTCAGGCGTTCTACGGGACGCGGTTCCGCGCGACGCTCGAGCCGTCGACCTATCGACTGCTGCGCCGGCTCGGCTTCGACGGTGTCGCGATCACGGACTCATTGTCGCTCGTGCACGATGCGCCCGTGGAGCGGTGGGCGCGTCAGGCCGTGCGCGCGGGCGCGGACATGCTCCTCTTCACGAGCCCGCAACACGCGCGGCGCGCGATCCGCGCGCTCGTGCCGCTCGCGCGCCGGGGCGAGCTCGACGTCCATGTTGCGCGCGTGCTCGCGTTCCGGCGCGCGCTCAGTGCTTCTCGCAGTTGACGGACTTCTCGCCCTGGAACGCCCGGCGAGCGTGGCCGAGTCAAGCAGGTTTGCTCAGAAAAGTCTGCCACTTGTTTATCTGCTCACATGGGTCTAAGGTCGCCGTGGGGATACACCAAGGGGGCAGGTTCGGGGATGGGGAGTGCGGCAGTAGCCGACTACGCGTTAGTCGGAGATTTTCGACGTTTGGCCCGTCGCCGACCGGCGCAGTACTGGCTCGCGGTCGCGTCGATCTGCCTCGTCTCACTCCTCTACGTGACCCCGATCGCCGCGGTGTTGCGGCTGCCGTCGCAGTCCCGCGGAACCGCCCTCACGCTTCCGAACATCGCGCTCCCGCAATTCGGCTTCCCCGCGCTCCACGTCCCCAAGCTCCGTGCCCTCCCTGCGCTTCCGGCCGCGAAGCGCGCCCCGGCTCCCGCGCCTGCCGTGCAGCCCACGCCGGCCGCGCGCTCGATCGCTCCACACCGGACGGTCTTGCATCTCCCGGTCGTCACCGACGCGCATTCCGTCGCGCCGCCCACATCGGCGTCGACGACCGCGACGGATCCGTACGCAGCGGCTCCGATCGTCTCCGATCGGATCGGCGATCCGCGGGGCCCGACGATCATGGACACGAGCACGCCTCCGCCGCCCCCGCCTGCCGACCCGAGCACAGCGCCGACGAGCGAGCCCGATCCGGCAGCCCCGCCGCAGCCGACACAGCTGCACGACGAGCAGCCGGCCGACCCGCCCGCGACGACGACGCCGCCCGACACCACCTCGTCGACGCCCCCGCCCGCCACGACGTCGTCGACGCCGCCGCCCGACACGCCCGCGACAACGCCGCCGATCACGCCTCCGCCGGCGCCGCCGATCCCGCCGACGGCGACGGGGTGGACCGTCACGCTCGCCGCAGCCGCGAAGTCCGTCACGGTCTCCGTCAGCGGCAGCAATCTCGTCGTCACGGTCGACGGCACTGCGACGAGCAAGCCGCTCGCCGAGGTGTCGTCGCTCGACATCCAAGGCAGCGCGGCGCTCGCCGTCGACGCAAGCGGCGGCGCGATCTCGATCCCGATCACGTACAACGGCAGCAGCGTCAGCGTCACCGGCACGTCGAGTGGCGCGACGTGGACCGCCGGCGGCACGGGCGTCAGCGCGAGCGGCGGCGGGATCAGCTCGGTCAGCGCGTCCAACGCGACGACGATCAGCGGCGGCGGCCACGACACGCTCGTCGGGACGTCCGCCGACACGACGTGGACGATCAGCGGCGCGAACAGCGGCAGCGTCGGCAGCCTCACCTTCAGCGGCATCGGCAGCCTCGTCGGCGCCGCCAATAACAAGGACACGTTCGTCCTGCAGCAGAGCGGCTCCCTCACCGGCGGCGTCGACGGCGGCGCAGCCGGCTTCGACACGCTCGTGCTCGACGGCCACTGGGGCTCGCTCGGCTCGACGCCCGTGAACGGCAGCTCCGGCTCGCTCAACCTCGACGGCGCGTCGCTGAACTACGCAGGCCTCGAGCCGATCACGAACACCGGCAGCGTCTCCAACGTCTCTGTGACCCTCCCGAGCACCGACTCGAACAGCACGACCGTGAGCACGAGCGGGGGCGACGTCACGCTCACCTCGACCGACGTGCCGGCCACGTTCGAGACGACGACGATCAGCGGCTCGAGCACCGTCACGATCACCACCGGCAGCCTCGGCGACACCGTCACGCTCGGCTCGCTCTCCGGCTACACGGGCTCGATCACGATCCACGGCGGCAGCGGCTTCGACACGCTCGCCGCCTCCGACGTCGCGGGGACGTGGCACTTCACGGGCATCAACGTCGGCACGTACACGCCGAACGGCGGCGCGACGGTCAACTTCGACGGCGTCGAGCGCCTCTGGGGTGCGGACACGAAGTCCGACACGTACGTCTTCGACCAGGGGGGCGCGTTCACCGGGACGATCGACGACGGCGCGGGCCTGCTCAGCGTGATCGTCGACGGGTTCGTCCAGGCGAGCAGCGTCGACGCCGACTTCCAGAGCTCGTCGTACAGCGGGGCATACGCGGGCAGCTCCTCCGGCACGGTGACGGGCGCGACCAAGCTGAGCGTCGGTTATGACAGCGGCAGCGGCTTCGTCGGCCTCGGCGCGCCGACGAGCCCGGTCGGGATCCAGGGAACCCTCGGCTCGTGGGGGCTCGCCGTCGTCACCGACGGCACGCACGTCTGGCACTCCTTCGGGGGCACGCTCTCCGGCGCCACCGACGTCGGCGCCGGCAGCGGCTTCGACGCGAGCTTCTCGAGCCTGGCGATCAGCCTCAACACCGGCACGGGCGGGACGTACCTCGACACGTCGACGACCCCGATCGTCGCCTTCGCGACCATGTCGTACGGCAGCGCCGTCGAATCGGCGACCGGAACGGGGACGGCAACCGTCTCCGACTTCGTCCACGTCGCCGGCAGCTTGACGGTCGCCCCGGGACAGTCCTCGACGATCGACGTCGCGACCGGCCTCACCGCCGGGACCATCTCGAGCGCCGCGCCCGGCCTCTCGTCGCTCGCCACGGTCTCCGCCTGCGGCTCGACCCTCGCCCTCACCACCGACGGCTCGACGATCTGCCACCTGGGTGTGTCGTCGCTGACGCTCTCCGGCTCGAACCTCAGCGTCTTCGTCGGCTGGGCCTCGCCGTTCGCGCCGAGCGGGCCGGGTGGGCTCTTCCTCGCCACCGACGTCCCGCTCGGGGGCATCGGCGTCCTCTCGACCGGCGTCAGCGCGGGCCTCGCACTTCTCTCGCCGAACCACACCGGCAACAGCGCGCTCGACTCACTCGCCCTGTACGCGCTCCATGGGTCCGCCTCGAACATTCGGATGGTCGGCATCCCGGCGCTGTCGCTGAGCAGCTCGTCGGTCACCTTCACCGCGAACGCGGGCTCCGCCTGGGCCGACGGGACGATCGCCGCGGGCAAGCTCGGCAGCGGCTACACGATCGTCTCGGGCATCACGACGAACGCCAACGGCACGATCCTCCGGGTCGGGGCCGACCACGCGCTCCTGACGGTGGCCGACTTCGTCCACGCGTCCGGCAGCTTCAGCTTCGACGCCGGTGCCGTGCAGCGCGTCGATGTCGAGACCAACCTTGCGGGCTCGTTGAGCGTGCTCGACGGCCTGCCGGTCGCCGACTCTGCGCCGAGCGACCACAGCGCGGCGCGCACCACCGACGGGACGATGATCTGGAACCTCCCGGTGCAGACGATCGACATCGGCCTCGGTGACGCGGATGTCTTCATCGGCTTCGCCGACGGCCTCACGCCCGAGGCGGACGGCTCCATCACCCAGGCCGACATCGACGCCGCAGCCGGCGCCGGCCTCCTCGTGCAGGGCATCGATCTCGGCGTCGTGCTGATGCGCGCGCTCACCGTGACCGGCGCAACCGGCTTGAACAACGCACACCTGAACTTCTTCGCGATGCGCGCGGATGCGGCGACGGTCTCGGCAGTCGGCATCCCCGAGCTGTCGATCGACCAGGCCTCGAACGTGCAGATCCGGGTCAACCAGGGCAGCCCGTGGCCGAGCGCTCCCGAGGGCGCGCTCCAGCCGGTCGTCGACTTCGCGACGACGTTCGGTGCGTCCGGGTACCAGGTCCCCGTCAACGGGTCGGGCAGCTCCACGATCGCCATCCGGTACGGCAGCTCCGAGATCGGCGTGTCGGCCGACCACGTGCTGCTGGAGGAGGCGAGCTTCGTCTACATCTCCGGCAGCTTCAACTTCGATCTCGGCGGCACGCACCCCGTCGACGTCAAGACGGGCCTGACCCAGTCGCAGGCAGACGATCAGGGCCTCCTCGACGAGCTCCCGATCTCCGACGCCAAGCCGCTCGACGGCAGCCTCGCGATCACGTCCAACGGGGCGGAGATCTGGAACCTGCCGGCGCAGGTCTTGACCATCGGCGTCCTCGCGGGCAGCGTCTTCGTCGGCTACGTCGGCGGTCTCACCGTCGGCGCGTCCGGCTTGTTCACCCAGGCCGACCTCGAGGCGCACAACGCCGTCGGTCTCTTCATGTCGAACGTCGCGGTCGGGCTCGCGATGCTCCGTGCGCCACCGGTCTCGGGCAAAGACAACCTGAACGACGCCAAGCTGCGCTTCGTCTCGCTGAAGGCGGACGCGGACAACGTCGTGCTCGTCGGCGTGCCCGGCCTCTCGCTGCAGGCCGACAACGTCGACATCAGCGTCAACCGCGGCAGCGTGCACTCCGCGTGGCCGACGCGTCTCACCGGCCCACCGCCCGTCGTCGACTTCGCCTCGAGCTTCACCGGCGGCCTTTCCATCAGCGTCGACACGAACAACGTCGCGCCGCCGGTCGTCATCGACTACTCGCAGCCCGAGCTCGGCGTCTCCGCCGACAAGTCGCTCCTCTCGGTCCTCGGCTTCATCTTCGTCGCGGGCGGCTTCAACCTGAACTCCGGCGAGGTCGCGCACGTCGACGTGAACACCAACCTCACGCCGGCTCAAGCCGCGGTCCAGCTCGCCGGGCTCAGCGAGTACGACACGGATCCGGGCGGCACGACCCTCGGGCGCAACGCGACCGGCTCGATGATCTGGAACCTGCCGGTGTCGACGCTCCGGCTCGGGCTGCACGACGCGAGCGCGTTCGTCGGGTACTCGAGCGATCTCACGTACGACGAGAGCACCGGCCTGCTCGACGTCGGTAGCGGGATCGGCCTCTCGCTGGACGACGTGAACCTCGGCCTCGTCGTCATGAAGGCGCTCCTCACGTCGCACTCCGGGCTCGACGCCGGCCTGCTGCAGTTCCGCGCCCTGAGCGCGACCTCACACGGCGCAGGGATCGTCGGCCTGGACGCGCTCCAACTCTTCGCATCCGACATGACGTTCCACGCCAACTCCGGGTCGACGTCGGGCGCCTGGGCGCTCATCGGCGGGAACAACCCGCCGCCGGCGCCGACCATCGACTTCATCCAGAGCTTCGGCCCGGCGGGCTACCTCGTTCCGACCGACACCTCGGGCGACACGGTCGCGCTCAAGTTCACCGGCGCGACGCTCGGCGCATCTGCCGATCAGGCGACGCTGATCGTCCAGCACTTCGTCTACATCACGGCGGGCTTCAACTTCGACGCGGGCGGCCAGCAGCTCGTCGCCGTGGCCACCGGCGTCAACAAGGTCGTCGCGGGCGTCGTCTTCGATCCACTGCCGAAATCGGACACGGCCCCGACCGACGGCTCGCTCGCGGTGTCGAACGACTACACGACGCTCTGGAACGTCCCGGTCCAGACGATCCAGGTCGGCCTGCGCAACGCCTACGTGTTCGCCGGCGTCACCGGCCAGGACCTGAACATCACGAACGGCGCGTTCACCGACGCCGACCTCGACAACGCGAACGCCGTCGGCATCGTGCTCGAGAACGCGAACGTCGGGCTCGTCGCCGCCCAGGTGAACATCGATCCGAGCCTCGTCGCCGCGCTTCAGATTGCCAAGTCGAATCTCCGGTTCCTCTCGCTCCAGGTGACCGCCGACAAGCTGGCGCTGTACGGCATCCCCGGCATCCAGCTGGACGCGGAGGGCATCACGGTCGGCGTCAACTGGGGCTTCTTCGCAGGCGTGAACACGACGCCCGACCGCGGCCCTTGGCCGGCCGGCAAGGACACGAAGAACCCGCCGGTCATCAACTGGCAGGCGACGTACGGGTCGGGCGGGTACGCCGTCCCGACCGACACGTCGGGCCACTCGATCGCGTTGACGTTCACGGGGCCGTTCCTCGGCGCAGCGGCGCAGAGGTTCACGCTGCAGCTCGGTGGCTTCGTCTACCTGACCGGTTCGCTCGCGATCTCGCAGGGTGCGTCGATGACGGTGCCGCTCGTCTCCGGCGCGATCAACACGCAGACGTTCACCGACCTCGGGATCGACACGTCGATCCCGAACCTGTCGTTCGAGTCGGCGACCGTCAACGTCCTCAGCTTCGGCGCCTCGAACGTGCAGGCGTTCGTCGGCGTCAACGGGCCCAACTGGGACTACGTCAACCATCCGATCCCCGATCTGGACAGCAACGGCCACATCGTCTCCAGCGAGGTCTACGCCGGCGCGGTCGGCCTCGCGATCGACAACCTCACGCTCGCCGGGATCTGGGCGACGCCGACGCTCCCGAAGGATCCGTTCCGCTACGTCGCGGTGAAGGCGACGGCCAGCGACGTCTCGTTCGTCGGCATCCCGGGGCTGACGGCGACGACCCAGAACATCGAGATCGACGTGAACATGGCGCCCGTCGTCTTCCCGCCGGCAGATCCGGGCAAGCCGCCGAGGGCGCAGCCGCCGGCGTTCGTCGGGCTGCTGCTGCCGGTGATCAACTTCAGCGCCATGTCCGGCGGCGGCTTCGACGTGCCGACCGGCGCCCTCAACACCGACGGCACGCCGAAGACGGTGAAGCTCACGTTCGGCAGCGCGCTCATCCGCGCCGCGTCGCCGTGGATCCAGATCGACCTCTTCGGCGTCGCGCAGGTGCAGGGCTCACTCGCGTTCGCGATCGGTCCGACCGCAGACGTCATCCTCACGAACGGCAACACGGCGCACATCACCACCGCGACGATCGGCGCGCACAACCTCAGCGCGTTCGCCGGCGTCAACGGGCCGTACGTCACCGATGCGGCCGGTGACACGAACTCGAGCGCATTCGGGATCTCGATGAGCGGCGTCTCGCTCGGGCTCCTCGTCGGCGTCGACACGAGCACGCTGAGCGCGTTCGTCGCCGGCCAGCTGAACGTCCCGACCGTCGGCGTCGTCGGCCTGCCGTCCGGCTTCTCGCTCCTCGGCACCGCCTTCGTCCAGCTGAACCTCGGCGCGCAGCTGCTCTCCGGTGGCGCCGCGATCAACTTCGCCACGAGCTTCCCGACGGACGGCGGCTTCAAGATCGACACCGGCGACTCGCAGCATCCGGTGCTGCTGAACATGACGGGCTTCATCGTCGACGTCGAGGTGACCGGGACGCTCACGATCGCGAGCACGTTCGCGATCGCCGGCGCGTTCGCGATCCAAGCCGACTCGAGCGGGGTGAAGATGCTCGCGGTCGGCGCGATGACCGTCGGGCCGGACATCGGGAGCGGCAGCCCGCTCGTCGTGCTGCACGCCTTCGGCGTGCTCATCGTGAACAAGTCCGGCGTCGCCGCGGACATCGACGTCAACGCGTCGCTCAGCACCTCCGACCTCAGCCTGACCGTGACCGCGCGCGTCGTGCTCAACACGACGGGCGCAGACCAGACGCTCGAGATCCCCGACCGGCTGCTCGCGAAGGTGCAGGCGATGTCGCACAACGGCAGCGACCCGGCGGATGAGTCGCTCGCTGCGTTCCTGAACTCGCGGCTCGTCAACTGCACCGACGGCACGAAGGCCTGCTACACGGTCAGCGGCGGAGCGCCGACGATCTTCACGACCAATCCGTTCTCGCTGTCGAACGTCGCGAAGTTCCTCGGCACGCAGCCCGGGACGCCGACGCACGACGCGGCTGCGCCGTACCTCGTGATCGCGATGTCCGGCTCGTTCAACTTCGCCGGCTTCGTCACCGCCACGGGCCTCGGTGCGATCCGCGTGCAGACGAACGCGTTCCAGGTGGCCGTGGACCTGAACTTCACGATCGGCCCACTGCAGTTCGAGGCCAACGGCGCGCTCAGCATCGCCACGAGCGGCGTGATCGCGCACATCGGCATCAGCTTCAAGGCGAACCTGCTCAGCCTGTTCGACATGGACCTCGCCGGCACGCTCGAC
>Ga0070658_10001896_pt1 | contig 17651 bp, 8 predicted proteins | sample KBSC13metaG_FD_64664 | JGI IMG/M metagenome (GOLD analysis project Ga0070658, IMG submission 64664) | Corn rhizosphere microbial communities from Kellogg Biological Station, Michigan, USA - KBS C1-3 metaG | ecosystem: Host-associated > Plants > Roots > Rhizosphere > Soil ...
AGCACGCCGGAGCCGCTCAGCAGTTCCACCGCGCGCCGCACGGCGTAGGGCTTGATGCACACGGAGGCGACCTCGTATTGCGCGGCGATCTTGCAGCCGTCTTCCAGTTCCCGATCGGTCATCGTCGGGTGCAGGAGGGAGTGGTCGATCATCTTGGCGAGTTCGGAGTAGGAATATTTCATGGGAATGTTGGGACGTTTCAGGAGATGAACTGGCGGAGGAAACTGGCGCTCTCGCGCAGGGCACGTTTCCGGTTATCGAGAGAGTCTTCGTAGTCCCGGTCCTCGACCTCGATGCACACGGGGCCGGCATAGCCGATCTGGCGCAGTGCGGCGAAGAACTCTTCCCAGCGCACTTCGCCCCGTCCCGGCAGCCGCGGGTCGTGGAATTCCAACGGCGTGGCGAGGATGCCGCAATCGTTGAGCCGCTGCCTGTCGAGGCGCGCGTCCTTGGCGTGAACGTGGAAGATGCGGTCGGCAAAATCGAGTAAATGGCCGGCGGCATCCATGAACTGCCAGACGGCGTGCGACGGATCGTAATTGAGGCCGAGATTCGCGGTGGGCAGGCGGCGAAACATCTCCCGCCAGATCTTGGGCGACACCGCCAGGTTCTTGCCGCCGGGCCATTCGTCCTTGGTGAAAAACATCGGGCAATTCTCGATACCGATGCGGACGCCGCATTGTTCGGCGTGCCGCACGATCGCGGGCCAGCGCTGGTCAAAGAGCTGCCAGTTTTCCTCGATCGTGCGCGCCGGGTCGCGGCCGATGAACGTGTTCACCGTCGACAGGCCGAGCATGGGCGCGGCGCTGATCAGCTTTTTCAAATGCTCGAGGTAAACCGCCGCTTCGCTCTCATCCGCGCAAAGGGGATTGGGATAATAGCCGAGGGCACTGATCGCCACGCCGTGGCGGGCCACGAGCGCCTGCACACGCGCGGCGTCCGCCTCGGTGAATTGTGTCACATCAAGATGGGTCACCCCGGCATAGCGGCGCTCGGCCTTGCCCACCGGCCAGCACATCACTTCGACGCAGGCGAATCCCTCCGCGGCCGCGAAGGCCAGGACTTCGTCGAGCGACAAGTCGGGGAGGATGGCGGAAACGAATCCGAGCTGCATGGCGTCAGGGTAGACAGGAAAATCCGAAATCCGAATATCGAATTTTTACTCCATCCTCTCCGCGGCCATCAGGATCCCCGCGGCCTTGTCGAGCGTCTCCTGCCATTCCTTCTCCGGAATCGAGTCGGCGACGATGCCGGCGCCCACGTGAAAATGGGCGACCTGGTCTTCGAGCACCACGGTGCGGATGGCGATGTTGAAGTGGCTCTCGCCATTAAAGCCGAACCATCCCAGCGCGCCGGTGTAGAGGCCGCGCGTCGCGGGCTCGAGCTCGGCGATGATCTCCCGCGCGCGCTTTTTCGGCGCCCCGGTGATCGAGCCCCCCGGGAAGCAGCGGCGCAAGGCTTCGACCTGATCCACGTCCTCGCGCAGACGGCCCTCGATGGTCGAGACGAGATGGAAGACCTGCTCGAAGCTTTCCAGCTTGAGCAACTCTTGCACGGTGACGCTCCCGTATTCGCAGACCGCCCCGAGATCGTTCCGCTCCAGGTCGGTGATCATCACCAATTCCGCGGTTTCCTTCGCCGAATTACGCAGTTCGTAGGCCGAGAGCGCATCCGCATTGGCCTCGGCGCGCCGCGGGCGTGTCCCCTTGATGGGACGGGTGCGGATGGCACGCCCGGACATGCGCAAAAAAGATTCCGGGGAGGTCGAGAGCACCGAGCGCCCGTCGAACTGGAGAAATGCGCCGTGCGGCGCCGGCGAGTAGTGCCGGAGCGCCTCGTAGAAGGCAAAAGCGTCCCCGTCCCAGCTTGCGGAAAAGCGGTGCGCCAGGTTCACCTGGTAGATATCGCCGGCGGCGATGTACTCCTGCGCGCGAGCGACACGCCGCAAAAAATCTTCGCGCGCCATTTCCGCCCGAAAGCGGGGCCCGGCGCCGGCCGCCGCCAGCGGAGCAGCAGGGCGAAGTTGAGAAGCGAAATTGCCGATTTCGTACCATTGCCGCTCGGCATGCCGGTAGATGAGCGCGTCTTCGTAAAAGCCAAAACAGAAGGCGCCATCGTATTCGACCCACCCTGCGGCGAATCCACCCGGCAAACCCGCGTCGCAATCGGCGGCATTGCGGCGCGACTCCAGGGCGGCCTGGAAGTGCTGCCAGTCCTCCTCCGTGCCGCCGCGCGCGATTTTCGCCGGCCGCGCCGCCACCAGGGAAATCTGCCCGGGCTCCCCGCCTTCGAGCGCGGTATCGAAAAAGACGCGTCCCGGCAGATGCGCGCAGGCGGCGGCCGCTTCGACCGGCGCGAGATCGATCGCCACCGGGCGGGGCACATGGGCAAGACTCAGCATCACCACGGCTTGCGAGAGAATGCCGCCCTTTTCAAACGAAATTTTTGCGCTACCGTGCGCCCCTCACCGCCATGAAAACCTTGTTCGCCTCAGTCTTCGTGATCCTCGTCACTGCAGCCGCCTGCGCGCTGCTCCATGCGCAGGAGGCGGGAAGCGGCTTCGGCCTCACGCCGTCCAAGCCCGATTCGCTGCTGCCCGAGGGGCAGCCTGGCCTTCCCCTCATCCCCAATGCCTTGCCGGCTCCCGACAAATCGAGGCAGGCGACGGAAGCAAAATCGCGGACGGCCATCGCCGAAGATGCGCAGCAGGAGCTGGTCAAGCTGCGCGTTGCCAAGAACAAGGCGCAGAGCGACCCGGCATTGATCGCGCTGTGGGACGCCATCCCCAAGGCCAAGACCGACCCGGAACAGCGCGAAATGTTCATCAAATACTACAACCAGCTTTTCGACCTGATGCTGAAGATCGACAAGACGCTGAAGACCGAGCAGGTCGAGAACATGCGCACCAATTACGTCGGCAACTTCAATCAGAACCGCCTCACCAAAACCCCGTCCCCTGCGACTCCGAAGCCGGACGATGGGACCGACACCGGCAAGCCGAAAAAAGGGGGCAAAGGGGGCAAAGGCAGCAAGGGGGCGGCTCCCGATGCCACGGCAGCACCGGCGCCCGCGGCGGCTCCGGCCCCAGATTCCGTCCCGGCCAAGCCGGCTGGAGCCCAGTAAAAGCAGGTTCGGAGAAATTCCATTTGTCCGCGGGGCAAATTACCACTAGGGTGGCGGCCCTCGAAAACGGCGCTATCGTCTAGAGGCCTAGGACACTGCCCTCTCAAGGCGGGGACACGGGTTCGAATCCCGTTAGCGCTACTTGGCTTTTTTGGAGTTTGCGGACGGTGGGGTTGAAAGCAGGACAAATTCGATGAGTGAACCCTTCTGAAGCACGGGTAAGAATCTCATTTCCGCATCAGCGGAAGCTCTTGAATGGCAGGCAAAAGGGGAGGTGCGATGGTTTCGACCACATCCTCCGTTTCATCGTTCTGCCGGACCGGATCACCGGCCGGTGTGATCAATCTGGGGGTTACAAAGATAACGAGGTTGCGCTTAAGGTGCTGATCGACGCTCGAACGAAATAGGCGGCCCAAGATCGGGATGTCACCAAGCAATGGTACTTTATCTTCCACCTTTTGAACGTCCTCACGAATGAGACCACCGAGCATTACGGTAGCCCCGTCGAAGACACTGACACTGGTCGTAACTTTGCGTGTACTGAAGATCGGCTGGTTGATCACGTTGGGCGTGATGACCTGTATGGAGGTAGCGCCCGTAAGAGCGTTGGTCGAGGTGGTTTGGATCGGGCTGCCGTAATTGATGAAGCCTTCAAACTCGACGACTTGGGGCACGAGGTTAAGATCGATCGTGTAGCCGTCTGGGCCAACGACCGGTTCGACTTCCAGCGTGACTCCGGTGTTTCGCGTTTCAAAGGCTGTTGGTGTCGTTGGTGTCACCGGGAAAGAATTCGACGAGGTGGTTGCCACGCCTGTCGTCGTGCCTGTATTGCCAAAGGTCTGCGGAATTTGTGGTGGGTCGAATTCCGTGGGATAACGAAATTCTCGGATGATTTCGATGACAGCTCGCTGACCACTCTTCGTGGTCACTCTCGGCGCAGAAAGTAAATCGACCCCTTTCTTTTGATTCAGAGCACGGATAACGACTTGAAACTGAGGGTCTGTGAAGACACCGGCGAGAGCTGCGATCGCGGGCGCGCTGCTGGTACCTCCCGTGACCCCCGAAAGGAGGGCGTCAATAGCGTTCGAGGTGATCGCGGCTGAGCCGGTGCGATTGCCACTGGTCACCGAGTTTGAACCAGTGACAGTCCCGTTGTTCGAAAAGGGATAATCGCTCGTATTGAGCGCACTCGATCCGGTGGTCCCACCGCTAAAGAATACGTTCTGATTGCCAGGCACATTTGCCTGTCCGAGCGTCCAGTCAAAGCCCAATTCCTTTAGGTTATTCTGAGTGATTTCGACAAATTTTGCCTCGATATCCACCTGGACCGGGCCTTGACCCTGACCTCCTGTCGAAATGATCGTTTCAATCAAGTCGAGCTGGTCTTGCGTATTGCGAACGATCAAGCGACTGCTTCGCACGATATAGACCGCCGAGGCCTGTCCGTTGAAAGTCACACCGTTGGCAATCAGCCAGTTCTTCGCCGACTCGCGATCCGCGATACCGCTTCCGCCCTTCGAGGCGTCGGCTGGAGTCGCACCACCAGCACCGAAGGCCGGAGCCGTCAGGGCTCCGCCAGTAGCACCGGCGGCACCAGGCGTCCGCGGAATCAGATCCGGTGCAATTTTCCACTCCTTGGTGAGCAGAACCTCCGTGTTTTCGCTCATCGGCACCACGGAAACCGCGTAGGGTTCCACTTTGAACTTAAGATTGGCCAAGCTGACGACGTACTTCAGGGCTTCGCGTAACGGGATATTGGTCAGCGAGACGGTGATACGCGCCTCCGCCGGGTTGACAAACGGCGCGGCCGCCGGCGCCGGAATCGTTGCCGGTGCGGGATCGAGGCCTGGAATGCCTGCAGGCACGCCGGCAGGAGCGCCTTCAGCCGCTCCAGCGCTACCACTCCCGCCTTCCAGTTTGAGGACTATATTAACTCCCCTTTCGCCCACTGGGGAGTCGACATCCAATTCGACGCTTTTCCTCTTTAGGAATTCGACCGCTTCGCGAACGGTCGCCTCGCGGAACTCCAGTTTCGGAATGATGATACGATCGAGCTTTCGGTTGAGTCGTTCTGCGGTGGCTGACGGCTGCTTTCCTTCTTCAACGGGAATCCCGCTCGGAGTGCTGAATTTTCGAATGGGTCGCTGCCAGGCCACATCGATTTGCCTGATCGCGTCCGCCCGAGTCTCGCCGTAGGCGGCGACGCCGTAGTCGCTGATCTTCCGATCAATTCGCTCCTCCATTTCGCGGGCCGCAATGTTGTATTTATCCATCGCGAGAATTTGTTCGCATCGCTTCCTGGCCATATCGAAACGCCCTGTGTCGTAATACCCCTGAGCTTCAATAAAGAATTGCTTCACCTGCTCGACACTTGCGCGAAATTTCGGCGAAATTGTCTGGTTGTAATAATCAGGCTGCTCAAGCCTTGCCAGGATCAAGATTGCGTCCTTGCATTTTGGATCATAACGTTCGTCGATCACGACACGGAGGACGTTGGTAGCGTCGGCGTAGCGCCCTTCGGTGACGCGTTGCTCAGCGAGGCGGGTGCTCGCGTCACAGAACCGTGCAAGCGCGCGGTCGTGCAGCCCTTGCGTCTTTGGAGCATTCGGCACTAGATCGCAGGCACTTTTAAAGAATGCGGCAGCCCTTTCGTAATCTTTGCTGCGCATGGCTTGATCGCCGTTGTCAATTGCTTCCTCACCCCGTCGCACATACTCGACGCGTCGAGCTTTTTCGCGGTCCGCAGCGATCTGTAACGACGCAGGAGCTTGCGCGAAAAGGGAAACGTCTGGAAGAATTGCAGCAGCCAGAGACGCAAGGACGATGCGGCGGGATGATTTGAAAGACATGGTGGGTTTGCATTCGTGACCGCCACGGCTCCGCTGGGGTTACAGAAGAATAAAATATTCTCGGGAGACTTAGGAAATGTCACCCGCGGTGGTGCCCGCGCCCGATAATCACCCCAGCAAAACATAAGCACCATGATCGTCCGCCCGTACAGATTCACTCGAGAGCGGTGTCGCCGAGGAAGGCGCGAACGGGTTCCAAGCAGCGATGAAACGACGGGCGCAGTGGAGGCCGCTTGTGATCGGCGCGATGCCGGTCGACACGTCATCGCTCGCGGGCGAAGAGTGAGAGGTCCGAATTACGGGGCCGGAGCCGCGGCTTCGCCAGAAGGCGCAGAGTTCTGCACGATGTTGTATTTGGCCACGATCGCCTGGGCTTCCTTGTCCGTCTTGGCGAGAAGCAGAAGATCCAGCACCAAGTCATTCAACTTTTTCTGGATCTCCTGGGCTGCTTTTACCTGGGGCTCGCGGGTCTTTTGAAGTTCCGCCAACTGGCGTTGGCCTTCGATCAACTGGGCCTTGCTATCTTGAAGATTGGTCCTGTTGAAGCGGATCCCTATAGTCTGGGCAAACATGAAAGCTGCCATCGTGCAGGTGACCAATGCGAGCGGCAAACCAAGGGACGGACCAGCCGAGGTCGAGGGCGCCGGTCCATCAGAATTGTCGCCGGGTACGGTGTTCATAGGCGGAATCAGCGAAGGGCGGGCTCAGCAGGAGTAAAGGCCGACGGAGTGGGAGCAGAGGCGGCGGCACCTCCCGGAGCCGGAGTAGCGGCCGGTAGCTGAACGGTGTAGCCATGTTTGGCGAGCAGCTCCTTCATGGCATTGTTTTTGAAGGAAACAGCGCCCATGTCCTGGAGCAGCGCGGGGCCAATCTTTTGCTGGATCTGGATCGCCGTATTGATGAGCTCTTGCTGTTTCTGAAGCTCTTGCTGTCGCGTCTGGAGGTCTTTCTGTTGTCCTTGAATCTCGGTCTGCAGCCTTTGATTGCCGTACCCGACAATCAGAACCGTGGTGGTCAAACCAAGCTGAGGGCTGACGTAACCGTGGCAATATAGAAATCTATCTTCATGAGCGATCTCGATTAGTCGTCGCTATTTCCCGGACAGGCCGGTCGGTGAACCGACGCCGGTCACGAAATCCCAGCTCACCGCGGCTTTGTTTTGGCCGGCGACGCCCTTGGTGATGTCACGGAACTCGTAGGCGTAGGCGGCGGTGCCGAGTTGGCTGTAGATCGTCGTCAATTCGGCCGTGGTCGAGACGGCAAGACTCCCGCGAGCGGCGGCAGCCGTGTTGATGATACCCGCCAGCGCCGGCGACGCGACGCTGGTGCCGCCAATGATCATCCACCCCTGCGCCCCTTCGTAGGGTGTGCTGGTATACACGGAAACGCCCGTGGCCGGAGCGGCATCGAAGGAAAGATCGGGAACGCCACGAGCGGGCCCGACGAGGCTGGCGACCTTGGTTTGAAAGGTGGGTCGCGGAATGAACCTGCTCCTGCCGCCACCCGAGCCGCTCCAGCCTGTCTCGCTGACAAAGTCCCCATTGGCATCGCGGTGGAGGACTGTGCCACCGGCGGCGATGACCCTGGAGGAGCAGCCTGGGTAATTCACCACGCCGCCGACGTCACCACTCGCGGCGATATACACCACGAACGCCTTGGAGTACACGCTATCGCCCATGGCCTCGGTGCGAGTCTCCGATCCGCCGTAGCTCATGGAGACTTCGGCAAGGCCGGAGATTTTGTTGGCCGCGCGCACCGCGTTGTCGAGATCTTCGTTACTGTCGCTGGCGGCTTCCACGAGCACAATCCTGGCCTTGGGGGCCATGGCGTGAGCCCACTCGATGTCGAGCGCGGCCTCCAGGCTCCAGCCCTGATCGACCGGCGGTTTTACCCCGCTCGCGTAAATTACCTGGAAAGCCTTGTTGGTTGCCGCCGTCACATTCGTGGAAGTCTCCGTGGGCAGACCGAATTCAGTCGAGAATGCATTGAAGTCAGCGAGCGCGGTCGGGTAGTGGAAGGCATCGATGACGGCAATCACTCCGCTGCCGCCTGTGGGTGGCAAATTGTAAACCTCACGAATCGACTGCGGCGTTTCTCCCTGGGGCTCGCCTGTCGCCACGTCCGGAACGAAGAGCACATGATTGGTGTGCTTGCGCACCCCGATATGCTCCGGCTTTTCGATGCTCGACTCCGGGATCACCTGTGTGCCATCCGGACGCGGCCGTGGAAACCAGCTATGCCGGGGAGCGACTTCCGCCGGCGCAGTTTCGGCGGCCACAGGTTGATCCGGCGCGTCGGCCGCCTGTGCGATCAGCGATCGCGAATCGGGAAAAACGATGCCGGCAGCGAGAATCAGGAGGAGGGAGGTTTTCATCGGCGATACTGCTGATGACCGGCCAGATTCGAACCGGTTACGTTTTTTTAAAATTGAAACTCCGCGCCGAGGAAAACTTGCTGGCGATAGTAGTCAGCCGTGCTCTCCGGCCCGATGGACATGGTGTAGGTGTAGTTGAGATTGACGGCCCAGTGCCGGCTGACCGTGTAGTGGAAGCCGAGCGTGGCATCGGTCGTGTCGACTGTCGTGTCGACGACGACCGTCTTGGTCTTGGGTGCAGGGGTGGCTTTCGGCTTCGGCGCGGGAGCGGGTATGGGGGTGGCAGTCCCCGTGGTATCTGTCGCCGCGGTAGTGGTGGTAGCGGTCGAAACAGCCGTGGTCGTGTCTGTCGTCGTCTCTGTCTCTTCCGAAGTCGTGCTGGTGGCATTGTGCACGAGATTCAAGGACAGAGATCCTTGGAGCCGGGGCGAGAAAATCTGGGTGAGGACCATCCCGGTTCGCGCGATTTTTGTGCGGGCGTTCGCGCCTCCAGAGTTCTCGAAGCCGTAACGGGCGTTCCAGGATATCGTAGTGCCCTTGGCGAGGCGGTAGTCGAGGTTTCCTTCGAGGTAGGGCGACGAAGCCTTGGAGCTGGTGCCCGTGTAGGTTTCGTGGGAATTGCCGACACGAAGGGCGGCACTGAAACGGCGGCTGAGCGTCCATTCGCCGCCAACAAGCACAAATAAGGTCGTGGTGTCCTGGGTGGAATCGTCGGGATGCCTGCCATCCGTATAGCGCAACTCGCCGAGGAGCGTGAGCCGGGGCGACCAGAGATATCGCAGCTCTGTGCCAAACGTCGTCTCCCGATAGTCGTTCTTCTGCTGCGTCGATTCCTGGTAGTTGAGTCCGTTGTAGGAAACGCTGGTCACCGTGCTGAGCCGAGGGGTCAGCCGGTAGGAGAGGTCGGCCTTCGCATTGGAAGTCAAATAGCTGCCCACATTGTTTGTCGTGGGCTGATTGGGAAGGGAGAAATCCGGTTGCGACTGGTAAGCCGCATTGAGAGAAAAGGTGAATTGCGCCCGGCCGGAGAGCTTTCGCAGATAGACCAATGAGGTGGTGCCATTGTAGTCCGATTTCTTGCCCGGCCGGTCCCAGTAGTAACTATCACCAAGATCAAAGTCCCAGGTGAAAAGGTTGCTGCGATCGGCAAACTGCATGTCCCAACCGCCGGAAGCCCGCGTCACCCAACTGGCGGTCCGCTGTGCGGCGGGAACTGCCGCGACCTTGTCGTAGCGGTATTTTGCCTTCTGCCCGGGAATTTCGGTGAGCACCTGCTCGTCTGCGACCAGGGAATCGCCCGAAGGCACGGTGACCAACTCCTCGTGCGCGGGCACCGCGGGCGACACCAAAACGGGCACGAGTTGGGCCGGCTGCGAGGCGCCGTGGGTGGGGGTCTGAAAAACGTTGTCGTCGTAGCCCGTCGAAAGATTCGTGTGGAACCGGAAATGCGGGCGCGCCAGGCGCTCTTCACCCACGACGAACTGCTGCGAGCCGCGACCATAGAATCCAGGGACGGTAAAGGTGGCGAGAGAATTCCGGCTGACGCCGGTGCCGGGCTGTTCGGCGCCGAAAGTCGAAGACGCGCCTGGAGCGGCGCCGGATTGATCGGCGCCGGCGCCCGCCTCGGAGCCCGGGATGCCATTTGATTCGCCGGTGCGAAATGAAGGCGCGGAGGGATTCGATGGAACGAGAGATGGGCTCCCCGGCCACGGCGACGAAGGCGTTCCGAAGGGGTTCGTGGTGCTTTCCGACGAGTGCGAGCCAGACGACGAACTCGCTCCCGTCGTGCCGGAAGGCGTCGGACCGGACGGACCAGTATCCTGTGCCAGAAGAGTCTGGCCGAAAAATCCACAGGCCGCCAGCAAGAGGAGCCTGCGCCGGGATAGGTTCGTGAGTGTCAGGGGAACGGGGGGGTTCGAACCCGGCCGCGAGCGGCTCGTGAGAGCCTTCCGGCGGAGTCGGCGGAGGGTGACGTCAGAAGGCGATGCGCACACCCCCCGTGACATTGTGAGTCTCGGATTCCTTCCGATAGATCTCCCCATCGTAGAAAAGATAGGTTGCGGTGCGCGGATTCCAGACCATCGAGGCGCCGACGCCCAGGAGCAGGCTGTCGCGGCCCACGACGGTGTCGCGCGCGGTGAAAATGCCGCCACCCGGCAACTGGGAATCGATGGCAAAACTACGGTCGGCGAATTCGTGCTGCCACACGGCGCGAACCTCCGGCCGCAAGAGCACGCCGCCGAGTTGCCAATCGTAGGAGGCCTTCAAGCCAAGCTTGGAGCGCAAAGACTGGCCGCTCTGACTGTCCACATCCAGCGGCGCAAGCGATCCGTGCTCCTTGAAGGCATTCGTCTGGAGGTAGGTGTATTCCAGCGAAGTAAGCGCGCCCAAGGTCAGGTTCTCCAAGCTCCAGTCGTAACCGCCGCCGAGCATCGCATTGAGCTCGCCACCGTCCGTCTTGCCGCGCGCGGTGCCATCCAGGCCGGCGCGGGCGGTCTCATAGTTGTTGTAGCCGCCGCTCACCGCGCCATCGACGTAATAGCCCTTGTCCCAATAGGTGGCATAAACACCCATCTTGCCGCTGTTGACCCGGAGCCTGCCGCCTTGGGCGAGGTCAGCCGTGGTGCCCGCGTAGCCGGCGCTGCCGCCGACGGCGAGATGATCGCTAACCCGGTAGTCGACGCCGGCGGTCGCGCCGCCCGTATTGAGTTCATAGCCGCGGGCATTATCGGAGTCGCCGATCCGGATCCAGTCGCCCATGCCGTTGAGGAACGCGCCCCAGCGGCGGTCGGGTGGCTTGGGCGGCTGCGCGCCGTCACCGTCGGGACCTTGGGCACCGGTGGGATTGAGCGCACCGCTGTAGCCCGGGATGCCGCCGTTCATCTGCGCGGAGTCGGGGCGGCGATTGGAGAGGCGGAGGTCTTCGGTGCGGCGCTGGATGTTGGAGTTCTGGACGCCGGAGAGGCCGATTCCCACACGATACACGGAACCCAATTCCTCAGGGGCGATCCGGTCAAGATCGGCGGGGATTTTCGTCAGCCGTTCCTTGTTCAGATAATCGATCATCTGTTTGTCTTTACCCGCACTGGCGGACCCATCGACAGCACCGGCCGTGGCGATCTGATTCGGAGTGAAGTTATGCTGGATCGCGTAGTCGTGATACGATCCCTGCTGCGCGACGAGGGACACCGAATTGGACGAATAGACGACGCCGGTGGTGACCATGGTGTCGGAGCCGATGGGGTCGTCGACCTTCTTGAACTTTCCGTCCACACCACCATCCGCGGTGAGGAAGGTGATCTTGTCGCCCATCTTGAGTTTGAAGGAACTCTTGCTGGGCTCGATGGTCAGCGACCCGCCGAGCTGGGCCTGGCCGCTGACTTTCAGCACGTCATATTGCCCCGGCTTCGTGCCTGCGACCTGAATGGTGAGATTGCCCGGGCTGCCTTGCGTGTAGTTGCCCTTGATCGTGATGGTGCCGGGCGAATTGCCGGGGCTGACCGTGCCGAGATTGTAAACGTTGCCCGTGATGGTGCCGGTCCCGGCAAGGATGCCCATCTGATCCACAAGCACATTGCTGATCAGGTTTCCCTGCACCACGAGCTTGCCCATGTTGATGGTGGTACCACCGGTGAAGGCGCCGTCGCCGGTGAGCGTCCACGTGCCGCCGCCACCCTTGTAAAGCGTCTGAAAGCTCGTCTGGTAGCCGGATCTGAGATCCAAGGTATCCTGGAAGCTGCCGACGAGGCGAAGCAGATTCGCGCCACCGCCGCCGTCGATGGTGCCATTGACAGTGTTCTGCGTCACGAGGGTCATCGTGTCATTGCCCGAGCCGAAATTGATGTTGCCAGTGACGTCCCCATCCTGGGTGACGGTGAGATTGCCTTTGCTCCCCGTCGAATCTATCGCCGCGCCACCGCTCCCCTCCAGAGTACCGTAATTCACCACGTCGTTGTGCCCAGAGCTGTTGGTGAGGACGACGGCCTTGTCGCCGGAGATCGAGCCGTAATTGGCGACAAAATTACCCGAGCCAGTAAGTTTCACGCCCGTGAAGCCGACGGCGCCACCGACGATGGCCCCACTGTTCGTGATCTCATTCCGGGCCGCCGCGATGATCCCGATCGCATTACTGCCACCTTGCAGCAGGCCATAGCTATTGATTTTGTTCCCGTTCGTAGCTGTCACGACATTCACGCCATCGCCCGTGACGACCTCGCCGTTGGAAGTCGTGTCGAACTCGCTGCCGTTATCGACGCTCACACCGTAGGCGCCCCAATTGATGATCCCGTCGAGGACGAGCGCACCACCCAGGACATTGGTCGCCCCTTGATAGATATTCTGCCCATAAAGGATGACGGTGCCGGATGTCGTCTTCGTCAGCCCCGCGGAAGAGCTCGAACTGCTAAGATTGGCCGTGATCGACCCGGAGCGAACGTCAAAGGTCGATCCGCTGGTCAGCGTTCCTCCGGAACCGGAGATCGTGCCTTCCTTGAGCGTCACGCCCCCCACGGTTTCGTTGTTCGCGCCGAGATCGAAGGTGCCGCCGTCCACCGTCACCGTCGCGGAATCCGAGATCTGATTCGACTGCTGCAAGACGAGGCTGCCGCTTTGGACGACGACGTTTCCGGCCACCGCATTGCCGCCGGTCGTATTGAAAACGAGAGTGCCGCCGTCGCCCGTCGCGTTGCCGGTCAAGGTATTGATGCCGGTGAGAGTCATGGTGCCGGTACCCAGCTTGGTGAAGCTGCCCGTGCCGCTCATCACACCGGCAAAAGTCGTCGAGTTGTTGTTGCCGCCGGCATTCAATTCCTTGCCGCCGAGGATGACCTTGGAAGTACTCACGCCCTCCAGCGAACCAATGGCGGTATTGCCGGCCGTGATCCCGGAGATGTCGAATGCGGAAGTGGCGCCTGGAAGGCTGACCGCACTGGTATCCGCGATCGAGCCGACTCCCGTGAGAGCGAGCGTCCCCGCGCCAATGGTGGTCGAACCGCGATAGGTATTGCGGCCGGCGAGGACCACGGTGCCGTCGCCCGACTTCGTGAGGCTCACGACGCCGACGGTGTTGTTATTCGCAATTTGCGAATTGATCGTCAGCGTGACGGCGGAACTCGTATTGAAGTTTCCGAGAACGAGGACGCCGCCGCCCGTGGCCGTGGAACCGCCGGACGTGAGAGTGCCGAAATTGGGCGCCGTGCCGATGGTGAGGCTGCCGCCGCCGGGCGTGATGAGAATGCCGCCCTGCTCACCGACTTTCAGCGTCTGGTTGGCGAGGTCCACGGTGGCGTCCTGGGCATTGTTTTGGGTGAGCGTGTTGATGATCGTTGTCGGCGAGGCCAACGTGATCGGGCCCGACGTGCCATCGGAGTTGATCCGCACGTTGGCGATGGGTGAATCCGGGATCACGCTGGAGGGTCCGCGCGCCGCGATGTCCGTGTAGCCGGCGTAGGCGATGATTTTTCCCGTGCGGTCATTTGCCGCAAAAGCGGCGCCGCTGTTCACCGTGGCGTAGGCGCCGAGGATGCCGCTGGCGTCGTTCTGCTGATTGGTCATCACGATGGCATCCACGCTGAACGTCCCGCTGCCCGCGCGGAAGTCCACCGAACCGCCGGCGTTGGGAGTGATGCCGATCGTGCCGCTCGGGCCCCGCAGGTCGAGAACGGTCGAGGTGGAACCGCCGGCATTGTTGACGATAATCGAACTCGCGCCGTTGTTCACCGTGAGGCCACTGATGACCTGCGTTTGGGCGGTGGCCGAATTGTTGGTCAACTCGAAGGTGCCGCCGCCAACTACCAGGCGCGAGGAGGAACTCAGCACCGAAGGGTTCGAGGAGACATCGACCTGCAAGACGCCGCCATTCGCCGTGGTGTCGCCCGTGTAAGTGTTCAACCCATTCAAAGTGAGCGTGCCCGTGCCGATCTTGGTCAGGCCGCCGGCGCCCGAAATGACACCGGAAAATGTAGCCGCACTCGTGTTGTTGTTTGCGCCCACCATCAGCGTCTTGCTACCGAGCACGACCGAAGCGGTGGCATCGGTGGCGGACAGCTCGCCGACCGTCGTGCTCGTGGTCACGCCGGAGATATCGAGAATGCCCGTGGCGGAAATGCTCACCGTCGCATTGCTCAGCGTGCCTCCACCCGTGAGGGCAATTGTGCCGTCGGAGATACTCGCGGTGCCGTTGAAGGTGTTGACGCCTGAGAGCGTGAGCGTGCCAGAACCCGTTTTCAAAAGGGTGCCGCCACTCATGCTATGGAAACCATCGATAATCGTGCCGCTGAAATCACCACTGCCCAGGCTGAGCGTCGCGCTGGCCAGGCCTACGGAGCCGGAGCCGTTCAGCGAACCGATGGTCTCGGTGCCGGACGCCTCGAACAAATCGAGGCCCGTGAACTGCACGCCCGATGCGGAGTTTCCGGTGCTGTTCACCGTGACCGTGGCGGTGTCCGCGATTTGTTCAGCCTGCGTTCCGAGGTAATCGAGCACGCCGTTGCCCTGGATGAGGACATCCCCCTTGATCGCGCCATTGGCGGTGGTGTCCTCCAAAACATAGAACGCCCCGGTATTGATCGTGGTGAGCCCCGTGTAGGTATTGACCGTTCCGGAATCGAGGATGAACGCCACATACTGGCCGGTGCTGGTCAGCGAAGTGCTGAGAGTCAACGAGCCATTGGTGATCCCCGAACTAAAGTGGATTTGGTTGGTGGAATTAAACCCCGTGATCTCACGAGTGCCGCCATTAAGATCGACGCTACCGCCGAAGTAGAAATCCGTCTGCGAGGTGCCGACGTTAAAATTGCCCTGCACCGAAACGGGGTTGTAAATCGTGGTGCCCTGGACGGTGCTGCCGAGCGTCGTGCTGGAGCCTGTGGCTGTGATCGTGAGCGTACCCGAGCCGAGCGCGCTCGTGGAATTCACAATGAGGGTGCCGCCGGCGAGGGTCGTCCCGCCATCGTAGGAATTCGTGCCGGTCAAAGTCAGTGTGCCCGTGCCGGATTTGGTCAGCGAACCGCCCGAGCCGGAGATGGTTCCATCGAAAGTGGTATTGAAGCTATCGCCACCGACGTTGAGATTTTTCGCCCCCAAGACAACGGAGGATCCGGTGGTGCCGGCGAGGGCGCCGATCGTGGTACTGGTCGCTGTAAGGCTGGAGACATCAAAAACCGAGGTGGACCCGGTGAGATTGACCTCCCCAGCGGCGGAGAGGGACCCGGAGCCCACCAGCGAGAGCGTTCCCTCGGCGATGGTGGTCGTACCGGTGTAGGTATTGGTTCCTGCCAGAGCCACGAGGCCCGGACCCACTTTTTCCGCGCTCACCACTCCGCTGCCGTTGTCCACGATCGAGGAATTGATTGTCAGCGTATTGGCCGAGAGGTTGTTCAGCGTCAGGGTACCGTCGACATTCTTTGCGTTGCCACCGGCGGTCACCTTGCCGGAATCCGGCGCCGTGCCGATCGTCAAGGCCGCCATTCCACTGGCGATGACAATGCCGCCATCCACTCCGAAACGCAGCAATCCCGGCGAGGTATCGATCGTGGAGGCTGTGGAATAATTCTGCGTCAGCGTGTTGATGTTCGTCGTCGCCTGGGAGATCGGCACGGGACCCGAGGTGCCGAGCGCGTTGATCCGCACGTTGGCATTCGCATTGTTGGGCACCGTATTCGGCCCCAGCGCGTTAATGTCGACGTAATTGGCAAACGCGACGATCTTGCCGGTGCCGTCGTTCATGGCGAAGGCGGAGCCGTTGTTGACCGTGGCCCACGGGCCGATGATGCCGGAAGCGTTGTTTTGCTGGCCAGTGAGGACGATGCCATCGACGCCGAAAGCCCCGGTCAAAGCGCTGAAATCGATCGAGCCATTGCCATTGCGAGTAATGCCCTTCGTGCCGCTCGTGCCGCGCATATCCAGGGTGGTCGTCGTGCCGGTGTTGTTGATGACGATGGTGCTTTGGCCGGCATTGATGGTCAGCCCATCGACGATCTGGGTGCGCGCATTGCCCGGCGATCCGGTGAGCTGGAAATTACTGCCATTGAGGATCAGCGCCGAGGTGGAGGTGAGCACGGTGGCGCTCGTGGTGGTGTCCGCAATCAAGGTTCCGGAGCCAGTGACCGTGGTGGCGCCGGTATAAGTATTTGCACCGGAAAGGGTCAGCGTGCCCGAACCCTGTTTCGTGAGGCTGCCATCGGTCCCGGAAATGACACCCGCGAAAGTCGTCGTGGAATTGTCGCCCCCGACAGTCAGGCTCTTGGAGCCGATCACCACCGAAGAACCGGCAACGCCGGCCAGCGAGCCAAGCGTCTGCGAGGTCGCCGTCATTCCCGACAGATCGAGCACACCCGTTGCACCGGTAATGTTCACCGGCGTGCTGTCGCTCAACACGCCGCCCGACGTCAGCACCAGAGACCCCTCGGCGATGGTGGTGGCGCCGGTGTAGGAATTGGAACCCGTGAGCGTCAGTGTCCCGGAGCCCTGCTTCGTGAACCCGCCCGTGCCGGAAATGACGCCGGCAAACGTGGTGGACGTGCCGTCGCCGACAATCAGCGTATTGCCACCCAGCGATATCAAGGAGCCATCCACGCCCGTGAGGGAAGCGAAGGTCTGGCTCGTCGCAGACATCCCGGAGATATCGAGACCCGCGCCGGAAACGCTGAGATTCAGGGCGCTCGTGGCAGCGATGGAACCATTGCCGGAGAGGGAGATCGTTCCGCCCGCGATCGTCGTCGGTCCGGTGTAAGTATTCGTGCCGGTCAGCGTGATCGTGCCGGTGCCGGCCTTGGTGAATCCGCCGCCAGTGCCGCCGCTGGCGCCGCCGTCCGCAATGACACCCCCAATCGTCACCGAGCTGTTATCGCCGCCGGTGGTCAGCGTGTTGCCACCGAGGTAGAGGTTGCCGTCGCCGGAGATGGAATTGATGGTGACCCCGCCGCTTTGGCCGCTGATATCGAAAGTGCCGCCCGCATTGTTCACGTAAACGGAGGCTCCGCCGCTGGCCGCGCCGGTGAAGAGCACCGAGCCGCGATCATTGATCGTCACCGAGGCGCCGCCCCCGGTCGAACTGTCATTGAATTGCAATTGCGAACTCGTGTTCAGGACAAACGACGTACTGGTGCCCGCCCTACTGCCGCCATTAAATATGAACGATGCGATGTTTCCGCCGCTGCCGGTGGCGGAGAAATTCTGCGTGACCGCCGAATTGTTGGTGATGCCGGTGTTGTCGAAAGTAAGGCTCGTGCTGCCGGCCGATCCATCCAGAGTGATCGTATAGGCTGGCGCGGCGGCGTTGAAGACGATCTCATCGACCGTAATCG
>Ga0070658_10001897_pt1 | contig 17649 bp, 17 predicted proteins | sample KBSC13metaG_FD_64664 | JGI IMG/M metagenome (GOLD analysis project Ga0070658, IMG submission 64664) | Corn rhizosphere microbial communities from Kellogg Biological Station, Michigan, USA - KBS C1-3 metaG | ecosystem: Host-associated > Plants > Roots > Rhizosphere > Soil ...
TAATAACTGATAAATACAGCACTACAATAAACCTGGAAGCTAACGGATAGACTCAACGGTAAGCATCCCGGCCCAATAATACGCCAACATGCGAAATAACGAAAAGAGCCAAAGACTAGCCTATCCCTCTCCTTTCCAAGGAGAGGGATAGGGTGAGGTATCACGGCTCGACTAAACACAAAGGCTCCGCTCTCAACCGAGAGCGGAGCCAACTTCCTTTCCCGGATGCCATATTCATAGCCCGGGATGAACATGCGACGCCAGACGGGTTACGTGAAAAGCTCTCGGGGTGCCATGCCTACAGCTCTGGGTAGGCATGCCGTCACAGACCGGTTGCGTGAAATGTGCAGACGCCAGGTATGGGTTTAATTTATCTTTCTCGGGGATTGACAATCTACTCGGTACCTATTATAATCATTGCAATCTAACTGGTTAGATTGCTGACAGGCGATATCACGTATTTCGTGCCGATCGGCATGCATATCCTATAGGTTGCCCGGTAAAACGGAGCCTTAATTTAATCTACCCGGTTAGACGCTCGCTAGTCAAGCTACCAGTGAGTTTATTAATGGATTATGGGAGACACAAAATGAAGCGATCTTCGTTCGTTCTTCTCGGCCTGGGGATGCTGCTCGCCGGCCCCTCGCCACAACCCCCGCCAACGCCCAAACGGTCAACTGTACCGGCGTCGCCGCCTGGAGCGGCAACAGCGTCGCCTATCACGTTGGCGACCTCGTCACCTACCAGAGCAAGGAATACAAGTGCCTCCAGGCACACACCTCCCTGTCGACCTGGGACCCTGTCGACGCCGCCTCACTCTGGAGTCTGCAAGGCACCTGCGGCACGACCACGGGAACCACAACGACAGGAACGACCACCGGCACGACCTGTACCACCAAGCCCGCCGCGCCGACCGCGCTCAACGCCACCGGCACCACGCAGACCGGCACCACCCTGCACTGGACCGCCCCGTCGAACCCGGCGAACTGCACGGTCAGCGGCTACACCATCTACAAGGCCGGCGCCTCCATCGGCACGTCGACCACTACCAGCTTCACCGTCACTGGCCTGACCGCGTCGACCACCTACACCTTCACGGTCGCCGCCACCGACGCAGCCGGTACCGGTGTGCAGAGCGCGGGCCTGAACGTTACTACCACCGCCAACACCTGTACCACCAAGTCGGCGGCGCCCGGCGGCCTCGCCGCATCGGGCACCACCAGCAGCAGCACCAACCTCACCTGGAACGCCGTCACCGCCCCGTCGGGCTGCACAATCAGCGGCTACACCGTCTACAAAGCCGGTGCGGCTCTCGCCACAGTCAGCAGCGGCACTTCGTACAGCGTAACCGGCCTGAGCGCGTCGACCACCTATTCCTTCACGGTCGCCGCCATCGACGGAGCCGGCACCAGCGCCCAGAGCTCCGCCGTCAACGTCACCACCTCCGCAGGTGGCGGCGGCACCGGCAAAGGCAAGGTCATCGGCTACTGGGAATCTTGGGCGAGCCTCTCGCTCCTGAACGCCATGGCCAACTACGACGTCGGCGAGATCGCCTTCGCCGTCTCCAGCGGCACCGACGGCGCCACCCAATCCTGGCCCGCCACCACCGAAAGCAGCGCGAGCATCGCGTCGGACATCACCACCCTGCACGGCCAGGGCAAGAAGGTCCTCATCTCGGTCGGCGGCGCGAACACCTTCACCATCAAGCTGCAGAACTCGACCGACGTCAACAGCTTTGTCAGCTCCGTCGAGAGCATCATCGACACCTGGCACCTCGACGGCGTCGACCTCGACATCGAGAACTACAACCTGGGCACCAACCCCGGCGACAACGACATCAACAACCCGACCACGCCCAGCACGGTCAACATGATCACCGCCCTCAACAACCTCCGAAATCACTACGGCGCAAGCTTCATGATCACCATGGCTCCGCAGGTGGGCGATATCGACGTCGTCGGGCACCCGCTCGGCAACGACGGAGCCGGTCTCTACTGGGGCTCGTTCATCCCGCTGATCAACAAGACCCGCGGCATCATTACCTACGTGATGACCCAGGACTACAACGCCAGCGACATGTACGCTAAGGACGGCACCATCGTCAGCCAGGGCAACCCGAACTACGATGTCGCCATGACCGACCTGCTGCTCAGCGGCTTCGCCATCAACCACACCACGATGACCTTCCCCGCCCTCAGCGCGAACCAGGTCGTCATCGGCACCCCGGCCGTCGCGGCCGCGGCCGGCAGCGGCTACAACACCCCCGCCGCCGTCGACCAGGCCGTCAAGTACATCAAGTCCGGAACATCGTTCGGAGGATCGTACCACCTCAGCACCACCTACCCGAGCTTCGGCGGTGTCATGACCTGGGATATGAACTACGACAACGCAGCCGGCTACCCAATGGCCAACGCCGTCAAGGGCGATGTCCATCTCTAAGACCTGCATCCGGGTGCCATGTTCATAGCCTTGGATGAACATGCGACGCCAGACCGGTTGCGTAAACCGTGCAAGCGCCATGCCTGCACATCCGATGCTCCGCCCCTACCCTGGGGCGGAGCTTTTCATTTTGACCTCAACCATGGGGGATTGACAACGGCCTCGCTATCAATTATAATCGTTCCAAATCTATCCGGTTAGACGTGTACTGCTCCTAACGCGTTCATTGCTATACAGCAGGAACGCCCTATGAGGCTGGCTTCCATGACTTTGTCGGAGACATGGCACAATCTATCCGGTTAGAAACCGAGTGATCGACCGCGCTCCGTCTCTGGAGAAGCGCATTATAAGGAGGCATAAATGAAGCGTACTTTTCTCGCTCTCGTCGGCTTAAGTCTGCTGCTTGGCAGCACCCTGGCCCTCGTCAAACCGGCGGCCGCCCAGGTCAACTGTACCGGCGTCGCCGCCTGGAGCCCGAACAGCGTCGCCTACGCGGTAGGCAACCTGGTCACCTACCAGGGATCCGAATACAAGTGCCAGCAGGCCCACACCTCGCAGGCCGCCTGGGACCCGGTCGACGCCGCCTCGCTCTGGATCAACATGGGCACCTGCGGCAGCACGACCGGTACTACGACCGGCGCTACTTGCTCCGCCGCCCCAGGGGCGCCCACCGGCCTCGCCTCCTCCGGCACCACCCAGACGGGCACGACCCTGAGCTGGACCGGCGTCACTCCTCCGGCTAACTGCACAATTACCGGCTACGCCGTCTACAAAGCGGGCGTCTCCATCGGCACCGCTACCGGCACCAGCTTTAACGTGACCGGGCTCAACTCGTCGACTACCTACACCTTCACGGTCGCCGCCGTCGACTCGGTTGGTACTGGAACACAGAGCAGCCAGATCAGCGTCACCACATTGCCCGCTTCGTCGGGCCTCATCAAGATCGCCTGCGGCAACTCGGCCGTTTCGCCGTTCGTCGCCGATGTCGACTTCAGCGGTGGCGCGGTCTCCAGCGGCACCACAACGGCCATCTCGACCACCGGCGTGACCAATCCCGCCCCAGCCGCCGTCTACCAGCACGGCCGCAAGAGCAACTGCACTTACACCATCCCCGGCCTGACCGCGGGTACGTCGTATCAGGTCCGCCTGCACTTCGCCGAGTACGCTCACACAGCGGCCGGTCAGCGCACCTTCAACGTATCCATCAACGGCACCCAGGTCCTGACCAACTTCGACATCTTCGCGACCGCCGGCGGCGAGTTCAAGGCGAACGTCCAGCAGTTCACCACAAACGCCAACTCGAGCGGGCAGATCGTGATCGTCTTTACGACTGTCGTCGACAACGTCCTCGTCAGCGGCATCGAAGTCAACGCGAACACCGTCTCCTGCACCACCAAGCCCGCCGCTCCCGGCGGTCTGGCGGCCAGCGGAACCACCAACAGCAGCACCAACCTGACCTGGAACTCGGTCAGTGCGCCCGCCAACTGCTCCATCAGCGGCTACGCCGTCTACAAGGGCGGAACGCAGATCGCCACGGTCAGCAGCGGCACATCGTACACGGCGACCGGACTGTCCGCGTCGACCGCTTACTCGTTCACAGTCGCCGCTATCGACGGAGCCGGCACCAGCGCTCAGAGCTCCGCCGTCAACGTCACCACCCTCGCCAACCCGACCGGCAAGGGCAAGGTCATCGGCTACTGGGAATCCTGGGCGAGCCTCTCGCTCTTGAACGCCATGGCGAACTACGACGTCGGTGAGATCGCCTTCGCCGTCTCCAGCGGCACCGACGGCGCTACCCAGTCCTGGCCCGCCACCACCGAGAGCAGCGCGAGCATCGCTTCTGACATCACCACCCTGCACAGCCAGGGCAAGAAGGTCCTGATCTCGGTCGGCGGCGCGAACACCTTCACAATCAAGCTGCAGAACTCGACCGACGTCAACAGCTTCGTCAGCTCGGTCGAAAGCATTATCGACACCTGGCACCTCGACGGAGTCGACCTCGACATCGAGAACTACAACCTCGGCCAGAACGCCGGCGACACGGACATCAACAACCCGACGACGCCGAGCACCGTCAACATGATCACCGCGCTCAACAATCTGCGCTCGCACTACGGATCCAGCTTCATGATCACGATGGCGCCGCAGGTTGGCGATATCGACGTCGTTGGTCACCCCATCGGCAACGACGGAGCCGGCCTCTACTGGGGCTCGTTCCTCCCGCTGATCAACAAGACCCGCGGCATCATCACCTACGTCATGACGCAGGACTATAACGCCAGCGACATGTACGCAAAGGACGGCACCATCGTCAGCCAGGGCAACCCGAATTACGATGTCGCCATGACCGACCTGCTTCTCAGCGGCTTCGCCGTCAATCACACCACGACCACCTTCGCGCCGCTCGCGGCCAACCAGGTCGTCGTCGGCACGCCCGCCGTGGCGGCAGCAGCCGGCAGCGGCTACAACACCCCAGCCGCGGTCGACCAGGTCGTCAAGTACATCAAGTCCGGCACCTCGTTCGGAGGATCGTACCATCTCAGCACCACCTACCCGAGCTTCGGCGGTGTGATGACATGGGACATGAACTACGACAACGCGGCCGGCTACCCAATGGCCAACGCCGTCAAGGGCGACGTCCATCTGTAGGAAAGAAGGGCACCTGCTCCCAACTCCCTACTTCCTATTCCCTACTTAGGAACGAGGCCGTGTCGACCTCGTTCCTTTCTTCCCACCGCATCGGGAGCTGCACCCTCTCGATGCGATCGACACATGACGACCTCCTAAACAATCCGGCCGCTCCCCCACGGGAGCGGCCATTTTGTTCACCAATCATCCACGCCGGCAAATTACGACGGCGGACCACGACCAACAAGAGCCTTGTCACTTCTGCGCGTCACAGACAATTGGACACCCCTCGCCCAGCGAGGAACGAGCGAAGAGGGAGAGGGGCTGGGGGTGAGGGCAATCCGGCCGCTCCCGTGGGGGAGCGGCCATTTTGCTGGCACCCAGTCTGCGCTGCTGATGGCCGCTCCGATGTAGGGGCGAGATGACAGGCACAAATGGGGTGGGATTGACAAAAGTTCGCGCTCCCGTCGTGCCTGGAACCTCGCCCGTTCCTGCGGCCAAGCCGATAGGTCTACCTACCTTTGAAGGCGACCGGATGACTTTCCATGAACCTATCGAACGACTTCGCGATCTGGCGGAACATACGTCGGCGACGCTTCCAGTTCGAGCGGCTTATAAGGACCAACGTACAGGATACCGGCCATGAGCATCGTCAACAGGATCACCGCAAAGCCCGGCAGCACAGGCAGCATCACGCCCATATAGATCGGCATGACCACGCACAACGCGCCGTACGCAATCAACAGCACCAGTCCCGTAATGAAACTGCGCACGCCGCTCACGAACATCAACGCCAACCCCACGACCAGCCCAATAATGATCATGACGCCCGGGATCCGCGACTCGTTGCGGCCGAAATACGACCGGTTGAGCACCGTCGAAATCGCGTTGGCGGTGATCTCAACGCGCGGCATCAGGCCGGGAAAGGCCGTAAGCCGGGCGTCCGTCGCCGCGTCTTGAGACGCGGTCGCGCCGATGATCACCAACTTATCCTTGAAGACGTTAGGGTCGACCTTACCGTCGATGACGTCGACAAACGACACCCGCTGGAACGTCCCCGCCGGCCCGGCGTACCGGATATTCATCCGCGTCTGAGTATCGATCGGGATGTTTACCGCCGGGTCAACATGCCCCAGCAGGTTGAGCATGTCGCCCTTCAGCCACACATCGCCCTTGTCCAGTTTGAACGTCCGGAGCGACGACACCAGTGCCAGGTTCGGCAACATCACCGGAGCGCCATCGGCCAGATTCGACTGTGGGAACTTACCGTGCAGCGCCATCGTAGCCGACGGGTACTGAACATGCGAGAGATAGGCCAGTCGTGCCGTGCGAACTACCGCGTCGTCATCCGTCTCTCGCGTAAATACCCCAATGCCCCGGCTCGACCCCGCAAAGTCCGACATCGGCGGCTCGAACAGCGGGTACTGGAACTCGACTAGCTGCTTCGGATCGTAAGTCAAATTGCCCGCGAGCGCATACTTCTCCAGGAAAACCAGCGATCGAATATCGTCGGGCGTATAGTTCTTGTCCCGATTGGCGTCATACGCCATGCCCAGCACCACATTCTGATTATTCGCAATCACGCGCCACAGGACATCATCGCCGGTATGCGTGCGCTTGTCGAGGGCAAGGTCAACCACCACCGACTTCGCCCCACCCTTCTCGACAACCGACAGCCCCCGCCCCAAAACCGAGCGCGGCCACGTCTTAACGGGGCCGTAGCGCTGTACACTGGCGTCGTCGAGTGCGAGAATGACGACATCCGAACGCGCCCCGCCCGGAATCACCCGCTGGACAGCGTCCTCCGTCTTCATCTCCATTGAAGCCCGCGGCGAATGGACGTAGAGAGCGGCCAAACCGATCGCCACAACCACCGCCGTGAGAAAAATCGACGCCTGGTACCCCGGCAGGCGCTCCGGTCCAAACCGATTGACAACCATGTTCGCAACTCCTTTTGCGCGTCAAAGCAACTGGGCTGTTCTTTCCCGCTTGGAGGTGGCCGGCAAACCACCACCCTGACCACAAATGGAAAAACTCGAACTAGAACAAACGTTCCTTTTATGCTATACTAGTAACATGATTACTGATAGTCGCAACATTCAGCACCCACAGCAGGCGCGCTTGTCCAAGACGAATTACCAGTCAGATCCGACCGATTCCTTGGACGCGCTTGAAAAAACAGTGCGGAAATCAAAAAATCAAGCGGCTACCCTAACTTACTTGACAACACGTCCAAGCCGCCGCAACGAAAGGAACACCTGAACATGTCTACCGACAAAAGAACACAATACTTCGACAATCTCGATCCCAAGGCGCTCCGCTATGCCGAGAAACTAAACGCCGCCGAGCAAATCATCGTCGACGCCATGCCGGAAATCCTCACCAAGCTGGTGTCGATGGCCAAAGACGGCGACGTCGCCGCCGCACGCTACCTCGTGGACCGCATGTACGGTCGAGTGCCGCGACTGGCACACGCACCCGCCGTCGACCAATCCGCCCCCTTTACAAATCGAGATTGGGCAAAGGCCCGGTACTATCAGGAAAAGGACCGCGAACAATTCATGCGCGAATGCCTGCGTCCCCAACCCGGCCTGCTCGACGGCATCGCTCTCCGCACAGGCCCCGCAATACGACGAGACCGATAAACAAGGTACGTGGGCGTGGCGCCCCGAGCCATAGCAAGGGTTTAGCCGGTATCCTAGCCACAGGAACGGTCGACGTTCCAGGCACGACACTTAGCGGTATGGACGGCTCTACCATGGTCGTAACTTGGGACGACCATGCGACGCCAGACCGACCTCGGCGGGTCGAGGACTCTTGGACACCCTTCGCCCAGCGAGGAACGAGCGAGGAGGGAGAAGGGCCGGGGATGAGGGCTTGCCGGGTATACTATTTGCCATGCAAGATGTAGCCCCGCAAACTCTGATCGGCCTGACCACCGACGAAATCAAAGCCGCTCTCTCGACCGAAGCCGGCCTACCCGAATTCCGGGGCAAGCAGGTGGCGGAGTGGCTGTATCGACGGATGATGCCCGACGAAAATGGGGGCTTCAACGCCGACTTTGCCGCGATGACCGACCTGCCCCTGGCCGCACGGCCTAAGCTCGCCGAGCTATTCGGGGCAAAGCCGCTCATCTGCGACCAACGCCATGAGGACAAGCGCGACGGCACCGTGAAGCTGCTCGCAAGGCTCACCCACGGCAACTACCCCATCGAGTGCGTCCTGCTGCCGGACACCAAGCGCGTCTCCGTCTGCCTGTCGACCCAGGCCGGTTGCGCGATGGGCTGCACGTTCTGCGCCACCGGTACGCAAGGGCTTACGCGCAACCTCACCACCGCGGAGATCGTTGGCCAGTTCTTGATGCTTCAGTCCCAATCGCCCCGCCGGATCTCGCACATCGTACTGATGGGCATGGGCGAGCCGCTGCTGAACTACGACGCCACTCTCAAGGCCGTCCGCATCCTCAACGACGAATGCGGCATCGCCATGCGGCACATCACGCTCTCGACCGTCGGCATCGTCCCGAATATCGACAAGCTCGCCGCGGAGAACCTCCAGCTGACCCTGGCAGTCTCGCTCCACGCCCCCAACGACGAGCTCCGCGCCCGGCTCGTCCCGGTCGCCAAGACCTATCCGCTGGCCCGTCTGATGGACGCCTGTCGACGCTACGTCGACACAACCCATCGACGCCTCACCTTCGAATACGTCCTGCTCAAGGAAGTCAACGACCGTCCCGAAGACGCGCGCCAGCTTGCTACCCTCATGAAGAACATGCCCGCCGCGCTCAACGTGATCCCGTACAACCCGACCACCGTCTTCGAGCATTTCCAGCGCCCCGAAGCCGCGCGCATCGCCGCCTTCCGCAAGATCCTGGAAGACGCGGGAGTGGTCGTTACCCAGCGTAAGGAACGCGGCCAGCAGATCGCCGCCGCCTGCGGCCAGCTCGTCACCCAGTCCACCAAGCAGCGTCCCGTCAAGCAAGAACTCCCTGTACTGGCGGGAGCCGGCTAGATGGAAGGTCCTTCAGGTGGCATGCCTATAGTTCGGGGTGGCATGCCCATAGCCCTGGATGGGCATGACGTCCCAGTCGGGGCTGAAGATGAGCAGGACGCGTCGGCACAAGATGCCCCCGATCCCGAAGTCACTATCGAAACCGCCCTCCGCTGGCTTCAGGAACTCAAGCCGAACCTCGCCATCGCCCTGCTGAAACAACCGCAACTTGCCCTGCAAGCCACCCGCGCCTTCCTCGGCTTCCGTTTCAATGCCCAGGGCTACCAGAACCCCATCGTCCGTCGACGCCTCGCCGACGAGATCGTGCGCGACCCCAAGCTCCAGGAAGTCTTCCGCACCGTCATCGAGATGAAGGACCAGGCCGAAGCCGACCCAACCACTGTCGGCAGTCCTGATCCACAGGTCTTAGAGCCCCAGCGAGCCGGAGTGGGTTCCGATAGTTCCGACGCCCCCCTCATCGACAACCTCAAGGATCAACTCAGGGCCGAGCGCGATGCGAGGAAGCGAGAGAAGACCGACAGCCGCGCAACTATTGACGAGCTCAAGAAGATCAACGCCGACTTAGTACGCGACCTTGCCGAGCGCTCGGCCGCGTTGGCGGAGGCAGTCGCCGAGGCCGACAGTCTGCGCGATGCCGTCGCTAAGGCCAATCAAAAGGTGGCAAAGGTCGAACGCCAGAACACCAGGCTTAAAGTCGAGGCCGATCTGCTTGCGCGAGCGGCGACCAAAGCGCCGAGAGCAAACAAACCGTCGACCCCACCGATAACCGTCGACCAACCGACCGTCGACACCCGCTCCCCCTTCGAAGCCGCCGCCTATCGCCTCGTCTCGCAGGAAAACCTCGACTCCGCCCTGGCCCTTGCCGAAGCCACGCTCATCGAGGATCCCGGCAATGCCGGCGCACTGCGCATTGCGGCGGAGGTCTATCAAAAGACGGGAGACCGCGACCGCGCCGCACTGACCGCTCGCGACCTGACCCTGGCCGAACTCGGCGACGCCAACCTCAAGTCGGCCACCGAGGCCTTCTTCCTTCTGCTCACGGCTGATCCAATGTCGAGCCTGATCCCAACCGCCAGCAAGCCGTACATTCAGGCCCTCAAGTTCGCGGGCAACGACGAACTGCAAGCGTTGCGCACAACGTTCGCCCGGTTCAACTCCGCACACCCAGCGGTCTACCGCAGACTGACCCGCCTGATCGACGAGTACGTGCCCGCTGACATCGCCCGCATTCTAACTCGTCCCTCCGCCACCGGCCCGAACGAGCCTCTGCCCCTGCAACTGCCGGCTCCATTGACCGCAACCGCCATCGTCGAGGCGGTCGACCGGAGCGACGAGGCCGTTGTCGACAAACTCCGTGTCGCCCTCAACCAGCTCCGCACCGCCAACCCCGACGACTACGGCCGCTGCATCTCCGCCATTGCCGACGCCGCCGGCGACGACGAATCCTATCTCAAGCCGCTAATCGGCAGGACTCGCGGCCCCGCCATCGTCGACGCCAGCAATGTCGCCTGGTACGATGATAGCAAGGGCATGGCCGACAGACCCCGCCTCCACCAAGTTCTCAAAGTGCGCGCCGCCATGCGTCAACGCGGCTACTTCCCGGTGCTCCTCATCGGCGACGCTCCCCTACCCCACACGGTAGACGACCGCGACGCCTTCGCCCGAATGATGGCCACCGGCGAAGTCACTCTCTCGACCACCGGTACCGACGCCGACGAGACCATCCTGCGCGAAGCCAAACGCCTCGGCGCGACTGTGGTGTCCAACGACTACATGGCCGACTGGGACCCGGATGATGAAGTCCCTAAGATCCGCTACGTGATCCCAAATACTGGCCCGGCTTACTTGTTAGGGTGAGGAAAAATGACGCCTGTTGACGAATGGATCCGCGATGAACATTGGGAGATTCGCTTCAATCACCCTGCTCTCCATTGCAAGTTCCTGGAGCGATATCTTGCCGATACGCCAATCGGTCCAGCGTCAGAATTTGCGTTCATGACTTTGCTGTCGGCCGAGTCGTCGCTCACCGCGCTAGCGGAAGATGTTCTCGACCTCGACGAGCTCGATCAGAGAAAAAGACTCATTGGATGCACAGCCCTGGTACAGATGCTGTTGTCGAGAATGAGTTATGACGGAATGCCGTTCGATGGAATTTGCTCCTCATTGTTAACTCGGATCACCTCCCCAACGGCCATTGTCGATCAGATGATCTTATGCCGACTAGCGATTAATAACCTCTGGAACTACCCTGATGTCCGAAGCGCTTGTAGGCAATCCGTAGTCCAGGCGGTTAAGCTGTGCAATGGGCCAAGTCTAGATCAGGACACGCTATCTAAAAGCAAATGCCTGGGATTAATAACTCAGGTCTTCCTTGCATACAAACTGTGGTCTAAGGAGGTTAACTCGATATTCGAGGATTCCGAGTAACATACAAGCATCTATGACACTTGAAGAACAGTTTACGCGGTTGATGCAGATCTTGCAGCTTATCGAGCGGGAGCCGTGGACATGGGATGCGGGGGCGCTGGAGGAGAAGTTCGGGGTGTCGCGCGCGACGATTGAGCGGGACATTGCCATCCTCCGTCAGTGGGGGCAAATCAAGCGCAAGGACGGTAAGTTCGGCCTTTCAGAGATGAAATTCCTACCGACGTCGTTTAATGCCATGGAGGCCCTAGCCCTGCGTATCGCCGGAACGACCTTCGCCGAGCACGCGGGCGCGGCGTACAAGGGCGCCCTCGCCGCGGCCATGAAGAAGATCGACATGGCGATGCCGCAGAAGCTCTCCGCCGAGGTCAAGAAGGCGGAAGGCCGTGTCGCCGTCAGCCAGCCCGTCGTGCGCGAGTTCTCGGCCGACATCTACCAGAGTCTGCAAGAGGCGACGCTGCGGCATCACCCAGTCGACATTACGTACTTCTCTCGCAGCCAAAGCGAGCCGACGAAACGACGCATCGACCCATACGGCCTCACCTTCCGCATCGGCGCCTGGTACGTGGTCGGCTACTGTCACCTGCGCAAAGACATCCGAACCTTCAGCCTCGACCGCATCAAGTGGCTACGTGTCGAAGACACCTTGCGCTTCCGCTATCCCGCCGATTTCAATCTTCAAGAGTGGCTCGCCCGCGGCTGGCAATTGCAAAGCGCGGGCGAACCAACGGAGGTCATCGTCCAATTCAGCGCGAAAATCGCCTCTTGGATCCTCGGCGGTCAATGGCATCCGTCACAGCAGATCGAGAAGAACAAGGACGGCACCGTCACATTCAAAGTCAGCGTCTCCGGTTTCGAGGAGATGCGCTACTGGATCCTCTCGTTCGGAGCCGACGCCGAAGTGATCGCCCCCGAATCCCTGCGCGCCTCCGTCGCCGAAGTAGCGCGGCAGATGGTCAACATCTACAGCAAGGACAAAGCCCCGTGATCCGCACACCGCGGATGTCGAGCGACGTCGCAAGATCAGTCGCGGGTTTCGTACTTGCGCAGCAAGTCGAGCAGGGCCTCACGCAGGAGCAGGGACTCCTTCTTGCCGAGACGTTCCGCCAGCACCTTGAGTCGACGCACGCTGGAGCCGGTGTAGTAGCACGACTTCATCACCATCTCCTCATTCAACGGCAGGATGACCTGGTTGCTGCCGATCTCCTTGCAGTAACCAAGCGCCGAAGTCGCCGCACGGATCAGGGCGTCGGCATCCTTGGCGTCGCGGGGGTACTGGGCGACGCCGATACCCACGGTCACCGGCCGCTTGTCCGGCAACCCAAACCGTCCGACGGCGGCCTCAATCTCCCGGCGCACTTGCTCCATCTTCAGGAAAGCCTGCTCCAACGGCGTGTCCGCCATCACCACCGCGAACTCGTCGCCGGCGATCCGGTAGATACGTCCCGAATCCTGCTCCTTTATCACCTCGGCCAGCACGGTCAACGCTCGGTCACCGGCCTCGACGCCGTACGTTTGGTTGAGCTCATGAAAGCCATTGACGTCGATGAGTGCCACCGACACGGTCTGCTCCGCCTTGATCAGGGCGGCAAGGTCGGTGTCGAACGCGGGACGGTTGGCGAGGCCAGTGAGACCGTCATTGTTGGTCATCTTCGGAAGTCTCCTTTGCGAATGTAATGTCCGCATATATATAATGCCATATATTGGGTGAAAATCATTATCGTATTTTATTATGTTGAATAAGACGTTTGAGATCATACATCGCCGACTCACGATAGAAGAGGCGAGGAAGATTCACCTGGAGCTCCGCGAGACGCCGAATATTCTGGGGTACACCGCGAGGGAGTTGATGCGCCTCACCGACGTCCACGTCGCCACTGTCGACGGTGCGTTTGCTGGTGCGACATGGAGTTTCGAGCTTGCGTTCGGGTGGACGGAGATTGCGATCATCATCGTCGTCCGCGGCTTCCGGGGAATGGGTATCGGCAAAGCGCTCTTTGAGGCGGGATGGTCGAGGGCAGAGTCCCAGGAGCGCCACATCTACATGCTAAGCCGCAACCTCGAGGTGGTCAACTGGATGCGGGCCAAGGGAATGACGATCGACAGACGCTTCTTTGCCGCTCCTCTCGCCGTTCACCTTCACGACGCCGTCTACATGGCCTCTTGGTACCGCCATGTAGAGGCGTTCCGCAAAATGCGCGAGATGCGCAAGTGTCCGCCGCTCGTTCAAGGGATTTTGCGAAGGACGGCTTAACACAAGAAAACGGCCCCGCATTCACGAGGCCGTGTCTCCTTATATCACGGATATTGGCAATCCATTGCACAATCCGGCGTCTACGCTGGGAACCGCTTTATGAGCCGTCCGTGGTCTCATTGCAGGCCCAGCTTTTACAGTTAAGGCACTGTTTCTTCGAGGTCGTCATCGTCATCGTCGAGGGCGTCCTTGACCGCGTTGTCGGTCCGGCCGACAGTTTCCTGAACCTTGCCCTCAACCTGCTTCGTCTTGCCCTTGAGGTCCTGTTCAGGATTATTGGTGAGATCTCCCCAAGCATCTTGAACCTTACCCTCGGCCTGCTTCAACTTGCCTTCCACGACATCCTTGTCACTCATTGTCTGTCCCTCCCTGATAACTTCTCTGCCTCGTACTTACCCGCCGTGTTCTCTATAAAAACATGCCATACCGTTGACGTCGCGACGGGTCAACAGTATACTAACGGCCGAAGCCCTTTTCACCATAATATCAACGACAAACCGATATGAACATAAACGTCCTGGACCACCCACTTGCGGCGCACTATCTGACCCAGCTTCGGGATAAGGCGACGCCGCCTGACCGATTCCGCGTGCTGACCAAACGCCTGACAACACTGCTGGTGGTCGAGGCCACCCGCGGTCTTGCGTCGAGGGCCCTGGCTGTCGAGACGCCGATGGAGACACACACCGGGAGCGAACTCGCGCAGGGGCTTACGGTCGTGCCGGTCCTGCGCGCGGGTCTCGGGATGCTCGATCCAATCGTCGAGCTCTTTCCCGATGTCAGCGTCGGCTACATCGGTCTGGAGCGCGATCACGCGACTGCCGTGGCATCGTCGTACTATGCGAAGCTCCCGCCCAATATGCAGGGACGGTTGACGCTGGTCCTCGACCCAATGCTCGCGACGGGCGGGTCGGCGTCGAATGCGATCGACCGGGTCAAGAAGGCGGGCGCCGGTAAGGTCGTGATGCTCTGCATGGTGGCGGCGCCGGAGGGGGTGGCGGTGCTCAACCACGATCACGCCGACGTTCCCATCTACACGGCGGGCCTCGACCGCCGGCTCAACGACCGGAAGTACATTCTGCCGGGCCTGGGTGACTTCGGCGACAGGCTGTACGGCACGGAGTAAGCATGGCACTCGAACCTGTTTCAGATCCAAAGGCATTCTTCAGCGAAAAGCCCTTCCGAGAATTCCCGGTTGTGACCTACGCCTATGCTCCCGAGCGAAAGCAAGTCGAACTTGTGGTCATCCGCTACGAAACGGGCTACGCCCACAATCAGACCTTCGCGCGCTACCGATTCTGCGGAGTCAAGGAGTGCTCGCAAACCCACATCTACCGGTCCAGCGATCCCGTAAAGCCACCGGCGGAGATCCAGTCGGCGGATGTTCGGCCAGGCCGAATCGCCGTGTTCAACTGCGACACGCCAGCAGGGCGGATCGAGATTAAGTTCACCAACCTCTCCTATGAAGCCCGGATCTGTCGGGTGACGAAGGACGCGCGTGGGAACTGGCAGTACGTCGACATCGGCACGGGCAAGCCGGTCAATCCGGCCAAGCCCTTCGACGCGATGCCGCCGTGTCCGGCCAGCGAATAGGTCTGACGGAGACTACTTGACGAGCCCGACGCGACGGAGCGACTGCATAATGACTTGTTCGAAGGGGACGGCGGTCGAGGTCTGTATGTAGTCGATACCGTAGCGCGACGACGTGTTCTTCAAGCCATCGGTAAATGACTTGACCTGATCTTTGTACTGGGCAATGAGATGGGGGGAGATGCTGACCTCGCGGTACTCGCCAGTCTCCGAGTCGATGAGCTTGAGGTCGCCAGTCAGGGACGGGTCGAGTTCGTCTTTGTCGAGGACGTGCAGCAGGAGGATCTGCATCTTGCGGGCAAGGAGCGCTTTGATGCCGCGCAGGTGGCTTTCGTCGAAGAAGTCCGAGATAACGACGGCGATACCGCGCGATTTGATCTGGGCGGAGTAGCGCGTGAGGGCGTCGCCGAAGCTGGTCTGTCCACCGATCGGCGTCTTGTCTTCCAGGTATCGGAAGAATGGGATGATTCCCTGCTTGCCTCGCTGCGGCGGCATGGGATCGCCGAGCGACGCATTGAACGGGGCGACCAGCACGCGGTCGTGTTCGCTGAGGGCGATGTAGCCCAGGGCCGCCGCCATCTTGCGCGCGTAGTCCGCCTTGGTGATCGGCGAGCCGTAGTTCATGCTCTCGCTGGTGTCGATGAGGAGGTGCAAGTTGAGGTCTTCCTCCTCGATGAAGAGCTTGAGGAAGAGTTTGTCGAGGCGTGCGTAGGCCTTCCAATCGACATAGCGGAGATCGTCGCCGTGGGTGTACTCGCGGTAGTCGGCGAACTCGATCAACGACCCACGCTTGACGGACCGTCGATCGCCCTTTGCCTGACCTGAGAAGGCTCGCTTTGAGATGAGGTTCAGGGCCTCGATCTTCTTGACGAACTCGGGGTCGAGTAGTGATTGGGAAGTTGGCATTAGGGCAACACTCGTATCTGGAGATCGCCGCCATCGACAACGGAAATCTTTAGTTCACATCCATAGAGCATCGACATTCCGAGCAGTGGAGTACCATTGGTCGCATATACCGGCACTGTTCTTTTCCGACCTCCCCAGTCAACGTCTGCGATGTACACGTCGAGCGGGATATGCGAGCCGTCTGCCAGAGTACCGGTATAGGTTTGCTTGTAGCTTAAGTTTAGATTTTGAACAAGACCAATTGGAAGCGTCAGATAATCTGTAAATCCAGTATCAACGCAGATTGTCACGGTCGACTCAATCCCCGTCGGTCCGGTTATGGAGATATCGATCACACCTTCGCGATCGGGGGACACCATCCCTTTGATCAAGGTCATCGCCCAGCCTCGCGCATCCATCCACCAAGTTTTGCGCCTGCCGGATATCCGACGCGGGCTACGTAGATAGCGGCGTCGGGGTGGACTTCGCGAATGGGGTCGCCGACGGTGAGGAGATCGTCACCAACGGCGACCTGCTCCGTTTCGATATCGACGGCGACGTACTTCCCCTTGTCTTCTTTGACCAGACCCGAACTCACCTTTTGCTGATAAATCGACTCGCCCTTTTCGGCAATCTGTTCGGACGAATACTTGTAGTGCCCCATGTGGCTGGCTCCTTTAGTTGATTATACCAAGGTTACTCGCGGGCAGGTTCCTAAACCGGAAGGTAGGTTTTGAAGAGAATCGCAGCGTCGACGGCGACGAGGGCGTACTCGCCGATTGTTGCCGGCACGATGTACGATTCACCCTGCTTCAGCGTCTGTTCACCGACCTTAACCGAGCCGGCATGCACGAAGAGGTGATGGAACCCGTCGGCGAGCGACTGGGGAACGCGGCCGCTGGAGGCAATCGTGATCCTGTCGGTATTGAAGTAGGGCGTCCGAAACAGCGATTCGATCCTGGCGACGCCGGCGTCGTCCGAAATGACTTTTGGCTTGCCGATGTGTCGAGAAAGCTCGTTGTGTTCATCGTCGTTTTCGATAGTCGCTAGATAGTCGTTGACGTGCGTCGGGCGGAGGCTGCCGTCGTCGAGGAATTTGCCTTTGTCGAAGCCGCGCATGGAGCAATATTCGTCCTGGACGTCGACCTGTACTTCGTACACGAGGTTGCCTTCCGGGAAGCGCACGTTGTCCTCTTCCCACGAGTGATGAATGCCGCCGGCGGTGAGGTCGATGACGTCGTCGGTTTCGGCTTCAATGACATTAACGTACGCGTAGGGGTTCAACGTTTCGATTCGGTGCTTGGCCTGGGCGCGAGCGTCGTCGACACTGCGTTTGCCTTCCTTGACCTCGTGGCTCAGCCGGTGCATTTCGTCGTCGATACTGCGTAGAACCTGCGAGAAGGCCTCGAACGACGTGC
>Ga0070658_10001900_pt1 | contig 17641 bp, 15 predicted proteins | sample KBSC13metaG_FD_64664 | JGI IMG/M metagenome (GOLD analysis project Ga0070658, IMG submission 64664) | Corn rhizosphere microbial communities from Kellogg Biological Station, Michigan, USA - KBS C1-3 metaG | ecosystem: Host-associated > Plants > Roots > Rhizosphere > Soil ...
AGCGATGGAGCAATACCGGCTTGCTGCCGCCGCGAACGGCCACAATCCGCCCGCCGCTTACGGGATTCCGTTTGCAAAGAAGAAGCTCGGCGCCCGATGAACTTACTTCGTCGTGAAGACCAAGCTGACCATCGGCACCACGTCGTTCAGCCATTTCGAGTACTTCACACCGGGGGGCGGCGTCAGCACGTTGGTGGGGAACTGGGTGGCAAAATCGCGAACTTCGAACCGCAGTGCGACGCCGGAGGAAACCCGCACCTTGATACCGGCGCTGCCGGTGAGCATCGGCTTCACCTGGTTCGTCTTCGTAAAGTAGCCGTACTGGCTCAGCGGCTGCGAGGCTGATTCGGTTCCATTTCCCATGAACGCCTTGAGCCCTCCGCCGATCGACGCGAAGCCCTGCACGGGCATTTCGCTGCCGCCCGCGGTGTGGAAGACGACGTCATAGTGCAGCGCATGCGCTGCTCCGGTGAAATCCGCGGTCTGGCCGCCGGAGGTCAGCCGCAGATTGCTCTGCATGTACTCGTAGCGGATTTCGCCCGACACATGGCGGTAGAGGTTTTCGCCAAGGAATGCGCCAGCGGCGAAACCTGGAGCGAATCCCGCAGTTGCTGTTGACGGCCCACCCGTCACATTCACATTATTCAGAAAGCTGTAACCGCCAGCCACGCCCACTTCCCACTTCTGGGCCATTGCTGCCGCGGGCGCGAGCGCCAGGAGCGCCGCCACGATTGTGATCTTCATAGTGTTCTCGTTCCTTCGTCTCCGTCTCTTCGGCTTTTTCTGTCTGATTTCTACTTCACGACCCGGACATTCAGAGTGGTTGTGGCGCCGCCCTGGTTGATGGTGAGCGGCATGGACATTCCCGTCAGGACCGATTGCGGGACGGTTGCATTGATCTGATAAACGCCAACTTCGCCCGGCGCGAGGCCGGCATAACTCACCGCGAGGTCCATGCCTGCAATGGTGAGGCCCGGCGTCTGAGAGACGCGCGCAAGCGGATCGGACGGCGCCGCCGCGCCCGCGGGAATTGCGGGTGAAGTCTGTCCCATTCCCGTGAGATAGATCGTGATCCCGTCCTTCGGATGAATCGGATTTGTCGGCGTCACGATCTGGCCGTTGGTGTTGCGCACGACGAGGCCCAGCGTTTGCGACCCGGAATTTGCTACAAAAATGCTCGGCGCGGCCGGCTGGACAGTAAGCGGGAAGTTATTGCTCAACCCGTCGGGCGTGTGGATCGTGAGCGTCGCGTTACCGCTGGCGTTGAACGGAAGCTGCGCGTTTATTTGCCCGGGAGAAACATAAAGCAGCGGAATCGGCGAGCCATTGACTCCGATGCACGAACTCCCCAGACCGGTCGTCAGCGGCACCTGGCTGGCGGCAAAATTCGCGCCGCTCATATTCTGCCCATAGATACTGATGAGGCCGCCGGGCGCGACCGCGACCGACCCGTCCGCCGCGCTGGTAACTGCATTGATCTGCGGCGCAGGCGTGGGCGGATAGCTCGTGCCGAGAAGCGTCAGTCCGGACGTACTCAGCGCAACAACAGTGCCCGCGTTCGGCAGCACGGCGAGGCTGCGCGAAAAACTGGTAGCGGCGTGCAGGTTGTTCCCACCCGAGCCATAAGTCCCGTATGTGTTCGCGATGGAATTGGCGGAGGAAATATCGACAGGCAGCAGAGGCGCTTCCGTCATCAGCACGGACGCTGGCCCCGCGGCGCCTGACTGCAACGACGACACCTGCAGCATCGTCCCCGCGGTGGACGCTGACGCCGCGGCCGCCATGTACCCACCCTGATTCACGAATGAGAATCCCGAGCTCGAAAGTCCGGTCGAGGAAAGCGCGCCGCTCGGAACCAGTGACGCATTCAGCACCGAGTTTCCGGCGACGTACAAGCCGTAATCGGACGCAGCGAAGGCGCCTGAAAGTGAAGTGACGTCGTGCCGGGACACCACAAAGCTGTTGGACGCGGCCGAGTAGAGCGCCACGTTGCCATCGGGCGTCACCATCAGTATGTTTGACCCGCTCGGTGACGCCGTCAGGACACCGGTCGAGGTTGGAAGCTTGTTCTCATACACGCCGAGCGAAGGAAGTGCTGCCGCGGTTCTGCCCGCCAGATTGATACTGTCGATCATGCCTGCCGGATCTCCGCCCTCGTTACGCACCAGCGCGAGGATGGCGGCATTCGAAACCGCGATGGATCGCGCGAAGTGTCCGCCGGGCAGAAGGACCGGTTGGGCAGCTTTGAGCGTATTCAGGTCGTAAACGTAGATGTATTCGGAATCATCGTGACCCACCAGCAAATAGGCCTGATCGAGCGTCATCGCCATCATAGTGGGCGAAGTTGCCGTGCGCAGCGTCGCAATCAAATTCATCGTGAGCCCGTCATAAACCAGCAACTGGTTCATGTCTTGGCGGAGCACGTAGATGCGATTGCGAGATGTATCGGCGAGGATGTCGCTGAGAACGCCCGGCTGACTGATGACGGCGCCGCGCTGGCTGGGATCGGGATTGCTGATGAGCAGCCGCACCGGCTTCGGATGATTGACCGCCGTCGCTGAAGTCAAATTCAACGTGGCCACCGTCGTGCCGCCTGTGCTCTTCACAATCGCGGGATCGACCATCACTTTCACGGTGGCCGGCGTTGTGCCTGACGCGGGAAGAATCGTGATGCCCGGCTGGGATGCGGTAATCGTGAAATCCGTCGCGCCGCCGCCCGGATCGGTGATCGTCAGATCCTGCGTCAGAACACTGCTGTTGCAGAAGTTGGTCGTGATCAGCAGATCCTCCACCGTGGCCGCAATCCGGTGCGCGCTGTTCAGGACCCCGACGGGCAACACCATCACACCACTGTCCGAAACCGCGTACATCACGGTTCCGGCGCTGTTGAGCAAAGCCCGGCCCACCATATTTTCAGGAATGGAAATGCGGTCGCGGAACGTCAGGTTGTCGGCATCCATGATCACCATCGCGGATTGTGCGGCCGAGCCAGACGGCAACGGGCCCGCGCCTGTCGGCTGGTTCCCATCGGGAATCTGCGCATAGATGATGCGATTCACGGAGTCAACCGCGCTTCCCGTGATATTAGCGGACGCGATCACATCCGGATAGCGGCCTTTCAGCACGGCGCCGGGACCGATGAGCGCATAACCCACCATGGCGTAGGAGCCATCGTTCGCGGCGCTGATCCGCGGCAGCAGCGGGGGCGAAGAAACATAGTAGGACGCATCGAAAGTCCCGTCGCCCGCGTTGTAACGGAAGATCAACTGACTCTGGGTGCCGGCGCTCGCTATGCCCCAAACGGAATTGCCATCCACCGAAGCGGTCAGCGAAGCCTGAACGATCTGACCGGGGAACGTGGCCAGCGGAACGGAAATCGTCTTCGCGACATTGGCAATGGTCTGGACTACGCGCGTTGCGCCGGTCCCGGGATCGAGCCAAAGAAAGTTCGTTGTGGTGACAATCAGGGCGGCCCCGCCGCTCCTGACGAACGCGATGCCGAGCGGCGCACTGCCGAGCGAGAATACCTGTTTCGTTCCGGCGATCAGATCAATTGAAGTCAGCGCGTTGTTGCATGACGGACCGGACGCGGGCGGCGCCGCGACATTACAGTAGTGCGCCACCAGCAGATAATGGCCGTCGTAAGAAAGCGCGAGTGCGCTGGGGAACGGCAGCACGTTGATGGAGGAATGAATTGTGTTATCCGCGGTGGAAACAACCTCGATCACCCCTGCGCCGAAATTCGCGACGTAGAGCTGACCGCGCGCTTCATCGAGGGCGATGTCGGACGCGTTTCCGCCAATCGCGACAACGGACCCAAACGCCGCCGTGGCCGCTTTGGCGGAGGCGGGAATCAGGGCTGCACCCGCAAGCGCGGCGGCGAGTGAGGCGATGAAGGGCGCACGTCGGCGCAGGTGGAACATGGTCCCATTACACGGGACTTAGTACCAGGTACTCAATTCTCCAAAAGGTTAATGCTTCCGAGGTTAGTTATCTTTAGTTGGTGTTTTTGAAGGGCCTGTCATTTTGGCCAGTAAGGTTCACCGGCTCGCACAAGCCGCACAGGCACTTCCGTGATGAACTTTTTGAGCCATTCCGTGCAGTCTTCCATGCCGGGCTCTTCGGAAACGCAATGGCCGAGGATAATCTGTCCTTTGGCAACTCCCAGCGTGGCGGCGTCGAGCACGTATTCGGTGTTGTCGATGGCGCCGTCCGTTTCCTGCGCTTCGCCGCTCATGATCACGTCCACATCGCCCGCCACGCGAGGCATGCCGTAACCCACGCCCATCTGCGCCTTACTGACGCGCGCGTTCGGATCTCCGACGATGCGCAGCGCTTTCGTTCCCAACCGCTTCGCGACATCCGCCGCGAGCGCGCCCAATGTGGTTTCGGGAAGCGTAAAGCGCCGCGAATTCGGCGCTGTTTCATATTGCGCCCAGCCCGTATCGCGCGCGAGCGACTGGAAATTGAAATCCGGCCGCATGGCGTGCAGATTATCGTGGAACCGGTGAATCACGATATTGTTCTTCGCGCAGAACTCGCTCTTGATCTTGTAAGTGGGATCGTTCGCAAGGTCGGTCACGATGTCGCGATCGTTCCAGTAAGTCGTCTCATGCGTGAGGATGAAGTTCAGCCCCTGTGCGTGCGCCCGCTGGACCTGATCGAAAGTGGACATCACCGTAGTCGCGATGCCCGTCACCTCTGTGGAAGGACCGCCCGCCTTATAGGTATCGCGCGCGGAGTTCTCCTGCCAGGGAACTCCGAGGTTCTTCTTCATCCGGTCCAGAATTTCGCCCGCGGTAATCGTCGCCATTAGACCGGCCTCCAGTAAGGATCACCCGTCGCAATCCACTCAACCTTCGTCTCGGGAACCAGCGTCTTCAGCCACGATGCGCACAGCTTCATGCCTGGCTCTTCGGACATTATGCGTCCGGTCAGGATCAGACCCTTCTTCATCCCCGCCGTCACTGTGTCCTGCGCATATTCCACCGATTCCCACTCGCGAACTTCACCGGCGACGATCGCATCCACATTCGGCAGCATTTTGAGCGCAGCCGCGAGCGCCGTCGTGCCCGGCAGCAGCCCGACTGTTCGAATTTCGGTCACCGGGTCGCCCACTACGCGCATGCCGCCGCGAATCCCCAGCTTCGATTTCACCTCGCCCGCGAGCTCGTCCAGACTGATCGCCTGCAGGGCGAAATGCGACGGATCGCCAGACGCCTGATTCTTCGTCCATCCCATGGTTTCGCTCAGCCCCTGAATCAGCGGGTCGGGCTTTCGCAACCGCCAATGATCGCTGAACCGCCACACAACCAACCCATTCTTCTCAATAAACTCTTTCTTCGCCGTGAGGACCTGATCGGGCGGCGCATTCACGGGCTGCCCTCCTCGTCCACGCCCGGGCGCTGGGTTCGGACTATCGGCTTTTCCAAAGAACGTGGGCTCCGCCGTAATGATGAAATTCGCGCCGGCGGCGACGGCTTTCTTCAGCACGTCCATCGTCGCCATCGATGCGACCGTGATGCCCTTGACCGCGGTGGCCGGATCGCCCGCTTTGAACGTATCAACCGTATCGCTTTTCCAGTCCACTCCCACGTTTCCGCGAATTCGCTCCACGATGTCGGCGGCTGTAACTGCCTTTGTCTGCTGCGCGATAACAGTCGGCGCGATCAGCGCTCCTCCGCCCGCGGCCGCGGCAAACTGGCGTCTCGATAGATGACCCATGTCCATCGATCCTATCGCGCCCGCCGCCCCGGCGTCACCTTTGAATTAACAATTGATAGCTTTCGCGGCGTGAGAAATGGCCCCATCATGGGGCAAGGAGGATTTCCCTGGATGACGGACCAGGTTGCGACACCCGCAGACACGGAGACTCAGTTGAACCGACGCGAGGCGCGTCTGCCCTGCAACCCAACTGGAGTCCATGCTTATATAAAAGGCTCCGACCGCCATTTTACCGGCAAAATCGTAGAAGTCTCGCGCACTGGTATTCAGCTTCAGATTGATGAAGCAGTTCCAGTGGGCTCTGTCATGACGGTCGAATTCGGCGGCACCGTTCTGACGGGCGACATTCGGCATTGCCAACCTCGCGACGGGCGTTTCACGATCGGGATACAAACCGCGGACGTCTGGTATCGCTGAGAATCCGGGTTAACCCCGGGCCTCCTCAGGCGTATATTTGTCTGAGGATGTTTCGTGCTCTCGCGATATCGGCAGCGCTCTGCTCTCTGGCGGCACAGTCCCCGCTAGCCGCCTCACGCCTGACCTTCGAAGCAGCGTCCGTTCGCCCCAACACCTCGGGATACAACGGCGTGAGCGGCGGCTGCCGTGGGATTGACTCAAAATCCGGCGGCGAAAACCGCGACATCCCACTCGGACGCTGCGTGATTACGGCCGGCCGCCTCAGTCATCTGATCGGCATCGCCTGGCAACTCAACAGCATGGCAATGCTTCACAATTCTCCGGATTGGGTGATCGGAGGCGATGAGCGCTTCGACATTCAGGCCAAAGCGGAGAATCAGCGCGCAACCGAAGCGCAGCTTCTTGAAATGCTGCAACGCCTGCTCGAAGACCGCTTTCAGCTCAAATGGCATCGCGAGGAACAAGAGGAACATGGCTTTGCGCTGGTGATAGCGAAGGGTGGTCCGAAACTGGAGGAATCGAAAGAGGGTGAGGTGACCAGTCTCGGCCCATTCAACAAGGGAAATCCGACGGTCACGATTTCACCCCACAAGGTCTCGATGGCGATGCTGGCGAGTTTTCTATCCACCTTCGGTCCGGGCGGCACGGTCGCCGATGAGACTGGCCTCAAGGGCGATTACAACTTCACACTCACATACAACGAAGCGGAAGGTCCTTCGGCCAATACCGCTCTTCAGCGGCAGCTCGGTCTCAGGCTGGAACCCCGAAAAGTGATGAATTCGTATTTCGTTATCGATTCCGCCGAGCGCCCCGGCGCAAACTGATTGCAGCAAGCCTGATTGCGCTCTCGCATATAATTAAAGCCGATTCCGATTCATAAGGAGAGGCTTATGGTGAAAGAGCACGCCGACGACGATCGCCGCTCATTTTTAAAAGGGGCCGCGCTCGCGGGCAGTATCGCGCTGGCCGCCGGCAGCATGCGCGAAGCGATGGCTCAGAACGCGCCCGACTGGAAGAATCAGATCGGCCTCGAGCTCTACACGGTTCGCGATGCGATGCAGAAGGATTACGAAGGCGTCCTCGCGAAGATCGCCTCTTTCGGCTACAAAGAAATTGAACCCGCCAGCGGCTACAACAATATGTCGCCGAAGGACTGGCGCGCCATGCTGGATCGCTACGGTCTCTCTGCGCCCAGTACGCATTCCGGCCTGCCTCCCGGCGACACCGTGGAAGCGCGCCTCGAAGGCGGCCAGATCATGGGCTTCAAGTACATCGAGAACCTCGGAGGCGGTGGAGCGCCGGGTGGTGGACGCGGACCTGCGCCCGCAACGCCACGGCGCCCGACTCCCGCCGGTCAGGGCCGGACCACGGAGATGATCAAACGCCAGGCGCAGACGCTGAATGAAAACGGCAAAGTCGCGCAGAAGTTCGGCATGAAAATGATCGTCCACAACCACACGCAGGAATTCGCGCTGCTGGCCGACAATCTCAACATGCGCCCGTATGACATTTTGCTCGCAGAGACTGACCCTGCGCTCGTTTCCATGCAGCTCGACATCGGCTGGGCTTCCGTCGCCGGCCAGGACATTCTCGGCATGTTCAAAAAGAACCCCGGCCGTTTTGAATGCTGGCACGTCAAGGATGCGACGGACATCAGGTATCTGCCCATTCAAATGTCGATGTCAGACCGCATGCGCAACGCGTACCTGGTGCCGGTTGGTCAGGGTCAGGTGGATTACAAAGCGATCTTCGCGCAGGCGAAACAGGCCGGCATGAAGCATTTCTGCATCGAGCAGGATAACGCGGATGCGTGGGGCGATTCCGTGCTCGCCGCGAAGATCAGCATCGAAGGCCTGAAGAAAGCCCTCTCCTAACCGGCTGTGGGGTGGGGCTTCGGCCCCGCCGCCGGGCTTTTGCCCGGCGCGTGCCGCCTGAAATAGTTCTGAAATTCCGCGTCGGCCAGAAGGCCGACGGCCGGGCCGAAGCCCGGCCCCACATCATTAGTTGAGTACGAACATCGCCAGACCGCTACCGCCGCTGGCGAGCACGTGCGGCTTGCCATCGAGCATGAATACTTCCGGCGGGCTGGTGAGATTGCCGATTTCCGAATGCCACAGTGGCCGGCCATCTGTCGCGGCAATGGCTTCGATGCCACCGCCATTGGACATGAACAGCACGCCGCCCGCGGTCGTGGTGAGTCCCACGCTGCCGTTGGTAAGCGGGTGCCGCCACTTTACCTTGCCCGTCTGATAGTCGATCGCGTCTACGAATGTTCCATAAGACGCGCCGCCACCACCGCCCACACCGCCCAGACCCATGGAGCCCCGCGGATCGGGCTCAAGCAGATAGCTGATACGCAGCGAATTGGTTTCGTGCACATAAAAGAGCCCGGTTTCCGGCGAGAAGGTGGGCGGAGGGAAGTTCAGCACATCGCCGTTGACCAGCGAGCCGGCGATTGTGGCGTCCTTGTTTGGATTGCGCTGCACTTCTCCGCGCTTGTTCAGATGAAGCTTTGAGTCCGGGCTGATGTCTGACGCATAGTTGTTCACCAGACCAAGCTTCGACGTGAGCAGGTGTTCGCCCGTCACACGGTCCAGCACGAAGAAATAGCCGTTGCGCGTCGCCATCATGACCAGCTTGCGCGTGCGGCCGTTGAACGGCAGATCCGCGATGATCGGCGTCTGCGTCGAATCCCAGTCATGCGTATCGTGCGGCGAGGTCTGGAAATACCAAACGATCTTGCCGGTATCGATATTGACCGCGAGCAGACATGACGTGTAGAGGTTGTCGCCATCGCCGCGGCCCTGTGTGTAAGCAGGCGTCGGATTGCCGGTGCCGAACAGGTAGAGATGCGTATCCGGATCGTATGCGCCAGGGATCCACGAAGTACCGCCACCGTGTTTGGCCGCGTCGAGGCTTGCCCAGGTCTCCGCTCCCGGATCACCCGGTTTCTGCGCCGTGGAATACAGCCGCCATTGTTCGTCGCCGGTTTCCGGATCGAGCGACTTGAGATAGGCCGGCTCGTCGGTATCGTTGCCGGTGCCCACGATAATGTGGTTGCCGATCACCATCGGCACGTTCGACGAGAAGTACTGCTGCTCGAACGGCGCGATTTCCTTCTTCCAGACTTCGCGGCCGGTCTTTGCATCGAGGCAGACCACCCAGTCGTCATGGAGTTCGAAATAGATGTAGTTGTGCCACATGCTGGGACCGCGGGTTCCGGTAGTGGTGCCGCCACGATACTTCCAGTAGTAATGCCAGAGCACGGAGCCATCGCGCGCATCGATCGCATACACATCGTTCTGTGAAGCGCCGTAGAGCACACCATCCACAAAGAGGATGCCGCCGCCAAAGCGCGTTTGCCCGCAGGAATTCACTTCACCGGTGCCGAAGCCCCCGACTACGATCTGGCCGGCAGTGAAGCCGCCGCCACCGCCGCGCCCGCCACGTCCACCGCCGCCAAAACCGCCCTCTTCCGCGCCTGCCCCGGTTCCGTTCGGACCGCAGCCGGTGGTGATGCCGGTGTTGATCCACTGCAGGCTGAGGTTCTTCACGGTGTCCGTGTTGATCGCTTTGATCGCGCTGTGCCGCGCGCCGGTCATGTCGCCCGAATAGCTGGTCCACTGGTCCGACAAGGGTTTAAGAATGTCCGCCGGATCGAGACCGCCGCCGCCCTGCGCCAGCATCAGCACAGGAGCCGCAGCCAAAACAGTTGTGAGGAATATTTTTTTCATTGCTGTCTCGCTCCTCTTATTTGATTGTCGCCAGATAGGCGGTGATGTCGTGCATATTCTTGTTGTCCGGATCGTCCAGCTGGAGAAGCATCTTCTTATGAGCTTCCTGGGGATCCTTGACTTCTACCTTCGGCTCGCCGTTCTCGATCGCAAACGATTTGCGCGCGCCGTCCGCAAGTTGAAGCACCACGAGGAAGTCGTCGTGACGCACCAGACGTCCTTCGAACTTCTGACCGTTCGCCAGCGTCACGGTTCCCTGCATCCCGCCGCCCGCGCCGCGCCCGCGTCCGCCGCCACCGCCGCCCGAAACCCAGGTATTCTGGAGCGTCTTCGGATCTTCATACTTCGTCCCAATCCCCTTCAGATCGCCGGTCACGGAATGGCAGCTCGAGCAAAGCCTCTGGAACGTCGCCTCGCCGGCTTTCGCATCGCCGACGAGCACGTTATACGTCAGGCCGACCGGATTGCGTCCGGGAGGGCTCCCCTGCGGGCCCATCGTCGCCTGAATGCTGTGCAGATACTCGGCAATCGCGTGCGTGTCATCCGCAGGCAGATTGATGACGGGTTTATGCTGCTGGAGCGCGGCCGCCACCCCTTCGCCTTCTTTATCGCTGAAAACCACCGTCGAATGCAGAAGATTTGGACCGTTTTTGGCGAGAACGCCCCGCAGATCGCTCGCGTGACAGGACGCGCAGTTCTGTTCGTAGAGCGCCTTGCCCCGCGCCAGCACGTCCTGCGGCGCCAGTGGGCGTGTGTACTGCGGGAACCCGCCCGCTCTTGCGCCTCCGGCTCGCCCGCCAGCCGGAGCGCCGGTTGCGCCCGCCGCGCCACGTCCGCGTCCGCGCCCACCGCCACCTTGCGCCATCAGCGGGCTACTCAGCGCAAACGCGCTGAGCACCGCCACAACCAACGTGAATTTTCGTTTCATAAATCGCTGCCTCATGGAGGATTGCCAAAAGGGATTATAAGTCATCGCTGTTTGAGCCGTAGCACTCTCCGCGCGCGGCCGTGCGAGAATTTACGCATGCCAGGAGCCGGACGCCCGCTGAAATTCGGCCTGCTCGCCGCCGCGGCCCTTGCGATTCTCGGCGCGGCCGCGCTCGCGCAACGAACCCCGGAGGAGCCCTCTAACGATTACGTAGATGGCGCGCTCTGCGCGGGCTGCCATCAGGAAATCGCCGCCAATTTCGCCAAAACCGGCATGGCCCGATCATTCTCCCGGCTGCGCCCGCAGAACCTGATCGAGACCCTCGGCAAACCTTATTATCACGCCGCCTCGGAGTCCTGGTACGAAATGATTGAACGCAACGGCGAATATTTTCAGCGCCGCTGGCAGATCGGCTTCGACGGGCACGAAACCAATGTGGAAGAGAAGCGCGTCGATTACTTCATCGGCTCGGGCGACCACGCCCGCACTTACGCGTCACTCACTCCCCGCAATACCCTGCAGGAACTGGCGCTGAGCTGGTATTCGGAAAAAGGCGGCTCCTGGGCGATGTCGCCCGGATATGACCGTCCTGACCACCCGCAGTCCACCCGGTTGGTGAACTACCCCTGCGTGTTCTGCCATGACGCCTATCCGAAAATTCCGAAGGCGGCGGAAGAGGCCGACGCCGTGCCGCAGTTCATCCAGCCGCTGCCGGAAGGCATCGATTGCCAGCGATGCCACGGGCCGGGACGGAAGCATATCGAAACCGTCGGACGTACGGGTGCCACCACGGCTGAGATTCGCGCCAGCATCGTGAATCCGAAGCGTCTCAGCCCGGATCGCGAGCTCGAAGTCTGCATGCAGTGCCACCTGCAGACCACCGCGCTGTCATTGCCGCATTCGCTGCAGCGCCCCGGCACTGGGCCGTTCTCTTACATCGCAGGGCAGCCGATGGGCAGCTTCCGATTCACCTTCGATCGGGAGGGCGGCCAGGGCGAGCATTTCGAGATCGCGCACACGGCTTACCGGCTGCGCGAATCGAAATGCTTCCTGCAGAGCGCCGGCAAGATGACCTGCACCACGTGCCACGATCCCCACGTCGCGGAAGCGCCCGGAACCGCCGACGCGCGCTACAACGGAATTTGCCGCAACTGCCACGCGCCGGAGCTTGCGCGCATTGCGGCGCCGGCGGGTGTGCACAAAGCCGCCGCTTCCGATTGCGTGCAGTGCCACATGCCGAAGCGGCGCACGGATGATGTTGCGCATGTGGTGATGACGGATCACATCATTGCGCGACGCCCTCCGCCCGGCGATCTGCTGGCCGACAAGCCCGAAGAGCGCGAAACCGCCGCCAACGCTTATCACGGCGAAGTGATTCCCTACTATCCCGCGAAGCCCGGCGCGACCGATGAGGAAGCGGAACTGAACGCCGGAATGGCGCAACTGCACGACGGAACCAATCTGAAAGCCGGATTGCCGCGCATGGCCGCGCTGATGGAAAAGTATCGTCCCGCGAGAGCCGAATACTACACGGCGCTCGCGAAGGGCTACCGCGCCGCCGGCGATCTTGCTAAAGCGCTGCCGGTTTACGAGGAAGCGGTTCGGCATGCGCCTGGCTCCGAAATCGTGCTGCGCAACCTCGGCGTCGCTCAGTTCAACCTGGGACAACTGCCGCAGGCGGAGGCAACGCTGCGCCGCGCGACTTCGATGGCGCCCGAGGACCCCGAAGCGTGGGGCCTCCTCGGCCAGACACTATGGACGCAGGGCAAGAGCGTGGAAGGAAAAGCGGATCTGATGAAGTCCATCGAGCTTGATCCCGAAATTCCGGACGTGCACAGTGCGCTCGCCACTTTCCTGATCCAGGAAGGCGATACCGCGGACGCGGAGAAAGAGATTCGCGAAGCGCTGCGCATCCAGCCGGCGAATGCGGCAGCGCAGGGGAATCTCGCCAGCCTTCTGGCGATGCGCGGCGCGAATGACGAAGCGCGCTACCACTTCAAAGAGAGCGTCCGGCTCAATCCGGGGGTGGCGCCCGTGCGGCTGAACTATGCCCTTCTCCTGGCGAACCTGAACGAAGCCGCGGAAGCACAGACGCAAGCCGAAGCCGCCATTGCCGCGGATTCAAAACTGGCGGGCGCTCACGAATTGCTCGGTTCTCTCCTCGGCTCGAAAGGCGACGTGGACGGCGCGTTGCGCGAACTGCAGATCGCCGTTCAGTTGCAGCCCGATTCCGGCAGCGCGCAGTACAGGCTCGGCGTCGCACTGGGATTGAAGCGCGACGTGCAGGGCGCCATCGAGCACCTGAAGCTGGCGGCCGCGGGCTCCGACCCCGAAGCAAAACAAAACGCGCTCGATTTACTGCGAAAACTGGGCCAATAGTCGCAACCTCCAAAGAGGTGCGAATAAGCACCGCAATTCTACCGTTTTCCTCGCCAGGCGTGCTACAAATGGGAGCGACCCTGGATGACTATCAGCCGCAGAGATGTGCTGCGGACTGCCGTTACGGCATCAGTGTGCCGTGCTGCGTTCGCAACGGATCAACTTGACCTTACGGCGGAAGAGCGCGGCCGCGTGCTTAAAGCCGCCAACAAATATCTGGACGAAAAGCCAATCACCGTCACGGCTTCCAGCTCACCGCGCAGCGCGGGCGGACCGCACGATTTCTTCTCGGAAGGCGATTACTGGTGGCCCGATCCGAATAATCCCGACGGTCCCTACATCCAGCGCGATGGGATGACCAATCCCGATAATTTCGTGGAGCATCGTCGCGCCATGGTGCGGCTGAGTCTCATCGTGCCGGCGCTTGCGGCGGCCTGGAAGATTACGCGGCAGCGCAGGTACTCGGATCACGCGGCGCTTCACCTGCGCGCCTGGTTTATTGACGATGCGACCCACATGAATCCGAACCTGCTCTACGCGCAGGCGATCAAGGGCCGATATACGGGTCGTGGCATCGGCATCATCGACACACTGCATCTGGTCGAAGTCGCGCGCGCGGCATCGCGCCTCGGCCTCGCTCCCGCCGATCTCGCCGGCGTGCGCAAGTGGTTCACAGCCTATCTCAACTGGATGACCACGCATCCCTACGGCATCGCCGAGCGGGATGCGAAAAATAACCACGGTACGTGCTGGGTCGCGCAGGTTGCCTGTTTTGCCGAGTTAACGGGCGACAAAAAGCTGAGCGCTTATTGCGCGAATCGCTTCAAGACAGTTCTGATTCCTGATCAGGAGGCCGCCGACGGCAGCTTCCCGCTGGAGTTGAAACGAACGAAGCCTTACGGCTACTCGCTTTTCAATCTGGATGCATTCGGCATCATCGCCCAGACGCTCGGTCTCTGGAAGTGGCAGACGCCGGACGGCCGCGGCATGGCGGACGCCGTCGCGTACATGTATCCGTACATTCTCGACAAGAAGAAGTGGCCTCTTCCGCCGGATGTGATGTACTTCAACGAATGGCCTGTGCGCCAGCCATCGCTGCTGTTCGCCGGTCTCGCGCTTGGAAAGCCGGGATACATCACGCTCTGGCACCGCCTCAATCCCGATCCGACGGTCGAAGAAGTGTTGCGAAACTATCCGGTGCGGCAACCGCTGCTCTGGGTTTAGAAACGCAGCCTAGAACCGTCCCCAGCCGCGATCCAGAGTCGTCCCCTGCGTTTTGCCGTCCAGTTGATCGGCCACGGACTGCGCCCGCGCCTTCACGAATCCCTTCACCGTTTCCCCGTAGTTCTCCGCGCCGTTATCGGAAACAATAATGTCGAACCACTGGGCGCTCGAAGGCGATTCCTCAACAATCGCCGGCCGGATCACCGGCGCAATTTCGTTCACCTGATTGAAAATGCGTTGCGGCTTGAAGATCGTATCCTCGAACTCCGCCATTTTCGCCAGGTACAATTCACGAAACGCCGGTACCGCGAACACGCGCCCGAGAAACGGATTGTTGCTGGACCACGGATGCGAGATGGAAAAATTTCGCCGCTGCGAAGCCGACCCGCCGCGCATGCCGAACTGGCCGAATGAATGATCCTGATCCCATGCAATGAAGGAAAACTTCTGCGTCTTCGGGTTCAGGTAAACATAAAAATTCTGCCCGTTATCGAGAATGCTATCCATGTCGGTCAGCCAGACCGTAACCGCCATGAAGCGCGCGAATTCATCGAGGTCGACATAATCCCCCAGGTGCGCCGCGAACTGCGCGTCATCCGCCGAAGTCACGAAGCGGCAGAAATCGATCACGCGCTTCTTTCGCTCGGGCGTCATATCATCTTTCGGATCGTAAGTCTGGTTATACGCCGCCCAGTCGTCGCCCATGTAGTGAAAGAGATTGCTGGTCACGGGCTTGAGGAGCAGACCGTCCTTCGTGCCGAAGCGGTCGTGCGCGAAAGTGTCGTCCACATCTTCCACCAGCGAATAAAGCCCCCAATATTCCCGGGCCGTAGCGCCTACCTTGACGTAGACCTTCGCATAAGACGTGCGCGGCGCCGGCACGCCCGCATCCCGGAAGAGGCGGTAGGCCAGTTCTTCATTCATCCAGCCGGCGTCCGTAATGTTGTTCGCGAGATTCAGCTTGTCGAGCTTCGCCAGCTTCTGGCCCTTCACATATTTATTGAAGTCCAGCTTGAGCGAAATCTTGCCGGAGCTTTGCGCCTGGCGAAACGTGCCGTTGCCCTTGTAACGCACCGCGATGTCTTCGAACTTCCGGCCATCAATCGAGAAATCACCGTGGGCCCATTCGAATTCCACGCCGCCCGCCGCGGTCAGACCGTTTCGTTTTCCTTCCGGACCCTGCAGGCGCGATCCGACGCCATTGCCGAAGCCGACATAACGCGGCGCGATTCCTTTCCATTGTTCCGGCGTAAAGGTGAAATCAACAGTCCAGACTTTCGTGATGTTGAACAGATCGCCCGCGCTGAACTCTTTGGAATCGATGGCGGCCCCGGCGGCCAGACCGGCCAGCAGCGCCCCGATCGCCAGCGCCGCCGCGGCGGGTCTGGATGCGGAAAACATACCGCTTCCATCATGCACTAAATGCGGAACTATTGGAAGAAGGCAATGGCCCGCGCGGACCAGCCCACGCCGAACCAGAGCGTCAGCGACGTCAGCGCAATCGCGATATTCCGCACCCTGGAACCAGTTCCGCCGCTTCGCACCGTTCTGCGGAAGATGGTGAACTGGAAGGTCAGCGTCAGGCAGAGCAGAATCATTTTAAGGCGAAACGGCCCGCTGTGGGCGTAACGCGTCGGGTCAGGCAGAAAAATCATGATCCCGGCGATCACCGTCAGCGCCAATCCCACTTTCGTCCACTTCCACAACTGACCGGACAGCTCCGAAAGCGTTACGCTCCTGAAGCCGAAATTCAGCAGCCGCAGATTGAGAATCAGCACGGTTCCCAGCAGCAGCGTGATGCCGGTCAGATGCAGGGATTGCAGAATCGGAACCCCGTATTTCGTGTCGCGCACGAAGGCGTAATCCTTCGAGTAGTAGCACCACTGCACGAAACGATCGATCCAGTGCTGCAGCATCACAGTTCGTAGGCCATGGTTCGGCCGCAGGCGATCACGCCGATCCAGAAAATGAGCGACAGAACGGCGATGGCCCGAACGCCCGCCGGCGTACCGTCGCGATCCCATTCCGCCATTCGCGGGTAGTAGCGAAGCTGATAGTAAAGAGCATTCAGCCCGGAGAGCACGAGCAGAATCATCTTCACCCGAAAGAACGGATTACTCCATGCGCTCACCGCCTGCGCGGCGAACAGCGCGAAGCCCGTACCCAGCATCACAGCAAAGCCCATCAGGCTCCACGGCATCAGCTCGCGCATCACCACAGCGGCGGGCTTGTTACGCAGACAAAGCCGCAGCAACCGCAGATCGAGCACCATCACCATTCCCACCGAAAACGAAAGGGCCAGCAAATGGCTGCCTTCCACCAGAGGAAACACGAGAGTCGATTCTTTCAGCGACGTGGCCCAGCCGGTATTCTGCAGCCAGTCCAGAACCGGAAGCGGGGACATCACCCGGGCGGCGGCGCGGAGCCGTCCGCATTGGGCCGCGCAATATCGTGATACAGCCGCCTGCCGTCCGGCATGACGGCGTAAAACAGCGAAGCCGCCCTTGACCCGTCCTTCATCGGATGCGCCACAACTGTGATCGGATCGCCAGGCCTGTACGTGGTCTTCGTCCAGCCCTGCTTCGCCATGATGTTCACGGCGCCGCCTTCGATGTCCCACCTGCCCGCCAGGTCTTTGCCCTCGCTTGCCGGTATCTGAATAATGATGTGCGAGTGCGGATTCTCGAGGTGGTATTCGACGACCGTTCCTTTGTAGGTCACGTTCTTCGACATCTCGAACATCGCGAAAGAATGATGAGCGAGGGCGGCGGAAGCGGCGTAAAGCATCCAGACAAGTCCCGCCACGCGCGGGAGGGACAGGCGAATTCGCGGCACAAATCTATCTTAGTCCCCGCTCCGGCGACAATAGGAGAAAGCGAGTTCTTATGACGGAAAACACTCTTCAATCCGTTGCCTTCCCCGTACTGACCGATGAACAGGTCGCTAAGATCGCAGCCTGCGCTCGCGTCAGCAGTAAACACCATACCGACGGCGACATATTAGTCGCTACCGGAGATCGCAGTATCCGGTTCTACATCGTGAAGTCCGGCCACGTCGAGATCTACGACTACAGCGGCGACGAACCGCATCTTCTGGCCAATCATGGCCCCGGTCAGTTCACCGGCGACATTTCGCATCTCACCGGCATGCCGGCGATTTTCACCGCCATTGTCCGCGGCGAAACCGATGTGCTGGAAGTCCCGCAGGACGCATTGCAGCATCTGCTGACGCAATG
>Ga0070658_10001903_pt1 | contig 17620 bp, 21 predicted proteins | sample KBSC13metaG_FD_64664 | JGI IMG/M metagenome (GOLD analysis project Ga0070658, IMG submission 64664) | Corn rhizosphere microbial communities from Kellogg Biological Station, Michigan, USA - KBS C1-3 metaG | ecosystem: Host-associated > Plants > Roots > Rhizosphere > Soil ...
GGCTTCAGCGATGCGACGCTGCGGTCGTTGCAGGAGCAGCTGCGCCCCCTGCGCCGGGAGAGCTCGCCCTTCGTCGGCGAGGTGCCTCGGCAGTACGCGAGGGACGCCGTCTGGGTCGAGCCGCGTCTCGTGGCCGAGGTCGAGTACACCGAGTGGACGCGGGACGACCGGCTGCGCCACCCCTCGTACAAGGGACTGCGCGAGGACGTCTCGCCCGAGGAGGTGACCCGTGAGCAGCAGTGAGGTGCTCGTCGACGTGGAGGGACGCACGCTGAAGCTCACCAACCTCGAGAAGGTGTTGTTCCCCAACGGTTTCACCAAGGGCCAGGTGATCGACTACTACTCGCGGATCGCGCCGGTGCTGCTGCCGCACCTGGCCGACCGGGCCCTGACGCGCAAGCGCTACCCGAACGGCACCGAGGGGCAGATGTTCTTCGAGAAGAACAAGCCGCAGGGCACGCCGGCGTGGGTGCGGACGGTGACGCTGCCGTCGCCCGGGTCGTCGAAGAACCGGGACACCATCGACTACGTCGTGTGCGACGACCTCCCGACGCTGGTGTGGCTGTCGAACCTCGCGGCCCTCGAGCTGCACACGCACCAGTGGAAGGTCGGCCGCAAGACGCCGGACCTGCTGGTCTTCGACCTCGATCCCGGGCCTCCGGCGACGATCGTCGAGTGCTGCCAGGTCGCGCTGCTGCTGCAGGAGCAGCTGGACGTCGAGCTCTACCCCAAGACGTCCGGCAACAAGGGCATGCAGCTCGTCGGCCGGGCACCGGTCAGGGACACCTCGGAGTACGCCAAGAAGGTCGCCGAGGCCCTCGAGAAGAAGCACCCAGACCTCGTCGTCAGCCGGATGACGAAGGACCTGCGACCGGGCAAGGTCTTCCTGGACTGGTCGCAGAACAACGGGGCCAAGACGACGGTCTCCGTGTACTCGCTGCGCGCGCGTCACGAGCCGACCGTGTCGATGCCCGTCACCTGGGAAGAGGTGACGTCATGCGCCTCGCCGTCGGACCTCGTCTTCCGCTCCGACGACGCGCTGTTCCGCGTCGAGGAGCTGGGAGACCTGTTCGAGCCCTTGCTCTGACGCACGTGCCGGGTGTTATCTCGCTGCCGGAGGTGCAGTCATGACCGGAGTCCCGCCGCCCGCGCTCACGGACGAGTGCCTCGAGCGCGAGCTCGAGCACCTGCACCAGACCCGCCACGACACCTTCCTGCACGGCAGTGAGGACGCGCTCGCGTTCCACACGTCGCGCATGCTGGAGCTCGAGGACGAGTACCTCCGCCGCAACCCCGACCGGGTCATCGACGCGCGCCGGACCCGGCACGGTTCTCGAGAACTCGCAGGACAGGACGCCTGAGCCTCTAGGCTCGCGGGCGTGACGTCGCCTGCGACCCCTGCCCGCGGACAGCGGTTGCCGCGGTCCGCGCGGCGCAAGCAGCTGCTCGGCGCGGCCCAGGAGGTCTTCGTCGCGCAGGGCTACCACGCGGCGGCGATGGACGACATCGCGGAGCGCGCGGGCGTCTCGAAGCCGGTCCTCTACCAGCACTTCCCCGGCAAGCTGGAGCTCTACCTCGCGCTGCTCGAGGAGCATGCTGCCGCGCTGACGGCGCGGGTGCGCGAGGCGCTCGACTCCACCACCGACAACCAGAAGCGCGTCGCGGCCTCGATCGAGGCCTACTTCGACTTCGTCGACGGTGACGGCGAGGGCTTCCGGCTCGTGTTCGAGAGCGACCTGCGCAACGACTCGACCGTCCGGGAGCGCGTCGAGCGGATGACCGCCGACTGCGTCGAGGCCATCACCGAGGTCATCGCGCACGACACGGGCTTCCCGGTCGAGGAGGCCCGGCTGCTGTCCGTCGGCCTCACCGGGATGGCCGAGATCGGTGCGCGCTGGTGGCTGTCGAGCGAGGACCGCCTCGAGAAGCGCCGCGCCGTCGAGCTCCTCGTCACGCTGGCCTGGCGCGGCATCTCCGGCGCCCCGCTGCACCCGTAGCCGTTCTGCTGTCGGCTGACACCCGGGTGCAGCGGTCCTCGCGTCGGTTAGCGTCTGGGCAGGTTCGACTCACGAGGAGGCTCTGCGGTGGAGGTCAAGATCGGCGTGCAGTTCGCGCCGCGCGAGCTGGTGCTCGAGAGCAGCCAGTCCCCGGCCGAGGTCGAGAAGGCCGTGGCGGAGGCGCTGCGGGCCGACCTGGGCGTCCTCGCGCTCGAGGACGAGAAGGGCCGCCGCGTGCTCGTGCCGGCCGACAAGCTGGCCTACGTCGAGATCGCGGAGGCGGAGACCCGCCGGGTCGGCTTCGGCGCCATCTAGCAACGTCGTTTCCACAGCACCCTGGTGCTGTGGAAACGACCGGGGTCAGGCCTGCAGGCCGAGAGAGGCCATGCGTTCGGTGTGGCGGCCGGTGATGTGGCTGAAGAGCCGCGTGATGCCGGCCAGGTCCCCTGAGCCGACGAACAGCTCGAGCAGGGAGTCGCGCTCGACGGCCACCTGCTGCGCCTGGATGAGGGCCTCGCCGACGAGGCGCCTGGCCCACAGCGCCAACCGGCCGCCGACCGACGGCTCCTCGGCGATGATCTCCTTCACCTTGGCAACGGCGAAGGAGGCCTGGCCGGTGTCGGCGAGCACGCTCTCGATCAGCGAGCGCGTCTCGTCGTCCTTCACGTAGGTCGCGACCTCGCGGTAGAAGTCGGTCGCCATGCCGTCGCCGACGTAGGCCTTGATCAGGCCCTCGTACCAGTCCGACGGCTGGGTCGAGTCGTGGAAGCTGTCGAGCGGCTCCATGAACGGCTCCATCGCCCCGACCGGGTCGACGCCGCGGTCCGACAGGTGCTTGCTGAGCATCTGGAAGTGGTGGAACTCGGCGTTGGCCATCGTCCCGAGGGCGACCTTGTCGGCCACTGTCGGGGCGAGCTGCGCGTCGGTGGCGAGCCGCTCGAAGGCGGTGAGCTCGCCGTACGCCAGCACGCCGAGGAGGTCGATGACAGCCGCGTCCATGGCCTGAACGGTAGGCTGAGCCCGCAACGCAACGAGTGTTGACCCTCACCTGAGACGCGCGCCCTGCATGGAGCAGCGCTTCCGACCGGCGGTCGGCACACCTCAGGTCGAAGGACGCACATGACAGAAGAGAACGGTTTTGCCGCGCTCGGAGCGCGCCAGGAAACGGTCGACGCCCTCGCGGCGGTCGGCATCACGCAGCCCTTCCCGATCCAGCGCATGACGCTGCAGATCGCCATGGGCAAGCACGACCTCATCGGCCAGGCCCGGACGGGAACCGGGAAGACGCTCGGGTTCGGCGTGCCGATGCTGCAGAACGTCAAGAACAAGGAAGAGGGCAGCAACGGCGTCCCCCAGGGCCTCGTCGTCGTCCCGACCCGCGAGCTCTGCGTGCAGGTTGCGAGTGACCTGGAGATCGCCGGGAAGACGCGCGGCATCCGGGTTCAGAGCATCTATGGCGGACGGGCCTTCGAGCCACAGGTCGAGGCGCTGAAGCGCGGCGTGGAGATCGTCGTCGGCACCCCCGGCCGGCTGCTCGACCTCGCCCGGCAGGGGCACCTCAACCTCGGCCAGGTCGAGATGCTCGTCCTCGACGAGGCCGACGAGATGCTCGACCTCGGCTTCCTGCCTGACGTGGAGCGCATCCTCGACCTCACACCGGACGAGCGGCAGACGATGCTGTTCTCGGCGACCATGCCGTCGCCCGTCGTGGCGCTGGCCCGCAAGTTCATGCGGCAGCCGACGCACATCCGCGCCGAGGAGCCGGACGAGAGCCGCCACGTCCCCGACATCGCGCTGTTCGTCTACCGCGCCCACGCCATGGACAAGGTCGAGGTGCTCGCCCGCATCCTGCAGAGCGAGGGCCGTGGCCTCACCATGATCTTCTGCCGCACGAAGCGGACCTGCGACAAGGTCGCCGAGGATCTCGTCGACCGCGGCTTCGCGGCTGCGGCGGTGCACGGCGACCTCGGTCAGGGCGCGCGCGAGCAGGCTCTCCGCGCCTTCCGCAGCGGCAAGATCGACGTGCTCGTCGCGACCGACGTCGCGGCCCGCGGCATCGACGTGCAGGACGTGACGCACGTCATCAACTACCAGTGCCCCGACGACGAGCGGACGTTCCTGCACCGCGTCGGCCGCACCGGTCGCGCCGGGGCCAAGGGCGTCGCCGTCACCTTCGTCGACTGGGACGAGGTGCCGAAGTGGGGTCTCATCAACAAGGCCCTGGAGCTGGACTTCCAGGAGCCCGCCGAGACCTACTCGAGCTCCCCTCACCTCTACTCCGACCTCGACATCCCGGAGGGCACGACGGGCCGCCTCCCGCGCGCGGCCCGCACGCGCGCCGGCCTCGACGCGGAGGAGCTCGAGGACGTGGGCGAGACCGGCCGCAAGCCGCGGAAGGCGCAGCCCTCCAAGCGCACCAGCGGCGCGAGCGGCACGGCGGACGGACCCGACGGTCCGGCCCTTCCCAAGCGGTCGGGAGAGCCGCGCAAGCGCACCCGTGGCAGCGGCGCGGCCGCCGGCGCCGCGCCGGCGTTCAGCGACGCGCCCGCCGACGGCCCTGCCGAGGGCGGCGCTTCGGCCCCGCGCCGCCGCCGTCGTGGCGGTCGCGGGCGGGGCGGGTCCGGCGGCTCTTCCGAGGGCTGAGCCCTCAAGGCGGAGGTCCGGCCGCGCCGAAGGAGTGATCATGGTGCTGCGCGTCGTCGGTGGAGTCCGTCTCGGTGAGGACGCGGAGGACCTGCGGTCCTTCCTGAGGGGCCTCGACGGCGGGCCGGAGGTCCACGAGACCGTGCTGCTCGCCTGCGAGAACCACGGCGACGAGCGACCGACCTGGACCTACGTCGAGGCCGACGCGGCCGTCGGCTGCGCCCGGCGCCGCTGCCTGCAGTGCGCCAGGAACGTGTGGATCCTGGACTCGGAGGAGCGCTGGAGCTTCCCGCACGTCTGGTCGTGCGGCAGCTGCGGGCAGTCCATCGCGGAGGTCGCGGCCGGCCTGTCGCTGCCGGACGGCGCGCACGTCGAGTGGGTCGCGCTCGGCGCCCGTTGCGTGGACTGCGGCCGCATCGACGGCCTCACCGACCTCGTGCTCTCCGCGCTCCCGCTGTCGCAGGTGGTCGGGCAGCTCTGACAGCCTGAGCGGCGTGCAGCTGCTGCTGATCGCCGACACGCACCTCCCGCGACGCGCGAAGGACCTCCCCTCCGAGGTCTGGGCCGCCGTCGACGCGGCCGACCTGGTCGTCCACGCGGGCGACTGGGTCTCCCTCGAGCTGCTGGACCGGCTCGAGGAACGTGCCGACGTGCTCGGGTGCTGGGGCAACAACGACGGTCCAGAGCTGCGCAGCCGGCTGCCCGAGGTGGCCCGCCGCACGGTGGCGGGTGTACGCCTCGCGGTCGTGCACGAGACGGGCGACGCCCGCGGCCGTGAGGAGCGGCTGGACTCCCGGTACGAGGAGGACGTCCTCGTCTTCGGCCACTCCCACATCCCCTGGGACACCGTCACGCCGCGCGGGATGCGGCTGCTGAACCCCGGCTCGCCCACGGACCGGCGGCGCCAGCCGCACTGCACGTACATGACCCTCGACCTTCCGTCGGGCGAGGCGACCCTGCATAGGCTGCAAGCATGAGCGCGGTCGACAACAGCCCCTTGCCCGAGGGCGTCGTGCGGACGACGGTCGACATCCCCGGTGGCCCGCTGGCTGCGCTGGACTGCGGCCACCCCGAGCGTGGCACCGTCCTCATGGTGCCCGGCTTCACGGGCTCCAAGGAGGACTTCCGCCTGGTCGTGAAGCCGATCGCCGAAGCAGGCTTCCGGGTCGTCGCGATCGACCAGCGCGGGCAGCACGAGTCGGACGGCCCGGACGACGAGGCGGCCTACGCCGTCGACGTCCTGGGCAACGACCTCGTGAACGTGGTCAAGGCCCTCGGCGGCGGGCCCGTGCACCTCGTCGGTCACAGCTTCGGTGGTCTGGTGGGGCGGGCGGCGGTCCTGCAGGAGCCGACGTCGTTCCTGTCCTTCGTGCTCATGGGGTCCGGGCCGGCGGCCCTGACAGGCGGCCGCGCCGAGGTCATGCCGCTCATGCGAGCGGTGCTCCTCGAGGGCGGGGTGCACGCCGTCTGGGAGGCGTCGAAGCAGCTGCCCACCCGCCCCGACCGGCCGCCTGTGACCCCGGAGGTCATGGCGTTCTTGAAGGCACGGATGCTCGGCAACACGCCGGCCAGCCTGCTCGGCACCGGCGAGGCGCTGATCACGGAGCCCGACCGCGTCTCCGAGCTGCGGGCCACGGGCATCGCCTGCCATGTCGTCTACGGGGAGAAGGACGACGCCTGGTCGCCCGAGACGCAGGCAGAGATGGCTACCCGACTCGGCTGCGCGGTGTCGGTCATCGAGGGCGCGTGGCACTCCCCTGCCGCCGAGGATCCCGAGGCGACCGTCGAGGCGCTGCTCCGCTTCTGGTCCGCCCTTGGCTGAGTCAGGCTGAGGCGGCGACCTCGAAGGTCCAGAGGACGGCGCCCGTTGCGGCCGGTGGACCGCCCTGGCCGGCCTGGCCGGCATGGCCTGCTGCCATGCGTCCGCCATCACGCCAAGCGATGAAGTCGTCCTCACTCGCCCAGCGGGTGTAGACGAGGTAGTCGCTCGTGCCCTCCAAAGGTCGGAGCAGCTCGAACCGCTCGAAGCCAGGGGAGCCTTCGACGGCACCCTTGCGCGCTGCGAACCGCTCCTCGAGCGTGGCACCGGCACCCTCCGGCACCGACAGGACGTTGATGGCAACGAATGACATGCTCTTCAGCATGGCGGATGTCGGGCTCTACGGACCGGCGTCGGTCACGTGGCGCGTGCACAGCGACCCGGTGATGCCGCTTTCCGGCCCGCGCGCCCTGCTGCTGCAGGCGCTGCAGCCGGACGCGATGGCCGGCGTCGCGGGCAGCAGCGGCTTCCGCGACGACCCGTGGGGTCGGCTGCACCGGACGGCGGAGTACGTCGGCATCACGACCTTCGGGACCACGGCGGAGGCGGAGCGCGCTGGCGCGCGGGTGCGCGGCATCCACCGGCGGCTCGGGCTCGACGACCCGCACCTGCTGCTGTGGGTGCACTGCACGGAGGTGTCGTCGTTCCTCGACGTCGTGACGCGCTGCGGCTTGCGGGTGAGCGACGCGGACAAGGACCGCTACTACGAGGAGCAGGTGGCCAACGCGCGGCTCGTCGGCCTGCCGACGGCTCCCTCGTCCCAGCAGGCGATGGCGGAGTACTTCCGCTCGATGCGACCGGAGCTGGTGGCAACCCCCGCCGCCCGTCAGGCGGCTCGCTTCGTCCTCGCACCTCCGCTTTCCGGTCGGCTCGCGGCGCTGAGGCCCGCGTGGTTCGGGGTCGCCGGGATCGGCGTCGCGATGCTGCCGCGCTGGGCTCGCCGGCTCTACCGGCTGCCCGGCCTGCCGACCACCGACGTGGGCGCGACAGCGGCCGGGATCGCTTTGCGCACAAGCCTTCTGGCCCTGCCGGAGCACCTGCGGCACGGCCCGCACTACCGGGACGCGATGGAGCGGCTCGCGAGCTGACCTACTTGATGGTGAAGCGCTGCTTGGTCTCGTAGGAGTCGAGATCGCCGACGCGGATCTGCAGGTCGATGAGGTAGGTCCCCTTTGCCGGCAGCACCAGGTCGAGGTCCTCGTAGTGGCCGGGAGACTTGAGCGGCGGGTGGACGGTGATCCTGTCCTGGCTCCCCTGCCTCTGGACGAAGCCGCTGACGTCGGACACGGTCTTCGTCAGGCCCGAGCTCGTCAGGACCGTGTAGACGTGCAGGCCGTTGACGCCCTTGTGCGCCGGGTAGATGTCGACCGCGACGGTGTAGGGGCCGGCTGTCGACTTCCCGGTGTACGGCGGTGCGAACGCCTCCTTGGCCGGCACGCTGTTGACGAGGAACGCGGTGACGACGAGGACGGCCGCGGCGAGGGCTGCCTCGATGCCGACGCTGCGGCGCAGCCCGGCGACGTCCTCGTCGTCGGCTGGAGACGTCTCGACAGGATGCGTGTAGCGGGACCGCACGTAGGACCTGCCCACGAGGGCGAACAGCAGCATGAGCCCGACGAGCGCGTACTTCGCGACGAGCAGCAGGCCGTACCTCGTGCTGAAGAGCGCAGCCAGCTCGCTCACCTCGCGCACGGTGGCGAAGACGCCGGTCGCGACCAGGAGCGCGACCGACCAGAACGCGACCCTCGACCAGCCGGGCAGCAGGGCGGCCTGCTCGTCGGCGGTCCACGCCCGGAGACCACGCACGAGCACGACGAGGCCACCGACCCAGGCGCTCACGAAGACGAGGTGAGCGGTGTCGAGGACGTACGTCGTGGGCTCCCACGAGCCGACGCCGGCGTGCCCGGCGGCCGACCAGGTCATGGCGGTGACGAGCCCAAGGACGGCGAACAGCCCGGCCGACGCCCGGCTGGCGCGCTTGCCCATCAGCAGGACGGCAGCGGCTGCGACGGCCGCGACGCCGATGCGCACCTCGGTCGCCTCGCCGTACGTGGTCTTCCGCACGGCCGAGAGCAGGGTTCCGTCGAAGGTTCTGCTCAAGCCCTCGCCCGCGGCGTAGGGGCCCTCCAGGAAGAGCGCCAGGCCGGCCATGACCGACTCGACCAGGGCCGACCCCCACAGCGTGCGGCGGATGCGCGGCACGCCCGCCGGCCACAGCAGCAGGCAGAAGATCGCACCTCCGAGGAAGACGAGCAGGGCGCTGAAGCCGACGAAGCGCGTGGCGCCGAGCGCGATGCTGGGCGCCCGCGGTGCGGCTGCGAGCGAGGTGAGGTTCCCGCGGCCCAGGCGCTCCTTGACGTTGCCGCTCTCCTTGCCGATGGCGAAGGTGAACGCTCCCGACACGGGGTGGCTGTCGGCGGACACCACGCGCCAGATGACGACGTAGGAGCCCTCGGCCAACCCGCTGCGCAGCGGGATGTGCACGACGGAGCCGCCGGCGGTCTGCGTCGGCACGCCCGAGTCGACGCGGGCGCCGTCGGCCGTCACCACCTTCAGCTGGCCGAGTCCGATCGTGACGTCCTCCCCGAAGGTCAGCGTGACCTCGGTCGGCGCCGACGGGAGGATCTGCGAGTCCTGCGGGGTGGTCTTCAGCAGCGCCGCATGGGCAGAGGCCTCAGGGGCGGCCACGCCGAGCAGGAAGAGGACGGACAGCAGGGACGCGACGAGCGTGCCCACGCGGCGCATCGCCTCAGGCCCTTCGACCGCTGCGGACCAGCGCGCCGAGCGCGAGCAGCGCCCCGACGACCGCCACACCGAGAGCGGCGGCGCCGAGGGTCTTGCCCGTGCCGTCGTCACTCGTGGACCTCGCCGCCGCGGGTGCTGCGGAGGCCGTGACGCTCACCGCAGGGGACGCGGATGCCTCCGCGGCGCTCGACGCAGCGAGAGTCAGGACGGGCGCGGGGTGCTCGGCGGAGTCGCCGGTCTCGATCCATCGGACGACGTCGCCGTCCTTGTAGGTCTGCACCGCTTTGAAGGTGATGCTGTCGGTGTCGGGCAGGTGACCGGCGGCGAGGGTGAAGTCGTCGTACCCCCCGGCGGGGATGCCCCCGGAAGTCGCCGTCCAGGTGACGTCAGTGACGACCGTCGAGATATCGCCGTCATCGGTCTTGATGGGGGTCGTGAGCTTCGTCGTCTTGACGGCGAAGGTCCAGCCGGGCTTGTTCTCGGCGTAGACCCCGGCGATGGGCCGGTCCTCCGGCAGGGCGATCTCGACCTTCGTGGTCGGGGACGCCTCCTCGTTGGGCACGCGGAAGACGATCTCGGCGTCGTCGCCGCCTCGGGTCGCGTCGGAGCTGTGCACGGTGACGTGCGCAGCGGCGGGGAGGGCGGCCACCAGGATGCCGGCGGCCGCCATCGGCAGGGCAAAGCGCTTGCGGGACAAGGGATCTCCAGGACGGTGTGGGGTGGGTGCTAGGACGCGAGAGCGGCCTGCACCGGTGGCCCACGACGCGTCGGCTGCGTGAGGAGGACCCACGGCAGACGCGGAGGCACCCGCAGAGGGGCGGAGGGGAGACGCGGGGGTACGACGACCGCGGCGGTCGCGCGCCCGAGGCGGAGCAACCGGCCGACGGCCCGCACGAGTGCACCGGCCGCCCAGAGCCCGGCATCGGCGCGCGCGAGGAGGGCGCCGGTGACGAGGGCGGCCGCGGCATGGGCACCGAGCATCGCGGGCGTCATCTCGGAGAGCACGTGCTGGGCCACAGCGCCCTCGCCGCAGAGCGCCGCCAGGACGACGTGCGACACCAGCTGCGCACCGATCACCCAGGCGACGAGCGCAGGGAGCCGCCGGCGACGGCCGAGCAGCGCGACGGCAGCCGGCCAGCAGACGCCGGCGGCGGCGAGAACGGCGAAGAGACTGCCGCAGCCGTCGACGGCCGCGTGCCCGACCACGGCTGTGCCGACCGTCGGGACCGTCAGCACCCCGGCGCGCACACCACGCAGCAGACCCGTGCTCGGATCGAGGCGCAGAGCGGGGGTCACCGCCCCATCGTGCCTGAGAACCCCGTCGCCGTGCCTGACGGACCTGTGACACGGTCTCTGGATGCTCTGGAGGACCCGCGCATGCACGCTCGACGACGTCCCGGCCGTGAGCGCGGTCTACGCCGCCTTCGACACCGTCGAGTTCGGCGAGCCGACCTTCGACGAGAGCGACGTGGCCACCGTCCTGGGGCAGGGCTACGAGTGCTGGGTCGCCGAGGACGACGGCATCGTGGGCTTCGCGTCGGTGCATCCCGAAGGGGACGTCGAGACGGCGGTGCTGCCCTCGTCCCCGCCGGAGCTGCGGGCGGGGCTGCTGGACCTGGTGCTGGGCCGCGCGCGCGAGCTGGGCCTGCCCAAGGTGTCGCACTGGGCGGGCGGCGGCATGCGGCTGAGCGGGCCGTTCCTGGCCGAGCGCGGCTTCCGGCAGGCCGCGACGTCGTGGCGGCTGGTGCGAGCGCTTCCGGCCCCCGCGCCGTCCTGGCCGACCGGGATCGCGGTCCGGCCGTGGGACGCCGAGCGTGACGCACGCGCCGTGCACGCCGTCGTCAGCGAGGCGTTCAGCGGCACGAGCTTCAGTCGCGAGCGGACCTTCGAGGAGTGGTCACAGGTGCACCTCGGCCACCTGACCGACGTGGTGTGCGCCTACCGGGGGGACGAGCTGGTGGGGGTCGCGACGAGGGCCGCCCTGATGGGGACCCCCTACCTCGCGCAGCTCGGCGTGCTGCCCTCGCAACGAGGGACCGGCCTCGGGAAGGCTCTCCTGCTCGAGACGTTCGCACGCGACGCCGCGGACGGCGCGAGCGAGTCCTCGTTGTCCGTCGACGGGGAGAACGACGGAGCGCGCCGCATCTACGACAGCGTCGGCATGACCGTCGCGACCGAGATGCGGCGCTGGGACCTCGACCTGTGATCTGGCCGCCCCAGGGGCTCCCTAGGCGTGGTGCAGCAGCGTCTTGATGAGGCCGGCGACACGAGGGGTGCCGAGACCGGTCGTGTAGTCCCAGCCCGGTGTCGCGACGTGGATGCCGTTGCCGCCCGTGGTGACGTCGTTGAACGAGGCGGCATAGCCGGCCGGGGTCGACGCGGCCCTGTAGAGCAGGGGTGCGGCGAAGCCGAGGTTCCGGCCGGCAGCGCCCTGCACGCGGGCCCACATGCCCATCCAGAGCGGTGAGGACAGCGAGGTGCCACCGCCGGACGTCTCGCCACCGGAGCCCCACACGGCATAGCCGTTGCTGATGACGTCACCGGACTGCGACGCGACGTCCGGCACGCCGCGGCAGACGGTCGTCGGGTCGCTCAGGCACGGCTGGTTGACGTCCGCGACCGACTTCTGCCACGCCGGTGCCGGAGTCCAGAGCGACGCGCCGCCGCCCCCGAAGGGCCAGGCGTACTCGGCGGCGCGGGTCCCGGGCTGACCGTCGCCGCCCTGGTTCGTGTAGACGACGGTGCCGCCGACGGCGACCGCGGACGCGCTCACGGCCGGGTAGTTCTGCTCGGGCAAGCCCTGGTTGAGCACGCCGTTGCCGGCCCCGACGAGGGGGAGGTAGACGAGCGGGCACGAGGAGCCGGTGTCGCCGGTGCTCGCGAAGAGCGTCTTGCCCTGCAGCACCGCGGAGCGCAGGACCGGGTCGACGGCCGCCTGCTCGCCGTTGCCGAACGCGACCAGCGCCTGTGGGCCGCTGGCGGTGTTGCCGTCCAGGGAGCCGAGCGGTCCGGTGAAGACGCCGTTCAGCGGGCTCGACTCGCACTCGCCGAGGCTGGCGGACGCGAGCTTCGGGCCGCGGGCGTCGTGCGCCCAGGCGACGAAGGAGTTGTTGAGGTCGCCGTCGAGGATCGACTTCGCGAAGTAGAGCGTCTCGCCCGCGTTGCCCGGGGCCATGCCGGCCGACGCCTGCGTGTCGATCTGCCACTCGCCGTCGCCGGAGGTGTCGGTGCCGCAGCTGCCCTGGACGCACTTCACCGTGAGCTTCGTCGACGGCAGGTTGAACGCGGCCTCCTGCCTGGCCAGGTAGCCCGCGAGGTGCGACGGGTTGCCTTCGCCGATGACAGCCATGGTGACGCCCCGGCCCGTGCGCGCCTTGGGCTGCTCGTAGATCGACCACAGGTCCTGCGGCGTCGTGTTGCCGACGCACGCTCCGCCGAAGCAGAGGTCCTGGGCGGTCTTCTTCGCGGTGCGCGCGGGCAGCGTGTAGTGCTGCAGCGTGTTCAGCCCGACGACGGTCGTCACCTGGTCAGCCGCGCTGACGAGCGGCCCGGTCGTGTTCGCCAGGAACCGCATGCCGTTGCGCGCGACGAAGGTCCGCTCGGTCACGTGGAAAGCGCGCTCGACCTGCGCCACGGTGCCCGTCGCCGACACGTAGTCGCCCATGGCGTCCGGTGCCGTCACGGTGAGCCCTGCGCGCCGAAGGACGGCGACGACGTGGTCGGTACGCGAGGCAGGGACGCCGAAGCGCCGCACGACCTCGTCGTAGCTGAGGAACTTCCCGTACGACGGGTTGCCGGGCGTGCTCAGCGCCGTGACGAGGGCCTGCTCCTGCGCGGCGTGCGGGTGCGCGAGCGCGACCCCGACGGTGAGGGGCGCAGACGGGTCCGCCGCCGAGGAGGGCAGCAACGACAGGGACGGCAGGACGTTGCCGGCGATGCGGACCGACGTGGGCGCCGAAGCGGACGCTGCCGTGCCGGCGGCGTCGGCGAGGCCGGCGGTGCCGAGGAGGGTGCAGGCGGACAGCGCGATCACGGCGCCGCGGCGGACGGGGAGCATGAGTGCAGGACTCCTGGGGGGATGAGGAACACGTGCACTGCACAACTGGTTCGCGACCCTGAGGACACGGTCCCCGCGGCCACACTCAGGTGACCGTCAGACCCTCGAGCTGCTCCCGCTCTGACGCCAGGCCCGCCCACGGCCTCTTCGGGCCACCGCTCGCCGTCTGGCCCGCAGGACAGACGCGGACGAAGTCGCACCAACCGCACAACAGGGACGGCCGCTCGGGATAGTCGTCGGCCGCGACGACCTCTGCGGCCAGCGCCTCCGCCCGGGACACATGGCGGGCGAGCGTCTCCGGCGAGTGCCGCCACACGGCGACCGAGCCGGTCGGGAGGTGGTGCAGCTCGACCTGGCTGCTGTGCCCCCGGAATGTCCGGCCGGTGGCGAGGGCGTAGAGCGCAAGGGCCAGCGAGCCGCGCGCGTCGTCCTCCGTCGGCACGGCCCGGCCCGTCTTGTAGTCGACCACGACGAGCTCGTCGCCGCGCTGGTCGACGCGGTCGACGCGTCCGCTGACCGCGAGGGTCTGCGTCGTGCACGCGACGGTCCGCTCGGTGCCGCGGGGCTCGACGGCGGGGTCGAGCCCGGCGGCGTACCGCTCCACCCAGTCCCCCACGTAGCCGCGCCACCTGTCCGCCTGCTCGCGGTCCTGGAAGCCCTCTGGCGACCACGCGGCGTCGAGCAGCCCTCGGGCGGCAGCCGGGGTGCGCTGTGGACGGGCCAGCTCCCACCACCGGGCGAGTGCGAGGTGCGCGGCCGCCCCCACGGTGTTGTGCGCCCAGGGCGGTCCCTTGGCCGGCGCCGGACGGTCGACGTAGGTGAAGCGGTAGCGCCGCGGGCAGTCGAGCCAGGTCAGCAGCCGCGACGGCGTGCACGCGAACAGCCGCGTCGGCATGCCCTCGAGACCCAGCTGCTGCATGCCGGTCATCCTCGCCCGGCGGACCGACAGCCGGGGGGTCAGCCGGCGTAGCTGTGGACGAACCCCTCGACGCTGTTGGCGAGCAGCTGCACGGCGATCGCGCTGAGCAGCAGCCCAGCGATCCGGGTGAGCAGGACGATGCCGGACTCCCGGATGAGCTTCGCGATGGCGACGCTGAAGAAGAGGCTGAGGAAGACCAGCAGGTGCACCGCGACGATGCCGGCGCCGATCGCGATGCGGCCACCGGCGCTGTGGTGCTGCTGGACGAAGACGATCGTCGCGACGATGGTCCCGGGACCTGCGAGCAGGGGGGTGCCGAGCGGCACGAGGGCGACGTTCACGTCCTCGATCTCGCTCGGGTCGTCCTGCTTGCCCGTCAGCAGCTCGAGGGCGACGACCATGAGCAGCAGGCCACCCGCTCCCTGCAGCGCCGGGATGGAGATCCCGAGGTAGGCGAGGATCTGCTGGCCCAGCACGGCGAAGACGGAGATCACCGCGAGGGACACCAGCACCGCCTGACCGGCCAGCCGGCGGCGCTTGCGGTTGGTGCGGCCGGCGGTGAGGCTGAGGAAGAGGGGTACGTTGCCGACCGGGTCCATGATGACCGTGAGCGTGACGAGCACCGTGCCGAAGACCGTTGGATCGAAGAGGTCCTTCACAGCACCTCCACGCCCGTGGCCCGGCCGCTGATGACGTCGAGCACGGCCGGCGCGGTCGTGTGGGCGCCGAGGCGGACCTGCTTGTTGCGGCCGTGGTAGTCGCTCGAGCCCGTGACCACGAGCCCGAGGGCGGAAGCCTTGCTGCGCAAGCGATCCCGGGTCTCTGCCGTGTGGTCGACGTGATCGACCTCCAGGCCGGTGAGCCCCTCCGCGGCCATCTCCTCGATGACGTCGTCGCCGACCGTGCGGCCTCGTGCGTCGGCGCCCGGGTGCGCGAAGACGGTGACGCCACCGGCCGCGTGGACCAGGCGCATCGCGTCGAGGACGTCGAGCTCGTGCTTGCCCGCCCAGTAGCGGCCGCGGGTGCCGATCCAGTCCTGCGAGAAGGCCTCCTCGATGCTGCCGACGAGACCCGACTCCATGAGCGCTCGCGCGACGTGCGGCCTGCCGACGGTGCCGTCGGCCAGGCGCTCGACCTGCTCCCACGAGACGGGGTGACCGTCGGCTGCGAGCAGCGAGACCATCCGCTCGGCACGGCCAACGCGGCTGTCGCGAAGCACCTGGAGCTGGCGGCTCAGGGCGTCGTCCTCGGGGTCGAAGAGGTAGGCCAGCAGGTGGAGGCTGATCCCGTCGCGGCTGCAGGAGATCTCGGACCCCCGGACGAGCCTCAGCCCGTCAGGAAGGGCCTTCGCCGCCGGCTCCCAGCCGTCCGTGGTGTCGTGGTCGGTCAGGGCGATCACGTCGAGTCCCGCCTCGTGCGCCTCCCGCACCAGGGCGTCGGGCGGCGTCGTGCCGTCCGAGGCGCTGGAGTGGGTGTGCAGGTCGATCACGCGGCCAGGCTAGCCACGCCGGGTCACGGTGCTGTCTCAGCGCAGTCTCGGTGAGGGCGCCCCCGACGCCAGGCTGAGCTGGTCGTGCCGCAGGTCGTGCAGCTCGACGTGCTCCAGCAGCACCAGCTCCGCCGCCGGCGGCCAGAGGACCGCCCACAGCCACACCCCGTGCGCCTCCCCGACGAAGGCGACGCGGTCGTCCGCGCTCGGCGCGCGCCACAGCGGCGTGGGGTGGCCGGCCGCGAGCACCTTCGCGTCCGGAGCACCGTCGAACACGGCCCCCGGGTCGGGCCCGGGGATGCCGGCCAGGGCGGCACCGAGGCCGATACCCGGTTCCTCGCTGACGAGCAGCAGGTCTGCCGGGCCGCCCAGCGGCGAGGGACCGGAGCAGGCGACCACCGCGGCAGTCGCCCCGCTGCGCTCGTCGCCGCACCAGCCGACACCGCCCACGGTCCAGCCGTTGATGAGCAGCTGCGGCGACCAGACGGGCACCCGCGCGCTCGCGGTCACCTTCGGGAGCACCTCGGCCGGCCCGACGTAGCACGGCTGGACCTTCCCGTGCTCGGCGCACGTCCAGTCGCTCGACATGAGCCCGGGCGCGCGCAGGCCCCCGGAGCATCGTGGGCAGCGCGGAGCGACGCTCATACCCCCGACAGTCGGCGGTCAGGGGGCCGGGGTCAAGACCCCGGGAGGACTACCTAGCCCTCCTGGAGGACGGGTCGCCCGGGCTGCTCGCCGCCACGGGCGTCGAGGTAGCTCTGCTTGGGGACCATGACCTTGCGCCGGAAGACGCAGACGAGCACGCCGTCCTGGTTGTAGCCCTTGGTCTCGACGTAGACGATCCCGCGGTCGTCCTTGCTCTTGGACTCCGTCTTGTCGAGCACGGTCGTCTCGCCGTAGATGGTGTCGCCGTGAAAGGTCGGGAAGACGTGCTTGAGGCTCTCGACCTCCAGGTTGGCGATCGCCTTGCCGCTGATGTCCGCGACCGACATGCCGAGCAGCAGCGAGTAGACGTAGTTCCCGACGACGACGTTCTTGCCCTGCGGCGTCGTGGTCGCGTAGTTCGCGTCCATGTGCAGCGGGTGGTGGTTCATGGTGAGGAGGCAGAACAGGTGGTCGTCGTACTCCGTGACCGTCTTGCCTGGCCAGTGCTTGTAGGTCGCGCCGACCTCGAACTCCTCGTAGCTGCGACCGAACTGCACTGCGACCTCCTGAAGGGTGTGTTGCTCCTCAGTGTCGCAGCGTGATCGCCGTCACTCATCCGTCGGGGTCGGCCCTTCCAGGTCGCACGGAGCCTGCTCGGTGGGCGTGCGACAGGCGGGAGTGCCTCCAGGAAGCGACATCCGGTGGTCCGCGATCCAGGTGTACGCCCTGGCGGCCAGGAACGAGAGGCCCGGCGCACGAAGCAGCGCCCCGAGGGGCCTCCACGGCCCATTGGCACGCAGCAGCTCGGCCACGGCAAGGTGCCCGCTGGCGTGCTTCCCGTCGGACCCGATCCACTGCACCGCCTGCCGGCACTGCTCAGGCGCGAGACCGAGAGCGTCGAGATCCGCGTGCTGCCAGGCGATCACGCGGTCTGCGCGCAGATGCAGCCGCCCCATGACGTGCACGCAGGTCGTGCAGAAGCCGCAGTCGCCGTCGAAGACGAGCACGCTCATGGCTCGATGCTCGCACCGGTCCAGCGAACGGGCGGGCCGTGGCCCAGAGCGTCGGCGAGCTGCACGCGCCGACCGGAGGGGTAGCTGACGGCATGCACCTGGAACAGATAGGTGCCGTCCACGGCCACCGGCTCGAGGCTGATGCGCACCAGGGGCCGACCGCAGGAGGCGAGGAGGTCCTCGACCGCCTGGCGCTCGGCAGGGTCGACGTACTGCCAGACCACGCTGTGCCACACCACCGTCGTCGCGTCGTCGGGCAGCGACGACAGCTCGCGGGTGAGGAACTCGAGCGC
>Ga0070658_10001906_pt1 | contig 17613 bp, 14 predicted proteins | sample KBSC13metaG_FD_64664 | JGI IMG/M metagenome (GOLD analysis project Ga0070658, IMG submission 64664) | Corn rhizosphere microbial communities from Kellogg Biological Station, Michigan, USA - KBS C1-3 metaG | ecosystem: Host-associated > Plants > Roots > Rhizosphere > Soil ...
GCCATTGCTGGTAAGCGGGAAATACTTCAGCACCAGCACACCCAAGCTATAGCTGGTATCTTTGCCAGCAACCACCGGAAGGGTGGGTAGCGGCGCAGGTGATGGGGCCGGTGCGGGGGACGGTGTTGGGCTGGGTGCTGGCCTTGGGGCAGGGGTGGGAGTTGGGGCCGGTGCGGCTGCCGGCGGCGTAACGGTTGGCAACACCGGCGTGACCGGGCTTGGGCCGGATGGAGTCTGCCGCGTCAACGTCACCACTGGCTTTTGGGGCAGCGGGGCATGGCCCCTGCCCACAAACCGCGCCAGGCCGTACCCGGCAGCGGGCAGGGCGATAGCCGCAACAATTACAGCAGACAGTACCAGCTGTCCGACCGGGTTCAGCGAGCGCATTAGCATCCACCCAGGTATGTTAATGCGCCGGTGCCCTTGCCTCAACCCCGGCGCTTCGGAAAGTGCTGCATAGTCGCGCAGGTCAAATGCCATACCAGCACTCACCGGCGCCGCATGGTACTGCACCATATACGAAACTGGCCGCTCCATCTGCGCGGCGCTATAGTCATAGGCGCGCATTGCCGCGCCCCCCAACCAGCTGTGTGTACGGTAATGGCTCATATTTAGTAATAATACAGCAACCGGCAAGCACAGCCGGCCGTACTGAGCTGGTAAATTTGGCAGAGTACCATGATGGTTGTACGGGTTGCGGTTCCATAAGCTCATGCAGCATAGCTTTGTCAGCCACAAGCCCACCGCAAAATCATCTGAGCTAGTGATACCCATCTGGCCTACCGAACGCACACCGAGCATTTCTAGGGCACATAATACCGGCAGACATAGTATCCGTCAGGGTTTGAGCCATATTCCAGTAAACCTGCGAGTTTTTCAGCGATAGACTCAAGCTTAGCATCTATACTGGGTAATCCTGAATTTTGATAAAAGTTGATAATATTGTAAAATATCTATAACATTACAGTCGCATAACGTACGCAAGCTTCAATCATGAACTCACCATCGCAGCAATTCCAGAACACCCGGCCGACCCCTGAGGCCTGGATATATATGGTACAGACCGCCAATACCGCGCTCACGCAAGCCAGCAACACAGTACCATTCCCAAAAGCCGCAGTGGCTGCTTGTGTAGACGCAGGGATTAAGCTGGAGCCAGAGGCGCAGGAGGACGCGCGTTACTATGGCCTTGGGCAAATCGGCCGCTACTTCGGCTTAGAACTATCCGATCCTAGCGTACAACAAAACGCGGTAAGTAAAATCGGAAACATCCTGGTTACAAAGTGGAGGCAAGGGTCAATGCATCCGAAAGGGCTCACCTTCAATGATTTACACGCTGGTCTCTCTTTAGTCCCGCTACTGGGGCCGTTCAAGGAGATAGCACTGCATGCAGCCGATCGAATGCCGAGGCCCGAGCGGCTGGCACTAGATAGCCTGTCAACGATTGCAAAATTTCGAAAACACAACGGCCCAGATAGCACCGAGGCATTATCTACCAAACAGAAAAATAGATTGGTAACAGACGCAAGAAAAGGCGTTGATGGAGCCAACCGGCTCGCGGAAGAGGCAATGGGCGGCACAGGGCAAGTGTTGGCCGTCGTTCTTAATGGACTGCGAGAACGTGCACAGCAGACCGAGGGCCGAGCTATAACAAGCAGTGATGCACTAACCGACCTCATCGATCCGCAGACATTGTCTGGGCTGGAAATACTTCGCGTCTCAATACCTTCAGCCAATCTTCGCCTCGATGAGTTACGGTACGACTTGGGATCATACATCGTAATCGACCGGTCGGGAAAGCCGGTATTCGTTACGGGCAACGTTCCCAAAGAGAGCGATTTGCCCGATCCAGCACCCCGGTTGGCCGAAGACGGGCTAGTACTCCTTCATACTAAACGAGAAAAATGCCCAGCGGTATTCGTCCGGGGTTTAATATCACTTGTCGGTAGGATTGTGCTTGATTCAATTAGCGTAGCCGAATCTACGATAGCGAGACGATAGAATGCGCTTATTGGGCTAGCATGTCAGAGCATTCGAAGGGCATAGACCCATACCTATCATTGCAAGAGCGCCTCCAATGGGCGCAGAATGCAGACCCTCATCAATTATCACTGCTCAGCAGACAGGCAACACAAGAGGCGACAGACAGAGTACACCGCGATATCATACCTTGGCTCAATGACAACGAAGTGCCCTTCTATGATGGTATGCTTTTTCTACATAGCACCCATGTCTCCGGAAATGAGCACCTTCTTTTAAGCCGCACCCAAGCAAAACTGCCCTTTTACCAAAAGTACGAAACACTTGGCGGCGTGGTACGTTCGCCCAATGACCCCAATATTCTTGCGGGCGTATACGTATACGACCCGACTGATTCGCGCATGGAGGAAAGGACGCAAATCTTTCTCGCTCCTTCGGCCATGCAGGCCGAAAAGCTCCTGCGCAGTCTTGCGAGTGCGTCAGAACAAATATTTCCGATCCATAGACGCAACACGCTTATTGACGATCAAAACGTTACCCTGTACTTATCGGCGGTTCAGATGGCATTTTTGGCAATCCATCCTTTCTTTGAAGCAAATGGTAAGCTCTCCGAGGACATGCTTTTCATTTTGTGGAACAGAAGGCCAGACCTGCGGCATACACTCCGATATCCAAGCAGTGACGGCTTGCGAGGTCATGACGGAAATGCCGCCGACCAACGCGAGGAGATAAACCACAGGATGTTCCATGCCATCTCAAAGACTGTTGCAGTAGCCGTTGCCGGAACCTTGCATAAAAATAACATAGGCACAATAGACCCTGCCCAAATTAACACCTTTACTGACCTGCAGAAGGCTACGGCGGCAATACCAGATAGTGTTTTATTGTTTACCTACGATCAGGAAATTACCAAATATATACAAGGTCTTATCCGAGACATCGGCAACGGCAATACTAAAAGCCTTCAGGAGAACTCATTTTTGCGCGAATTAGCGCATAACCTTGACCAGTCTCCGAGATCGTACAGATTTGCCGACGGCACAATGCTATAGGTACTTCTCTTGATTGCACCGCTTCACGGTGACCCTGGCAACCAACCCTACTCAGAAAGGCATAGGCATGATCAACACCATAACCTACCCGAAAAATGTTACCAGTATGCGCGTTGCAATCCCAGGGTGAACAGTTGGGTCGATCTATCCCTACACAGATGTATTTTCTGAAAAGTAGAAAAGGGCGCGACGCTGGCTTCCTTGCATAAACTCTGCGAGCTCCTCTGATGTAAAGGGGATAAACTCAATTGTACCGCTCAGGTCTACCTCTGCCTCCAGCGGCCGCTCATCGTGATCGCTTTTCAGCATTGCAACCGATTCAAATGGAGCAACGCCTTCTTTGGCCGAAAGCGTTATATGCGGTGTACCATACGTGTCCGGCAGACCATGCGTAGAGACCCGCACCGCCTCTATACGGTCATTACTCGCGTAGGCAAAGATGCTCGCTATTGCCAGTTTGCCCGCATAGTATTCCGTCGCCTCCTTTGGGGCGCCATATACCAGCGTTACATGGTCACCATACCAATCTGGATACTTTGCCGGATACATATCCCGCAAGTATTGCTTGCTCTCCTTGCTCAACTGCAGCGACAAGATACCAAGCTCAACGGTGTTCTTCATAGCCTTAATCATACCAACATCAAATCCGATAAGACAGCCGGCCAATCAGCCAAGATATCAGGTATTATAGGGAAATAATGCGAGGAATATTCCGTACATGCCCGGCGAGCAGATCCAACCCCCAACAGCAGAACATATGGCGTACCAGAAAAGAATGATCCGCGAACTCGGCCGGGCGGTCATGAGTGTCGAATATCGATGGATGACCGACATCGCCGAGGCAATAGACCAAGATAGTACTGTCTATACCGTCCGTGGTGTCGGCGCAACTGGCCGCATGGAGCAAGATGCCTTCGATCGGATCATGGGTGCGTTGGTTCCCCTCGTCGCGGAAGAGCGGACCAAGCGACCCGTCCTTATCCTATACGATGGCGACACCGATAATCCAGAGGCAATCGACATCGGCCATATAGTCGGCGCGCTCGCGGACGAATTTAGAGGCAAACGAAAGCGCAGCCAACATAAGGTATCGTTCAAAGCCGCCCAAATGAGAACCTGGTATGGGCCGCTCGTCCCCGAAGCCAATCTGGCCAGCCACAACCTATCGCCAATAAAGACCTACGTTTTTGAACCTGGGCTGCATCCTGGCGAGCACAGCTGGTTCACGCAATCCGACCAACTGGCAGCCTATCCAAGATACCATCAGCTCTACATAGGCGCGTCAGGGGCAATCGCGGCAGAACAGATGTTCACGTACCTCGCAAAGGTTCCACCAGGTCATAACCCCAACATCACCTTGTTCCGCGCCCAGGTAGATCGCGCGTATAGCAAAGAAATAGGCGAGAAGCTCCGCGCCGCCAAGACCGAAGCCGACCGACAAAAGCTTGAACGTATGGAGGCACAGCGTACCACCAACCCATTCGGAATGTTGCATACTTCCTTAGGCATTTTTAAGGAAGAGCTCCTGACGGACATAACACGCCCAGACGAGGATACCTACCGCCTTATGGCCGTATGGGATAATCCGGACGAGGTCCACATACGAGGTCCACATACTGAATTGCCGGCAAATCGATCTAAATTCGGCAGAAGTGGACGCCGCCTTCGCGCATGCAAGCTACTTTACGAAAACCCAGCCGGTCGTGGCGCGCCAAGTTCCCGAAGGAAAAAGCGAACTAGTAATAGTACGCTCGGGCGCAACAAGAGATGTCGCTAAAGAGTTTGACTGGATAATACGAAGTCCTACCGGCGAAGAATACGTCGTTCACAAAGAGGACTTCAGCCTACTCTACAAACCAGTTGGAGATTCATGGTTCACACCGGTGCGCGACCCACGCAAACTCGTACGGGTTCAGGAAGATGTTGTATTCTCCTCGCCTTGGGGCGGTGGCGAGTTGCAAGCCGTCCGAAAGGGGGGCTATATCATTGAGCGCATAATCCGCGACGGCGCGCGAGCCGGCCAACGTGAGCGCTATGGTATAGCCCAAAAAGATGCTGATCCAGACTTTAGGCCGCTCGACCCGGAGCCGCACGAACATTTTTGACCAGCAGCCGAATACCCCGCATAGCTATCAGCTCGTAGCCAGATATGCGACGGCTATTGTTTTAGCTTCATCATAAGCCACCCGGCGTAATGCTCATAGCGCAATTATACTGCACCTTTATAGGTTAGGAGGACTAGGCCTTCTGGGTGTTTACACATTATTAACAGATGTGATTCGACCCAAAGAAAAAGAGGCAAGACTACAATCCGTAATCTTACCTCTGTTATTTCTTAATGGTGACCCTGACAAAAGAAAATTTACACCTACTACTGCTGGAAGCTACGAGGTGGAGAGGAATAGTAGGGGCACTTTATGACGACCGTCCGACTCAAAGAACCCACGAAATATCACATATATCCCGTAATGGATTCACACTGACGGATGCCGCGTAGTATATTTACCGACAAAACGATTATCATATCTTACTTCTGGTCAGCTATGCCTTGTTGCAGTGCAGTAGACTCGTGACCAGTAAGCGGGCCTTGCAGATATAGTATAGGCATATGCCAAAGTTGATAACAATCCTGAAGAACTTCCGATATCTCCCAGCGGTCCTGCGGCACCAAAAACGGGCAAATGCCGAGAAAGATAGAAAGCTCCCCATGAATACCTATCCGCCTGTTTATGGGTCTGACGAACAACTTAGAATGACCAATCGCTATGGCCATTGTAGTGTCAGGTGCTGGATTGATAGCATTCGGTCTTTCAGGGCTGCAGAGACAAGAGCCTCTCAACATTTACTTGCTAATCTATGGTGGCAGCATCATATTCTTTGCCTTCTTGTACCTTACATCAACCGCTACGAGGTTGAGATATCAGAACCCTGGCGAAGCGCAGACTTGGTACATTAGCGAGTCAGGTCGTCGCCAAACTTACGACCATATGGTTGAGATGTTTTGGACTGGTCTGTGGTTCGGCATAGAGGTCTCAATGCCGTTTTATCTATCAGTAAGCATTCGCAAACGTTTATTGGGTGTAATCGCTGCGGTCATATGGTTGATCTTTGTTAATCTCTACATCGCAATGATTAAGAGCGTCAGCATGGACTATGATCGTAAGACAGGTAACTTAGTATATGATCACAACCGCAAGATGAGAAGCGCGAAAGAAAAACGCGAACTCTTTGATGCGCCTCCTATTAAGCGAAGCCAATGACTTGATGCCCCAAAACAAAGCCAAAAGCGCGTGTGTGCTGCAGCGGATTCGTACTGTATAACCGCGTGGCGAAACCGGCAACCAAGCTGCAATAGGCGCAATGTACTCTTGTGGCGATTAGCTAGCATTTACGCGCTCGCTGCTACCACAGGCAGCAAACGCCTAGAAGTGTACACCATATTCCCTTAGCCAATCCATACCTCTTACTGGGAGCTATGAAAAGATAGGCGGGCGGAACAGCATCGTAACTACGACCCGTTCAAATCGTCTTGAATGTTTTTATAGTATGCCCCAAGGTATGAATGACAGTACGAGCAAAATAATGCCTATGTACATTATATCTACGATATTAACATAGGCGTTTTACATACCCTACGGTACGGCTCAGTAGATCCGCTTCAAACCCAAACTAGATCTATCCCAAAATATTCCGTTTTCAAATATATCAAGGTAGTATTAGTATAGTTAATGATTAATCTCCTCGGTATAGTTAGCGGCCTTGCATGGTTAATAGCCTACGTGGACGGCGCACGAGTTGGCTTTCGAGATAAAACGTATGCCATACCCATGGCTGCCCTTATGCTAAATTTTGCCTGGGAGACAACATATTCAGTCCACGATCTCTTAACACGTATATCGGGACAAACTGTAATTAATGTTTTATGGACAGCGGCGGACACTTTCATCATTTATACGTTCTTCAAGTATGGTCGCAATGAATTGCCCAAATTTATCACCAAGCAATTATTTATTCTATGGACCATCGTACTCATTACCACTGCATATACCCTACAGTGGATGTTCGTTAAGCAATTTAGCTGGGCACATGGTTCTGAATATAGTGCCTTCCTACAGAATTTGTTAATGTCGGGGCTATTCATTGCGATGCTTTCAGCGCGTCACGGCGTGCGCGGACAAACGATGCTTATCGCTGTGGCCAAATGGATCGGCACCTTGGCGCCCACCTTAGCAATTGGCCTATATGGCCACTCAACATTCATTCTTGGAGTCGGTGCTCTGTGCAGTATTTTCGATCTGATCTACATCTACCTAGTCTGGAGAGCTCAGCGAAATCCCAGTCGCCCCGCGCTAACGAGCACAATCGCTAACTGAGCAAAAGGTTACCAACTTTTACAGAGGTGATTGTGAATATTTAACAAATAAGCTGTAATATTTCTTACTGGTGACCCCTGCGGGAGTCGAACCCGCGATCTTCAGGATGAGAACCTGACGTCCTGGACCACTAGACGAAGGGGCCGTCATTGGCGCTGGCTAGGAAGCCAGCAAAACGTAACGGGATTATCGTAACACATCTGTTAGTCATCGTCCAGAGGTGGATGGATATAAGCATTTGCATAATAGCCAGCCGCGCCGGATAATAAAGTACGAGCATGTACCATACGTAAATGAACCAATACGACAAAATACTCCTGGCAAGCGTTAGCGGCAGCTTAATTGTCGTCGTTATTGTGCTGCTTCTTATCATCCGTATGCTCAAACGCAGCGGCGCCGCCAAGGCAAGGGGCGCCATGAACAGCAAGCTGGTCAACACACTGCGTGATGAAAAGCTCAAGTCCAACATCATCCTCAACGCCATCGAAGATGGCGTAATACTGGTAGACGACGAACAGGTAATACGCCTATTCAACCCCGGCGCTTCCAAAATTACCGGCTGGAGCGGCGACGACGCTGTGGGTTTGGCTTGGCAGGCAGTATTTAAGATAGTAAATGCCAAGGGCGAGGCAGTAGCGGCAGGGCAAGACCCTGTGGCTCGGCTATTTGCCACCAAAGAGACCATCCGCGACAGCGCAGCCAATCTATTGACAAAATCCGGCAAGATTATCGCCCTCAGCCTGGTCATGTCGCCCATATTGGATGAGCGCCAGCGGATAACGGGCGCCGTGGGCGTACTGCGCGACGTCAGCGAAGAGCGCAAAGAAGAGCAGCAGCGCGCAGAGTTTATCAGCACGGCATCGCACGAAATGCGCACACCGGTAGCAGCCATAGAGGGCTATCTGGCGCTGGCGCTGAACGACAAAGTCAGCACCGTAGACACCCGCGCCCGTGGCTACCTGGAAAAAGCTCACGCCAGCACCCAGCACCTGGGCAAATTATTCCAGGACCTCCTCACCAGCGCCAAGGCCGAAGACGGCCGGCTTACCAGCCACCCGGATGTAGTAGAAATAGGCTCGTTCCTAGAGCAGCTAACGAACGACCTGCGCTTTGCCGCCGAAAAGAAGGGCCTGGCCGTAGAGTTCGTGTTCGGCACCTCCCGCACCATAGACGCCAGCAAGGGCGGAGCAGGGGACAAGGTAGTCAAACCCCTGTACTACACCTTTGCCGACCCCGACCGCATGCGTGAAGTCATCACCAACCTGTTCGACAACGCCGTAAAGTACACCGACAGCGGCAAAATATCCCTGGGCCTGACCGGCAACGACCAAGTAGTGCAATTCTTCGTGCGCGACACCGGCTTTGGTATCCCGCCCGAAGACATCCCCCATATGTTCCAAAAGTTCTACCGCGTGGACAATTCCGCCACCCGTACCATAGGCGGTACCGGCCTAGGCCTGTTTATCTGCCGCAAAATTGTGGAGCTATACGGCGGCCGCATCTGGGTGGAAAGCGAGCTAGGCAAGGGCAGTACGTTCTACATCAACCTGCCGCGGCTCAGCGCATCCAAAGCCAGCGAGCTGAAAGCTAAGGCGGGTAGCGAACAGGTGCTGCAACCCATCAACTCACTCGCTTCTGCTACCTAGAGGGATTTGCTACAATGATGGATATAAGCATAAACAGCTAAGATAAGTAAGGAACAATCATCATGGCGTCAAAAATACTGCTGGTAGAAGACGACAACAACCTGCGCGAGATTTATGAGGCACGCCTGCAAGCCGAAGGCTACACCATTGTCACCGCCAAAGACGGCGAAGAGGCGCTGGTAGTCGCCAAGGCCGAAAAGCCTGATCTTATCATCTCTGATGTAATGATGCCACGCATCAGCGGTTTCGAGATGCTCGACATCCTGCGCAACACCGAAGAGCTGAAATATACCAAGGTAATTATGCTGACGGCCCTGGGTCAAGCCGACGATAAAACGCGCGCCGACAGCCTGGGCGCCGACCGCTACCTAGTAAAATCGCAAGTTACTCTGGAAGATATCGTAAAGGCTGCTCACGAGCTGACCGATGCCGCCCCTGCACCTGCCGCTGGTGCCGTTCCGGCTGTGCCAGCCGCTACGCCAACCGCCACTGCCGTACCCGTTGCCGAGCCTCCTGTAGAGCCACCAGCCGTACAAGCCGTGCCCGTCGCCATGGAGCTGGCCCAACCGCCAGCAACTGCATCTACACCAGAGCCGGCAGTCTTGCCGGTCACAGCCGCGCCGGCAGCCGCACCCGTGGAACCGGCAGCTCCCGCGCCAGCCGCCGTACTTAGCACGACCGCACCTACTACACCCATTGCCACACCGGCCAGCCCCATAGTGGTCATCCCTCCAACCGATACCAGAGCACCAGTCGCAACACCAGCACCAGCCGCTGGCACAACTACACCCGCGCCGGCAACTGCAGCGCCAACAGTGGAGCCAGCACTGGCCATATCGCTGCCAGCTCCCGCGCCGGCAGCACCAGTACCGTCTGCGGCCGAACCAGCCGCAACCAGCCGCCCATCGTTCATGACCGACTTTAGCGCCGCGTCATCGCGCCCAGCCGCCGCTACCAGCACCACGGCCGAACCGGCGTCAGGCGTTGCCGATACCGCACCCCTGGCAGCACCCAGCCCAGCACCTGAGCCCAGCGCTGCCGCCGGCGCCGCACTGGATGGTGCCGCCTCGTCTGCAGACGAAGAGGCAACCGTAGGCGCCCAAATAGCCGACTTCGCCAATGCGCCAACCGCCACTACCGCCTCTCCAAATAGCCAAGACACCGCACTAGACGATGCCGTCCAAAGCCTCAGCAGCGACACCGCCAAGACAGAACCCGCAGCAACCCCAGCGCCCACCAGCTCCAACAGCGACGGCGTTACCATCAGCGGCAAAAAGGTCATCCAGCCCATACCCGGCACACCCAAGCCAGACCTCAACGAGCTATTAGCGCGCGAAGAAGCCAAAGAAGCATCACCCAGTGCGTTTGGTGCCGTCGTTACGCCCACCGAATCTGCAAGCCCCTCACTAGCACCAACCATGCAGCCTTCAGTACCGCCGGCCGGCCCAACCGCCCCACACAACGACTTTGACCCCAACAACATCGCCCTCTAGCAGCGCGTACGCACCAATAGCGAAACATCACCAAGTACGCTAGACTACGGGTATATATGCGTATTAACAAATTTTTGGCACTTGCCACGGGCATAAGCCGCAGGTCAGCCGATGCCGAACTGACGCGTGGCAGCGTGCAGGTCAATGGCACGATGGCAAGCCTCGGCCAGCAGGTAACCAGCGCTGACATCATCGTGTACAATGGCCGTCAGCTCGACACAAAGATACTGCAAGCCAACGCCTCGCACACCACCATCATGCTCAACAAGCCCGTTGGCTACGTAGTGAGCCGCAACGGGCAAGGCAGCCGCACGATTTACGACCTATTGCCGGCACAGTACCACAACCTCAAACCTATCGGCCGGCTCGACAAAGACTCGTCCGGACTGCTGCTACTTACCAACGATGGCCAATTGGCGCACGACTTGACCCACCCCAGCCGCCAAAAAGAAAAAGTGTACGAAATACAGCTGGATAAGCCGCTGCAGCCGCTCCATCGTCAGATGATCAGCGACCACGGCATTCAGCTGGATGATGGCGTCAGCAAATTTATGGTCGAACGCCTGCGCGAAGGCGACGATATGCAGTGGCGCGTCGTGATGCACGAAGGCCGCAACCGCCAGATCCGCCGCACCTTCGCCGCCCTCGGCTACACCGTCACCAAGCTCCACCGCACTACATTCGGACGGTTTATGCTATCCGGCCTGCCGAGTGGTTCATATAGCGAACCAGCTGATAGGTAGCAGCAATACCCAGATGTTCATCGTTTGCCAGCGCCTGATACGTACGGAAATCCACGAACATGCCGACATTGGCCATGATATGGTCGGCCTCGATATGTGGCTGCTTCAGCAGCCAGGCGCGCAGCGCTGGTATCCGTTCCACTACTTTTTCCAGCGGACCGAGACCTGGCACGAAACTCGTGGCAACGTGGTCGTTATTGGCGTCAAATAAATACCCTTCATCGCGTAGCCGTTTGATATCTGCGCCATCAAGCTGCCCTTTGGCACGGATAGCCAGGCTCGATACCCGCCCGATTGCCGATTGCCGCTCGCCAGTTTCCTGCTTACGCGCCTTCTCTGCGAATACCAGCTGCGCAGCAGTGCCACCCAGCCAAAGCGCCGCACGGAAAAACGTATAATCTACCGCATTGTTGATATCGCCGCTGAGTACCAATGGCTGCCGCGCATCAAGACGCGCTCGATACAGATCCAGGAAGGAGCCCACCTCGGCAGTACGTGCGGCTTTATGATCACCGAAATGCCCGCCCACATACAGGAACTCGCGGCCAGAGCTCTGCTCAACTACGGCCGCCTGCACCAGCAGCCGCCCCGTCGCCAATGCCACAGTAGTGAACCCACCGACAAGCAGACCTTCACGTACACCGATGATATACCCGTGTTGATCCTTACGGGTCTGTTCGCTGTAGCGTCCGTAGTTTACACGGTAGCCGGCATTATCTAGGTCCTCTGCGACATTTTCTATGTGGATAGTGTCTTTTGTGGCATCGTAGGCTTCGGTAATGAAGAACACGTCCGCATGCACATCAGAAATGCGTTCCAGCATATCCTTGGTGGGCTGGTCGCCACGGCTAAACGCGTCGGTGGCGTTATGCGCGTATATCCGCGTTCCTTCGTGGGTGACAGTCATAGTAATTTTTATTATATTGCCACAAAAATATTCATCCTTCAAGAATAGAGTATTTTTCTGTATAATGTCTGCAGATGCAAAACAAGTCGCTTCCTATTGTGGCCATTGTTGGCCGTGCAAACGTTGGCAAGTCCAGCTTGTTTAATGCCATCCTGGAGCGCCGCGAAGCCATCGTGGCCGACGAACCAGGCACCACGCGCGACAGCACCATGGCCAAGGCCGAATTCCATGGCCAGCACTTTTGGATGGTAGATACCGCTGGCATCAAAGACCCGGTAGACGATTTCGAATTCACTATCCAGGAACAGATTATACAGGCCGCCGACAGCGCTGATGTTATCTGGGTAGTTACCGAAGCCAACATCATGATCACCGACGAGGACCGCCGCGTTGCCAAAATGGCCCTCAAGACCGGCAAACCCGTTTTTCTGGTCGTCAATAAGATAGACCGCGCCCGCAACACCGACATCGTTACCACGTTTCAACGTCTAGGCATCAAACAAATTGTCGGCACCAGTGCCACCCATCGCCAAGGCATCACCGAACTACTAGAGCGCCTGGTGCGCGTTATCCCCAAGAAAACGCTCGAAGAAGACACTGGCCGCTTGCGCATCGCCCTCTTGGGCCGCCCAAATGTTGGCAAGTCTAGCTTGTTTAATACACTCGCCAAGAAGCAACAGGCAATAGTAGCCGACCGAGCCGGCACCACGCGCGACGTCAACCGCACCAGCGTCCGTGTAGCCGGCAGGGAAATCGAACTGATGGACACCGCCGGTATCCGCCGCTCGGGCAAGATAGAGCGCGGCGTAGAGCACTTCAGTGTTATCCGCTCGCTAGCCGCCATTGAGCAGGCCGATGTATGCATCCTGCTGATAGACGCCAATGAGCCCGTCGTCCAACTAGACCAAAAAATAGCCGGCATGATCAAAGACGCCGGCAAGGGGCTGGTCATCGTGGTCAGCAAATGGGACACCGTAGAAGACAAGACGCCCTACACCCGCGACGAGCTAGCCGGCCAGCTCACTGGTGTATACGACTTCGTGCCCTGGGCGCCCCTAGTATTCACCAGCAGTATTACTGGCCAGAACGCCACCAAACTTTTTGACCTTGCGCTAGCAATAGACGACGAGCGCCACAAACGCATCAAGACCACCGAGCTCAACCAATGGCTGCGCAGCGTCATCGACCGCCATCCACCGGCTGGCCTCAAAAACCGCAATCCCAAGCTCAACTACATGGTGCAAGAAGACGACAACCCCACACCAGCGTTCAAGATCTTCGGTTCCCAAACCAAATTCATCCACTGGAGCTACCGCCGCTACATGGAGCGTTCGCTGCGCGAGCACTACGGCTACGAAGGCACGCCAGTGCAGCTATGGTTCATTGAAAAACACATCGCCCACAAGCACGGTGAAAGCCCCACCAAAATAGCGTTCGACGACCGCCGCCATAAATCCACGAATCAGTAGTCGCTTTCGCTAAACGTTCCTACCTTACCTCTTGTCTCATGACTCATATCTCTCGGCTCTTGACTCTTGTCTCCTAACTCTTGATACTTACCCCTATGGCCCTCTTTCAGCGCAACACCAACTTCAGCACCACCGCCCAATATTACACCCTTGGCCAACAGCGCACCGTACTGCTGGTGGGCCTGGGTAACGTCGGCAAAGAATACGACACCACCCGCCACAACGCAGGCTTTCTGTGCCTGGACGCCTTCGTAGCGGGCAGGGCAGAAATGGGCCCCTGGCAAGATAAAAAAGACCTGAGATGCCAGATGGCCACTGGCCAGTTTGGCGACACGCGCGTGATTGCCATCAAACCCACAACATACATGAACCTCAGCGGCGAAGCAGTGCAGGCAACCGGTCATTTTTATAAAATTGTCCCCAGCCACATTTTGGTCATCCACGACGAAATAGACATTCCGTTCGGCCAGATCCGCCTGCGCGTCGGCGGCAGTGCAGCGGGGCACAACGGTATCAAATCGGTGACCAATGCTATCGGCGAAGACTACGGCCGCGTCCGCATCGGCATCGGCCCCAAAAACCCGCCACAGATAGACAGCGCCGACTTTGTACTGCAAAAATTCTCAATCGAAGAGCAAAAACAACTGCCCAACCTCACCCGTGAAGTATCCGCCATCCTCAGCGAATACACCTACGCAGCCCAGCTCCCCCACGAAACCCGCAGTTTTATCGTTTAGACAACCGCAACAAGGCTAAACTGCGGCCGGATAAACATAGAACGGCTACGAACTAGTTTATCCACCCGTTGCTGCAGCACATTTATCTTTACCGCGAATGGCTCACTCATGCCGACGCGGTCAGCGTGGCGTTGATAGTTGGCTATTGCCTGCGTATAATGCGCAATCGCTTCGTCAGTCCTATTTTCTTGCTGTGCGGTACGCCCGAGCTCTTCTAGAGAGTGCGCCGCCAGCCGGTCAATGTCGGGCAGAGTGGAGCGTCCGGCCTGCGCATCAGCATAGCATTCTAATGCTTGTACGTGATCGCCAAGATGCGCGAACGCACATCCACGCGCTGCACTATCGTCTGGATTTTGGGCAGGGGTCTGCACGATGATATTAAACATCTGCCAAGCTTCACTGGGGCGGCCCAAGCGCTGGAATGACCGGAACTTCTGATACATCGCAGTAATATCGTTAGGGTTTGCGGCCAACGCCTCATCCAGCAAGGCAAGCGCAGTTTCATAGTATGGCCAGGTTTGCTGGCCGCTATTCTCCGCAAATGCGGCGCGGTCATGCAGAACGGTCACCTGTCTGCGGCACTCCGCACCAGCCGCTGCCAATGCAGCGCCCAACGCTTCGCCAAACGCCGATATCGACGAATGGCGATCTTCCGGCCTCTTCGCAATAGCGCGCAAAACTACTGGCTCCAAAAAACGCTTCGTAATTGTATCCGGCTGCCCAGTCAGGCTTGGAAACGTCGGAGGTGGCGTGTCCATATCAGCAACCTGCTGCGCAATCTCAATATCGCTTCCGTTATAGGGCAGCATACCCGTTAGCACCTGGTAAGCTACCACCCCGAGGGCGAACTGGTCTGACGCCGGCACGGCACCGTCTTCAGTGTATTGCTCGAATGGCACATACCCTGTAGTGCCAAGCGGCTTCTTCTTATACTCTTCTTCTGCTTTAGTCTTAGGGCTGATCTGCACGGCGATACCAAAATCACCTATAACCGCGCGGAATCCCATGGACATTTGGTCACGCATCAAGAAAATATTAGTAGGCTTCACGTCGCGGTGTACAATACCCCGATCATGGGCATACTGCAGCCCAGCCGATACGTGGCGCAGAATAGTTACCCTTTCATAACTTGTCAGGTTCGGTCGTGTCAGCCACTTCTCAAGCGTTTGGCTAGCGTAAGGCATTGTATAGTACAGTTTGTTCCTGCTGGCATCCACGCCCGCAAACGGCGCCAAAGGTACGATATTCGGATGCCCCAACCCCATAATCTGTCGTTCTTTGTCGGCCATAGCCCTTACTTCCTGCTCGGTGCGTAGGTAATCCGTGGCCTTATATTCTGGATTCCTTACAACATCTAACGACTGTGTCGGCGTGTGCTCCCAGCCCCACCCCATCTGTTTAACCGCATAGCCCGGCTCGGCGGTAAAAGGCATCTCGCCATTATATGGCTTAAAATCCGCCGCAATCACGTTACCGTAGCCACCTTTGGCAATCGGATTCACCAGAATAAGTTGACCACCATCTACTGGATAGTAAGGAAGAGATTGAACAGCTTCTAGCTGCAAATGGCTGTCAGGCGACGATTGTTGCGTCCGAACCGATCGTTCCATGGTTTTACTAACGAGTCCTCTTGTTCAACGATACTATATATTACAATATATTTCTATATAAGTCAATATTACTATGTCGTGATAAATCCCACAAAAAGAGCCTCCGGAGGGGGTGGGCACCGCCGGAGGCTCTTTTCGGGGACGATCCATAAAGGCATCGTCCCCACACACCCTTCAACCCACCCCAGTGAAGCAGCAAGCACGTAATCAAAAGTGTTGCGCCTCTGCCGCAAGGGCAGAATCATTGAGACTCACATTGATGGGGACCATCACCGCAAGCGGCAATGGGTTAAAGGGGTTAGTTTGCTCTAGAACGCTGCGTTTACAAAGAAACGCGGCGGAAGAAAAGTGGAGGGTAACAACTTGTCTAGGCACTCACGCTCTAAAGCAATCTAACATAATGTTAGAAAATGGGGGGGTAAAAGGTGCGTAAACTGTTATAATAACGTTTACAAGTTGCAATTCTAGCAAAAATATTACTTATGTCAATACTTTTGTAACAAACTTGTATGAATAGCAAAAAACTTATGCTTAGCTCATCTGTTTTCCCAGATGCGCTGCGGACCATACCATCTGCGCCCACGCAGTTATTCGCTGTCAGTGCCGCCTATGAAGATTGGGCGGATCGGCCGCGCGTGGCCATAGTAGGCAGCCGCAAAGTCAGCCCCTACGGCCGCGAGATAACCACGCAGCTGGCCCATGGCCTAGCGGAGCGGGGGATAGTAGTAATCAGCGGCCTGGCACTGGGCGTAGATGGGCTGGCGCACCGGGCAGCGCTGGACGCCGGCGGCTGCACCGTGGCCGTGTTGCCTACACCCTTGTCCGATATATACCCATCGTCACACCAGCAACTCGCCCGGCACATCGTAGAGCAGGGAGGCACGCTGTACAGCGAATACGGCCCCGGCAGCGAGGTCTACCGTACCAACTTTATTGCCCGCAACCGCCTGATTGCCGGCCTGGCCAAGGTAGTGCTCATTACCGAAGCCGCCGAAAAAAGCGGCAGCCTACACACCGCCCACTTTGCACTAGAACAGGGGAAGGATGTATTGGCCGTACCCGGCAGCATATACAACCCCATGTCGGTAGGCGCCAATAACCTCATCAAGGCCGGCGCCATGCCCGTTACCGATGTAGCCGATGTCTTGCGCGCACTAGGCATTACCGAAAAGTCCAAACGCCGCCAAAAACCAAAGGGCAGCACCCCCGAAGAGCAGCTGCTGCTCGACCTGCTTGCTGCTGGCACGCATGATTGCGACGCCCTGCAAGCAGGTAGCGGTCTCGAAGCCGCACGGTTCAACCAAACGCTGACCATGCTGGAAATCACTGGGGCGATCCATAGCACCGGCGGCGGGCAGTGGGTACTAGGCTAATTTACCTCGCCCTTCCACCAGCCACTAACCGTGGCGGACCTAATACTTTTCTAGTACATCAATAGTTTTATTACTGCATCAGCAGAACAGAACACTCTGTTCCGGATTCTCGCTGCACTACCGTATTACTAGTGCACTTGCAGCCGGATCGGCCATGCGGAGCGTACCCGGCGTACCTGTTCTGTAAAACTCACAACTTCCCCTTGAAAAGGGGCGAGCCGACTTGTTTG
>Ga0070658_10001907_pt1 | contig 17611 bp, 15 predicted proteins | sample KBSC13metaG_FD_64664 | JGI IMG/M metagenome (GOLD analysis project Ga0070658, IMG submission 64664) | Corn rhizosphere microbial communities from Kellogg Biological Station, Michigan, USA - KBS C1-3 metaG | ecosystem: Host-associated > Plants > Roots > Rhizosphere > Soil ...
TAGAGCCATTTACACGAGCAGACAAGACACTTGAGATCAGTGTCGAGGCCGAGCAGGCAGCCGAGGCGATGCGCAAGCTACGCCCCGAGCAGCAGCAGGTCCTCCGTCTCTCCATCGTTCAGGGCATGTCGCACCAGGAGATATCACAGGCCACAGGAATGCCGCTCGGCACCGTCAAAACTCATGCACGCAGGGGCCTGCTGCATGTGCGTGAGTTGATGGGACTCAACACAGATCCACAGGAGGTAGGAGCATGAACGCCGAACAAAAAGAGCTCTTATACGACCTCCTGACCAAGCGCGTAATCTACGGCCTCGATGCCGACGAACAAGCGGAACTAGATAAGTTTGACCCGGCGATCGTAGATGCGGAATTTCGCTCGCTGGAGATGGCGGCGGCTGCGATCAGCATAGCCTCGCTTGAGCTGGAGCCCATGCCGGAGCATCTCGCGGCCAGCATTCTCGCGAGTGCACCTTCGCACGCGTCAGAGAAGCAGGAGAGTGTCGAACATGATGCGCCTGTCTTCACGGCTGCGGATGTCTTTCAGAAGCGGCCTCGCCGATCCATCGTCGCATGGCTCGGCTGGGGATTTGCGGCGGTTCTGCTTGCGGTACTGAGCCTCGACGTTTATCACGACCGTATAGAGCCTCGTCCAGAGCAGGCCAGAACGGCGCAAACGCCGACGCCTCCACCGGTACTTACCCCTGCAGAGCAGCGAGAGCAGCTGATGCACTCAGCACCCGACATGGTCTCGGCATCATGGACGCCCGGCAACGTAAAAGACATGCAGGTCTCGGGCGATATCGTCTGGAGCGACGCAAAGCAGGCCGGCTATATGCGTTTCACGGGGCTGCCGGCGAATGATCCGTCAAAGGGCACCTACCAGCTTTGGATCTTTGACCAGACGCAGGACAAGGCCACGCCGATCGACGGCGGCACCTTTGACGTGAACGCAAATGGCGAGGTCATTGTGCCTATCACCCCGAGGCTCCATGCGGTAAAGCCCGAGATGTTTGCGGTCACGATGGAAAAGCCCGGCGGCGTAGTCGTATCCAAGCGCGAAAAGATAGCTGCTCTTGCCAAGGTTGAAACTCAAAAAAGTTAGTCCCGTAGTACAATTCAACAAAGCTCTTAAGGCGATCCGCCCATATCTCAGTGCAGTGAGATACGTATGATCGTCTTATCCGCTCTTCTAAACACAATTCAGCAGTGAGGATGATATGAATCTCAGAAGATCCCTTATCGGCATCTTCGTCGGCCTGTCGCTAGTGCTTTCGCTGGTCGCACAGTCCGCTGACAAGCTCCCGCCGATCAATGTCAAAGAGTACAAATTGAAGAATGGCCTGACCGTTCTGCTGCACGAGGACCACTCCACGCCCATAGTCGCGGTGAATGCCTGGTACCACGTTGGTTCCAAGAACGAAGCACCCGGCCGCACCGGATTCGCCCACCTTTTTGAACACATGATGTTTCAGGGATCGGGCAATTACATCGACGGCTGGCGTGCTGTCGACGAGCTCGGCGGCAACGTCAACGGCACCACCAACGAGGACCGCACCTATTACTATGAGGCGATCCCGTCGAACTTCCTTGAGCGGACGCTCTATATGGAGGCGGACCGCATGGGCAACCTGCTCGCCGCTATGGACCAGGCAAAGCTCGACAACCAGCGTGACGTAGTCAAGAATGAGCGCCGCTTCCGTGTCGACAACGTGCCGTACGGCACCATGGGTGAGCGGATCGACGAGATCATGTATCCGGAGTCGCATCCGTATCACCACTCCGTGATCGGCTCTATGGCTGACCTGTCCGCAGCGTCGATCGACGATGTGAAGAATTTCTTCCGTCAGTATTACGTGCCTAACAATGCGTATCTCGTCCTCTCAGGCGACTTTAATGAGAAGCAGGCACGTATGTGGATCGAGAAATACTTTGGCAAGATCAAGGCCGGCGCACCCATCAACCGGCCGGATGCGCCGATGCCGCAACTGTCGGGTGTGATCCGCAAGCAGTATGAGGACCCATTCGCCAACCTCTCGCGTGTGAACCTCGTCTGGCCCGGCGTTCGTCAGTATCATCCGGACGAAGCAGCCCTCGACATCCTCTCCAGTATTCTCTCCAGCGGCCGCGGTTCGCGTCTGCAGAGCAACCTCGTTTTTGGCAAGGAGCTGGTACAGCAGGTATTTGCCAACAACGGGACCAGTGAGATCGGCGGTCAGTTCCAGATCTCGGCAACAGCTCGTCAGGGGAAATCTCTGGATGAGATCGAGCAGGAGATCAACAAAGAGATCGAGCGGGTCAAGAGGGATGGCGTCACTGCAGACGAGGTCAACCGTGCCGTCTCTGCCCGTGAGGCACAGGCGATATATGGTCTCCAAACGGTTCTAGGCAAAGGCGGCCGCTTGGCTGACTACGCCGGCTACGTCGGCAAGCCGAACTATTTTCAGCAGGACCTCGATCGCTACCTCAAGGTCACGCCTGATGAAGTAAAGCGGGTTGCTAACCAGTACCTTGGCGCGAACCACCTCGTGATGGCTTACGTTCCGTCCAAAACGCCTCCGCCGCCCGCAGCAACGGATAAGCCTGCCTCGACGGAGACAAAGAAGAAGGACGAGGCCCTGATCGCTAAGCAGGAGGCTATGCTTCCGAAAGGCGGACCCGACCCGAAGTTCACACTTCCGGCTATCGAGAAGTCTAAGCTGTCCAATGGCCTTAACCTCTGGGTGGTCCAGCAGCACGAGCTGCCGATCGTCTCGATGAATCTCGTGATCAACGGCGGCGGCGCTAGCGAGAGCCCGGAGAAATCCGGTGTCGCATCCATGACAGCAGCGATGCTGACCCAGGGAACCAAGGCCCGCACAGCTCTCGATATCTCGAACAGCCTGCAGGCGATCGGTGCACAGGTCAACGGCGGAGCAAGTTGGGATAACAGCGGCGTCTCGATGCAGACGATCACCAAGAATCTCGACAAGGCTCTCGACATCTATGCTGATGTAGTATCAAATCCCGCATTCCCTGAGCAGGAGTTTCAGCAGCTCAAGCGGAGGACGCTTGGCGGCCTGCTGCAGCGCAAGGCGAGTGCGACGGCAGTCGCCGGTGTCGTCTACGACAAGGTGCTCTATGGAGAACAACCGTACGGACGTCAGCTCACCGGCGATGAGAGGACCATCAAGGCCCTCGGCCGTGATGATCTGGCAAATTTCTATCGGGCGAACTACGTACCTAACAACGCGACCCTGATCGTCGTCGGCGATGTCCAACCGGCCGACATCAAGGCTCGTCTCGAGAAGGCTTTTGCCAACTGGAAGAGCGGCGACGTCAAGGCATCAAGCCTGAGCGAGCAGAGGATGGCGGCCAAGCCGGCGATCTACATCGTGGATAAGCCCGGGGCCGCACAGTCGTCGGTGAGTATCGGAACCGTCGGCATCGAGCGCAGCAATCCCGACTATTACGCTGTCCAGGTAATGAACTCGATCCTCGGCGGCGGCGGCACGGCACGCCTCTTCATGAATCTGCGCGAGGACAAGGGCTACACCTACGGAGCATACAGCCGCTTCACACCGCGCCGCGCGGCCGGTCCATTCTCCGCATCGGGCGAGATCCAGACGGTTTCAACTAAGGAAGCCGTTCAGGAGTTCCTGAAGGAGATCAATGGAATTCGCGGCTCGCGTCCGGTTACCCAGACCGAGCTCGAGGTGAACAAGCAGTCGTTCATTCGGCGCTTCCCGGCCGGGTTCGAGACGGTCGGCGGCATCTCGAATCAGCTCGCGAACCTCGTGACGTACAATCTGCCGGATTCGTACTTCAACGATTACATCCGCAATATCAATGCGGTGACAGTCGAGGACGTTAATCGCGTAGCGAACAAATACCTCGATCCATCCAAGATGGCGATCGTGATCGTTGGCGACCGGAACGTGATCCAGCCCAAGCTCACGGAGCTTGGCATGCCGATCGTGATCCTCGACACCGAGGGCAATCCGATCACACAGTAACGCACTCGGCGTCAGCTAAACTCGGGCGGCTGCGGCAACGCAGCCGCCCTTTTTGCTGCCCGTTTAACAACAGCTTCGACTCGTCGTATATTAGAACTCTATAAAATAATCAGTTTTTAAAAACCACTTTAGGAGAATTCCGAATGTCTGTTGATACAGCAAAGATACGTGAGCTATTGGGTGATGACGCGGGCACCCTGCTTGACCATTCCTGCACCACGATCCCGAAGGAAAATTTGCAGCTGCCGGGCGGTGACTTTATAGATCGCGTCTGGCTGCAGTCTGACCGTAATCCGAACGTACTGCGCAGTCTGCAGTCGCTTTACGGTACCGGCCGCCTCGCGGGGACAGGTTACGTCTCCATACTCCCTGTCGATCAGGGGATCGAGCATTCCGCAGGAGCGTCGTTTGCACCCAATCCGCAGTATTTTGATCCGGAGAATATCGTTAAGCTCGCTATCGAGGGCGGCTGTAACGGCGTCGCCTCGACCTATGGCGTACTCGGCAGTGTCGCGAGGAAGTACGCTCATAAGATCCCTTTCATCGTAAAGATCAATCACAATGAGCTGCTGACGTACCCGAATCAATTCGACCAGGTGATGTTCGGGACAGTGGACCAGGCATGGAATATGGGAGCGGTGGCCGTCGGTGCGACGATCTATTTCGGCTCAGAGGAATCTACCCGGCAGATCACTGAGGTCGCGGAGGCCTTCGCTCACGCTCATGAGCTCGGAATGGCGACGATCCTCTGGTGCTACCTGCGCAACTCTGCCTTTAAGACGCCGGAAGGTGACATGCACACTGCGGCAGACCTGACCGGTCAGGCCAATCACCTCGGCGTCACTATTCAGGCCGACATCATCAAGCAAAAGCTTCCGGAGCGAAACGGCGGCTACACTGCCATGAACAAGAATGGCAGCTACGGCAAGACCAGTCCGCTCGTTTATGACAAGCTAACGACCGATAACCCGATCGATCTCGTACGGTATCAAGTTGCGAACTGTTACATGGGACGTTGCGGGCTGATCAATTCGGGCGGTGAGTCAAAGGGAGCCGGCGACCTCGCGGCTGCGGTTCGTACGGCCGTGATAAATAAACGAGGCGGCGGTACCGGCCTGATCTCGGGACGCAAGGCATTTCAACGTCCGATGAATGAGGGCGTCGAGCTGCTCAACGCCATTCAGGACGTTTATCTGGACGAGTCGATCACAGTCGCATAAGATCGGCCTACGAAACGACAGGAAAGGCACTAAAGAGGATCCCCTCTTTAGTGCCTTTCGACTGTTCTGTGGCTCCCTTTTAGGTGGACAGCCTGTAAACGCCGGTCAAGAACGGATTCATCGTCCTTTCCCTCCCGATCGTCGTCTCCGGTCCGTGCCCGCAATACACGGTGAAGTCATCGCCGAGGCTTAGAACCTTCTCCCTGATCGAGGAAATAAGCTCATCGTAGTTGCCCCCCGGCAGATCGGTTCGTCCGATGCTTCCCGAGAATAGGCAATCGCCGGTGAATACCGCTTTCTCACGATGCTCGGCGAGGGCGATGTGTCCGAGCGTGTGCCCAGGCACGTGTCTAACGACGAACGTAAGGTCACCGACCTCGAGGACCTCACCGTCCTCAAGAAATCTGCTGGGCTCCGGCGGATCCTCGTAATCCATCCCCATCGCACGAGCTTGCTCGGGCTGTATACCCATTAGGAGCGGCTGCTGACGGAGCTTCTCGTATAGATACATCTCATCGCGATGGAGCAAAACCTCCGCTTGCGGAAACTCCGCTGCCAGAGCGGTCGTCCCGCCGCAATGATCGAGATGGCCGTGCGTGATCACGATCGCCTTCAACTCCAGATCATTTCCTCGAATGTAGTCGACAACTTCCTGCGAAGGCTCGCCCGGATCGATACAGATCGCCTTGCGGGTGCGTTCGCATGAGACTACGCGGGTGTTTTGCTGGAACGGGGTCAGGACAAAGGTCTCGATCAACATCTCTGTGCTCTCTCTGGTACGGCCGTGTACTCTGCGTCTCACATCGTTTCAACGCAGAGGCCGCGGAGAAGTCGCCGAGCTTACGCAGCAGTCATAGTCTAGCCAACAACTTTTCCAGGTCGAAGTCATCGGCTCGACGCGGTTTGACGATGAATCTTATCGCCTCGCGATAGGTCGCGGAATCGGGCTTGCCCGTAAAACAAGGGGTCTCCTGCTCGGTGAGATTCAGGTAACTCGACAGGATAGCGAGCAGCATCCAGAGGAGTATTTCCTCGTCGGTGCCGAGCGGATTGTGTTTGATGATCGAGTCGCGATCCTCGAGAATGCCGTCAATGATGCGCGAAAGCTCTGGTTCTGATATCCGAGTCATGAAGCTCTAATACTGACGTCCGCTCACGCACCTGGCTCTGACTCTTCCTCGTACATCAGGTAGTGTGACTGAGACATGCCCACAGCAGCGTATACCTTTTGTGCATGGGTGTTCTCCGTCTCCACATACAGGCGAAAGCCGCAGACATTCCCCGCCTCCGCGGCGCGTGCCTTAACGAACTCGTACATACGACTGTACAACTTCGTGCCGCGTGCCTCGGGCAGGATGTAGACGCTTTGTATCCACCAGAACCACGCATTCCGCCAATCACTCCATTCGTACGTGACCATCAGGCCCCCGACGATCCGCTCGTCCTGCTCGGCAACTACGTAAAAACCTTTCTTTTCGTCATCAAACACCGCCGCGACGCCTGGCGTGATCTTCCCGGGATCGAGAGTCTTGCCCTCGGTCTCATGCGCCATCGCCTGGTTAAATGCGACGAGGGCATCTTTGTCAGTGGAACTCGCAAGTCTGATCTGCATCGCAACTCTCCGGAATAAGTGACAGGTGAGGAGTGACAAGCGAAGAGCAAGGACTTTTCACGAGCCGCCTGCTACTTCTCACTTTGTACGGTTGTTTGACTTCGGCAGGTCCGTCCTCTAGCCTAAACAGTTTGCCTATGAAGCTGAGGATACTCTATCACGGCAACTGTTTCGACGGGGTCTCGTCGGCAGCGGTCTTTAGTAAGTTTTACAAGACGAAGCTGCACCCGGATGCGGAGATCGCGTACACGCCGACCATGCATCGCGCGGGTAATGCTTTTGACCCCGACCAGTTTGATGGGGACGACAACGCCATCGTCGATTTCAAGTATTGCCCGGACGAGAGACTGACGTGGTGGTTCGATCATCACCAGTCGGCTTTCCTGTCGAAGTCGGACGAGGAGCACTTCCTCGCCGATACCTCGGGAACCAAGTTTCTCGACACGACAAGTAAATCCTGCGCCGAGTTCATTGCAAAGGTCCTGCGGGAGAAGTTCGATTTTGACGATCCAACGCTGGCTGAACTGATCGAATGGGCGCACATCATCGACGGAGCTCTTTACGAGTCACCGGCTCAATGCGTCGAGCTTCGAACACCGGCACTCAAGCTCATGCAGGTGATCGAGGGGGAAAAGGATCCGGCGTTTGTCGAAAAGATCATCCGCTGCCTCCAGGACGAGTCCCTCGACGAGATCGTCTCAAGCCCGGATATCCAGGCCAAACTCGATCCGATCCTTGAGCGGCACTGGAGCACCGTTGAGTTGATCAAAGAGCGGGCAAGCTACTCGCGAGGCGTCGTCAGCTTTGATCTGACGGGCACCGGGATCGATGGGTATAACAAGTTCATCCCCTACTATTTCTATCCGGAGACGACGTACAACGTTGCGTTGTCCTTGAGCGAATTCCGAACAAAGATCTCTGTCGGCTCAAACCCGTGGGCACCGCGTCCCCGTACTCACAACATCGCTGAGATCTGCGAGAAGTATGGCGGCGGCGGGCATGCCGTCGTTGGCGCGGTAAGTCTCAGGCCCGAAGACGTCGAGCTCGGCCGTCAGTACATGGCAGAGATCATTGAGACGCTGCAGTTCCCCGATTAAAGAGTTTCTCGCTCAGCATGGTGCCGGCGGCGAGCCCGCCATTCATCAATACTCCGAGCACCCAGGCAAGGGCCCAAACCCACGTCCGTTCGTAGCCGAAGAGTAGGTAGATGTTGATCAGGCCTAGCGGTATCCAGAGAATGATCGACGCGACCAGTCCCGGTCCGTAATGTCGGTCCCAAACGGCCGTTACCGTGTGGCTCAAGCCGTTACAGACCATGAAACCACTCACCATCAGGGTCACGAAATAAGGGAAATCACCTGTCACGAACCACAACAGCGGGATAGAGAACCAAGCCAGCCCAACCGCCTGTGCTTTCAGAAAGCGGCTGACCGGCAGGACAATACCTCGCAGCCGGTACAGATACGCTATGTAACCTCCGCCGCCCCAGTACTCCTCGACGAAGTGGAGTACGAACGTTATCGGAAACAACGCCAGCCAAAGGCCCGCAGGCAAAGGTAGTTGAGGATCCATCGTGTGGCCGTGCGAAGTATAGCCTTGGTACTCAGGCACGTCTAGGCTGAAGGGATACTCTCAGCTCTTTGTCACTAATGTCGCGATATGCGGAGACACGGTTGCGGCCCTCCCGTTTGGAGCGGTAAAGTGCGGAGTCCGCCATCTCTACGAGTTCGATCGGGTCGGACGAATCTGTTGGGAATGATGACACACCGATGCTCATCGTAATGTGGTGCGTGTCCTTGCTGCCCTGACGTACAACGCTGAAGGTGTAATCCTCGATGGTCGATCGGATCCGCTCAGCGGCAACCAATCCCTGTGCCAGATCGGCGTCGAGCAGAAAAGCGGCAAATTCATCCCCGCCGAATCTGGCGGCCGCGTCACCGCTCCGAAGGCTGGTCATGATCGAAAAACCGATCTCCTCGAGTGTCTTACTGCCCGTCAGATGGCCGTAGGTGTCGTTCACGCCCTTGAAGTTGTCTCCGTCCATCATCAGCACGCAGAAGGGCCGCCCCTCGGCAGTTGCCCGGCTCGCCTCCCTGCGCAATTCCGAGAAGAATGAACGGCTCGACAGGAGCCCGGTAAGGTCATCGTGCGAGATCAGGCGATGAACCAGCCGCTGGTATTCCCGGTCGATCTCGTCAAGCTGGTCGAATCGAAGTATCGTGTCGCCGATCGTGATCTTGTCACCGTTATCGAGCGTCTCGCGCCTGATGCGGCGGCCGTTGAGAAAGGTGCCGTTTCGCGAGTCGAGGTCATTCAGGACATAGTCCGTCACGTTCCGCTCGGCATCATGCACGGCAACTATCTTGGCGTGCTGGCGGGAGACCTGTGTGTCGTTGATGCGGACATCGGTCTCCAGAGCGCGCCCCAGGGTGACCTCCTCGCGTTCGAGAGGTATCGGGACCGCAATAAGCTCGCCGCTCAAAAAAACCAGGGAGGGGCGGATATCGCGTCGTTGATCGCGATCATTCATCAGGGCGGAGATATAGACGCGGCACCCGTGTGCCGCCCGAGGCCGCTTATAGGATAACTGATAATCACTGTTAAACGGAAGAGTTTCCTAGGGCGTTCAGGGCTGCCTCTCGGAGGGAAATACGGGTCGTGTCGCATCAGGCCTATCAGGCGAGGTGTGACGGTGAACGATCTTCCAGTCCGTGCCTACGAGCTGGTAAACGAGGGTCATACGCCCAGACGACGTTTCAAGCTTGCCCTCATTCTCTTGTGACTGTTTCCACTTGCATGTGACGTACGCTCCCGTCTTACCAAGCATGCGGATGTTGAGTCCTGTGATCTCGATAGCGACATTCGAGAGCTTGGCGTAGACTTGGCGGGTCGCGTCGTTTACGTTGTCCCAGCCCTTGGTAGCGGTACCGTTATTGTTGAAGACGAGCAGGTCGTTGCCTTTGGCATATAGACCCATCACCTTGTCAGAGTTGACCTGCTTGATGCCCTCGATCAACCGATCAAACGCCTCATGCACGCCCGCAACCGGGTCCACAGGTTTTGCGGCAGCGGCGGCATGTTTCTGTGAGTACGAAACAGTGGCTAACCCCAAGAGCGCGACGACGATGACAAACGCCTTTCTCATAACAGCCCTAATTTATCAGAATCGTGCTCACTGCCGCACTTACGAAATGAGGAAGGGTGCCGTCGAAAAGCACCCTTAACATCTCCGGATGGATCACTGTTAGTTCAATGCGGCAGACACGACGGCGGATTCGTCCAGCTCGACGATGAAGTTCGTGTCCGAGCCGGCGGGCGTACTTGCAAGTGCGGCTCGCTTCATCTGCTTACGCATCGTCTTGCGGAAGTACATTGCCTTGTCAGCGGCGACGATCATCTGGTCAAATGTGAGGCCGCGGTCGTACGTCGCGCTTCCGGGGCTGACGCCTACGGTCGCTGCATGGCCGTCGGCGAAAGGCAGCTCAAATGCTGCAACGGCTTTCTCGATGCGGAGGCAGAGATCGGCAACGTCCTCGGGCTTTGTGTCAGGCACGATGGCCACGAATTCGTCACCGCCGTACCTTGCGAGGAAGTCATAGTCGCGGAGCTGTCCGGCAATAACCTTGCTTACCTCACGCAGAAGCTGATCGCCGGCCTTGTGACCAAAGTTATCGTTGACCGCCTTGAAGCCGTCGAGGTCGAGCATCACCAGTTGGAAGCTCGTATTCCCGCGGTCGGCTCTGGCGACCTCCTTGTCAAACTGGGCCTGCAAACTACGCGCGTTCGGCAGACCGGTCATCGGATCCGTCATTGCGTTGGCCCTTGCCTCGTCGTGGTCGATACATTTGTCGATCGCATCCGCCGCGATGCGGGCGATCGTCTCGAGAAGCCGAATATGCTCGTCACCGTACTCAGCAAGTTCGCAGGAATAGATGGTCACCGCGCCAATGGTGTCGGCACCGGCAATGAGCGGAACGGAGGCGATGGCGGTATACCCCTGAGCGAGCTGGACCTGAGCGTAGAAAAAGTCGAGATCAGGATCGACATTCTTGACCTTCTCGCCGGTCTTTAGTGCATACCCTGTCGCACCCTGACCAACACGGATGATGTGCCGCTCGATATGCCCCGCGTTCACGCCATCCACGTGGGCAGCGTGTGCCGTACGTTTGAGGTTGTCGAGCAAGTACACCGCGCAAGTGTCGAAAGGAACAAATTCACGGACCTTGGAGCTAAGCCGCTCCATCGTCTCCTTCAAGCTTGCTGCGGAACTGAATTCGCGTGCGAGCTCGTAAAGCGAGAACACCTCCTTGTTGGCTTGCTTGATCTGCTCGACAAAGTGGTTCTCCAGGTTCTCGCCCTCGCTATAAGCGAGACCCTCAGCATTGATCTCGGCCTCAAGCTTGGATAGATTGCGGATCAGGAGTCCGACAATATTTGGATCGAATCGGGTACCCGCCTCGGACTGGACGATCTGACGTGCCGTATCGCGTGGGATAGCCGCACGATATGGCCGGGCTCCACGGAGCGTATCGAAGGCGTCCGCCACGGATAGGATCCTCGCCGTCAGCGGTATCGCCTCACCCTTGAGCCCCTCGGGATAACCCATGCCGTCCCAACGCTCGTGGTGGTATCGAACCGTTGGAACGACCGGATACTCGAAGCCGACCTTCTCAAGGATCGAGGCACCCACCTCCGAGTGGATCTTTGTCTTGTCGAGCTCGGCCGGTGTGAGAGCGCCGGGCTTATTCAGAATGTGGTCGGGCACGGCCAGCTTGCCGATGTCATGCAGTAGTGCACCCGTGCGGAGTGCATCGATCTCTGCCTCGCTTAAACCTAGCAGCCGGCCCAAACCGACCGCATAGATCTGCGCCCTGCGAACATGTCCGATACCCACCTGATCTCGGGCGTCAATAGCTGTGGCGAGGGCCTCAACCGTTGCAAGATGCACACGGCTCGCCTCAGAGCCCTCGCGTATCTTTGCATCGAGGCTGCGTATATGCAGCCGGTACCCCGCGAAGCCCGCCGCTCCGAGAGGCACCAGAACCAACGCGATCTCCGGACCGAAATGAAAGAACAGGTACCAAAGCATGGGGAGAGCTACCAGCGCGAGCACGGGTAGAGCTTTGGCCAGGGAGAACTTGTTGAGTAGCGACGACAGGTAGTTCATAGCACTCGGCAGCCGCTCAGGGGCGGTAGCGGTTGCCGTTTTTGAAGGCAGGGGAACCCTCAAGCTGACGCTATTACAATCGCTGTGCCAACCTCAGCAGGTGCTCCGGGGCAGCAAAGATGGGACCTGCACACCCCGCTTGAGATAAAAAGGCCGTCATATTGACGGCCTTTTGATCCAGAAGCGGTCGATTTGACCGCGCGTTAAAACCCGTAATTGTCGAGTCCCTCGTCGTCCGCGATCGGCTCGTCGTCGGCGTCCTCCATCAGGTCAAGCTCGATGGGGTCGAGCCCAACGACCTCGAGGCTGGAGCCGCATTCGTCACAAGTTACACGATCGCCCTGCTCGCACTCGGCGTCAACGTAAACCTCTTCACTGCATTCGGGACAAACTGATGTAGGCATACTTTCTCCGGTTTGTTTGAGGCTACGCCAAGGGTGACAATGGCCTTGTATTCTATCTAACTTTATCGAGAAACTTTTGGCAAGACGCCCCTCATAAACGCGTAAGTGAAAGCACCTTTTGAGTTCAGGACCGATGCTAGGTACGACGTGGCCGGCTTTGGCACGAATGCCGTCGACTACCTTATCCGCGTCAATGGCTATCCCGAATTCAACTCAAAGTCCGAGCTCCTCGACTACGACACTCTTCCCGGCGGCGAGGTCGCCTCGACACTTGTGGGACTCCAGCGGCTAGGGCTCAGCACGGCTTACGCGGGAAGCTTTGGCGATGACAGTGCAGGCAGGATCGGCCTCAGATCCCTGAATATACAGGGTGTGGATACCGCCGAAGCGCGCGTCGTACCGGGAGCTAAGACGCAGGTTGGATTCATCATTGTGGATCAGGCCACAGGCGAGAGGACGGTGATGTGGAAGCGCGACCCAAAGCTCGCGTACAGAGTGATCGATGCTCCCCTTGATCTGGCACGCTCCGCCAAGATCCTCCACATGACTCCGCACGACACCGATGCCGCTATCGCGATGGCTGCGGCGGCACGCGAGGCGCGCGTCATCGTATCGCTCGACATCGACAACGTCTTTGATGGCGTCGACCAGCTGCTGAAACTGACCGATATCATGATCGCGTCCAGCGAACTGCTAGAGCGGATCACCGGGATCCACGATAAGCTCTCGGCCCTGACGGAAATACATGCCCGATACGGATGCAAGCTCGTCGGAGTCACGCTCGGAAGTGGAGGCTCCTATCTGTTGTGTAACGGAATCTTTATCGACACCGATGCCTGCTCTGTTCCCGGTGGATGCGTGGATACTACGGGAGCGGGTGATGCGTTTCGCAGCGGCTTGCTCTACGGCCTCGTGGCAGGGATGGAGACCAACGCCGCCGCGCGCTGCGCCAATGCCGTCGCCGCACTCAAGTGCCGCGCCCTTGGAGCGCGGCAAGGCCTGCCCAACCTTGCGGAACTGCAGGCCCTGTTGCAATAGCCCTACTATAGCTTGTCGTTGAAGAGACCGATCACCATCGCCCAGGCGTCCTGTGCGGCGGTCGCATCGTAAACCTCCGGACGAGTGTCGTTAAAGAACGCATGGTCCGCTTCGTATTTCACCGACTGGAGCGGCAGCTCATATCGCTCAACGACATCCTCGAGAGCAGCCACCTTCTCGGGATTGATCCACTTGTCCTTTGTGCCGGAGATGAATAGGGTTGGCACCGTGAGCTTGGACAGCACGTCCTCCTCAGGGGTGTCGCCGTAAAAGGCAGCAGCGGCACTGATACCCTCGAGCAGGCACGCTGAACGGAGGGCGTAGGTACCGCCCATGCAGTAGCCAGTGATTCCAAAGTGCGAGAGGTTGAGTTTCTCCCTCGCTGCATCGATGGTGTTTTTTATAATGTCGATGCCCTCGTCAACGTGGAGGGCGTGCATCATCTGCCCTGCCTCCTCCGGGTCAGCGGCTACACGGCCCCTGTATAGGTCTGGAGCGATCGCAACAAACCCCTCGTCGGCATAACGCCCGCAGATGTCTTTTATGTGGTCATTGAGTCCCCACCATTCCTGGATGACAAGTACTGCCCGTGTCGCGTCCGTATCCGGCATTGTGACGTACGCCGTAGTGGGTCCGTTGGCGGTGCCCAAAGATAGATCGTCAGTTCGCATTTACTCCTCCTCGATGGGACCCATTATATGAGTTCCGCAGAAAACGGCTACTTTAAGAGCCATTCCTCCGCCGAAATTTCGTCGGCGAAAAGCTCGTTCGTGCCACCGCGATTTGCTGCAACATTCATCGAGAATCTCAGCGAGTCATGGAAGGGCTCGTGGCGATTCACGAGCGCCACCTTGATCCCGCGGAACGACTGAGCAGTGTCCTTAGAGATATTAAAGACTACGGCGTCCGGCAGGGTCCCGCTTATGTCGCGATCGATCATCACCCGTTGATATCGGCCCTCGCACACCTTTGCGTGAACCTCGTCAATGTAGCCTCGGACGATCTCCTCGGTGATCGTGTCGGCCTCGGCATGTGCGTATAAGTAGCCTTTGCGGTCTTCGAATTTGAGCCTGTATGGGAGTAGGGCCATTCGTAAAAGGATACCAAACCGGTGTTACAAATGTGCGGTACCACACATAAGAAAAGCCGCCGCGGTCTGCAACCCGCGGCGGCCCCGCTCCCGGCGCGGGGCCTTACGGCCCGCGGCTCGGAAGGTGTCCTGCTTATGTATCCTCCTCGTTGTCGTTGAGGAATAGAGCATCACTCACCGGCACCTCGGCAACGATGAGACCCTTGGCTCTATTCTCAGCCCGGCTTTCTATCCACTCGTAGACCATTGGCAGGATGACGATCTTGAGCGGGGTCATCACCAGTCCACCGACGACTACTATCGCCAGAGGTTTTTCGATCTCGGCACCCGTGCCGGTCGAGATGATGAATGGTATCAGGCTCACGCTGCCGATCAAGCCGGAGAGCAGCTCCGCACGCAGCCTGATGCTGGCTCCGTCGATCACCGCCTCGCGGAGCTCGAGACCTCTATGCCGGCGCTTATTGATAAAGCTGACCATCACCATCCCGTTCTGGACGGCAATGCCAAACACAGCGATAAAGCCGACGAGCGCCGGCACGCTCAGCGGGAAACCCGACATCAGCAGGAAGAATGTACTTCCGACCATGGCGATGGGGATATTGAGGATGATCGTGAGCGTGTTGCGCAGATCGCCAAAGCACGCGTAGATGAGCACGAAAACCAGGACGAGAGCGATAGGTATGGCGACGGCGAGACGTTTGGTCGCCTGCCGAGCGTTCTCGAACTGGCCGCCCCAGGTGATGAAGTAACCGGCGGGCATCTTGACCTGTGCTGCGACCGCCTTTTGGGCGTCAGCGACGAAGCTGCCGATATCGCGCTCCTCGACGTTGCACTTCACGACAACGCGCCGGAGAGCGTTCTCCCGATCGATCTCCGCATCGCCGCTTGAGAGTTTGAATGTCGCGAGCTGGCCTAAGGGGACGCTGCCGCCGATCGGGGCAGCGATGAGTATATTCCCAAATTTCTCGACCTGGTTGCGGTAATTCTCACTAAGGCGTATGAAGATCGCAAATCGCCGCTGACCCTCCAGTACCTGTGTGGCTTCGTCGCCGCCGATCGCGATCTTTGTAGCCTCAAGCACATCAGAGACGTTGAGACCATAACGTGCCAGCTCGGCGCGTTTGAGCTCAACCTCCAGGTGCTCCTCACCGCCGACCTGCTCAACCGCTAGATCCTTGACGCCGCGGACATTTGCCATAGCGTCACGCACCTGATCCGCGAGCTTTAGCAGCGTCTCCTGGTCCTCGCCAAAGACTTTGACGGCTATCTGAGCATTGATCCCTGAGATGAGCTCGTCATTCCGAGTCTGGATGACCTGTGAAAAGTTAAACTCGACCCCGGGAATACCCTCGACCTTTTTTCGCATCTGGTCGACCAGGGCGTCCTTTGTCGCCGCGCTTGTCCACTGGTCCTTAGGCTTGAGGCGAACGTAGATCTCATCGTTGCTGACGCTCTCCGGATCGCCGCCAAGCTCCGCGCGGCCTATCTTCGCCACTACGGTCTCGACCTCCGGGAATTCTTTGAATTGCTTTTCGATCCCGGACGAGATCTCGATCGCACGCGATAGCGAGATGCTCGCCGGCATCGTCGCCCGAACGAGTAGATTACCCTCGTCGATGGTAGGCAGGAATTCGCTCCCGAGCAGATATACACAGCCGACGCTGCCTGCCATCAGGATCGCTACCAGGAGAAGTGTCGTGTAGCGATGCACCATCGTCCAGCGCAGCACCGGCACATAGATCCGTCTGAAAAAGCCAACGATCGGATTCTGCTTTGGCTCGCCCTTTTTCATCTTGAGCCAAAGCGCGCACAGCATCGGTGCGATGCCGAGCGACATCAGCAGCGAGCCGAACATGGCGAAGGTCACCGCGTAGGCGAGAGGCTTAAACAGCTTGCCCTCAATGCCCTGCAGGGTAAATACCGGCAGAAAGACCGCGATCACGATCAGGATGGCAAAGAACATCGGACGCCCGATCTCTTGTGCGGCGACCAGTATCGCCTCGCGCATCGAGTGTTCGCGATGCTCCTCGAGATGACGGTAGATGTTCTCGACCATCACCACGGTCGCGTCGACCATCATTCCAATACTGATGGCCAGTCCGCCGAGTGATGTGAGATTGGCCGACAGGCCGGACCACCACATCAGAATGAAGGCGACCAGCATGCAGAACGGTATCGCTGCCGCCGTGATCAACGAGCCGCGAAAGTCACCGAGCAGCAGCAGGAGGATCACCAATACGAGGACCTCACCCTCGATCAGCGATTCCGTAACGGTGTGGACACTGTGGTCTATGAGGTCCGACTGATCGTAGTAATCAACGATCTTTACGCCCTCGGGAAGTGTTTTATTGATCTCGTCGACCTTCGCCTGGACGCGCTCGATGACCTGCTTGGTGTTCTCATTAATGCCCTTGAGGACTATCCCGGTAACAACCTCGCCCTGCCCATCCTTCGTGGCGGCACCCTGACGGAGCTCGTTGCCGACCACCACATGAGCTACATCGCTGACGCGGATCGGCGTGCCCGCTCGCGAATCGAGAACGATGTTGCTGATGTCGTTGATGTCTTTGACCAGCCCGATGCCGCGCACCACATATTGCTGATCACCGTGCTCGATGAAGTTCGCACCCGTGTTTTGGTTATTCGCCGCGACGGCGTCGTATACCGACTTTAGAGGGATCTTGTAATTGACGAGTGCCTGTTGATCGACAATGACCTGGTACTGCTTTACGTCACCTCCGAAATCGAGAACGTCCGCAACGCCAGGTACTGTCCGGAGCTGAAGCTTCACGATCCAGTCCTGTATCGTGCGCAGCTCCTGGTTAGATTTACCGGCACCTGTGACCTGATAGAGGTAGATCTGTCCGGTTCCCGTTGTGACAGGTCCCATGCTGGGCTCGATGCCGGATGGGAGGTCATCCTTTGCTGTGGAGAGGCGCTCAAAAACCTGCTGCCGCGCAAAGTATATGTCTACGTCGTCGTTGAAGTAGACCGTAACGACGGAAAGCCCAAACTTCGACACCGACTCGACCCGGGTGACGCCGGGGATGCCATTCATCACGTTCTCTATGGGAAACGTGACGAG
>Ga0070658_10001908_pt1 | contig 17605 bp, 10 predicted proteins | sample KBSC13metaG_FD_64664 | JGI IMG/M metagenome (GOLD analysis project Ga0070658, IMG submission 64664) | Corn rhizosphere microbial communities from Kellogg Biological Station, Michigan, USA - KBS C1-3 metaG | ecosystem: Host-associated > Plants > Roots > Rhizosphere > Soil ...
AATGCCGGATCGGCGAGCGCTTCGTTCCGATCGACGAACGCGCGCTGGTAGGCCGCACCGAGCAGGTGGACGTAGGCCGTGCTGCCGAACGCCGGCGCGTTAGGCACCGTCTCGAGGATGTTCAGCGTCTCGACGACGGTCACCCCGCCTGACGACGACGGCGGCATCGTCAGCAGGGTGTAGCCCCGATACGTCCCGCGAATCGGTTCGCGCCAGACGGGCCGGTACCGGCGCATGTCCTCGACCGTTATGATCCCGCCCCCGCGCCGCATCTCGGCGGCGAGCGAGTCGGCGATCGGGCCACGATAGAAGCCGTCGGCGCCCTTCGCCGCGATCTCGCGCAGCGTCCGGGCGAGGTCGGGCTGGCGGAGCGTCGCTCCGGCGCGGAGCGGCGAACCGCCGGGAAGGAACACAGCCCCGCCGGCGAACTTGCCGATCAGCTCCGCGTCCCGGGTGAACGAGTGCGCGAGCGCGCTGTCGACTTCGAAGCCTTCGTCGGCCAGCCGGATCGCCGGCGCCATCACCTCGGCCAGCGACAGCACCCCGAACCGCTTCTGCGCCGCGACCAGCCCCGCCACCGCGCCCGGTACCCCGGAGGCGAGATGGCCGACCAGGCTCTTGTCCGTCAGCTTTCCGGCGGAGTCGATGTACATGTTGCGCGTCGCGGCCAGCGGTGCGACTTCGCGGTAGTCCAGCGCGGCGGTCCGGCCGTCGGCCATCCGGATCACCATGTATCCGCCGCCACCGAGGTTGCCTGCCTCGGGGTACGTCACCGCCAGCGCGAAGCCGACGGCGACTGCCGCATCGACGGCGTTCCCGCCACGCTTCATGATCTCGACGCCGGCGGCGCTCGCGCGCGCCTCGTTGGACGAGACCATCCCGTGGGGCGCGAACGGAGCCTTCGCCCCGGCGCGGAACGGCCACGTCGCCGGGAACTCGGGAGTGACCCGAGCCGGGATCGACGGCCCCTCCGCCGCCAGCGGTGCAACGTTAGGCGCCCGGTGGCAGCCGGAAGACGCGACGATCGCCAGGAGGACCAGCGTCGAGGTGCGCATCATGTGTGTGGAGAGTGGTGCGGCCAGTCGCGGCGCGCCGGCCGGCACGCCCGGCGTCAGCGGCCGAGCGCGAGCTTGAAACCGAGTCGTGTCGTCTGCTGCTGATACTGCCGGCGATCGCCGCCGCTCAACCCCGTGCTCTCGTGCAGCGCGACGCCATACTCCTGGACGAGAAACACGTCACCCATCTTCTGGAAGCCGTAGTCGAATCCGTAGCCTATCCCGATCCGCGGGTCGATGTTCCGGTCCGGCGCCAGCCGGCGTCCGTCGCGGTCGGAGGTGAAGTTCTCGAACGCGATGATTCCGGCGTTGACGACGATCAGCTGATGGAACCCGGGTGAACCCCCGCCGCCGACGCTGAACTGCGCGCCGATCGTGTAGACGTTCACGTGCGCGTCGCAGCAGCCGTTCGTGAGCACGCCGGTCGCCGCCTGGATGCTGTCGACGTAAAGCATCGGCACGTGCGCGTACGACGCTGTCACACCGAAGGCGCTGCCCGGGCTGACCGCGAACTCGACCGACCCCGCGTAATCGATGGTCTGCGAGAAGCCCCACGCGGTCTTCGTCGAGCCGTCGTACACGTCCTGCAGGTTGAACAACCCCAGCGACGCGCCGACGAACACGCTCGGCTCGCGCTTCAATCCGCCCTTCGGGACACTCAGGATCTGCGCGCCCGCTGGCGCGGCGAAGATGACAATGACAGCGACGAGCCCGAGACGACGCACGCGAGTTCCTCCATCGTGTAACTTGCTGGTGACCAGCCGCAGTCCGTAACTTAGCGGCCGCTCACGGGGGCCGACAGCGATGCCGCCGCGACGCGAACCATCGCCGACCTTTGCCCGCCCGCCGTGCTCGATCCGCGGATCACCGAACATCGCAATCCGCGCTCCGCGGACATCGACCTCGCCTCGCCGCTCGAGATCGTCGAGATCATCAACCGCGAGGATCGCACCGTCGCGGACGCAGTGGCAACGCAGAAGCAGCAGGTCGCCGACGCGATCGCGATCGCCGAGGCCTCCTTCCGCGCCGGCGGCCGCCTGGTGTACGCGGGCGCGGGGACGTCGGGACGCCTCGGCGTACTCGACGCCTCGGAGTGTCCGCCGACGTTCGGCGTCGACTTCGACATGGTGATCGGCCTCATCGCCGGCGGCTATGATGCACTGCTTCGGGCGCAGGAAGGCGCCGAGGATTCTCCGGCCGGCGGCGCGCGCGACGTCGATGCGCTGTCGCTCGGCGCGCATGATTTCCTCGTCGGCATCGCCGCGTCGGGTGGAACGCCCTATGTGCGCGGCGCCCTCACCCGCGCTCGCGAGCGCGGCGCACGCACCGCCATCGTCGCCTGCACCCCGCCACCCGACGACGTCCTGCGAATGGCCGACGTCGCGATCGTTCCGATCACCGGCCCCGAAGTGGTCACCGGATCGACGCGCATGAAGGCCGGGACGGCGACGAAGCTCGTGCTCAACATGATCACCACCGGCGCGATGATCCGGATCGGCAAGACGTACGGCAACCTGATGGTCGACCTGCGGGCGACCAACGCCAAGCTGCGCGATCGCAGCGAGCGCATCATCGTCGAGGTCACCGGTGTCGATCGCGACGAAGCACGTCGCCTCCTCGCGGACGCCGGCGACCGGGTGAAGACCGCGATCGTCATGCACGCTCTCGGTACCGGACGCGAAGGCGCCGAGCGCGCGCTCGAGGCCGGAGGCGGGGTCGTCCGCCGCGTCATCCCCGGGCCGCCTCCCCCCGTCCGGTGATCGACACCAGCGAGCCGGTCGCGCCAGGCGGCCATCCGTCGCCGGCGGCCAACGTCGTCGTCGGACTCATGTCCGGCACTTCGCTCGACGGCATCACCGCCGCGGTGGTGCGCTTCGTCGACGGCCAGCCGCGAACGCGGATCGAGCTGCTCGCCTGGCTGACGCACCCGTACGACGCCACCCAGCGCGCGCGGCTCACCGACGCGTTAGGCGGCGCGACCCCCGCCTCGTACTGCCGGCTCAACTTCGATCTCGGCGGCTGGCTGGCCGATGCCTCGATCGCCGCGATCGCCGAAGCGGGGGTCGCGCGCCGCGAGATCGCCGCGATCGCCTCGCACGGCCAGACCATCTGGCACGAGCCGGGACATTCGACCTGGCAGCTCGGCGAAGCGGCGGTCATCGCCGAGCGCACCGGCATCGACGTCATCTCCGACTTTCGCGTGCGCGACGTGGCGGCCGGAGGGCAGGGCGCGCCGCTCGTCCCGATTGCCGACGCGCTGCTCTTCGCCGACGACCAGCGCTGGCGCGCGCTGCAGAACATCGGCGGGATCGGCAACGTCACGGTCGTGCCGCCTAACGGCGACCTGCGCGCCGTCCGCGCCTTCGACACCGGACCGGGGGTCGCCGTCATCGACGCGCTCGCCCGCCGCGCCGATCCATCGCTCCCCTTCGATGTCGATGGGCGCCTCGCCTTCGCCGGGCGGCCGAACGATGTGGTAGTCGACGAGCTGCTCACCGCGTCGTACTTCGCCGCCGAGCCGCCCAAGTCCACCGGCCGCGAGCTGTTCAGCGCCAGCTACGCCCAGTCGCTCGCCGACCGCTGCCTCGCCCTCGATCCGCGCGCAACCGGCGCCGACATCGTCGCAACCGCGACGCGGCTCACCGCTCGCAGCATCGCCGACGCCTACCGGCGATTCCTCCCCGAGCCGGTGAGCGACGTGCTGCTCTCGGGCGGCGGCGCTCGCAATCCGGCGCTCGTCGCCGCAATCCGCGCCGAGCTTCCCGATCGCGACGTGCGCGCCTTCAGCGACGTCTTCTTCGACGGCGAAGCGAAGGAAGCCGTCGCCTTCGCGTTCCTCGGCTGGCTGCACTGCACCGGACGAACCGGCAACGTCCCCCGCGCGACCGGCGCGCGCGGCCCGCGCATCCTCGGCAAGCGCACGCCTGGCGGGCAGCAACAAGCAGGCGGCAGTCAGCGATAAAGGAGTCAGCGGACGGCGTCGACGCCTGCATTCGACGCCGCGCGCTCGCTGCTTGCCGCTGGCCGCTTGCCGCCGGTCGTCTGCCGCTTACAGCATTCGTGTGATCCGTGGCACGCGTGACGACACACGCCGTGCGCTGGCATGCGATGCGCTATCTTCACCTGCAATGGCCAGCACGACGACCCCCACCGCAGTCGCGCAGCACGTCGTCCCGCGACTCGAGTGGAGCGAAGACCGCGGCTTCGATGCGTCGCGCGAGGTCCGAGAGCGCGGACTCGAGCTCGGCGTCGGTGGATTCGTCATCGCGCCCGCGCCGCAGGACGACGTCCGCGCGCTCACGAAGGAGCTCCGTACCCGCGCCAAGCAGCCGCTCCTGATCGCCGCCACGATGGAGCGCGGCGCGGGGCAGGCGATGCTTGGCGCGACCGGGCTCCCGCCACTCGCCGCGATCGCGTCGCTCGGCGATGCCGACGCAGTGCGGAAGGCCGCCCGCCTAACGGCGCGCGAGGCACGCACCCTCGGCGTCACGTGGGCGCTGGCCCCGGTGCTCGATCTCGACCTCAACGCCGACAATCCGATCGTCGGGTCGCGCTCCTTCGGCAGCGACCCGATGCTCGTCGCGAAGCTCGGCGCCGCCTGGATCGAGGCCTGCCAGCAGGAAGGGGTGCTCGCCTGCGCCAAGCACTTCCCCGGACATGGCCGCACCGCAACGGACTCTCACCTCGAGCGCCCGTCGGTGCGCGTCACGCGGCACGAGCTGATGGAGCGCGACCTCATCCCGTTCCGCGCGGCGATCAAGGCCGGGGTGGCGTCCGTGATGACCGCGCACGTCGCCTTCCCCTCGCTCGACCCGGCCGGCCCTCCAGCGACGCTGTCGATGGCGATCGTTCGCGTCCTCCTTCGCGAGCGGCTCGGATTCGATGGCCTGGTCGTCACCGACTCGCTCGACATGCGCGGTCTCACGGCCACCGTGTCGGAGCAGGACGCCGCCGTCGCGTCGCTGTTCGCCGGGTGCGACCTGGTCCTGATGCCAACGGACCTCGACGCAACGGTCGCGGCCCTCAACGAAGCGATCGTTGCCGGGACGCTGGACGGGGAGCTCCTCCTCCGATCGCAGCGGCGCCGGCTGAAATGGGCGCAGTGGGCCGCTCCGCCGAGCGACTGGCGGAAGGCTTCGACCTTCGACGTCGCATCGGGAAACGAGCTGGCCGAGAAGGTCATCACGATCGCCCGCGGCGATCCGGCACCCCTGAGCGGCTCGCTGGAGCTGGTCGTCGTCGACGATGACTCCGGCAATCACAAGGCGCCGAATCGGGACACTTTCGCGACAGCATTGCGTGGTGCCGGCTTCGTGGTTCGCGACGCGGGCCCGCTGGCAGCGGGGGCAACGAGGGTGATCGCCCTCTTCGGCGACGTGATCGGCGGCAAGGGTCGCCCGGGGTACCTCCAGTGCACCGTGGACGCCGTCAACGCCGCGGTAGTCGCGGCCGAGCGCGAGGGGCGGAAGGCACTTGTCGTCCAGTTCGGCCATCCCCGCCTCGCCGCCGCCATTCATGCCGACGCGATGATCACTGCCTGGAGCGGGGAGCGCGCGATGCAGGAAGCGGCCGCTCGCTGGCTGGCGAAGAAACGCGGATGATCGCGTAGCTCGCCCCAGCGAAAGCCCGCATGCTCCCGCAGGAGCACCGGAGCACGGGCGCCCCGTGCTCCCGGGCTGCTCGGCTTACTTCAGAAGCGCGCGAACCGCGGCTGCCGGTACCGCGTAGACGATCCGGCCGGCCGCGTCCGGTGCTCCGCCGTACACGATCCCCTCGATCGAGCCATCGGCGCCGAAGACCGGGCTCCCGCTCGAACCTTCCGAAGCGAACGCGTCGATCTGCATCACGCCGGGTATGGTCTTCGACACCGTCCCCACGCCGAGCGTGCTCCGCACCGTGATAGCCTCCGTGCTCCCATCCATCCGCGTGCGGTCGCCAAGCGGGAAGCCGATGATTGCCACCGGCTCGCCCACGACGGGAGCACGGTCGGAGACCTCAGCGACGAACGGAAATGGCCCTGATCGGTCGATCCGGAGCACGGCGAGGTCGGCATCGGACGCGACGCGGTCCACGTGCGCGGGAACCCAGTCGCGGGTGTCCGAGTAGACGACCGCGATCCGGCGCGGCGGCTGCCCGTCCCCGTCCCGGACGAGGTGCGCGTTGGTGACGATCGAGCCGTCCGCTGAGACGCTGACTCCGGAGCCCGAGTAGGCTTTCCCGTCCGCCATCTCGACGGCGATCATCACCACAGACCTGCCATTGGCCGAGGCGATCGCCTCGTAGTTCATCCGGCCGACAGCGACGATCGCTCCGCGCTTCTGCTCGGCCCGCGCGAGCTGCGCCGAGAGCAGCTCCACGTTCGCGCCGCCCCGCGCCGCCGCCAGCTCGGCGCGAAGCCTGTCGCTCTCCCGCCGCGCGGAGGCGAGCGCCGAGTCGAGGCCGGCGAGCCGCCCCGTCATGGCGTGGACGTCGCGATCGATCTCCGCGCTCAGCGAATCGTTTCTCTGGCGCAGCGCCTCGAGCTCGGCACCGCGGGCATCGTCGGCGCGGCGCGCCGACCGCAGCGCCAGCCAGCCACCGACGATCGCGAGCGCGACGCAGACGAAGAGGGCACTGCGAAGCCCGCGCGTCTGCTGCTGGACGGCGACCGCGATCCGCTCCTCGGTCGGCGCCGCGCCCTTCGCCGCCGGTCCAGCGTCGAAGCGAAGCTTCGGGCCTGCCGCGCCGAGTCGGATGACGTCGCCGTCGGAAAGACGCTGCTCGACACGAACGCGGGTCCCGTTCACGTAGACGCCGTTGGTGCTGTTGGTGTCGCGGATGAACGATGCGCCGTCCTCGACGCGGACTTCAGCATGGCGTCCGGAGACCTCCACGTCGGCGTCGGGATCGAAGCGGACGTCGCAGGTCGCATCCCGGCCGAGGGAGAGCGGCCGCGACTCGACGGCGCGGGTCTGTCCGGCGAGCGTCCCCGTGAGGATCGCCAGCCGCGGGCTCACTGGCCGAATGGCAACCGGTCGCGGAAGACCCAGGCAGCCGCCGCGAGCGCGGCGATGATGAGGAGAATGGCGAGGCTGCGCCGCTGCTTCTTGATCACCGCCATCTCACCGGTCGTCGGGCGCGGGACCGCCGGCCGTTCACCGCTCGTGACGATTCCGCGGTTAGCGGGGGGCGTCCCCGAGTGGCGCTGGAACGGTTCCATCGGCAGCGTCGGCGTCGCGTCGCTGGCGTTGCCGAAGACCTGGTGACCGACTGCGTCGTCGGCGCCGGCGCTCGACAGTGCGTCGCCGTCGAAGCGCGCGATCACGACCGTGATGTTGTCGGGACCACCGTTCTGGTTTGCGCGGTCGATCAGTCGCTTGCAGGCCACCTTGAGGTCGCGTTCGTCGGTGACGATGCGCGCGATCTCATCGGGTCGCACCAGACCGGAAAGTCCGTCGCTGCAGAGGACCAGGGTGTCGCCCTTCCGGATCTGCTGATGGGTGATCTCGGTGCGGATCGACGGCTCGGGGCCAAGCGCCTGAAGGATGATGTTCCGCCGCTCGCTGTGCTCGGCCTCTTCCTCGGTGATCTCGCCGGCGTCGATGAGCCGCTGCATGAGCGATTGATCCTTCGTGATCTGCCGCGCCTTTCCGTCGCGCACCAGGTATGCGCGCGAGTCGCCGACCTGTGCGACGTAGAGCGTATCGCCGAGGAGCCCGGCGATGGTCGCGGTAGTGCCCATCCCCCGATACTCGGGCTGTTCGGCGGCCATGCGGTGGATGCGGGCATTGGCGACGTCGGTCGCCACCTTGAGCGCGGCGGCGAAGGTCTCCGGGTCATTGCGATCGCTCGAGACCCAGCGTGTCCGCAGCTCCTCCAGCACCGTCTCGACCGCCATCGCACTTGCGATCTCTCCGGCCGCGGCGCCGCCCATTCCGTCGGCGACCATGAACAACGTGCCGTGATCGGTCGCGACGTGCCGCTCGAGCCGGTCGTCGAGCGACGAATGCCCGGTCGCGAGCTCGGCAACGAGAAAGGCATCCTCGTTGTGCTCGCGAGTGCGCCCGACGTCGGTGCGGGCGAAGACATCGACGATGACGCCGCCGTTAGGCGATCGGGGGGCCGTCATGCAGGGAGGAGCGGGGGAAAGCGGCGCGGAGAAGTCACGTGGTTGAGCAGATCTGTAGTCCCGAGACGACGGATTCACGCACGATCGAGTTTCCGCGCTTGCCGATTCGCTTCAGGGTGTTGCAGGCGTTGGTCTGGTCGCCCCGGGTCGTCCATGCATCCGACTCGTGCAGCAGGACCTCGGCGCTGTCGTTTCCGGTCCGGAGCTTCGGCAGGAGCGCCTCGGCGCGGCGGATCGCTTCCGCGGAGGTGCGGTCGCCCAGCTTGAGATCCTTGATCGCCGTAATCTCTGCCTTTATCGCCTCCGGCGACAGGGCATCGCCGCCGCCAGCCGCGACGGATTTGACGGGGCGGGGGGTTGCGGGAGCGCTCCGGGCAGGGGCCGCGCTGTCGGTCCGGGCGGTCAGCACCGGTCCGGTTGCAACGTTAGGCAGCGTCGCCATGGTCGCGCCGCCGCCGTGCGACTGCCCGGCGTCGCCGCTCGACCGAAGCAGCCCGACGACGACCGCCGCGCCGAGCGCGGCGGCGGCGCCGCCGATGAGCAGGGGAACGCGCCGGCCGCCGGTGGCGACGGGACGAGCCGCGGTCGTGCTGCCTATCGTCGTCGGGGCCGCGCTGACGACGGTCGCCGGGATCGGCGCCCGAGCGATGATGCTCGTCCCGGCATCGGCCGAGACCACGTCCGGCATCCCGTCGATCGCGTCGGCGAAGTCGCGGCCGAAGTCGGCAGCGCTCGCGTGCCGGTTGGCCGCTTCGCGCGAGAGCGCGCGATCCATGACGGCCTGCAGGCGCGGCGGCCAGTCGACGCCGGGCCTCATCTCGGCGAGCGAGCGGGGGCGCTCGGTGAGTCGCATGATCATCGACTCCTGCGCCGTCTGGCTCGGAAAGGGAAGACGGCCGGTGAGCGCGGCGAAGGCGACGAGGGCGAGGGAGTAGACGTCGCTGCGCGCGTCGACCGGGTCGCCGGCGAGCTGCTCGGGGCTCATGTACTCCGGCGTGCCGACGATGAGCCCAGTGCGCGTGACCTTCTGCGATTCGACGTGGGCAGCCTTCGCGATGCCGAAGTCGACGACCTTCACGCAGTCGGAGCCGTCGCGATTTCGTGCGACCATGATGTTGTCCGGCTTCAGGTCGCGGTGGACGATCCCGAGGTCGTGCGCGGCGGCCAGCGCCTCGCCCGTCTGCCGGATGATGCTTCCTGCGCGCGCCGGGGGGAGCGCGCCGCTGCGCTCGATGACGTTCGTCAGCGGCTCACCCTCGATGAACTCCATCGCCAGGTAGATGAGCCCATCGCTCGTCTCGCCGAAGTCGTAGATCGCGGCAACGTTCGGATGACTGATGCGCGACGCGTTGGCGGCTTCACGGTTGAACCGGCTCACCGCGTCGGCATCGTTCACCATGCCGGGGTGCATCACCTTCACCGCGCTCTTCCGGCCCATGCGCACGTGCTCGGCCAGATAGACCTGCCCCATCCCGCCTTCGCCGAGCTTCCGGATGACGTGATAGCGATCGGCAATGACGGAGCCGACGAGATCAGCCGCGCCCGAGATCGACTTCAGCGTCGAGCCATCCCGCTGGCAGAAGCGCTGGTCGTCCTCGTATTGGGTGTTGCACAGCGGGCAGATCTTGGTCGCGCTCAAGTACACTCCAAACGGTGGTGAGCCGGCCGACGCCGGACATAGTGGGACGATTTACGCCCACATTATGGAACGATTCCGCGCTCGCGAAAGGGCGCGTGCAGACGAGAGTGGCAGGGGTGCGGGCAGAAGTTAGCTTCCGCGCATGCGCCTCACATCGATCGCGGTGGTGCTCTTCCTCACCGCCTGCGGCAGCGGGCTCACGCCGATGCCGCCTTCGCCTTCGCCGGCTCCGGCCGCTCCGACGCCGGAGGCTCTCGCGTCCGGAGCGCCATCGTCGCCGGTGCTGCCGCCCGTCCCGCTGGTGACCGGCCCGCTCGCGCCGCGGGTCGTCTATCCGTCGCCAAACGCGATCATCCAGTCGCGCGACTCGAACTTCATCTTCGGCTCGATAGGAAACGGCCGGGCATCGCTGGCCATCAACGGAACGCCCGTGCACGTCTGGCCGAACGGCGCGTACCTCGCCTGGCTCCCGGTGCCGCCGCCCGAGGCGCCGAGCTACGAGCTGGTCGCCGCGGCCGGCGCCGACACGGCGAGACTTTCGTATCCGATCCGCCTCCGGCCGCCTCCGGTGGTGACGGTCGACAGCCTGAGCGCCGACTCGATCCAGGCTGATACGACACGCGCCGACAGCGCGGCGGCGCGCGACACCGCGGTCCGCCTAACGGTGGACAGTGCCGCGACCTACGTCGCGCTCGGCGCCGTTCCCGACTCGGTGGTTCCCGACACCGATCGCGTCATCATCGCGCGACCGATCCCGCGTGGGACGTACAAGTGGTTCCTCCTGCCGGGGACCGTCCTTCGCGAGACCGGGCGCGATGGGGAATTCGTGCGCGTCCGGCTCGACGCGGCGCTCGACGTCTGGGTCGCCGCCGCCGACGCGATCGCGCTTCCGCCGGGGACCACCGATCCGGTCCGCATCGTCGGCAACGCCCGCGTCACGCCGGGGCCGGACTACGTCGACGTCGTGCTTCCCGTCGCGGCCCGTCCCGCCTACGCGGTGGAGGAACGCGACGACGACCTCGTGCTGACGCTGTACGGCGTGCGCGCGACCACCGACATCATCGGCTATCGGCAGAACGATCCGCTCGTGCGCACCGTCGAGTGGGCGCAGCAGACGAGCGACCGCGCACAGTTCACCGTGCACCTGCACGAGCGACCCTTCGGTTATCTGGTGATGTGGAGCGACGGCCAGCTCGTGCTGCGCGTGCGGCGTCCCCCGGCGATCGACACTGCGAACCCGCTGCGCGGGCTCACCATCGCCGTCGATCCGGGGCACCCGCCGATCGGCGCGACCGGGCCGACCGGGCTGTGGGAGCCGCAGGCGACGCTGTGGGTGGGGGAGCGGCTGGCGGCGATGCTGCGCGCGCGAGGGGCGAACGTCGTCATGACGCGGACGACGATGGACCCCGTCGCGTTAGGCGACCGGCCGACGATGGCGCGGCGCGCCAACGCGCAGCTGCTCGTCTCCATCCACCTCAACGCCCTGCCCGACGGCATCAACCCGTTCCGCGCCCAGGGCAGCGGCACCTACTTCTTCCACCCGCAGGCGGAACCGCTGGCGCGGGCGGTGCAGCGCGGACTCGTCGCGCGGATGCAGCTGCCGAACCTCGGCGTCTACTATGACAACCTCGCGCTGGCCCGTCCGACGTGGATGCCGTCGATCCTCTGCGAGGGCGCGTTCCTGATGATGCCCGACCAGGAGGCGGGGCTGCGCACCCCGCAGTTCCAGGACGCGTATGCGCGCGGGATCGCCGACGGCATCGAGGAGTTCTTCCGTGACCTTCCCGCCCAGCGTTAGGCAGGGCCGGGGCATCGCAGCGCGGCTCGCGGCCGTGCTGCTGGCTGCGCTGGCGCTGCCACCTTCGGCGGCCAGTGCGCAGCGTCCCGACGCGCACTGGCAGACGATCGCGACGCCGCATTTTCGCGTGCACTTCGCGCCGGCGACCGAGGAGGTCGCTCGGCGCGCGGCCGCGAGTGCCGAGTGGGCGTATGCATCGCTCGCGCGCGAGCTGGTGCCGCCGCGCGGGATGATCGAGCTCGTCGTCAGCGACGACGTCGATTTCTCGAACGGGTTCACGACGACGTTTCCGACCAACCGGATCGTCATCTACGCCCAGCCGCCGGTGGACGAAGGATCGCTGCGGAACTACAGCGACTGGATCACGCTCGTCGTCACCCACGAGCTGACGCATGTCTTCCAGCTCGACCGCTCGCGCGGCGGCTGGGCGGCGCTCCAGAAGGTCTTCGGTCGCAATCCGTTCCTCTTCCCGGGCGCGTACGAGCCGCGCTGGATGACCGAGGGGATCGCGGTCTACTATGAATCGCGCATCACCGGGAGCGGGCGCATCGTCGGCAGCGCTCATCGCGCGGTCGCGCGGGCGGCGGCGATCGGCGGGCGCTCGCCGTCGCTGGCGAGCCTGAGCACTGCGCGCACGAGCTATCCCGGCGGCGAGAGCGTTTACATCTACGGCTCGCTGCTGATCGACGAGCTCGCTCGCGAGCGCGGCGCGTCGAGCGTGCCGGCGTTCATCGAGCGGAGCAGCGCGGCGTTCCCGTTCTTCTACAACCACATCGTGCACCGGCAATCGGGAAGGAGCTTCACCGATCTGCTGCGCGCGGTGCGCGACTCGACGCGGGCCGGGATCGCGAGCGGAGAAGGGAGCGTCCCGCTCGATGACTGGCGCGAATGGGCACGCGGGTTCGATCTCATTCGCGCGCCGCGCTGGCTCGACAGCACGACTGTCGTCTTCGCCGGCGACCGCGGTCGGGAGACGACTGCCGCATATACCACAGACTCCGGCGGGCGGCTGCGACGGCTGGGACGCCGGGTCGGCGTCGAGCCTAACGTTCCACTGGCCGACGGCTCGCTGCTCACCGCGCAGCTCGAGTTCAGCGGACCGTTCGAAATCCGGTCGGACCTGTACGTGCAGGAGGGGCGGCGGCTGCGGCGGCTGACGGTCGGCGAGCGGCTGGCCGCGCCTGACGCGCGACGCGACGGCGAGATCGTCGCCGTCCAGGCCGAGCCGGGGACGACGCGGCTGGTGCGCGTCTCGCGCGACGGGAAGGTCGTTCGGCCGATCACGATGGCGTCGCTCGACACGCAGTGGGCGCAGCCGCGCTGGTCGCCCGGCGGCGATGCGATCGCCGCGGTTCGGCTCATCCGCGGCGGGCGGTCGCAGATCGTCGTCATCGACAGTGCGGGCGCGCTGCGACAGGTGGTTGCGGACGAACAGGGTTCGGTGAGCGCTGCTCCGGCATGGAGTCCGGACGGCACCGCGATCTACTTCACCAGCGACCGGACCGGCACGAGCGAGGTGTACGCGAAGCCGCTGTCGTCGATGCGCGAGAAATCGACACCGGACCGCGTCAGCAACGCCATCACGGCGCTGACCGATCCCGAACCAGGCCAAAGCCCCGGCGGCCTGCGGCTGGCCGCGATCTGGCTCCGCGCCGACGGCAACACGTTAGGCACGGGACGCCCCGCGGTGCGCCCGGATCCGGGCGCCGCAGCCCCGGCCCCGGCTCCGGTCGCGCCGCCGATGCGGGACAGCTCGGCGGTGCGGCCGTACCACGCGGCGCGACAGCTCGTGCCGCGCTACTGGCTCCCGACGGTGTACGAGAGCGACCGCGCGGTGGTGCTCGGTGCGACGACGTCGGCCAGCGACGTCGTCGGGCGCCACTCGTACGTCGCCAGCGTCGAAGCTTCGACCCGGCGCAACGAACAGGGGGGCACGTTAGGCTACGCGTGGGCAGGACTCGGGCGCCCGGTGGTCGAGCTCTCGGCGGCGCAGGGGTGGGACGGCGCGGGCAGCATCGTCGCCTCGAACGGGGCAGTCCTCGGCTCGCTGCGCAGGCGCACCCGGACGCTCGAGGCCGGGCTCTCAGCGACGCGGCCGAAGACGCGCAGCTATCTCGCGGTGAGCGCGGGGGGCGGGCTCGAGCTGCGAGACTACACGAGCGACCCGCGGCCGCTGCTCGGCGAGCTGCGCGACGACTATTTCCGGCTGATGCACCGGCGACCATTCGCGATCGTCGCCGGCGCCGCGTCGAACGTGCAGCGCCCGGCGCGGAGCTACTCGGCCGAGGACGGGCTGACGGGAACGCTGAGCGCGGAACGGCTCTGGGACCCCGACGAGCGTCGGGGGGGGCACGTGCGCGCCCTTGGGTCGGTGGCCGGCTACAAGTCGCTCGACCTGCCGGGGTACGCGCATCACGTGCTGGCCGTGCGCGCGGCCGGAGGGTGGACGGACACCGAGGATGGAACGGACCTCAGCGTCGGCGGCGCCGTCGGTGGAGCGTTAGGCACGACCGGGGTTGCGGTCGGCGACCGGCGCGATTTCCCCGTCCGCGGCTACAGTTCGGGCGCGCTGTCGGGGACGCGCGCGCTCGCTGCGTCGCTCGAGTACCGGGCGCCGGTCGCGATGCCGACGGGCGGGCTCGGGTTCCTCTACTTCGACCGGACGTCGCTGGCGGTGTTCGGGGATGCGGCAGCCGCCTGGTGCGGGGGCCCCGCGCGCGCGGCCGGCACGTGCGGCGCGCGGACGCGTCCTGGAACCCCGATCGCCTCGGTGGGGGCCGAGCTCATTGCCGATCTCGCCATCGTCTACGACTCGCCCCTTTCGATCGGGATCGGCGTCGCGGTCCCGGTCGGGGCGCTGCGCGATACCGAGGTGGCCGTGCGCGGGCTCTACATCTCGGCCGGCCATTCGTTCTGAAAGGGCGGGGGTGATGGCGCAGCGGGCCGGATGTGGTAGCTTGAGAGTGCGCCGGCGGGGGCTGCCTAACGGCGCCGGGCTCGACGGCCGGCTCCCCGTGGCGGCCCTCCGGCGGCATGGCGCATGCTTGTCGTGTTTGCGGGCAAGCGCTCGTTCCGGCCGTCGACGTCAGCTGGTCGAACGCGGTGCGGCCCCGAGGCCGGTCGCGAGCACGTCCAAGACCCGCCCGTTGTTTCCAACACCAGCGCAGCATTGCAGTTACGAGCTCCGGCCGGAACTTTCGCGGCCGGACTCGGCGTTTGTCGACGGCTATTCCAGCGTTGTTACTGGCATCACAAAGGCCGGCTGGTGGAAATACCAGCCGAAACGACATTCGTGATGTTGATAACGTAACTCGTTGGCCAGGAGGGAGATACCGGAACACTGGCGCGGATTCACGAACGCGGCTAGGTTGCGCCCCCGCGCTGGAACGCGCCTCGTTTCGATCGACGAGACAGGCGCGACGAGCGGGCGAAAAATGCAGTCGAAGAACGCTCCACCTGTGGCCTGCCAGGCCGCTGTCTTTTTTTCATCGTTTCACTTGTAGAGGTGTTGAAGATGCCCCTCCCCACCACCCCCCCGCGCGGTCCCGTCACCCTCAGCCAGAACGCTCGCACCGTGTTGGCGAAGCGATACCTGGTCAAGGATGACAAGGGAAAGCCGGTGGAGAGTCCCGAAGATCTGTTCTGGCGCGTGGCGACCGTTGTCGCCGAGGCTGATCGCCGCTACGGGGCGAGTGAGGGAGCTGTCAACGAGGTGGCCGAGCAGTTCTACGGGCTCATGACGCAGCGCCGGTTCGAGCCGAACTCGCCGACGCTGATGAACGCGGGCCGACCGTTAGGCCAGCTGTCGGCGTGCTTCGTCCTTCCGGTCGAGGACTCGCTTTCGAACGGGCAGAACGGGATCTACGACACGCTGCGGTCGATGGCGATCATCCATCAGAGCGGCGGGGGCACCGGCTTCTCGTTCTCGCGGCTGCGGCAGAAGGGTGCGATGGTGCGGTCGACGACCGGCGTCGCCAGCGGCCCGATCTCGTTCATGAAGCTGTACGACGCGAGCACCGACGCGGTGAAGCAGGGTGGCACGCGCCGCGGCGCGAACATGGGGATCCTCCGCGTCGATCATCCGGACATCCTCGACTTCATCGCCTGCAAGGAAGACCTGACGCAGGTGACCAACTTCAACATCTCGGTCGCGGTGACGACCGAGTTCATGAACGCGGTGAAGGCGAAGACGGACTACGCGCTTCGCGACACGAAGACGGGGAAGGAAGTCGCGCGCCTGGACGCGAACATGGTCTGGGACAAGATGATCCTCGGTGCGTGGCGCACCGGTGAGCCGGGGTGCTTCTACATCGACGAGGCGAATCGCTACAACCCGGTGCCGCACCTCGGGAACTACGAGGCGACCAACCCGTGCGGCGAGCAGCCGCTGCTGCCGTACGACGTCTGCAACCTGGGCAGCATCAACGTCGGGCTGTACGTGAAGGATGGCGTGATGGACTGGGACGCGTTCCGCCGCGACATCCATCTCAGCACGCACCTGCTCGACAACATCATCGACGTCAACAAGTATCCGCTGCCGGAGATCGACGCGCTGTCGAAGCGGATCCGCCGCATCGGCCTCGGGCTGATGGGCTTCGCCGACATGCTCGTGCGGTTGGGCATCCCGTACGACTCGGCGGAAGGCGTGAACATGGGGAAGGAAGTAATGGCCTTCCTCGACGTCGAGAGCAAGAAGGAGAGCGAGCGTCTGGCCAAGGAGCGTGGCGCGTTTCCGGAGTGGGCACGCAGCATCTGGGGCCCGGACGAGACGTGCGCGCGCGACGCCGACGGGAAGCGGATCCGCCCGATGCAGATGCTCCGCAACTGCAACGTGACGACGATCGCGCCGACGGGGACGATCAGCATCATCGCCGGCTGCTCGAGCGGGCTCGAGCCGCTGTTCGCTGTCGCGTTCATGCGGAACCAGGCGGGCGTGATGATGCCTGACGTGAACGAGGACTTCGTCGCGATCGCGAAGCGGGAAGGCTGGTACAGCGGAGAGCTGATGGAGCGGATCGCGAAGACGGGAACGGTCGAGCATCCGGAAGTGCCGGCCAAGTGGCAGCGCGTGTTCGTCACGGCGAACCTGATCCCGGCCGAGTGGCACGTGCGGATGCAGGCCGCCTTCCAGGAGCACTGCGATTCGGCGATCAGCAAGACGACCAACTTCGCCCACACGGCGACGGTGGAAGACGTGCGGGCGATCTACGAGCTCGCCTATGAGCTCAAGTGCAAGGGGGTCACGGTCTACCGCGACGGCTCGCGCGACAACCAGGTGCTGTCGACCGGCGCGACGGAGAAGGCGGCGGCGCAGCGCGACGGCGCGCCGTCGGAGAAGCGGCAGTTGGGCGAGCTGCAGGGGACGATCGCCGAGAAGGACAACGAGATCGAGCGGCTGCGGAAGGCGCTGTTCGAGAGCGAGGCGGAGAACCTGCAGCGCCGCGCCAAGCGGGCGCGCCCGGACCGCCTGCGCGGGACGACGATCCGCAAGGAGACGCCGTTAGGCACGATGTTCGTCAACATCACCGAGGACGACCGCGGCCAGCCGTTCGAGGTCTTCGTCACGTTAGGCAAGGCGGGGGGGAGCGCGATGGCCGACGCCGAGGCGATGGGGCGGCTGATCTCGCTGGCGCTGCGGTCGGGGATCCCGATGATGGAGATCCACAAGCAGCTGCGCGGGATCTCGTCGGACCGGGCGGTCGGCCTCGGCCCGAACAAGGTCCTGTCGGTGCCGGACGCGATCGGGATCGCGCTCTACGAGTGGTGGCAGGACAAGCAGGGAGTGCAGCAGGAGCTGCTGGCGAGCTCGGGGCCGGCGAGCGCGCCCCGCGAGGTCGTCGCGCAGCCTTCCCCCGTTGCTTCCGGGGCGCAGGCGCAGACGGGGTTCGAGTACGATGGCGGGGCGGAGAGCTTCATGGGGACGTGCCCGGACTGCGGAAGCCAGATGGAATACGCAGAGGGATGCGTGAAATGCCATGTCTGCGGATTTTCGGAGTGCGGGTGAG
>Ga0070658_10001911_pt1 | contig 17592 bp, 24 predicted proteins | sample KBSC13metaG_FD_64664 | JGI IMG/M metagenome (GOLD analysis project Ga0070658, IMG submission 64664) | Corn rhizosphere microbial communities from Kellogg Biological Station, Michigan, USA - KBS C1-3 metaG | ecosystem: Host-associated > Plants > Roots > Rhizosphere > Soil ...
TCCAACCGATACCGGAAAACTCGATAACGGCGGCCCCCAGCGCTCTTGGCGAACCTTTGGCGGCTGTCCCGCCGCGGTCATCGCCCGTCGTGCGCAAATGAGCACAAGATTGCTCAGAAATGACTGGCAATGCTGGTTGAATGGAGCGTTACTGTCGGCGTGACAGGGCGTAACGTGCCTTGGGATGGACCTGCCCCGTCGGCTTTAAGGCTGTGACGGGGCTTCGGTGGTGGCGGCGATGGTCGCTGCCTGAACCGGAGAAGGTCCCGATGACAAAGACTGTTTCAAAGCGCAGCGCCACCTCTCGATCAAAAAAGAGCAAGCCCGGGCAACGCAATGTTGCTGCGCGACAGACGGCGCGTAAAGCCTCAGAGGGTAAACAAAAAAAGCAGTCTCCGATGGATGCGTCGAAGCTGGTTGGCAAGCTGGGAGCCGATAGCAAGCAGGCCGGGGTGATTGCCATGCTGCGGGCACCGGCGGGTGCGACGATCGCTGCGATGGCTGGCGCGACCGGTTGGCAGGCTCATTCGGTACGCGGATTCCTCGCCGGCATCGTTCGTAAAAAGCTCGGCCTCAACCTCATCTCTGAAGCGGGTGACGCCGGGCGCGTCTACCGGATCAAAAATGACCGGGCGCCATCTGTTGTCACGTCGGGCACGGGCCGTGCGGCGTGATGCCGATGCCAGGGTCCGGATCAAGAGCCCGCAGGCCTGCCGGGGGTACGTCGCTGCAACGAGAGATCGCGCATTTGCGCGATCTCGATCTCGCGGGATTGCGAGCTAGATGGAAAAGTGTGTTCCGGCGGTCGCCGCCGCCGCATCTGCCCCGACATCTCCTGTTCGGCGTGCTGGCCTATCGGCTGCAGGCCGACGAGCTGGGCGATCTCGCCCCCGATACAATCCGGCTTCTCAAACAACTCGGCGGCGGCAGCACGGTGAAGGCCGTACGACTGACGTCTGAACTGTCGCAGCGCAGGACCGACCTCCGGGTCGGTACCATCTTGGTACGCGAATGGAATGGACGGCCGCAGCGGACCATGGTGATGGCTGACGGCTTTGCCTGGAACGGCCGAACCTTCGACAGCCTGTCGGCGGTCGCCTTCGCCATCACCGGCACCCGATGGAACGGACATCGGTTCTTTGGGTTGCGGGACAAGATCAGATCAGCATCCATCGGCGAGGATGTCTCGTGATGGCGGCAGCACCCAGCAAAGTCGTTCGTTGCGCGATCTATACCCGGGTCTCGACCGACGCCGGGCTTGATCAGGAGTTCAACTCGCTGGATGCCCAATTCGATGCGGCGCAGGCCTATATCCGCAGCCAGGCCCATGCCGGCTGGTCCATGGTACGAAGCCGTTATGATGATGGCGGCTTCTCGGGCGGTTCAACCGACCGCCCTGCCCTCCAGCAACTTCTGGCCGACATCAGGGATGGCAAGGTCAATGTCATTGTCGTCTACAAAGTCGATCGCCTAACGCGATCGCTGGCCGACTTCGCCAAGCTGGTCGAACTGTTCGATTCCCATGGCGTATCGTTCGTGTCGGTGACCCAGCAGTTCAATACCACCACTTCGATGGGACGTCTGACCCTCAACGTGCTGCTGTCTTTTGCGCAGTTCGAGCGAGAGGTCACCTCAGAGCGCATCCGGGACAAGATCGGCGCCTCCAAACGCAAGGGCCTGTGGGTCGGCGGCGTGGTCCCACTTGGCTATCACGCCAGAGATCGCAAAATCACCATCGTCGAGAGCGAGGCCAGCACCGTGCGGCACATCTTCCGCCGCTATCTGGAACTCGGCAGCCTCAACCTGCTGCTATCGGACCTGAGAGCGGGCGGTGTCACGACACGAATCCGGATCCTCAGTGGCGGCCGGACGGTCGGTGGCATCCCGTTCACGCGTGGTCCGCTGGCCTATTTGCTGCGCAATCGCTTCTACATTGGTGAGGTGCAGTACAAAGGCGAAGTCTTCCCGGGTGAACAACCGCCAATTCTGGATCGAGAGTTGTTCGACGCGGTGCAGGCCAGGCTCGAGCAGCAGCGAACCAATCACACAGCAGCCCGGCATGCATCGGACTCCATTTTGATGGGCTTGATCTTCGACGACGATGGTCAACGCATGACGCCGACCTACGCCATCAAGAACGGCGTGCGGTATCGCTATTACATCTCCGCGAGTCTGAACCAGGGCGGTAAAGCCAAGGCAAGCAACCTCAGCCGCGTTGCTGCGGTCGAGATCGAGGCGCTGGTCATTGCTGCAGTTCGCAAACGGCTCGATCGTGACGCGACCGAACGCACCGCCTCAAGAACGATGGGCAAAGCAAACGCACGCAATCTCATCCGGCTGACTGACAAAAGCCTGATCGCAGATCATGTCCTGCGGGTCGATGTGAAGCCTGGTCAACTTGCAGTTACGTTGAAACCGGTGCACGAAAGCCAGCAGCCCCAAGACGACGTGTGCGGAGCCGGCACTGAACACTTCTCATCCCCGGCCGGAAATGACGGCTCAGATCATCCCGGTGAAAGGCATCACGATCCCCTCGTGACCATCCTGCATATTCCCTGGATCAAGAAACCGTCAAAGCTGCCGGGGAAATCATCCGGCCATCCGAGAACACTTCCCGACACGACCATCGACCGATCCGGGCCGAGACCCGTGCCAAGCTCGTCGCCGGCATTGCAAAAGGTCGGCATTGGCTGGATGAGATTGTCGCCGGAAACGCCATCGACGTCGAGCAGATCGCAAAACGCGAAAAGTGCAGCATTCGACAAGTCAATATGACGGTATCGCTCGCATTCCTTGCACCGAGTCTGGTTCAGGCGGCGGTCGATGGACGCCTGCCGCGGGGCATCGGCGTCGCAAATTTGCGTGATGCGCCGGCAGAATGGTCGCAGCAGCTCTCGATGCTGGGCCTGTCGTCGTAATCCTTCTTAAGATCAACTGAGACCGTTTCCCAAAACACCACCGATGCCGGACTCAGGCGCCAGGAAAAGAATTTTACGCTTCGGAGACTGAGGGGCTAGTCTGCCTGTCTCTCGCTCCAGAGACCAAGATACTCACGGCGGTAGCCGAAAAAATCCCGCGTGTGGCGGGCTTTTCGACCAATATCGCTGCCAGGAGTAATCCGCGGAAATGCGTGGTGGGCCCGGCAGGCCCACCGTACGGCTGATTGATCCGGAGGAAACCAACCGTGACGATCCCGCGGTATGGATCGACCTGCCGGTGATTGAGCGCATGACCCTGGTGCGCCATCCCGGTGCGCAGGAGATCGTCACCACATTTCAACCATCAGCCGCCGATCCTGTTGCGGAAGAACGCGAAACGGCGCGCCGCGTTGCGCTTCGCCGCGTCACCCATGCCGAAAGTAATGTCGACGCACAGCTCGACGACAGTAGCTATCTCGCGGACGATAGAGACTACGTGCGCAAAGCCGCCACCATCGACGAAACGCAGCATCTCGATGTCGAGGTGATCGAGAGCTACCCGTCGACGTATCATCCGGGCGCGCAGGGCATCACCGTGACGCTGAATAACGAATCGATCAAGGATCTGTTCTCCGCGCCGCCGAACGATGCCAAGCGCAATCCGGTGCGGCTCGATCCGCATCAGAATATCCTGAACGTGTCATGGGGCGGCGGCGCGACGGAGTTTGAGCCGGGGGCAATGGTTCGACAGGAATCAGCAATCGTTGCCAACACGAAACAGATCACCATTTCGATGTGGGTCTACATAGATAGTGACAATCCGCCGACCGCGACGGGAGACTTTTATACTCTGATGAACTTTGGCGGGTTTTGAGCTGGGTCAGAATGCCAATGATGCGTCCTGCTCAATTAGTGTTTCGCTAAACCAGGACGGCACATTCCCGGTCCCCAATGCGTTCGTTCCGCATCTCGACGCATATTTCAGTGGCGCGATGGATTCTGTGAACATTATTGCTACACGTCTGGGGGATCCATCGAGCCGGGATATTATCTCTATTATGCTCTGCGCCCGCCGGCGGACCTATTGGGACTATTGATTGGGGTGCCAACTGACCCAGCTTTGATCAATCCAGATGCTGTGGCGCAGAATCTCTACACGCCGATAATTAAGGGAAGCACCAAGGACCTCGGCAACGCCGTTGTGCCAAAGAGGTGGTTTCATGTGCTTGTATCGGTGGCGACGGACAGTCTGGTGACCTACGCGGGCGGGCTCGACACGATGTGGATCGCCATAAACGGCGTGTCGCGTGGCCTCGATGGCCCGTTCAATAATGATCTGGCGGACCCTTTATGGACAAACGGAGAGATGGCGCCGTTCATGATGAACTACAATGATGGCTTCCGGACTGACTATGCGTTCGGGTTTCGCCCGTCGCAGCAATTGTCGGCCGGACGTGACGTCACCTGTAATATTCCTCCGTTCGACATCGCCATCGAGGGATACAATTTCAGTATCCCATATCGCGCCGACGTCGAAGTTGACGGAGGAAACTCGGACTATCCAGTCGTTCTCGCCAATGTTCAAATCTGGGTCGGTCAGTGCATCGAGCCGAGCGAGAGCAATATGCAGAAATTTCTACGGCACGATCCAGATGATGAGAATAAGGTTCTCATGGTTTCGCCCTCCGTCGCACAGGCAGCGTTCGGAAAGCCGACGTTCTTCTTCGACGGGCCGCCATCGAAATTCGCGACCAACCGCGGCAGCGGCGGCGAATTCACCAAGGTTGGTGATCTGAAGAAATTCACACCGTATCCGCCGAAAGCGCCGGCGAGCGATGATTAAGTCGCTGAGCTCATGTCTGCGGGGAATAAGGCTGGGCCCGAGGCAATGCGATCGAGATCGAAATGGCTGTCGTCCTAACCGACCTCGGGCTATTCCTCGCCCTTATTGCGGTCTGGCTACAGCTCATCGATTCTCGAAACGAATTCGCCATCAAGCGTCTGGTTGCGAGTGGGGCCTTCCTGCTGGCGGGCAGGCTGCTGTCATAATTCGGCTGTTGGGTCCCGTCCTCATTAGGATAATTCGGCCTCGATGTAGCTCTGGTGGAGGGTAATAGTAGATTTTCGGCCATCAAGCAAAACGCGGTACGACGTCCCGATGGGATTAACCCGTACAATTACGCCCTGTCGGCGCTTGAGCCTGGGACAGCGCTCAATTCCTAGGGTGGATAGTTGGACCCTGGAGCCAACGGTTAGGTTGATATTTCCAGGGTGCTTTTGCATGTGCGGCCATCGTGCGGGCCATTCCAAAAATTAAGCAAAAGCCGCAGCTCGAAGAATTTGAGGCATGGAACCGAGGCCGCCTACCCTCGAGAGCACGGATTCAACTAAAATCTCAAAACGTAGTTCCGGGCGCAGCGCAGTCTCTTTTTCATTTCACCAGCGTCGGCCCGCTATATCCGGCGAGCAGTCGCTCAGCCGTACCGACCGCATCGCTGGTGTCGATCTCCAATAGAATTTGCTCAATAGCTGCTTTGGCGTCTTGAGTGCCATTTGGTGGTAGCGGTTCGAGATAGTCCGACAGGATCCGATCGATGTCGAGGATGACGCGGGCCAAGGTCTCGGCGTTATTCATCGATCTCTCGCCAGCTTCTTTAGGATCATCCCGCGACGTCAGGCCGACCTCAGTGCCATCTGACGCTCAAAACCGGCGTAATGATTGACGAAGTTCTCCAGTGTCGACGAGACATCTTCGCAGGCAAGATCACAACGGCGTTGAATCTCACGCGCGACGTCTTCGGAGACGTCTTCACACCAGTATTCTGCGGGATTGAAGGCGATGACCCGCAGTGGATCGCTGTACTGCCCGGACATCAGGTCGGCGATGACGGTTTCGCGGTCGGTATGGGCGCTGTCGGCTTCGCGCCAGACGCAGCCGTTCGGGCCGAGATTGTCTTCCACCAGGTAGATATTCTCGGCGTCATTGGGGACGATCGACGGCGCCCGTCTCGACCTACGCATACCCGGTACTCCACGCGACAGAACCGGGATTCAAGCGGGATGGTCAGGATTTGTTCCGGCGCACTGGCTGCTTCATTGCCATGAACTCGGTCAATCGGGCTCGGTCGGCCGCTAACCGTTCCCAAGCCGCCTTGAACTGGTCCATGCAGTTCGGCCTTGTCCCGTCCTTCGCCCTCGGATTCCAGTTCACGCATGGGGATCACCGTATCGGCCCCATCGCCAGGCTGTAAGGGATCCGGTGAGGTTCTGAGCGCCGATCGACCCAAGCTCGGTTTCGTCGCCGTTCTGTTTCAGGATCACGCGGTAATTGTCGGGTGCCGCGTGGTGATCGACTTTGCGGAGTTAGAGGTCGGTCATCATGGGGTGAGAGGCCTATCCCGCGACCCGTGCTCCGCCACGGCATTCGTTGATGATTTTGGAGAGGGGTGAAGAGTCCATAGTTCACAAGATCTGAGGTTAGAAGAAGAGTAATCGAACGGCGAGGACAACCGCGATCCATCCAATCACGTTGGCGAGGATAAAGATATTACGTAACCGGCGGCCAGAGTGATCTGCGATCAACGATCGTTCCCTTGAAGTAATGATGGGCGTCGGACATGGTTATGTTCGCCCAAATAGGCACGTAGATGCGACGCCTTCGATCACAGCTCACGCCAGCTTTCCCGGGCGTGGTCGCGCGCGCGACGCGGATGAGCTTTGGACGACCGGGCCGCGATGCAGCGCCATCGGTCGGTTGCCTTGACGCGCTTACGCAGTGCATCCTTGAGTAGATCAGCAAACACCTCATTGACCAGCTCTTGAAAGGTTGCCATCGAGCGTTGGCCGACTTGTTGCAATCGATGCATGTCATGGTCGAAGTCGAATGCAATCACCTTCCTGTGCATACGCTATCCCACCTTTTACCGGGGCCTCAATCAGTGAAACGCATCCCTAAAATCCGCCGCAGTCTCCCAGCGTTCGCCGCACTTGGAGCAGCACCATTCGTTGATGACGAACAACGGCCAACAGGTTGACGCGTCTGGCGCTGTGAGGACGTATCCGCATTTGCAGGTATCGGTTCCGACGACGGGAGAGTGTCGCGGCTCAACCATCGTGGCAGCAACCGTCGTGCGCTGGAACTGTTGCCGAAAATGCGAGGGATAAGTGATCGATTTCATCGCGCACACCTCCTGTTGCAGGCGGGAGCGCGACCGGTCTCTCTGTCACCGGGTGCCAAGGGCCACGCGGTGATCATCATAGTCTGCGCCGGTCAATCCGCGAAAGCCAGCTTAACTTTTCATCATGCCGCGATCAATTCCAGTGCGGCGACCGGATAGAGCGGCGCGAAGGTGTACGGCTGCTGCAAGGGCGCTAACAACGCCCCTTAATACGAAAAGCCCGGGACCTTACGGCCGGGGCTCTCTGTCGTTGGCGGGGTACATCCGCCCGGATCAACGATTGAGTTGATTATGGGGTCGGCCCGCTATGCTGCCATCACCTCCCGGAGAATGTCGACGACATCGGTTGGGCGATACGGTTTTGGCAAGAACTTTCCCCCATCCGGCAGATGATGAGCTTGGATGTCGACCAATCCCGAAGTAGCCACTATCTTTATCGGAGGCCAGCGCCCCCGGACGGCGGCTGCAAGCTTTAGGCCGTCCATCGATCCGGGCATTTGAACATCAGTGAAGACGATGGCGACGTTCAGGTTGGATTCGAGAATCTTAATCGCCTCGTCGGCATTTGCAGCCTCCATCACATCGAACCCGGCCGATCGGATGATGGCTGCGGCATCTTCTCGAATGAACAGCTCATCCTCGACGAGAAGTACAAGGGGGCGCTTTGCGGCTGTGTTGTTCATTGGCTTTGGCTCCTGCCGCGATGTGAAACAAGAGACCTTTCCACCTCTCGTTCCCTCTCAGCAAAAATATATGTCGGGAACCGTTCATAAGATCGGAATTTCGAGGCTGCCGGGGCGCTATGACGGGTGACCGACAAATAAAGATGAGGCAACGGGTAGCCCGGACGAAGTGCCCGGCATTGCAGCGCAATTGGCTGCCGCCGTCGGTTCGCGGTGATGAAATGAGGTGGTAAGTCGGGTACCGGAACGACGATCGTCCGATTCTCTTCCTATATGTAGCTCTTCCCGCGCGGAACGCCTCTCGGAGCGTTGTTCCATCCCCCATGCGAGAATCGGCCCGACCGATCGGGCGGATCATCGCCATGGACTATAAAACCCCGGATCGTCCTTTGGATAATTGGTTGCTTGCGTCGTTGCCCCGCAACGATTTCGATCTGCTTATGCGGCAGCTGAGTCGGATTCGTTTGACGCAAGGCATAGTTTTGGTCGAGCCCGGTGATGAGTTCGATCACGTCTACTTCCCGCAGAGCGGTATGCTTTCGCTGCTGGCCGTGATGCAGGACGGCAAAGCAATCGAAACGGCGACTGTTGGCCGTGAAGGCGTCGTCGGCGCAATGGCCGGGCTGGGAATCTACAAATCATTGGTTCGTGTAGTCGTGCAGCTTCCGATGGAAGTCAGCAAGATTTCGGCGTCACAATTCCGAAAGGTTGCGGCAAACAGCGACGCGGTACGCAGCCTGTGCCTTCGATACAATGAAATTCTATTGTCGCAAGCACGGATCACCGCCGCTTGTAATGCTCTCCACGTGATCGAGGCGCGGTTCTGCCGCTGGCTCCTGCAGACAGCCGACAGAGCGGGAACAGACACCGTGGCGCTAACGCAAGAATTCCTCGCCGAGATGCTGGGCGTAAGGCGTACATCAGTGTCGGAGGTCGCCAATAAAGTGCAAAATTCGGGCGCGATTAGTTACTCGCGTGGCGTGATCAGGATTTTGGATCGGCCTGCATTGGAGCGTCTTTCCTGCGAATGCTACACGACCCTTCAGGATCAGGCGGCAGAGCTAATCTAGCTAGTTGAGCCGGAAGTCTTTTTCTTTTCCGTATGTAGTAAACCGAGACGACGCCGCCCGCTTCTGGGAGTTAAAATCGGAGCCCACGGGAGGTTATTGCCATGAAAACCGGATACGCATTTCAGCCCGAAGAACTGGTGATGCTTGGTTCTGTCATGGAGCACGCCATTGATAGTTTGCCAGTTGCGAACCGAACAATCGTTGCACGTCAAATGATCGCGCAACGTATCCTCGATTGTGCCGCGACGGGCGAGCGCGATCCCGTTGAGCTAGAAATTGCGGGGGTTGATGGCCTTTATGACCGTCGCAGGACACCGGCTGGCGGGATAATATGATGAGGCCCCGGATTTGACCTAAGACCCGTCTTGAGACTCATCGCCACCGTGAAAACGAAACGGCTTTCCCAGTTCGCCTTTGAGCCACCCACTTGCTTGTTCAATCGGGTCAGGCCGATCGCAGACAAGGCACTGCAACACTCGCATTCCCTTGCCACCGGGCGGCAGCGCGAACACCATCGGTTCGCCGCAGTGTGGACAATCCTTGCGCTGGTCAAGCTGGCCCATGACGGAATTTTCCCGCGATCGAAAATCAACGTCAACCTAAAAATGCGTGTAGTGGGATGTGAAAAGCCCCGACCTTTACGGCCGGGGCTCTCTGTCGTTGGCGGGTACATCCGCCCGTTTCAACGATTGAGTTGATTATGGAGCCGGGGCCGGTGAATGCAAGCGCTGGATCACCACAAAAAATACTTGACGACGAAGTAAATCGCGACGATGACGATCAGCGCTATGCCAATTGTGAAAAGTGCGCGCCCCACTTCGAAGGGGAATTGCTGTCGATCACGCATGCGCAACCCTTAGGGCTTGTCTCGAAAGCGCGGTGGCTCGTCATAGCCTCGCCTGCTGCTATAAAACAGCAGCACCATCAAGCCCACGCCAACCAGTACCGACATCACCACGCCGATCGTCAAGGCGATATAGCCATGCGTCGGCATGGCACTGTTTCCGCCTATCCCGAGTCCGACATAGGCGAACCAGCCGACAGCGGCCAGCATGAGAAACAACGCTGTGAAAAGCAAGATGGTGAGCCGGTTCATGGCAATTCTTCGGCGGCGTTGGGATGCTAACTATGCTGCATATCGCTCGATCGCTACTCTTTACGGACGCCTTTGAATTTTTCGTCGTCCGCCTTCTGATCCATGAATTGACCGCTGTCCTTGTCGCGCTTGGTCCAGTGCTCTTCACCTTGGATCTTGGTCTTGAGCTGGGAGCGGTCCTTGACGGCCCCGACGCGATGACCGTCGGGGGGTGGCTTGTTCGTTGACATTGTCTCTCCTCTCAAATCGCGCAGCGCTCTCGCTCAACCGCCGCAGGAAGCTGAGCCCTGCGACGACGAGATCGTGATCGTTGTGCCCAGTTTGCTTGGCGAGGTGGCTGGTCACTTCCATCCGCATGTTTGCCATCTCCGATGCCGTGAGATTACGCATCATGCCGAAGGTTTCGATCACTTTCTCGATTGCGGCGTCCATAGGCACCCTCGCTGCAACCTAACAAGAAGGAGACAAAAAAGTTGCGTGGGGCGGAACGTTCGGTCATGTCCATGGATTTATGACGTGCACCGCTAAGCCATCGGGTGCGCCGGGCGACGTTCCTTCCCCCTTCCCCCAAGGGCGTCGCCCGGCATTTAATCCCCAAACGAATTAGCTTGTGAGACCACACAAAAAACCCCGCGATAACCGGGCCTCCTGCTCATTCACTTCGAATTCAGTCAGCTTTGTCCGCCCTTGCGACCTTTGCTGGCCTTCTCGCGGTCGTTCGCAAAGTTACCGGGGGTTATCCTTGCCGCCGCGTTGCTGGCCACACTTTGTGTCGCTGGTACATCCGCCCGCCTCATGCTGGCCTAGTTTGAAAGTGGCGTTGGAACAAAAGGGCGTATTATGTATTGGAGGCTATCACCGTTCGAACATAGGCTGTTACCGGTGACTGAGAGTAAACGCACTCCCGCCCCGAGACGGAGCGGACCGTGTGCAGCAAATGTGACAGCCTGCGTCAAGCAATAGCCCGCACTTACGACCTTGCAATAGGGCTGACCGACCCAATCAGCATCGTCCTAGTAAAGTCTGACGGTGAAGCCCTCCAAGAGAAACTGGCTGATCTGGTCACCGAGCACCAACTAACGCGAAAATGAGGTCCGCCCTCAGTTGCGGCTAGGATTGGCCGGTGCCATTCGCTGCCACCTTCCGCACGAGCAGCCGGAATCCGGACAGCTCACGAGCGAAAGCCGCAGAAAGCCCTTCCAATTGGCGCGCGGGGCCATGGGACCACTCCGAGAAAAACCTCCGGAACTGTTGAGGCGCACCCCTGCAAGAGCGTGCACTAGCCCTTCTTAGGCGTCCAAGCTAATCGAGCGGCCGATCATCGTCGGTCGATGGCTCAGCTTGCAGCGAGGCGATGTCGCCACCGCCATAGTCCTGTTCGGGTGGAGGTTGATCCATTTCCGCGCTGTCCTGCTTCTCGCTGCCGCGCGCCACGATCTGAAGTCCATCGTCCGGCCACGGCTTTTGCAATCGCATCGCGTCCTTGGCCTCCGTGGTCAACCACGTCTCCCAATCGTCTTCGCGCAAGATCACCGGCATTGCCTTTTGGTGAATCGGCGCCACCACGGCATTCGGTTCGGTGGTCAGAAAGGCATAGGCGAGATGTTTGCCGGTGACGGCCGGCTTTGACTTCGGACCGCGCTCGCCGTCCCACTCGGTCCAGAGCCCCGCGAACGCGAACAGCGGCCGGCTGTCGTCGATCGAGAACCATACGATGTCCTTTTTGCCGGTCGCTGGATTTGGTTCGGGCGCGTATTCGGAAAAACTTGTGACCGGCACCAGGCACCGGCTTTCCGGCTTCATCCAGCGGCACCAGTGCGGCGACGCGACGTTGCGGATGTTGGTCTGGTATCCGCCAAACTGCGGCGGGTTTGGCATGCCCCAATACATCGTCAGCAACTCGCGGTCGTCGCCGACGCGGCGAATCACAGGGGCTTCCTTGTTGGGAAATATTCCCGGAAACGACGGCAGGTTGCCGGCGCTGTCTTTGGCGATCTTGAACAGCCGACGGATGACGTCCTGGTTGCGCGTCATGGAATAGAGGTTGCACATCCGTGAAACTCAAGTGGTTTTCGATGGATAGATCAACGGCATGAAGATACAGTGCTTATCGCGCCCGCGGTTAATCATTCTTCATGACGGCTTCCAGTCCTCAAGTTCGATCAGTATCCGCTGGAAAGTTTGCTTCACCGCCATCACCTGAAGGCGGGCAGTCAGGTCTTCTTTCGACGGTCTATAATCTTGTCCCGGCTCACCATGGGCAGGCAGGATGGTGTTTTCAAATTCAGGATAGTCAGCGCTGCCAGCAATGAACTCGTAGTTTGGGAATTCTTCGTGTAGAGATCGTTTCCCAAAACACTGGCGATGCCGCCACTCAGCGCCAGGAACAGAATTTTACGCTCCGGAGACTGAGGGGCTAGTCTGCCTGTCTCTCGCTCCAGAGACCGGGATGCTCACGGCAGTAACCGAAAAAACCCCGCGTGTGGCGGGCTTTTCTTCCAATATCTTTACCAGGAGCATTCCGCGGGAATGCGTGGTGGCGGACGCAGTCATATGCGAACCGGTCTCCAAAGGCCAAGAACAGGGAATTTTTTGAAATTTCAGATAAAAACAGGCTTCTGGTCGGCTCATAGTAGTGATCTGACCGAAATTCTATCATAATTCCCGTTTGTTACACGGTTGTCCGGGTACTTTCCTGTTATTGCGCAGAACAGGTTTAGGAAACAAGCAAACAGGCAATTTGAAGCGCAACATCAGGCATGTGAAAGCTCCGAACAGGTAGCAGTCCGGCGCAGAATCGCGCATAGCTTGAGCAGCGACATGCGATCAAACCTTGGGGACCGGGCAAATGCTCCCATTGATTGTTTCTAGTGCTGGCTCCTCCTGCTCATGAAGGATTCAGGATCGCGGCTGGCCGTCGCATACCGCCAGGTGAACGATCTCATTCCTGATCCGCGCAATGCCCGCACCCATCCGAAGCGCCAAATCGACCAGCTTTGGGCGTCCATCAAGGAATTCGGCTTCACCAATCCGATACTCATTGACCCCGAAGGCCACATCATCGCGGGCCACGGCCGACTTCAGGCAGCTCGTGCCATGGGGATCGCCGAGGTCCCGACGATCACCCTGTCCGGCTTATCCGAGTCTCAGAAGCGGGCGCTACGGATCGCGGACAACAAGATCGCCCTCAATGCTGGCTGGGATCTAGAAATCCTGCAGCAGGAACTGGGCGAGCTCGCTTCAATCGATGTCGATATTGATCCTACACTGACCGGCTTCTCGACCGGTGAGATCGACTTCATCCTCACGTCCGCTCCCGATCCCGATGATGAGGTGATTCCGCCGGTTTCGGCGACGCCAAGAACCAAGCTCGGCGATATCTGGATTCTTGGCGAGCATCGTGTGGGATGTGGCGACAGCCGCGATGCCAAATTCTTGCAGCGGGTCATCGGCGACAGAGCGCTCGTCGATGCGGCTTTCCTCGATCCTCCCTACAATGTGCGGATCGGGGGCCATGCAGTGTCCGCCGGAAGCCATCGCGAGTTCGCGATGGCTTCCGGCGAGATGAGCGAAGGCGAGTTCCGTTCCTTCCTCGCTGACACGCTTGGCGCCGCGGCGCATGTCTCGCGCGATGGCGCTGTCCATTTCGTTTGCATGGACTGGCGGCACATGGACAGCGTCTCGGCGGTCGGCGCCACTGTCTATGGCGCGTGTCTAAACCTCTGCGTCTGGAACAAATCCAATGCTGGGATGGGATCGCTTTACCGATCCAAGCACGAATTAGTTTTTGTCTATCGCGTGGGAACGGCCCCCCATCTCAATATGGTCGAACTCGGCAGACACGGCCGCAACCGCACCAATGTCTGGGATTACGCGTCTGTAAACTCCATGCGGGGCAGCCGACGGGAGGATCTTACCCTCCACCCAACGGTCAAGCCGACAGGGCTTGTTGCCGACGCCCTCAAGGATGTCACACGGCATGGCGATCTCGTGCTTGATCTTTTTCTGGGCTCCGGGACGACGCTCATCGCCGCCGAGCGAACCGGGCGGTGCTTTCGTGGGCTCGACATCGATCCGGCCTATGTCGATGTTGCGATCGAACGCTGGTCAGCGCGGACGGGCCTCGAGCCGCGTCTCGAGAAGCCTGTATCATGAACAAGTCGTCCTCCCGCAAACCTCCGAACCCCGGCTGGTTTCCCAAGGGTCGCAGCGGCAATCTCAAAGGACGCCCAACGTCTTCTCGTTCAAAAGCCTCAGCGTTCGAGGTGTTGGTGGAAAAGACCCTCACAGTAGAGGGCCAAGGGGGCACCCGCGAGATCACCGTGGAGGAAGCACTTCAGCAGCGGACTTATCAGGATGCTCTGGCGGGTAAACGCATGGCCATGCGCGAGGTCGTGAAATGGATCATAAAGCGCGAGACTTGGCTGGAGAAGAACGCGCCAAGGTCATCCCGGCAGATGATCACGCATGGTATCGCGCATGATCCCGACAATGCGGATGCCGCCCTGCTGCTTCTCGGGATCACGACTTACAACCCCGGCCGCGCGGACATCGGCGCGGGCCGCGCGCAGCTTCTCCTCGAGCCATGGGCTGTTCAGGCGGCCCTCCGCCGCAGGCGGGGTGGCGAACGCCTGACCGATCGGGAGCGCAGTGAGATACGACGCTGCACGCGCGATCCGAATAGTCTGCGCTGGCCACGGGGGACCGGCGAATGACGTCACTAGGCGGTCCATCGGATGATACGGAGGAGGATGTTGTCGGGTATCGCCGACCGCCGCGGACGACGCGCTTTGCCAAAGGCAAAAGTGGCAACCCATCAGGCCGTCCCCGCGGCCGTCATCGGGAAGCTCCCTATCAGAGTGTGCTAGGCCGAATGGTGACCATCCGAGAGGGTGGAACCACACGCCGTGTCACGGCGGCCGAGGCGTTTCTGCTCCAGCTCGCGAAGCGCGGGGTCGAAGGCGACGGAGCCGCAGCCCGTGCATCCCTGGCCGTAATCGAGGAAGCCAGGCTCCGGCAAGTTGCTGTCGCGCCCCTGCACATCGTCTGGAAAGGCGTGGATCCCGGGAGCGTCACCTCAGCATTGGAGCCGCTACGAATGGCCAGGATACTCGATCCTTACCGCACGACCGCGCGGATCGTCCTGGAACCGTGGCTCGTCGAGGCCGCGCTGGCCCATCTCCCGCAGCCACTCAATCCCGCCAATCAACAGGTCATTGTGAAGGCCACGCGCACCCCGCACAAGGTCCGATGGCCGGCATGGTGGTGCGAACATCCATAATCCAAATTGAGCTTTGCTAAGGTCCATACTGTATTCCGGCGCGGGGTCTCGACATAATCGGCAAGGGCCCCATCATTCCAACTCAAAAATCAATGGGTTGAAAGGCGTCCCCATGTTTGTCAGCCCTACCGATCAATCCCACGGCGGCTACCTCGTTCCGCACGGAAACCGGCTGCCCTTGGAACAATGAGTTTCCGCATGTCCACAACGTCCTCCGTCCGCCAGTCTTGCCGCAGGCAGGCGATCGAGCGTTGCGCACGTCGGGCACGCAATGACGAGGCGATCTTCATCCGTCATATGCCAGCCCTTTCCTTCGAGTTTCTCTAAAGCTCGCCAGGAACCTACGACGACGCTCGAAAAAGCATTTCCATACGCATCTGACTGACCCCGATCAATGTCGGACGACATCGCCTCAGGGTCGAAAGTACTCTGGGTAACAGCCTCCCTCGGGCGCCCGGCCAAAATCTGCGTTATACTTCCTGTGATAATGTGCCCTTGGATACACGCGATCTAGTAACAAGCGCGGGAGCGGAATGCTCAGCTAATCTTTCCGTCATTCTGCCCGCCGTATTTCATTAGGACAGCGTGAATGAAACCGGTGAGAGATCCGCCCCAACAAATCCTGCACACTGAAGCGGCCAGTTCGGCATGGAGTCCATTTCGTCACGCCGTGTTCAGACGGCTGTGGATCGCTTCGGTCATCGCCAATATCGGAGGTTGGATTTATAACGCGGCCGCCGGCTGGATGATGACGGGTCTTGATGCAGGCCCGCTTATGGTCTCGCTGGTGCAGGTCGCAACCAGCCTGCCAATGTTCCTTTTTGCCCTGCCCGCCGGCGCGCTGGCGGACATTATTGACAAACGCCGATTCATCCTCGTCCTCGAAATCCTGATCGCCTTTGTTGCCGGACTGTTTGCGATACTGGTCTCCGCCGACCGGGCAACCCCTTGGACGCTGCTGCTGTTCACATTCTTGATCGGCACCGTGGAGGCTTTGGAGGCGCCCTCTTGGCAATCCATCGTGCCGCAGCTGGTTCCGAAGCAGGATCTTAGCCCGGCGATCGCCGCCAACAGCGTCGGGATAAATATCAGCCGCGCCATAGGCCCAGCGCTTGCGGGTGTGATCATTGCAGCATTTGGCATCGCAGCACCGTTTTGGCTCGTTGCGATCAGCAATTTTGGCGTGATCGGCGTTTTCTTGTGGTGGAAATCACCGCAAATGCGTGCACGCTCCTTGCCGTCGGAAAGAGTCATCGGTGCTATCCGTACTGGCTTTCGCTACACCCGCAACAATCGCATTTTGCGTGCGACCCTGGCTCGCTCCGTCGGATTTTTCCTCTTTGCCAGCGCTTACTGGGCTCTGCTTCCGCTTGTAACACGCAATCAGATCGGTGGAGGTCCTGAGCTTTACGGCATTTTACTGGGCGCGATCGGTGCCGGTGCTGTGGGCGGTGCTTTTGTGTTGCCTAAGCTAAAAGCAAAGGTCGGGGCGAATGGTCTGGTGGCCTTGGGTGAAATCGGAACCGCGATCTCACTCGCGCTGTTCGGGCTGTCGCGCGATCCGATCATGGCGGCATCGGCAAGCGTCATCGCCGGCATTTGCTGGATCGCTGTTCTGGCCAACCTCAACGTTTCCGCACAAAAGGCGTTGCCGGATTGGGTCCGGGGTCGCGGGCTTGCGATGTATGTGACGGTCTTTTTTGGAACAATGACACTTGGCAGTGCAATCTGGGGAGAGCTTTCGGAGATAGTCGGCTTACCAATCACCCACTTTATCGCCGCGGCGGGTGCAATTGTTGCTGTTCCGCTGACGTCCCGCTGGAAGTTGCACACCGGAGCCGGCATCGATCTGACGCCATCGATGCATTGGCCAGATCCTATCGTGACCGAAACGTTCGGAGACGATGCAGGCCCTGTGATGGTGACCGTCGAATATAGAATTGACGCCAAGGACCGTGAGGCTTTCTTGCAGAGCGTCGAAAATTTGAGCCACGAGAGGAAACGGGATGGCGCTTATGCATGGGGATTATTCCAGGACACCGCCGATGATGGCCGCTTTGTCGAAACATTCCTGCTTGAATCCTGGACGGAGCATCTGCGTCAACATCAGCGTGTAACCAAAGCCGACCACAAATTGGAGCAAAAAGTGCGCCAGCATCTCCGCGGGCCGCCTGAGGTCACACATTACATCGCGGCCGATCGGAGCGACGGCAAGCGAGCAAACTGTTAGCCCTTGAGCGTTCCTCAACTCAGCTGGCGTGCTCGAGACCAAAATACGGCCGCTTTTTCCGTTGTCGCAGTGATTGGCGGGAGTTTCTCGAGGCCTTATGGGTCTGGCGCGCCAGTCACGCCACGAAGCCGACGCG
>Ga0070658_10001912_pt1 | contig 17580 bp, 16 predicted proteins | sample KBSC13metaG_FD_64664 | JGI IMG/M metagenome (GOLD analysis project Ga0070658, IMG submission 64664) | Corn rhizosphere microbial communities from Kellogg Biological Station, Michigan, USA - KBS C1-3 metaG | ecosystem: Host-associated > Plants > Roots > Rhizosphere > Soil ...
CTCTTCGTGTGCGTCACCGGCGTGTCGGGCTCGGGAAAGTCGACCCTCGTGCAGGAGACTCTCTATCCACGCTTGCAGTTCGCCATCAACAAAAGCCGCGTGATCTGGGCGCCTCACGACGGCGTCAGCGGTACGGAGCACCTCGACAAACTGGTCGACATCGACCAGTCGCCGATCGGTCGAACGCCTCGTTCTAACCCAGCAACCTATACAGGTGTCTTTGATATGATCCGTGATTTGTTCACAAAAACACCGGATGCAAGGATGCGAGGATACAAACCTGGGAGATTTTCTTTTAATGTTAAGGGCGGACGTTGCGAAGCTTGCAAGGGTGATGGAATAATTAAGATAGAGATGCAGTTTCTGCCCGATGTATATGTTCCCTGCGAAGTTTGTCACGGACGTCGTTATAACAGGGAGACTCTCGAAGTAAAATACAAAGGGAAGAGCATTGCGGATGTGCTGGAGATGACCGTTGGACAGGCGGTCGCCTTCTTCGAGGCCGTCCCTGCCATCACGCGCAAACTACGAACGATTCACGACGTCGGCCTGGACTATATTCGAATGGGCCAGCCTGCCACGCAGCTCTCGGGCGGCGAGGCCCAGCGCATCAAGCTTGCCACCGAACTCGCCAAGAGGGCAACCGGCAAGACTCTGTACATTCTCGACGAACCGACGACCGGCCTGCACTTCGCCGACGTCCAAAAGCTGCTGGAAGTCTTGCAGCGGTTGACCGACAGCGGCAACACCGTCCTGGTCATCGAGCATAACCTCGATGTGGTCAAGACTGCCGACTGGATCATCGATATGGGGCCGGAAGGCGGCGACAAGGGCGGGACGCTGGTAGCAGCTGGAACGCCTGAACATGTCGCCACTGTGCCGGCATCACACACCGGGCGCTACCTGGCACGCGTCCTCTCCGGTGAGGGCTTTGCGTAAATGATGGTATAAACGTATCGGACCCGACGCACGATGATAAAGATGGCTGAGCCGCCTCCGCAAAACGAACAGCCCCAAGGCGAACCGCCCGAAGGCGCTCGGAAGATCAGTACTCAAGAGTACGCCAACGACCCACAGCCGCCAAAGTCAATTTGGATATGGGCAAATCTACTGATCGTCTTCCTGGTCTTTGTCGCGGATTGTCGCACGCCTGAGCAATATCACCTTTCCTATCTCTACAATATCTGCATCGCGCTGACGATCTGGTCCTGGCATCCGCGATGGGTTCTTGCCATCACCGCATTCACGGTGTTCACACGGCTTGCCGCGCATGAGATCGACCGCATCCACGAGAACCTTCCACCCGCCGTAGAGGCATTCAATACAGGCATGGGCCTCACCGTCCAGGTTCTTACGGGCGTGTTGATCTGGCTGCAGGTTCTGGCGCAGCGGCGGTTCGAGATCAACCAACGCTATGCCCGCCACCACGAAGCCGCACTGCTGGCCGCCGAGCGCCGCGCAAGGGAAGAGGCCGAGCGGACGGAGGAACTCGCCCGCCGACACGCGACGGAACTTGCGACCGCCCTTGCCGACGCCCGCCGCGCAATGTGGCAGGCGCAGGAGGCGATCCAGCGCGAGAGAGATGCGCGTCGACGGGAAACCGTGGCGCGCGAACGCGAGATGAAGGCGTCCGGCGACCTGGAGCGCATCAAGAACCTGAGCGTCGCCCTCCACAACGCGGTACTGCCCGCGGTCCCGCGAGAAACAAGCGGCGGACGAATCCGGCTCGGCGCGCAATACTCCCCGGCCGAGCGCGACATCCTGATTGGCGGCGACTTCTACGACGTGATGATCCTCGACGACGACGGCAACCGCATCGGCCTCGTCATCGGCGATGTCGCCGGCCACGGTGTCGAGGCCGCCGCGCAAACCGCCCTCGTCACCACAACCCTCCGCGCCTACGCCGCGGATTCGGGGCAGAACCCGGCCGAGATCATGATGCGGACTGCCCGCCTCATCGACACTCAGCTTGAGTCCTTCGTCTCCCTCTTCTTCGGGATCTACGATATCCGAACACGCACGCTCACCTACACCAACGCCGGCCACGAGCCGCCGATCGTCCTCTACAAGAACCGGCCGCAGATGCCCGAACCGCTCGATCCCACCGGCTCGATCCTCGGCGTCGGCCTGCTGGAGTTCGAGGAAGCAAGCTGCCATCTCGACCCGGGCGATGTCCTCGTGATGCTCACCGATGGCCTCACCGAAGTCCGCACCGGCGGAGGCGCCATGCTCGGCTGGGACGGAGTCGCCGCCATCGCCGCCGACCGCGTCAGCCACCTCACCGACGCCCAGATGGTCGCCGACGGCATCGTCAGCGACGTCCGCTGGGTCTCCCGCAACCAGCGCCTCTCCGACGACGTCGCCCTCCTCGTCGCCTACATCTCCGAACCTCAGCCCACGCTGAACTTATAAGCTACGCCTGTTGCCACAAGAAGACTCATCAGTCAGATCCGACAGATCTTAATGAACGCCCAAACGACAATGGGCCGGTGACTATTCAGGCGATGCGACCGCCGGTCTTGCGAGCGGCTCCCAGCCCAGGCAGCGTTTGGCCTTGGCCAGGCTCATGTACTTCTGTTCGTAGTCGCCGCTGATGGTGAATGCCTGGAAGCCGGCGCTGTACCGGAGCGCGGCGAGGATGGCGCGCGCGGTGTCGGAGGCGGTGGTCCAGATCTTGGGATTGCCTTCGGGCACCTCCGCGATCCACTTCTCATCCGCGACCGGCAAGAACAGCCGGAGCGCGTTGACGTCCATTCCCCATTCGCGCACCGCATTTCGACACACCTCCTCGCCAAGACGCTTCGTGAACCCGTAGACGTGGGTTGCGTCAGGCGTCAGGTCTTCGTCGCTCATGTATCGACCCGCGGCGTTCCGCGCGTACACTGACATGCTGCTCGTATACACCGCCTGCTTGACACCCGCGCCGTGCGCGGCCATCAACGCGTAGTACAGCCCCTTCACGTTGACGTCGAAGTGGCTGCCTCGTGCAAGGCCTGAGATCTTTTGACCCCGCCAGAGATTCGGATCGCCCATCGCCATGTACACGAGGGCGTCGACGCCCTCGGCCGCCGCCACCAAAGCATCCGGATCGTTGACGTCACCCTGGACAAACTCGACGCCGTCGTCGGCGGGCGCTTTGAGGTCGAACACCCGCAGCGAATGCTCCGCCGCCATGACTGGGCAAATCAGCGAGCCGACGATGCCCGCGCCACCGATCACAAGAACTTTCATCCGGCCACTTCCTCACAAACCTGTTTTACCGGTAACCTCTCGACGTCACCGTCGACATCTTCTCTAGAGATGACCAGTGTAGATTTTACCTCATTAAATCTCTTCACGGAACCTGGCTCAGCGCTTTCGACAACCGGGCTCCCCTTCCCATTCTGATGGGGAGGGGCAGGGGGAGGGGGCGCACGTGGAAACGCCCGTGTCGACAGCGCCGTTAGGCTTGTCAACACGGGCTTGGATTACCGCGATCCCAGTCAATATATCCCCGATTGACCGAGTTAGCGCCGCTCAGGCTTTCGCCAACTCACTGCGCGTTAATCGAGGTACCAAACGTTACGTGGCGTTCCCACAAGTTTGCGCCACAAGGCGCTCAGCAATCCAGATATCGATGTCATTCTGCTTCCCCACTTCATCAGTCTCTTCCCACTCAATCTAGCGGACTACCTGCCCGCGGTTGCTTATACTCACTAAACCAACAAGGCAATACGGAAGTTCCTGCCGAGGTTAACGGCAGGTAAATACGTTATTGCAAAATTCGGGCCAACTTGCCGGTCGGGTGCTCACCGCGGATCTTTTTATTTGCCGCCAGGTCCCAGTTGTTCATACCCGAAGGGGCCGGCATTATGCATGCAAGAAGTACGGGCTTGAATGGAGACGAAACGGATTAGATGGAAACGCCGTTGGAAGAGGTCATCGCCCGACGACTTGGTGCGTGGATTGATGTCGATCGTCGAAGGCGTCAATGGACTTCCTCTCCAAGAACTCGACTCGGTGGTCGAGACGATCGAACGAGTGCTGGAGTGAGAGGGCGTGTTGAGTAGTGGTTTCGCGCAACTGAGCAATCTCGGCGCGGAGCTGCGCGATTTCGGAGGTCGACGCGGCCGGCATTGGCGCGGGATTGTGAGGCTGCTGCGCAAAGCGCATCTGCTGCTTGCGGATGTCCGCCTCCATGACGGTTCGGACAACGCCTTTGACGATCCACCCGACCATTGCGAGAGTGATTATGATCTCAAACATGAGCCTATCTCTTTACCACGTTAGCGACCAACGCGGACCTGCTGCTGCGCCTCGGGGCGCGCGGTCTCGGCGGTGATCGAATCTGAAACTTTGCGCTCGACGAATTCGACGCGGTGGTCGAGGCGTTCGACGGAATGCTGGAGTGAGAGGGCGTGCGAGGTTGTCGTCTCCCGGAGTTGGGCGATTTCCGCGCGGAGCTGCTGGATCTCCGAACTCGAGGCGGCGGCTTCGCCCGCCTGCGCACCTCGTCGCAATTCCAGCTTGCGAATGTCGGCATCCATCACCACCTTCACAATGGAGCGGATCGAAAATCCGAGCAAGCCGACTACGGCGATGATCATTATGACTATTTCGTCTGGCATGGCAATCTCGATTAACGGTGACCGACGGTCTGTTGATTGGGCTGCTGGTAGGTAGTTGGCGCAGTGGGATCAATCGGCGCGGTCGCCTTGCATTCAAGATGTGCCACTCGCTGCTCCAGTCGATCGATCGCATGCTGCATCGACATCGCGTGCTCCGTCGTCGTGTCGCGCAGCCGGATAATCTCGTCCCGCAGGGATTGGGCGCCCTTATCGGAGAGGCCGACAGCCGCATTTTGCGCATCGAGCCTCATCTGGTAGCGTCGCTCTTGTGACTTGACGATGGTCTTGACGATGCTGGACCCTATTCCGAGCACAATGGCCGTAATAGGGATCATGAAAATGGCCATGATCATCCAGAACGCGCCATGGCCAATGTCAAATAGCATATGAGCGACTGAGGCATCCATGAGTCGTAATCCTTAACTCCGGCCGACTATTTGCAGCGGCGCCGGCTCGACACTCGCGTCAACCGATGTCGTAGCCGCCAAGACCTTCTTCTCTAAGAAGTCTACCCGCTGCTCCAATCTTTCCACGGAATGTTGGAGCGAGATCGCGTGCTGTGTCGACGTGTCCCTGAGCTTGGCGATCTCATCGCGGAGGTTCTCGTTGCCATCGTCAATGGCCCTGACATTCGTGCGCGCCGCTTCGAGCTTGGCCATCTGGATACGCTCGAACGTACCCAACACGGTCTTGATGATCCCTGCGCCGATGCCTAGCACAATGGCTACGATCGGAATCAAAAACACTACGTTTTCCGGTCCCATGTTGGCACTCCTGCCGGCGCCGTCGATTCAATCGTTCCACATCGACGGCGCCGGCGATACTAATCTAAGAGGTGCTACTCCCCTCACTTGTGATCCACAATGTTCAGGTCGCCGGAAACCGACTGAAGACGGATGCTTCCGGCTCCATTACCCAGTGTGCCCGAAAAGTTCTTCATGCCCGACATTTCCGCGAGGGAGCCGTCGAAACTGCTGTGGATGTCGCCACTGGTCGAGGCCGCGTTGATGCGCGCATCCGACGTCGACCAGAGCGCGAGGCTAATGTCGCCGCTCACGCTCGTGCCGGCGAACGATCCCGTATGCGGAGCGGCGAAGTCGAAGCTCGCATCGCCGCTGACGGTGGTTAGCGCGACCGAATGGCTGTTGATCTGAACCGCTTGAATGTCGCCGCTCACCGATTTGAGCGTAAGCGTTCCGCCGACATCCGAGATATTCGCATCGCCGCTGACCGATTCGACGGTGAGCTGAGGCGCACGTGTTGCCATCACGTGAACATTCCCACTCTGCGATTTAACGGTGGCCTGCGTGGCGGCCGAGCCACCATTTATTTGAATGTCGCCGCTGATCGACTCTACGGTCAGGCCGCTCGCGGTCTCCACCCCGGTGCCGGAGATGTCCCCGCTCTGGCTGTGCAGCATGACATCGCCGGTGCTGCCGAGATTGGTCGCAATGATATCGCCACTGACCGTCTGAGCCGTGATCGATCCGGACGACGTTTTCCAGCCGCTAATGTGCACCGTGCCGCTTCGAGTCGCCGTCCGCGTTTCGCCGCTGCCGCTCGACGCATCCCGGGCCGTGATGTCCCCGGAGTTCGACCTGGCCGTCAGCGCGGGACTGGTTCCGGCGACGTCAATGTCGCCGAAGGTCGTCTCGATCTCGCAGGCCACGCCTGGTGGTACCGTGATCGTCAGATCGACGGTCACGCGGTCGCGGCCGTCGACGGGGGCCACCAGGTCTATCTTATAGATGCCGTTCTCCAGGCGGTTGGTGACAAATACTTGCTGAAGGAGGACGCGGGCCTCGGCGTCAGTCGCCGCCCAGGCGATCTTCTCGCCGGTGATTTCGACTCGCTCCTCGGCACCCGTGAGCACTTTGACATCCCCGTAGCGGTTGACGACGACCACGGCAGTACCCACAAAACTGTTCGACGTCTCGAACGTTTCTGACGCCGACTCCTGGCCAGATTCCGGAGCGGGCCGCTGCGACGCCGGAGCGAAAGCCTCGCTCAACGTGACCCCGCCCGCGCCGTTCGCCACGGCCTCCTTGCCTTCCTTTGCCAGCCGTTTTGCCTCTTGCGCGGCCTGCCTCGCGGTTTTAATGGCATCGTCCTTGAGGCCATTGAGGCCGGCGAGGGTCTCGTCGAGCGCCTTGCGGAAGTCGATCTCGGGGCGGGGCATCTGGCCGATGACCTTGCCGGCGAAGCTGGCCGCGTGCCCCGCAATCCGTGCCGCGCGGTCTGCCACCTGCTTGCCCTGGATCTCACCGATCTTATTCTGAAGGTCGGCGAGCCGCGACTGCACCGACGCCAATGTCGACGGATCCGCCGGTGGGGGAGGCGGCGCTGACGCCGGCCTTACGTCGGGATCGCGCATCGCTCGAAGCAGCGAGTCAGCCTGCTCCGGCGACAATTTGCCGTCCCGCAGCATATTCAAAACCAAAAGTCTCTCTTCACTCATGATGCCCTCCTTTTAGGGCGAACTACTCGATATAGACCGCACGGATCCTTGTCCCGGAGGGACTATCCTCCATGCTAGCCACGGAATTCATTCCGTGGATTCCGCGGCCTTGTCAGTTCAAAGTTTCCAATATTCGAAGCCCATCTTCCGGGCTGATGCGACCGGAGTCGATATCTTGAAGCACCTCGCGTCGACGGAGTGCTCGGTCGGGGTTATCGTCGACGACGGGGGCCGGCGTGTCCAGATCGAGAGCGGCGAGCAGCACGTCCAGCCTTGCCCGCACCGTCGGATAGGAGATGCCCAGCGCCGCCTCGACATCGCGAATCACGCCGCGGCAGCGCAGGAACGTCTCTAGAAACGTTGTCTGATCGGCAGTTAGTCTGTCGAACCGTCCCGGCTCGAAGCTACCACCTACGGTGACGTCGCATCGTCGACAGGACAACTGCGTAACCGATAGAGGTCCGCTGCAAACAGGGCAGCCTTTTAATTTATTAATCGCTACATTGACCATATTCACTTGCATTATACCAATGTTTAACAATTTTAAACTAGATATTAACAATTTTAATTTTTAGCTGTTTAGAGTTTCATTTATCAAGGCCGAAGTGGATCGGCGTCTTCAAAAGCCATGTGAGCCCTTGCCGTTTCTGTGAGTCGACGACAAATTGCACACCCTTCTCCCGCGAGGAACGAGCAACCTGGGAGAAGGGCCGGGGATGAGGGATTGGATCGGGCTGCAACCTATTACTCTCCTGGTATACTGAACCCATGCGTGTAACGTACCGGCTTGCGGCTTTAGTCGCCTGTGGCGCGATCCCTCTGCTTTTGATGCAGCGGGCGCCGTGGCTCCTTTACCTCGTGCTGGCCTACAACTTCATCCTCGCCGCCTTCACCGTTGCCGACTACCTGGCCGCGCCGGCTCCCGACCAGATCCTCTCCCTGGAGCGACTCGTCGACGAGAAGCTATCGCTGGGGGCGTCGAATCCCGTCCGGGTCGTCGTGCGCAGCCTCTTCCACCGCGACCTCAAGGTCATCGTGCGCGACGAGCCGCCTTATCGATTCGACATCACCGGTGAGACGCAACAGGAACTGCTGGTGCCGACCGGCAATCGACCGGCCACGCTACACTATTCCGTGACGCCACCCGCGAAGGGTGACTTCATCTTCGGCAACCTCTTCCTGCAGTATCGAGGCCGCCTTGGCCTCATCGTACGGATGGGGCAGACACCGGCGAACCGGGTCGTCAAAGTCTATCCAAACCTGCGGGAAACCGAGAAGTACGAAATGCTGGCGCGTCGAGGGCGACTGATGCAAGTCGGCATTCGGTCGGCGAAAATCCGCGGCGGTGGGGCAGAGTTCGAAAGCCTGCGCGAATATGTTTCCGGCGACGAATACAAGAAGATCGACTGGAGCGCCACGGCCCGGCGCGGCAAGCTGATCACGCGCCAGTATGAAGCCGAGCGCAGCCAGAACATCGTCCTATTGCTCGACACCGGCCGCACCATGCTGCAGCCCGTGCAGAAGATGGCAAAGCTGGACTACGTCGTCAACACCGCGCTCATGCTCGCCTACGTCGGCGTCAGCTCCGACGACAAGGTCGGCCTGATGGCCTTCGACGCCGATGTCCGCGTTTACCTGCCGCCGGCCAAGAGCAAGGCGCAGGTTTACAAGATCCTCGAAAGCCTCTACAACCTGGAGGCCCGCCTCGTCGAAACCGACTATCCGGACGCCTTCCAGGAACTCGCGACCCGCTGGCGAAGGCGGTCACTCATCGTCCTCTTCAGTGACCTCGTCGACCCGGACTCGTCGGCCCAGATCCTCGACGCCGTCCCCATGCTGGAAGAACGCCACCGCGTGATCTGCGTCACCGTTAGCGACCCGAACATTATTGCCGCCGCCAACAAAGTCCCCGAAACCAGCGCCGAAGTCTACGCCAAAGCAGTCGCCATGCAGGTTCTCCAGGAGCGACGTCAGGCGATCACCGCCCTCAAGCGCCGTGGTGTGTGGACCATCGACAGCCCGCCCCAGGACCTCAGCGCCGACCTCATCAACCACTACCTCGACCTCAAGTCGCGCTCGATGATCTAGGATTTCTTGCAAGGATTTAAGGATGGACAGGATTTCGGAATAATCGATTCTTTCTTAAATCCTGTCAATCCTTAAATCGATGCCATAACTCTTTCCTAGTCCTCCGTGTCGACCAACGCCTTGTGCTCCCGTCGACGCTTGCTGATCCACACTCCGAGCCATATCAAATAGATCAATGCCAGTACGCCAACCACGGTTGTAACGGCAATCAACAGAATGTGAACGGCGACATCCGATTCGGGCGGCGGAGCCTGAGTGGTATAGGGTGAAGAGGTCGTTGACGTCGATGCCTCCGGGGCCGTGCCGGTCTCTACGACCTTCGGCACCAGCAGCGCCAACGTCCATATCAGTACGATCGCCACGGCCAAAAGCCAGACCAATTGCTCGCCGGGCCGCTGGGCCGCCTTGCGGCGAATCTCCTCGCCGAGCGGTCCCATATCGCCGCATCCAAAGCAGTAAGCGGCATCGTCGGCATTTACATTTCTACAGCTGTCGCATATCCACATGACCGTGACTTCTCGTCGATTCTCCACTCTGTTTGACAAAAATAAGAGCCTATTGGTTGCCTTGCAGAACCGTTTACGCTAGACATTTTATTCGCGAATCGTTATAATAATCGGCAATTGAGTTATGGCAGAGAAGGGAACCCGGATGAGCAAAGTAAGATTTGGCATCGTTGGTTGTGGTGTCATCCATGAATGGCATGCCCAGGTAATTCGAAATCTGAGCGACCGTGCCGAGCTGGTTGCGGTTTGTGATATCGTACCCGAGCGCGCGAAGTCGAGCGCCGAAAAGTGGGGCGCGACGCCTTACAATAGCATCGACGAATTACTCGCCGACGACCGCGTCGACGCGATCACCATCGGCACCCCGTCCGGCCTCCACGCCGAGCAGGCAATGAAGGCGATCGCCGCGGGCAAGCATGTCGTCATCGAAAAGCCGATCGACGTCGACCTCGCGAAGGCCAACAAACTGGTGGATGCCGCACGGAAGTCCGATGTCGTCGTCACGTCGGTTTGTCAGAATCGTTATGGCCATGGCGTCCTCAAGCTGCACGAATGGCTCGACGCGGGCAAGCTCGGCCGGCTGATCTACGGCGAGGCCACGATCAAGTGGTACCGCAGCCAGGAGTACTACAACTCCGGCGACTGGCGCGGAACCTGGGCGCTCGACGGCGGCGGCGCGCTGATGAACCAGGGCGTGCACTACGCAGATCAGCTTCGATGGGCCATGGGCAACCCGAAGTCACTGTCTGCCTACGCTGCAACACTCGGCCATGAGATGGAGGCCGAAGACGTCGTGTCCGCGTCGATCCTCTTCGAGAGCGGCGCCATCGGCACACTGACGGCCACCACCTGCGCCTACCCCGGATTCTCTACCACCCTCGAAGTCTATGGTACCGAAGGCAGCGTCAAAATCGCCGACAATGAACTTGTGCTGGCCAAGTTCAAGAACGGCGAGTCCTACGACGGTGCGTCGATGCGCGGAGACCTCGAGCACTCGACCACCGGCGGGGCGTCGGCCACCAGCATCGGCTACTATCTGCACACCTGCCAGTTCCGCGACTTCCTCGACAGCATCGAGCAGAAGCGGTCGCCCTGGCTCACCCCCGAGCTCGGCCGCGACGCCCTGGAGTTGGTGTTGGGTGTGTACCAGTCGGCCCGCACGGGTGCCCCTGTGAACTTCCCGCTTGCATAGCTGCCTCGGTTTTTCGACAGCAAGCCCCTTTCCCAATGGATGGGAGAGGGGCTTGCGACGTTTGTCGATGGGGGAGTGGCCTTACGAGGGCGACTGACGTGAGCGAGGGGCAGTCTCGACTTCAAGGTTGTCGACGATCTTGCTGCTGCCGCGCAGGTGTTTTATGTAGGAATCCAGGAATACCTGCAATTCCCGCGTGCGGACGTGGTCGGCGGTGCGGGCATACAGTGCGTTCTCCGCCGCGGGATGATCGGACTCGGTACTGACCGCCATGATGAGATGCAAGCCGTCGACGGATTCGACGGGATCCGCGGTTATCTGTCCCCGTTTGAGGGATGTGGCTGCCTGATAGAGCGTGCCGCCGAACCGCGTTTCGGGTTGTATCACGCCCAGATCGCCGCCCTTCATTTTGGAGGACGGGTCGTCGGAGTATTTCCGTGCGAGATCCTCGAACTTCTTGCCGGCGTGCACCGCCGATTGAATGCGGGCCATCAAGGCTCGTGCCTCAGACTCGCCGCGGGGTTTGGCTCCGGGGAATTCCGAGGCTGACTCCGCACTCGTCAAGAGAAAGATGTGGCGGACGTGGGCCAGTTTCAGCGGCCCCATCGCTTTCCATACGAGTCTATTCGAGGCGAGTTCGATGCGGACGGATTCGCGCAGTTCGTCCATGCTCATGTGCCGGTTGCGCAGCATCGCTTGAAACGACTTCGCCTCCATGTTCCCCCGCAATTTCGCAATTTTAGCATCGATATCCGCGGGGGAGACTATGATATTCTGCTTCCTGGCTTCCTGGTCAACCAGCGTGACGTCGATTAGGTGGCGGACTACCGCCTCCCCAGCCAGTCGATAGGCGAGATCTTCCACTCTGGAGAGCGGTATCGAATAACCATTCACCACGGCGGCAACCGCCGGCCGCGCCGACAATTGCTTGCCGGTATACACGGTTACCCGGCCAGTGCCATGGAGAGACTGCACGTACTTGGGGGCTTGAATCGCAAGTTGCGAATCGCGAGCGGCAACCTCTGCGGCCCTGTAAAGCGGGCTTTCGGAACTGTCGTGATTGGCCGTCGTGCTGACTGCCATGATGACGTGATAGCCCCGGTTGGACCTCATCGGAATTACAGCCACTTGTCCGCGCTTAAGTTTGAACGCCGTGCTCCTGAATTCAGATTGAGAGCACAGGAAATTGGCTGCCGGGTTGACGGCCGAATTGGTCACGTTCGAGACAACGCCGAGATCGCCGCCGTTGTCTTTAGTGACCGGATCGTCCGAATACTGTTTTGCCAGATCGCCCAAGGATACGCCCGCCCCGAGTCGATCGCGCAGACTCTCCACGAGTGACTTCGCCTGTGTCGCGCTACGAGCCTGGGGGCCGTTGGGCATGGCGGGATGAATGCCGATCGATATGTCCTCGAAGTGAGACATCGTTATCGGAGGCAGCGTAGCTCCGATGAGCTTCTTGACCTCGAGTTGAACTCGGATTTCCTTGCTCAGGTCTTGGAGACTCATGTGCCTGGCACGAAGACTCTCGTCCAATCCGTTCGGCTGCATCCCGTTGCGGATAGCGTCGATCCGGTCATCGACTTCGGCCTGTGTCACGACTATATTGTGTTTACGAGCCTCCTGCTCGATGAGCGCATCGCCTATCAGTTGATCCAGTGCGATGGGGCCCGCCGACTGAAGCGCAAGTTTCCGAACCCGAGAAACCGATATCGTGCTGCCGTTTACGACAGCGGCGACATTGGGTGTCCGGTCGAGACTTGAATGCGTATCGGAAGATGCACGTGGGGAACCATGCTGCTGACGGGACGACATCGGGGTGCGTGCCCTAGAGGCAACGGAAACAACCGCGACCGCCAGGACTGCCATGAGTAGCCCGGCGAGGACGATAAGGAGCGGCTTATGGGTCACTCCGCCGCGATGAGAAACGTTCATATAATACCTTCGCTGGAACTCCCGCTACGGATTTAATACGTGCTGCCCGGCAACCGACGGCGCCTTCCGCTGTGCACTTCGAAAGGCGCCGTCGTGCGGCTTAATTACTGCCAGCCGCACCAGAACTGATTGCAAGTGAACTGCTGCCAGCCGTTGGTCGACGTCACTTCAACGCCGAACGAAGCCTCGTCGAAGGTGCCATTTCGAAGCCTACCGTTGTTGTAGCACCACTTCATGGCCGACCACAGGTCCTCGCTGCGGGCCCAGCTCATGCTCTTAGGGACGAACTGAATGACATTCCAGCCGGGATTGGCCTGCCAGACGTCGAAGTAGTTGCCACCAATGTTGATATTGGATGCGATCTTGCTTCCCCATCCGCCACCGGCGCCTGGGTACATGTTCTCCAGGATCATTATCTCGTCCGGTTTGTTGGTTGTCCAGAGGTCGTACGTCCAATCGTAGCAGAGGCTGCCGGTCCAAGACGGGTTGCTCACGTTAAAGTTCGTTGTACACCAGTGGTTCTGGTTGAGGGGCAGTCTCGGGTTTGCCTGGGCATGGGCATACGTCTTGACACCGCCGCCGCTCCAACTTCCCTCCGTAGCGAAGTTGCTCGAACTGTTGGCATCAAGATAGCACGACGCGGATGATCCCCATTCGTCCTGGTACACAGTCCACGTACCAAAGTTGACGCTGGCCCACTGACCTGATAAATGGTACGTCCACGCGTGCGCCGATTGCAGAGTGCCGAACAGTATTGCAATAGCAGCTAATACTGTAACAAATTTCTTCATTTCGTTCCTCCTTCTTGATTCATCCATTGACACGCCGGGGAGACTGCTGGGTCTCCTTATAGATAGCAAGTATTTCGATAAGAATCTTATACTTGCAGACCCACGGCGCCAATTGACGAACTCGACAGCATGTTTACCCCACCTCAGGTGGCCAAAATGAGGTGCGGATTCTCCAGTGCTATGAACCGAGTTCACTAATTGTGGAGCGAGTATATCACGATCCAATGTATGTGTCAAGGATTTGTTACGGTCTACATCGATGTATACGTCTGTTTGCTGCTTAGGTGTCGGAACAGTCAATGATATAAACGTTCATTCGGGTACTATATTGATATGGGGGGCCAGGGAGCATGCGGTCGCCGACTGAGGAGTTAACGAGCGATGACTGACCGTATTTGCCCGCAGTGCGGCAACGATACCCGGCAGGTGAAAGCCGGACTGAACAACGGTCGCCAGCAATATCAATGCGGAGCGTGTAAACGCCGCTACACCCCAGGGGGCGGCCGCGGACTCCCCGCCGATGTCCGCCGGCGTGCCGCCGAGCTGCAAGCCCAGGGCGCTACCACAAGTCAAATCGCGGTATTGCTGAATGTCACACCACGTACGGTGCGCAAGTGGGCCGCGCGGGCAACTGGTGGCGACGTCGACTCCAGTGGCCCCCCCGCCCAGCCTCTAGCACCGCAACGCAGTCCATCTCCGCCGGTCGAGGCGAGTGCATCCGTCAGCGCCGATAGCCGGAGAAGTGTCACCATTCGGGATGTTGCCGAGCGCGCGAAAGTCGCCGCGTCGACCGTCTCAAACTATCTAAACGACAAAGGGGGGATGAACGCCGGCACTCGACGGCGCATTCAGGAAGCAATCGAGTCGCTCCATTTCACGCCCAGTGCCCTCATCCGGTCGATCCGCAAACGGCGAACGCGAATTTTAGGGGTGGTTGCGTTCGGGCTGCTCAATATCGACGAAGGCGCTGCCTATTCGATTGCGGCACCGATCCTCGCCGGGATCAACGAAGGCGCGGAAGCGGCCGGGCACAACATTCTCCTCTATACCAGTTGGCAGAGCATGGAGCCACACGGCGGCCTGCTGTTTCTCGACGGCCATATCGACGGCCTCATCGTCGTAGGCTCGACACTTCCCGAACCCATTCTCGCTCGTGCCGCCGCTGCCGGCCTGCCCATTACGGTACTTCTCGGGCGTCATGTTCCGGAGAATGTCGGCTACGTCAACGCCGATAACATCGGTGCCATGCATAAAATCGTCGATCATCTCGTATCGCTCGGCCGCACGCGGATCGGCTACTTCGGCCCCTTGAGCGACTCCAACTACGTCGACCGCTATCAGGGCTTTCGCGACGCAATGGCAGCTTACGGACTGAAGTGGGAGGACACAGCCATGCAGTTCAAGATTCAGCCCGGGGAGACGTGGCAGGTCCAGGTTGACACGACGAATGCCGGATTGGCCCACCTCGCCTCACAGGCCGACCATCTCGATGCCATGGTTATCCCGATCTGGGTGATGGCTACGAATATGGTGCGTACTCTCCGCGCTCGATCCTTGCGGGTGCCGGAGGACGTGGCCGTCGTCGGCTTCGACGACATGCCTGTGCAGATACAGCCCGAAGAGGGATTAACGACAATACGACAGCCGTTGCGACAGATCGGCCGCGTGGGCGTCGAGCGGCTGCTTGCCCTAATCGAGGGCGCGCCTGTCTCTGAATGCCGGGTCACCCTGCCGGTCGAGCTCGTCGTAAGGGCGTCGACTGTCGGTATGGGGTGAGGCGATTGGCCCTAAAGATTGTACTTCTTCATATAGGCGCGAGCCTGGTCGGCGACGTCAGAATTGCCGAGGTCGATGCACTTGAGCCACTCGCGCCTGGCCCCCTCTTTGTCACCACTGACATAGAGAATTCGAGCGAGGCAGTTGCGCGCGTCAGGGGAGTTCGGATCGAGTCTCACGGCCATGCGGGCATCGACAGTGGCCCCGGCGTAGTCGTGGGCAGCGAAGAGCTCGTTGCTTCGCGACACCAGCCGCCGCGCCTCGCGGCCTGGCATGGCGAACTGATAGAGGTAGTAAATCCACGCACAGAGGCCCGCGACGGCGACCGTAGCGAGGACCTTGCCTGCTGCCGGCCATTTCTTTCCCGGCGTCACAGATCGTACTTCTTCATATAGGCGCGAGCCTGGTCGGCGGTATCGGGATTGCCGAGGTCGATACACTTGAGCCACTCGCGCCTTGCCCCCGCTTTGTCCCCGCTCTGATAGAGGATGAAGCCCAGGCATCGCCGCACGACGGCATCCTTGGGATCGATCGCGACGGCGTCATTGGCCTGTTTCAGTGCGCCTTGAATGTCGCCCTGTTGGGCAAGTATGCGGCCGAGTTCAGCCTTCGCTTCGGCATCTTTTGAGTCGATCCTGAGCGCCGCTTCGAACTCCTTGCGTGAGCCGGCAAAGTCCCCCGTCTCGTATAGCATGTAGCCGAGGTTGTCCAGGGGCGAGAGGTAGCTCGAATCGAGCGCGGCCGCCTTGCGACACTCGGCAATGCCCTCGGCCGCCTTGCCCTGTTTGAAGAGATCGTAGCCCAGGTAGTTGTGCGCGCGCGGATAGTCGGAGTCGAGGTCGACCGCAATCTTGGCCTGCGCCGCCGCATTCACATAATCCCCCTTGTCGTAGAACGCAGTGCTCTTGTCCAGATGCGCCTTTGCCTTCTTGTGGTTATTGTCGTCGCGAATGAGAGAGAAAAACGTGGCGCCAATGATCGCCCCGCTCCCGAGGATAACCAGGGCCACGACGAACGGGTTTCTACTTCGTCGACGCGTTTGCCACGAATCATAGGAGATCATGCAGCGTTCCTCCGACCGGACATACTTCGGAATAGTCTACCCTGGGCAGTCCTCTATAAAGCGGCTCTGAGAACCAAAAGCCCTCTCGACCACCTGGGTCGAGAGGGCTTGCGGAATCATTCGACGGTACTGCGGTTGCAAGCCGGAGCGCTTGCTCGATTCAGCAAACGCACCCGGGGGCTCACCCCAATGCTCCTGGACTATCCGTTGACGACTTCCAGCTTGACCTCGGGCTGTTTGACCTCGACCGGCGGCACGTCGCAAGCGCCGCTGATCTTGACCGGCTGCGATCCCAGCAGGCGAAGCTTGTTGCTGCCGTTGAGAGCGGCTACCTTGTAGCACTCCGCCAGCGTTGGGTAGTTGAAGACATTGTTGATAAAGTAGTCGACGGTGCCCTTGAACGCGATCACGGCCTGACCGATATGGATCAACTCGGTAGCGCCGGTGCCAATCGCATGGACGCCGAGGATCTGGCGGGTCTGCTCATGGATGAGGAGCTTGAGCATACCGACCTCATCGCCCAGAAGCTGACCACGGGCAATCTCACGGTACTGGGCGACTCCCGCTTCATAGGGAACGCCTTCCTCTGTAAGTTGCGCCTCGGTCTTGCCGACCATCGAGATCTCCGGGATGGCGTAGATTCCGACCGGGAACAGGTCCGGCATCGACAGCGTCGGCTCGCCGTACGCATGGCAGCTCGCAAGCCGCCCTTGCTCCATCGACGTCGACGCCAGCGCCGGAAACCCGATGACATCGCCAACCGCGTAGATATGTGGCAGCTCCGTCTGATAGTGCTCATTGACCGTGAGGCGACCGCGGCTGTCAGGCTTAAGCCCGATGTCCTCCAGGCCCATGTCGAACGTCGCGCCCTGTCGACCGATGCAATACAATAGAGCCTCGGCGCGCATGTGCTTGCCGGACTGGAGCGTCGCCTGAACCAGGCCGTCCTCCATCACCGAGATATCGTCGACTCGCTCGCCGAGCCGCAGCGTAATGCCCATCTGCCGCATCCGGTACTGCAGGGACTCGATGATCTCTGAGTCGGCGAACTCCAGTAGCGTATGCCGGGCCTCGATCAAGATCACTCGCACGCCCAGCGTGGCCAGCATACAGGCGTACTCCGTGCCGATGACGCCGCCGCCCACGATAATCATGCTCTTTGGC
>Ga0070658_10001913_pt1 | contig 17578 bp, 16 predicted proteins | sample KBSC13metaG_FD_64664 | JGI IMG/M metagenome (GOLD analysis project Ga0070658, IMG submission 64664) | Corn rhizosphere microbial communities from Kellogg Biological Station, Michigan, USA - KBS C1-3 metaG | ecosystem: Host-associated > Plants > Roots > Rhizosphere > Soil ...
GTCAAGGCGGAGTTGACGAACGGCGAACTGACCGTCGTCGTCCCGAAGGCCGCCAGCGCCGTGGCCAAGCGCATCCCCGTCTCGTCGGGGGACCGGCCGAAGACCTGATTCGCTGGCTAGGCCCCGGGGTACGCGATCGCGGGTGGTGGCCAGTCGGCCGCCGCCCGCGTGTTCGTTCCGGCGCTGGTCGCCGGCAGCCCGCTGTCAGGCCGGGTCGTGGCGGCGGTAGAACCAGACCTTCGCCGCCTGGACGGCCAGCAGATACACGGCCACGATGGCCGCCAGCGCGAGATAGAAGACGGCGGGGAGGTGCACGAAGCCCAGCGTCGGCCCCAGGGGCGAGAGCGGCAGCGCCACGCCCGCCGCCACCACGGCCAGGGAGGTCAGGGCCAGGGCCTGGCTGGGACGGTTGCGCAGCGGATTGCCGCGCGTGCGGATGACGAAGATGACCAGCGCCTGGGTGGCCAGTGACTCGACGAACCAGCCGGTCTGGAACAATGCCTCGGGCGCATGCAGCACGCGCCGCAACAGGAAGAAGGTCAGGAAGTCGAACGCGGAGCTGACCGGACCGATCACCAGCATGAACCTGCGGATGAACTGCATGTCCCAGCGCCGGGGCCGGCTGACGAAGTCGTCGTCCACCCGATCGGTGGGGATGGGGATCTCCGACAGGTCGTACAGGAAGTTGTTGACCAGGATCTGCAGCGGCAGCATGGGCAAGAAGGGCAGGAACACCGACGCCCCGGCCATGCTGAACATGTTGCCGAAGTTCGAGCTGGTCCCCATGAGGATGTACTTGACGATGTTGCCCAGCGTTCGCCGCCCCTCGAGGACCCCCTCGTGCAGGACGCCCAGATCCGGCTCCATCAGGATCAGGTCGGCGGCCTCCTTGGCCACGTCCACCGCCGTGTCGACGGAGATCCCGACGTCGGCGCTGTGCAGCGCCGAGGCGTCGTTGATCCCGTCGCCGATGAAGCCCACCGTGTGCTTCCGCCGCTTCAGCGAAAGGATGATGCGGTCCTTCTGGGCGGGCGTGACCCGGGAGAACAGGGTCGTCCGCTCGACGGTGGCGTCCAGGGCGGCGTCGTCCAGCAACGCCACGTCGGCGCCGGTCAGCGTGCCTTCCACGTCGACGTCCAGCTCGCGGCACAGATGCCGCGCCACGCGCCCGTCGTCACCGGTCAGCAGCTTGATGGCGACGCCGCCTTCGCGCAACGCCCGCAGCGCGGAGCGCGCGCTGTGCTTGGGGGGATCCTGGAAGACCAGCAGGCCGGCCAGCACCAGCTCGTGCTCGTCACTCTTCTCCACGCCGGTGCGGTGGTCCGGGAAGCTCTTCCAGGCGATCCCCAGGACGCGCAGGCCGTCGTTGCCGAAGGCCTCGCAACGGGCCTGGATCTGCGCGCGCAGGGCGGCGTCCAGCGGCCGCGGCGCGCCGTCGCCGCCATCCTCGACGTGCGAGGTCACCGCCAGCACGTTCTCGAATGCCCCCTTCACGATCAGCAGGGAAGGCCCGGCGGGCGGCGCGACCAGGATGGACCCCCGGCGGCGCTCGAAGTCGAAGGGGACCTCGTCCGCCTTGCGCCAGTCTCCGCCGTCCAGCGGGACGGCACCGGGCGCGGCGGACGCCTCCTCGATGGCCTCGTCCAGGGGGCTCTTCAACCCCGACTGAAACTTGCTGTTCAGGTGCGCCATCGCCAGCACGCGCGCGCTGGGGCGGCCGAAGGCGTCGGCGTGGTCCTGCAGCCGGATGCGCGCCTCGGTCAGGGTGCCCGTCTTGTCGGTGCACAGGACGTCCATGCTGCCCAGGTCGTGGATGGCGGCCAGACGCTTCACCAGGACTTTCTTTCGTCCCAGCTTGATGGCCCCGCGCGAGAGGGTGACGGAGACGACCATGGGCAACAGCTCGGGCGTCAGGCCGACGGCCAGCGCCACCGCGAACAGGAAGGACTCCAGCCAGGGCCGGCCCCGCCACGCGTCGACCAGGATGACGAACAGCACCATGATCAGCGCCAGCCGGACCACCAGGAACCCGAACGCGCGCGTGCCCTTCTCGAAGGCCGACGGCGGGGGATCGCGCTGCAGCGTGACCCCGATCTGGCCCAGCATGGTGCGCGGCCCGGTGTGGCTGACCAGCATCCGCCCGTCACCGCTGGTGACGGACGACCCCATCAGCACGTCCTGGGGACGATCGGCCGCGGGCCCCTCGGGGGGCAATCCGCTCGGGGCGCCGGCGTGTTTCTCGACGGGGTAGGGCTCACCCGTCAGCAGCGCCTGGTTGACGAACAGATCGCGCGCCTGCAGCAGGTGGCCGTCCGCGGGCACCAGATCGCCCGCCCCCAGCGCCACCACGTCGCCCGGAACGATCTCCGGGCCCGGGATATCCGTCAGGCGCCCGTCGCGCAGCACGCAGGCCCGCGTCACCGCCGAGCCGCGCAGGCGCTCGGCGGCGCGGTCGGCCCGGTGCTCCTGGACGAAGTCGAGACCGACGCTGAGCGCGACCATCACCAGCGTGACCACGAAGCTGCGCAGGTCGCCCGTCAGACCGGCGATGCCGCTGGCCCCCAGCAACAAGATGACCAGAGGGTTGCGAAAGCGCAGCAGGATCTGCACGACGATGGACCGCCGCCGCTTCTCGGCGATCACGTTGCGCCCAACTTGCTCCAGGCGCGCCGCCGCCTGGGCCTCGGTCAGGCCGGCCTCGTCCCCGACCATCGAGGCGGCTGCCACCAGGGGGGATGCGGGAGCGCCGCCGTTGGTCGAGGAGGGGTTGGTCGCGAGGTCCACGGCGGGAGCCAATGCTAGCGCCGGGCCAGCGCTCGTGGGGGCGCCGCCCGCCGCCGGCGCGCACGAATTTCGTGGGCTAGCGCCACTGGCGCACGGAGTGCGCGAGAAGGGGCCGGAATCCCCGGACCGGGTCGGCGCGCCGGCGGTTGGCTTCGAAGTTGCTGAACCGTTGCGCGAGAGGAGATGCCCATGCTGTCACCCGCCTTTGGAGCCGTCACTGCCGTCTGGTTGATGCTGGCGCCCGCGCTCGGTCTGGAGACCGGAGCACGCGCCTACCTCGCGATCGCCTCCGGGGTCGTCGCGTTCGTCCTTTCCCCGCTGTCCGTCTGGAGCGGCCAGGCACGGGCGGCGGTGGCGTCGGTCGGGCTGGTGCTGGCACTGGTCAACTTCTTCCTGCCGTGCCCGATCGAGGCGCTGGCGAACTTCGCCACCTGCGGCATGGCCCTGATCCTGGCCGGCCTGGCGCCGTCGCCGGTGGTGGAGCGCCGCTCCACCGTGGTACTTGCCGCCAGCGCGCCGCGCGCAGTGGCTGAGGACGAGATCACCGCGCCGTCGCGTGCCGTCCACGCCGCCGCCTGAGGGATGCCATGACGTCGTCAGGAGAGCTGGTCAGGATCGCGCTGCTGGCGTTGTTGACCGGCGTGGCCGTGCCGCTGCTGGTCCAGCTCTTCCTGACCCTGCGTTCGCTGAGGCTGGCCACCGATGCGGTGGAGCGCCGTCTGGACAAGCTGCTGGGGGACGTGAACGCCATCGCGGACCAGGTGCGGGAGCGGGCGGCGCATCCCAGCCCCCTGACCGCCTCGCTGACGGCCGCGCTGCCGGCGGTCTTCGCCGCCGTGCAGGCGTTCCGGACCTCGATGCACGCCGGCGCCGCGCCCGCCGGCGTGCGAGACACCAGCTCCCCGAGCGATCACGACAAAGGTCACGAGCATGAGAAGCAAAAGGAGAGAGCCCATGAGCAGCGAAAAATGTGATGGTTCCTGCCGGTCCGGCTTCGGCCGTTTCCTGATGGCCTTGCTGGGCGGCGCCGCCGCCGGCGCGACGGTCGCGTACTTCACGGCGCCGCGTTCCGGCCCCGACAACCGGCAGCGCATTCATGACGTGGCGGACACCGCCCGCGAGACGGCCACCCGGCTGCCGGTGGCCCTTCGTCGCGCCACCGAGGCCGCCCGCGATGCCTTCAACGACACCCTGCGGGAAGGGGCCGAATCCTGAGCCCACCATGTGGTTCCTCGACGCCAGCAATCCCCGGAGCGGCGCCTCGCTAGACACCGTGCTGGCCGACGGGGAAAACTATCTCGACAGCTTGAAGGGCTATGTGGGGTTCACCGCAGAGTCCAGCGCGCTGTTGCACGCCGTGCAGCCGATCGTCGAGCCGCACTACGAGCGGATCATGGACGATTTCTACGCGCGCATCGCCGAGCATCCCGGGGCGCGCCGGGCCATCACCGGGGGCCCGGAGCAGATCGCCCGCCTGAAGACCACCCTGCGCCGCTGGCTGGACGAGCTGCTGCGCGGCCCCCATGACCAGGCGTACCTGCAGCGCCGCGCCCGCATCGGCCGCGTTCACGTCCAGATCGGGCTGCCCCAGGCGTACATGTTCACGGCCATGAACCGGATCCGCGTGCAGGTGGCTGCGATCATCGATCGCGCGCTGGCCGACGATCCCGTGCTGCGCGAGAAGACGCTGGAGGCGCTGCACCAGCTGGCCGACATCGAGCTGGCCATCATGCTGGAGACGTATCGCGAGGACCTGGAAGAGAAGACGCGCCTGTCCGATCGGCTGGCCACCATCGGTCAGTTCGCCGCCGGCATCGGTCACGAGCTGCGCAACCCCCTGAGCGTCATCGAATCCTCGCTGTTCCTGCTGCGCCAGCGGCTTTCCCGGGGCGCGACGCTGGCGGAGCCGGGGACCGCGCGGCACCTCGACAAGATCGCCGCCGAGGTGCGGCGCTCGACCAGGACCATCAACGATCTGCTGGAGCTGGCGCGGAACGTTCCGCCCAAGCGCCGGGCGGTGCCCCTGCGCACCTTGCTGGACGACGCCATCGCGGACGCGCACCTGCCGGCGGGGGTCGACGTCTCGCTGTCCGTCACCGAGGGGGTCGCGGTGCTGGATCCCGACCAGATCGCGCGGGTGCTGACGAACCTGATGACGAACGCCAGCCAGGCCATGGACGGTGCGGGGCACCTGTGGATCGACGCGACCCAGGTCGAGGGCGAGACCCACATCCGGGTGCGCGACAACGGCCCGGGCGTCCCCTCGGCGCTGAGATCGCGTATCTTCGAAGCGTTGTTCACCACCAAGGCCAAGGGTACGGGGCTGGGGCTGGCGCTGTGCCGCCGCATCGCGGAGGCGCACGGGGGAACCGTGACCCTCGAGCCTTCGGCTGCCGGCGCCTGCTTCCTGCTGTGCCTTCCCGGGCGACGGGAGGACACCTTCGCGTGAGCCGGCAGAAGGTGCTGATCGTCGACGACGACGCGGATCTGGCCGAGAACGTCGCGGAGATCCTGGGCGAGGAGCTGGCGGTCGAAGTGGAGGTGGTGGGGACCGTGGGCGCCGCCCTCGCGCGGGCCGCGGACCACCGGTTCGATCTGGTGCTCAGCGACGTGCGCCTGCCGGACGGCAACGGGACGGCGCTGGTCGAGCCGATTCGCTCCCGCTGGCCGCACACCGAGGTCATCCTGATCACGGGGGACGCGACCGTCGATACCGCCATGGCGGCCGTTCGCGGCGGCGCCTTCGCCTACGTCCTGAAGCCGCTGGCCCCGCTGGAGATGCTGGAGATCGCCCGGCGGGCGCTGGCGCAGACGGCGCTGGCCGACGAGCGGGAGCACCTGCAGGCGGAGCTAAGCAAGTCGGAGCTGCGCCACCGCACCGTCGTCGAGGCGGTGCCGGCGCTGGTGCTGGCGCTGGATCCGGCGGGCCGGATCGCGCTGTGGAACCGCCGCCTGGAAGAGGCGACCGGGTTCTGCCGGGACGAGATGGTCGGCAAACCGGGCGAAGGATTGATCGGTCACGGCGGGATTCACCCGCTCGGTCGCAAGAAGGGGGGCGACATCCTGGTCCGCTGGGAGCGGGCCCGGGTGGCGGAAGGAGAACGGGGCGCCTCGACCGCGACGAAAGACAGCGGGCACGACAGCTGGACCTATGCCGTGGGGATGGATGTCACCGCCGAGCAGGAGATGCTGCGCCGCACGCTGCGGGCCGAGCGTCTGGCGGCGGTGGGCACCATGGCGGCAGGGCTGGCGCACGAGGTGAGGAACCCCCTGAACTCGGCCACGCTGCAGCTTCAGGTGCTGCGGCGCCGCTTGAGCAAGGGGGACGTGCGGCCCGAGAGCCTGGATCCCGTGGCGGGGCTGATCGAGGAAGAGATCCGGCGCCTGGAGCGCCTGGTCGAGGACTTCCTGTCGTTCGCGCGCCCGCGCCCGCTGGACCTGCAGTCGACCGGGCTGGCCGAGCTGTGCCAGGGCGTGCTGACGTTCGCCGAGCACGAGGCCGCCGCGGCCGGCGTGTCGCTGACCCTGGACGTCGAGCCCGACGTCCCCGCCATCCAGGCCGACGCGGCCCGGTTGCGTCAGGTGTTGCAGAACCTGGTGCGCAACGCGCTGGAGGCGATGCCCTCGGGCGGCCGGCTGGCGGTGCGCGTGCGGCGCGCCGAGGGCGCGGTGGAGATCGACGTGGCCGACACGGGGGCGGGCTTCGCCGACGAGGCGCCCGTGTTCGACGCGTTCTTCACCACCAAGTCGAAGGGGACGGGGCTGGGCTTGAGCATCGTCCACGGCATCGTCACGGACCACGGCGGCACCGTGCGGGTGCGTTCGCAGCCCGGCGATACCTGCTTCACCGTGTCGTTGCCCGCCTGAGGCAGCGCCAGTTCAGTCGCCCTCGCGTTCGGCGGCGCCGGCTGCTGCCGCGCCATCTGCCACGGCGGCGGCACCGTTTGCGATCACCGCGGCTGCGCCGCTTTTGGGCGCGCTCTGGTACTCGTGCAGCTTGTACTGGATCTTGCGCACGCTGACGCCCAAGATCTCGGCGGCCTTGCCGGTCGAGCCACCGGTCGCCTCCAGCGTCTTGCGGATGACGTAGTGTTCGATCTCGTCCAGCGTCGACCCGGGGATGCGGATGCCGCCCGGCTCGGACGCAGGCGCCAGGTGCGGGGGAAGCTCGGCGATGGAAACGCGCGGTCCGTTGCACAGCACGACGGCGCGCTCGATCACGTTCTCCAGCTCGCGCACGTTGCCGGGCCAGCCGTAGGTCCCCAGCACGGTCAGCGCTTCGTCGGTGAAGCCCTCGATCGCCTTGCCGTTCTCGGTGGCGTACTTCTTCAGGAAGTAGGCGGCCAGCAACGGCACGTCCGACCCGCGCTCGCGCAGGGCGGGCATCTCGACGGCGATGACGTTCAGCCGGTAATACAGATCCTCGCGGAAGCGCCCCTTCGCGACCTCCTCCTTCAGGTCGCGGTTGGTGGCGGTCACGACGCGCACATCGACGCGCACCGTCTCGTTCCCGCCCACGCGCTCGAACTCGTGCTCTTGGAGAAAGCGCAGCAGCTTCACCTGCACGGAGGGCGAGATCTCGCCGATCTCGTCCAGGAACAGCGTCCCGCCGTTCGCCTGCTGGAAGCGGCCCTCCCGCCGTCCCGCCGCGCCGGTGAACGAGCCCCGCTCGTGGCCGAACAGCTCGCTCTCCAGCAGCGTCTCGGCCAGCGACGCGCAGTGCAGCTTCACGAACGGCCCCTTGGCGCGCGGGCTGTGCTGGTGGATGGCGGCGGCGATCAGCTCCTTGCCGGTGCCTGATTCGCCGGTGATCAGGATGCTGGCCCGCGACGGCGCCACCTGGGCGATCGTCTTGAAGATCGACTGCATGGCCGGCGCGCTGCCGATGATGTTCGAAAAGCTGTACCGCTCGGCCAGCCGGGCCCGCAGGTGGCCCGCCTCCAGGCGCAAGCGGCGCCGCTCCATCTCGCGCTCGACCACCAGGAACAGCTCGGTCGTGTTCAGCGGCTTGGTCAGGTAGTCCGCCGCCCCCTTCTTCATGGCCTCGACGGCGGTCTCCACGGCGCCGAACGCCGTCATCACGACGACGATCACCTCCTCGTCGGCCTGGTGCACCTTCTCCAGCAGCTCGACGCCGCCCATGCCGGGCATCTTCAGGTCGGTCAGCACCAGATCGGGCGAGGTCTCCTCCATCTTGCCCAGCGCCTTGAACCCGTCCGCGGCGGTCTCCACGCGATAGCCCTCGTCGCGCAGCAACTCGGCCAGCGCGGTGCGCGCGTTGGCTTCGTCATCCACCACCAGGATCGTCCCTTTGTCTGTTGTCGCCATGTCGGTGGACACCTCTCGCAATCGATGTGCCGGCGCCGGGGGGACCCTCCCACCCGTTCCGCCGGCTATTCTTGCGCGAACACCGGCTGGGCGCGCAATTCCTGCGCGCGGGGTGGCATCCGGTCGAACTGGACCCGCAGTGCGGGGGCCAGGCCCTCTCGGGGCGCGCAGCGCTCCAGCTCGTCCATCGTGCGCTCCTTGCGCAGCCACGAGGCCGCCAGCCACGCCTGCTCCGGGTGATACCGCTCGGCCAGGTCCCACAGGCACTGGATCGTCTGGCGCGTGCCCGAGGCGGCATCGCTCTGTGTGCGGGCCACGGCCAGAGTCAGCATCAGGCGCATGGCGGGGCCCAACGTGCGCTCGGCCAGGCCAGCCGCACTGGGGAGCGAAGAACCTGCGCCGCGCAGGCACCCCGGGGCAATTTCTGCGCAGGCGGACATCACCGGGCCCCCCGGAACACGGAGTGACACTTCACGCACGTCTTGGAGAGATCGCCGTACGCATCGGCCACGCGGAACGCCCCCTGGGCCTTGGCCGCCTCCTCCAGCGTCCGCGCCCGGGCCTTCAGTTCGTCCTGATAGTCGAAGAACGCGGGAGGCAGGGCCGAGGCCAGGTCGGTCGCGTCCTTCGAGACGGGGCGGGCCAGATCGACCTGCGCCTCGATGGCGGCGGCGCGCTCGGCGATGCGCGGATACTGCAGGATCATGATGGCCGAGACCAGCTCGCCCATGTCGTTGGCGTGTGACGCCATGCGCGCGCGCAGCAGCTCGCGCGTGGTGTTCGACAGGTATTGCGGCGGCTCGTGGCGGTCGGGCGCCGCCAGCGCCTGGGCCAGCTGATCTTGCTGGGGCGCGTGGGGCTCCGTGGTGGCGCAGGAGGTGACCGCGACGCCCGCCAGAAGTGACAGCGAGGCGAGCACGGTACCGAGCTTTCGCGGCGATGACTGGTTCATGGCGAGGCATGGACAGCAAGACCGTGGCCAGCGTCAGCGAACCGACCCGCGGGGGCGAAAAGGTTACATGGCACGAGCGGTGCTTTGTCCGGCCCCGGAGCGAGCGCGACGAAACGTGTGGTCTGCCCAGGCCGGCCACGGCACAAGGAGCGGAACGATGAAATCGACGAAGACGATGCAGGCGGCGGTGTTTCAACAGAAGGGGAAGATCGGCATCCGCGAGGTGCCGTGCCCCGAGCCGGGCGTGGGCCAGGCCTTGCTGCGGGTGACCACGACGACGATCTGTGGCACCGACGTGCACATCCTGAAGGGCGAGTACCCGGTGCGGGAGGGCCTGGTGGTGGGGCACGAGCCGGTGGGGACCATCGCCGCGCTGGGCGCGGGGGTGGAGGGCTACGCGGTCGGCGAGCGCGTCATCGCCGGCGCCATCACCCCCTGCGGGCAGTGCCGGGCCTGCCTGTCGGGCTCGCCCTCGCAGTGCGGACACGGCGGCGACGGGTCCGAGGCCATCGGCGGCTGGCGCTTCGGCAACACCATCGACGGCTGCCAGGCGCAGTACGTCCTGGTGCCGAACGCGCAGGCGAACCTGGCCAAGATCCCGGCCGGGTTGACCGACGAGGAGGTGCTGATGTGCCCGGACATCATGTCGACCGGCTTCTCCGCGGCCGAGCGGGGGCATGTCCGCATCGGCGACGCCGTGGTGGTGTTCGCCCAGGGGCCCATCGGTCTGTGCGCCACGGCGGGGGCGCGCCTGGCGGGCGCGGCGCTGGTGATCGGCGTCGACAGCGTCCCCCGGCGGATGGAGATGTCCCGCCGCATGGGGGCCGACGTGGTCCTGAACCACAAGGAGCAGGACGTGGTGGCCGAGATCAAGCGGCTGACGGGCGGGGGCGCCGATGTCGCCATCGAGGCGCTGGGACAGTCCGCCACCTTCGATTGGGCGCTGCGCAGCATCCGGCCGGGCGGGGTGCTCTCCAGCCTGGGCGTGTACTCGGGGCCCCTGACGTTGCCGCTCGACGCCTTCGCGGCGGGCCTGGGCGATCACACCATCGTCACCTCGCTGTGCCCGGGCGGCAAGGAGCGCATGCGCCGTCTGATGGCCATCGTGGCCGCGAAGCGGTTTCCCTTCCACGAGCTGGTCACCCATCGCTTCCCGCTGGCCGAGATCGAGGCCGCCTACGATCTGTTCTCGCATCAGCGCGACGGCGTGATGAAGGTGGCCATCACCGCGTAAGACGCGGCGCGCGCCAGACACGACCCGACGACCGCGCCGTGCCCAGGGCAGCAGGACGACCGCCATGACCGTCATCTACATCGTCCTGGCGATCCTGCTCGATGGCGGCGCGGCGCTGGTCTCGGGGCTGATCCCCGAGCGGGCGCTGGTGGTGGCGCGCCAGCCCCTGGTTGGGTTCGCCGCGGGCGTGCTGCTGGGCACGACCTTCCTCGATCTGTTGCCGGAGGCGCTGGCGCGCTCCGGCGGCAGGGGCGGGCTGATCCTGGGCGTGGTGCTGGCCAGCCTGGTCTCGATGCTGATCCTCGAGTGGGCGCTGCGAGGCCGGCCGCGCCGGGAGGGGGGGCTGGCGGGCGTGCTGCTGGGGGCCGACGCCATTCACAACATCGCCGACGGGGCCGCCATCACGGCGGCGTTCATGATCTCGCCCCGCCTGGGCCTGGTCACCTCCGTGGCGGTGATCGCGCACGAGGTGCCGGAGGAGATCGCCGACTACGTGTTCCTGCGCCAGGGGGGGATGTCCCGGCGGCGGGCCGTGCTGGCGATGGCGGCCGTGCAGCTGACGGCGGGGCTGGGGGCGGCGCTGACCGCGGCCGGGGCCGCGCTGTGGTCGGGCGCGGCGGGCGTGGTGCTCGCTCTCGCCGCGGGCACGTTTCTGCACATCGTCGAGATCGATCTCGTCCCGCTGCTGCTGGACGCGCGCGAAGGGCAGGCGCGCCCCGGCACGTTGCTGGCCCTGCTGGCCGGCCTGGGCGTGGCGCTGCTGGGCCTGTCCCTGTGAGGGAGCGCAAGACTTTCGCCGTGCAGCGCCGCTCGCGCACACGATGCGCGGCGGTCGCGGGGGGGCGACGCAGAAGCTGCGTGCGGCGCGGCGGTTCTTGCGCTGGGGAACGTTGGCACCCCGGCTGCAAACGACACCAGGCATGAAGACAATCACCTCTCGCCCCGGGCTGTTCACCGTTCTGTTTCTCTCGCTGGCCCTCGCCGGCACCACCGTCGCCGCGTCGGCGGCGCGGTCCGCCCCCGGCCGCTCGCAGTTCCGCGTCGACGCGAAGAAGAGCCGGTTCATCGTCGAGACCGAGACCAGCGGCCTGTCGTCGATGTTCGCCCACGATCACAAGATCGAGATCGGCGGCTTCAGCGGCACCGCCTCCTTCGTGCCGGGGAGCCTGTCCACCGGGACCCTGGAGATGACGGTCCGGGCCGACTCGCTGAAGCTGCTGGAAGAGAACAACCTCGGTGCGCGCCAGGCGATCGAGTCGGCGCTGCGGGAGGACGTGCTCGAGGCCAGCAAGTTCCCCGAGATCACGTTCAAGACGCGCGTCACGAAAGCGACCCGCCGCGGTGACGGCACCTACGACGTGCGCCTGACGGGCGAGCTGCGCCTGCACGGCGTCCGCAAGCAGGTGACGATCCCGGCGCGCGTCTCCTTGGAGGGCGGGGCGCTGCACGCCATCGGCACGTTCGAGATCAATCAGACCGACTACGACATCACGCCGTTCTCGTTCGTCAGCGGCACGGTCACCATCAAGGACACCGTGGTCCTGTCCTTCGACATCACCGCCGACGCGGTTTGAGCGGGCGGCGCGGGCGCGGCGACGAGACTCAGGCGCTTCCGGGGCCGACCAGATACTCGCGGCCCGGCGGCGCCGAGATGCCGTGCCGGTTCAGCTCTTCCAGCGCCGCGCCGATGGTGCTGTCCCAGGGCAGCCGCGTATCGACGCGGATGCCGTGCGGCTCTCCCGTCAGGCGCGGGGGCTTGCCCGCCGCCAGGTGGCGCTCCAGCAGCGCGTCGTCCGCGTCCGACACGGAGCCGTGCCGCGCCCGCTCGGCGATGCGCCGCCGCAGCAGGTCCCAGTCGGGGCACCAGGCCTCGACGAAGGCGTGGTTCGCGCCGTACGTGCGTGCCACCTCCACCGCCAGCTCGCGCCAGCGCGGGTCGTCGAACGTCGCGTCCAGGATCACCGTGCGGCCACTCTCGAGCACGATCTCGGCCCGCCGCATCAGCTCGGCATAGGTGGCCTCGGTGTGCGCGGGCGTGTAGAGGTCGCTCCCCCCACGCTGCTCGGGGGCTATCCCGGCCAGCGCCTTGCGCGTGCGGTCCGAGCTGATGACGGGCGCCGCCAAGGCGTGTCCCAGCGCCGCCGCCAGCGTGCTCTTGCCCGAGCCGATCACGCCGCCCACCGACACCAGCCCCGGCGCGCCCAGCGGCCGGCCGGCGCAGGCGCGCGCCAGCGCGAAGTCCCGCTGCGCCTCGGCGCGCTTCTGTACCCGGAGCTCGTGCGACGCGTGGGGATCGGTGGCGATCATCGCCGCCACCTTCGCGCGCACGTTCGCGCGATAGCACAGGTAGAAGTCCAGGACGCCGTACAGCTCGAAGTCGTCCAGCGCCTCGGCGGACCGGGCCACGAAGCCCGCCGCGAGATCGCTGCGCCCGGCGGCTTCCAGCTCCATGGCCAGGAAGGCGAGCTCGTTCGCCACGTCGCCCGCCCGGAAGGCCTGCGAGAACTCCACGCAGTCGATCACCACTGGCGACTCGACCACGGGCGCCTCGCCACCATCGAGCGCGGGCAGGAAGTAGATGTGCTCCAGGCGCAGGTCGCCGTGACCGTCGCGGATCCGCCCCCCCGCGATGCGCGCGGCGAAGCGATCCTTGCGGAAGCGCAGCTCCTGATCCTGGTAACGCCAGATCTCGTCCAGCGTCTCTCGATCGACCAGCTCGTCGTGCGCCAGCGAGGCCACGCTCTGATCCAGGTTCTGCTCGATGTTGCGCCGCAACAGCGCCAGGTCGCCGTACCGCGGCGTCCTGGGCGCCTCCAGGAGGAAGCGCGCCATCTTGCGCGCCACCGCCTCCAGCCGCGCGGCCCCGAGGTGCCCGGCGGCCAGCAACGCCTGTGCGCTGGCCTGGTCGGGCAGCCGTCGCATGTGCACCGCCCAGTCGACGAGCGTGCCCCGGCCCCCGACGTGATGTCCGGTCTCGTCGCGCCGGATCGGTTCGACGCCCAGATAGATGCCGGGGGCCAGGCGCTCGTTCAGGCGCACCTCGTCCTCGCAAGCCTGCCGGCGCGCCTCCAGCGTGCGGTAGTCCAGGAAGCCCAGATCCACGGGCCGCTTCACCTTCAGCACGTCCCAGCGCGACAAGAAGACCCACGACGCGTGGGTGGTGCGAAGCTCGATGGTCTCGCCCGCCGCGTCGGGATGGCTGTCCGCCCGCAGCAGGTCCGTGACCAGCCGCGGCTGGTCGTTCGCGTCGTTCGGTTCCCTGCGAGGCATCCCGAGCGCCTTTTTGCCGAGCATCCGGGCCGTCGCCATCAGGGCCTTTCGAGCAGTTCGTGCAGGACCACCAGCGCGTCGATGGTCGTGAACACGCCCGCGATGTGGGTCTCGTCGCCCACCAGCGCCGAGCCGACCTTCTTCTGGATCATCGTCTCGACCACCTCGGCGACGGGCGCATCGGGCGAGACAAGAAATACGTCCTCGACCATGGCCTCCTCGACCGGGACCTTGCCGGCGTCCACGCCCGGCAACGACGACACCAGGATCAGGTCCCGCTCGGAGACGACGCCCACCACCTGGCCCCCGTCCAGGACGGGCAGGTGGCGAATGTGGTGCGCGCGCATGAGCTGGTGGGCGTCCGCGATCGATCGGTCGCAGCCGATGGTGTGCGGCGTCAGGCTCATGTACTGGCGCACGGCGGGAAATTGCCGGACCGGGACCGACACTGCTGATGTCATGGTTCCCGTACAAGCAACCCCGGCGCCAGCGGTGAACGGCGGCACGGAGGCAGCCGCTGGCCCCGCCCAGGCGCGAAGTGCGCAGATGTTGCGCCCGCCCGGGACCGGCGCCGCGAATTTTTCGCTGCCGTGCCCGCGGCAACGTTCGCGGACCGGTCATCGCCGCTGGTCCCTTGATTGCAAATCGGGTCGCCATGGAAAACGAGAACACGCAGACGATCCTGCTGGCGACCGACTTCTCCACCGGCAGCGACGCGGCGCTGGACCAGGCCATCCAGGTCGCGAAGTCGACGGGCGCCCGCGTGGCCCTCGTTCACGTCATCGAGCCGGCCATCGAGTTCCCGATGGGCGCGGCGTACTCGGACATGGACGGCGGGTACTACGCCTCAGTCGATCTCGCCCTGTCGGCCCGCGCCTCCAAGATCGAGCAGGCGGGCCCGCGCTGCACGACGAAGATTCTGGAGGGGCCAGTGACCTCCGAGATCACGCGCCACGCCCGCGAGCTGGGCGCCAGCATGATCATCCTGGGCACGCACGGCCGGACGGGCCTGTCGCACGTGCTGCTGGGCAGCGTGGCCGAGAAGGTCATCCGTCACGCCGCCTGTCCCGTGCTGACCGTGCCCTACGCGCGCAAGGCCGCGTGACGGTCTCGGTGACGCTGGGGTGCGAAAGAAGTAGATACAGGCGAATGACGGGGTGGATGACATGAAGATCCTCTGCGGTACGAATTTCGATCCCGGCGCGGACGCGGCGGCGCGCTTCGCCGCGAACCTGGCGGCTCGCACGGGCGGCAGCGTCGAGTTGATGCACGTGTTGCCGCCCATCGATCCGTCGCCGTTCGTGGCGGGCAGCGAGGTGCAGGCCCGGCGCATGGCCGAGATCGAGCGGGAGGGCGCAGCCCGCGCGCTGGCAGAGGCGACGAGCGCGTTGCGGCAGCTCGGAGGGACGCCGGTGACCAGCCACATCGAATCCGGACCACCGGACGCTTGTCTGCTGTTGCGCGCGTCCCAGACGTCGGCCGACCTGGTCGTGCTTGGGATGACGGGGCGCTCGCGCATCGAGCGCTGGCTGCTGGGCAGCGTGGCCGAGCGGGTGGTGCGCCTCAGCGACCGTCCCGTGTTGCTGGTCCCGCCGGCGACCGGGGAACGCCCGCGGCCCGAACCTCTGAAGGTGCTGGTCGCCCTGGATGAGCGCGACGCCAGCGGCGGCGCGCTCAGCTTCGTGCGGCGCCTGCGCGCGCACGTGGCGTGTGACATCGTGGCGCTGCGCCTGTACTGGCCCGTCGAGGAGTATCGCCGCCTGGGCCTGACCGGTCCGCGCGAGCTGTTTCAGTCGGATCCCGAGGTGGTCTCGGATCTGGAGACCAGCGTGCGCAACCGCGTGGGCGCGCTCTCGGGCGCCGGCGCGTTCGAGGTGGCGGTGGAGGCGTCCTGGGGAGGGCGCGCCGCGACCATCGTCGAGGTGGCCCGGGCGCGCCACTGCGATCTGATCATCATGGGCGCCGAGAGCCGCCACGGGCTGGCACGGCTGTCTCACGCGCCGATCGCCGACCGCATGGCGCATCTGGCGCCCGAGATCCCCATCCTGTTCGTTCCGCCGGAGCCGGCGGCCAGCCCGAAGGTGGTGCCGCTGTCGACCGTGCTGGCGGCGACCGACTTCACGGAGGGCGGCGACCTGGCCGTGCGGGGCGCGTACGGGCTGCTGGCCGGCCGGGGCGGCGTGGTCGAGCTGTGCCACGTCCACGAACGGCCGCTGGCCAACCCCGCCTACGCGTACGACGAGCCGGCGGGCCGCCTGAGCGACATCGAACGGGCCGGCCTGGAGGCCCGCCTGCGCGCCCTGGTGCCCGGCGACGCGGCGGAACACGGCATCGTCACGCACGTCACCGTGGTGGATGGCGGTCGCGCCGCCACCGCGCTGGTGCAGGCCGCCGAGCGCATGCGGGTCGACGCGCTGGTGCTGGGCGGGGGCCGCAACGGGGCCACGCGCCACGCCTTGCTGGGCTCGGTGGCGCAGGCGGTGGTGCGCGCCAGCCGGCGTCCGGTGATGGTGGTGCCCAGCCCGGTGGACGAGGCCTGAGGTCGACATGAGCGATCTGCCACCCGCTGCCTTGGCGCACGACGTCTTTCATCAGGGCCGCCATCCGCTGGAGCCGTTCTTCGCGCCGCGTTCGGTGGCCGTCATCGGCGCCACCGAGAAGCCGGGCAGCGTGGGCCGCACGCTGCTGTCGAACCTGCAGGCCTGCCACTTCGGCGGCGCGATCTTCCCCGTGAATCCCAAGCGGGAGACGGTCCTGGGCCTGCGGGCCTACCCCTCGGTGGACGCCATTGCCGGACCGGTCGACCTGGCCGTGATCTGCACGCCAGCGCCGACGGTGCCCGACCTGGTCGCCGCGTGCGCCGCCCGGAAGGTGGCGGCCGCGGTGGTCATCTCGGCAGGGTTTCGCGAGACCGGGGCGGCGGGCGTGGAGCTGGAGCGCCGCATCGTCGAGGCGGCCCGCAGCGGCCCCCTGCGCGTGATCGGACCGAACTGCCTGGGCGTGATGAGCCCGGTGACCGGCCTGAACGCCACGTTCGCCGCGGGCATGGCCAGGCCGGGCAACGTCGCCTTTCTCAGCCAGAGCGGCGCCCTGCTGACGGCGATCCTCGACTGGAGCCAGCGCGAGCAGGTGGGGTTCAGCGCCGTGGTGTCGCTGGGCTCGATGCTGGACGTGGGGTGGGGCGACCTGATCGACTACCTGGGCGACGATCCGAAGACGCGCGCCATCGTCATGTACATGGAGTCGATCGGCGACGCGCGCGCTTTTCTCTCGGCGGCGCGCGAGGTCGCGCTGACGAAGCCCATCATCGTCATCAAGGCGGGGCGCAGCCAGGCGGCCAGCCGGGCCGCGGCCTCGCACACCGGCGCGCTGACCGGCTCGGACGACGTGCTGGACGCGGCCTTTCGGCGGGCGGGCGTGCTGCGCGTGGCGAACATCGGCGAGGTCTTCCACCTGGCCGACGTGCTGGGCAAGCAGCCACGTCCGGCCGGACCGCGCCTGGCCATCGTGACGAACGCCGGCGGCCCGGCGGTGCTGGCGACGGACGCGCTGGTGGCGGGGGGGGGCCAGCTGACCGAGCTGGACGCGCAGACGCTGGCGCGCCTGGACGGGGTGCTCCCCGAGGCGTGGAGCCACGCCAACCCGGTGGACATCCTGGGCGACGCGGATCCGGGGCGTTATGCCCAGGCGCTGGAGATCACCGCCGCTGCGGCGGCCAGCGACGGGCTGCTGGCCATCCTCACGCCGCAGGACATGACCGAGCCCACCCAGACCGCCGAGGCGCTGCGCAAGTACGCGCACGTCGCCGGCAAGCCGGTGCTGGCCAGCTGGATGGGCGGGGCGGGAGTGGCGGCGGGCGTCGAGATCCTGAACCGCGCCGGCATCCCCACGTTCGAGTTCCCCGACGAGGCGGCGACGACGTTCTGCCAGATGTGGCGCTACGCCGACAACCTGCGCGGGCTGTACGAGACGCCGCTGCGGCACCTGGAAGACGACGGCCGGTCGGACGG
>Ga0070658_10001915_pt1 | contig 17560 bp, 14 predicted proteins | sample KBSC13metaG_FD_64664 | JGI IMG/M metagenome (GOLD analysis project Ga0070658, IMG submission 64664) | Corn rhizosphere microbial communities from Kellogg Biological Station, Michigan, USA - KBS C1-3 metaG | ecosystem: Host-associated > Plants > Roots > Rhizosphere > Soil ...
CGGCCGTATTGAAGGAACGTGCCGACGCTGGCCGCGAGTGTTACCAGGACCACGAGCCAGCGCGACGGGAATCGGATCGCGGCCCACGAGATCCAGGCGCGCCATCCCAGCACCGCGATGCAGAAGAGCGCGATCCAGTAGGGCAGGCGAAACAGGTGCGGCGCGATCACGAAGGCCATGGCCGCGAGCAGCCACAGCACGTTGCGGATGTCGAGATGCGGCGAGGAGGGGACGGCGACCGCGCTCATCGTGCCTGCCCGTCGAACAGGGCAAGCGCCTCGAGGCATCGCGCGCGATGCGCCTCGCCGCGCGACGGACGGATGTTCACGCCCGGCATCCGCAGCCCGTAGCCTTGCCCGAAGTCGTCGGCCTGCAGCACCCAGTGGCACAGCGCCGAGAGGCGCGCCTCGACATCGCCGCCGGGCGCGTCGCTCCAGTCGAGCCAGAGCTCGCTCGAGGCCATGGCGCTGAATTCCTTCGTGAGCAGGCCCTGCTCGCGCGCGAGCGCCTTCCATGCGATGAGCTTGGGCGCGTCGCCGGCGCGATAGGCCCGCAGCATGTTGAATTCCTCGTCGCCCGGCACGGGGATGCCTTCCTCGCCCACGTTGCGCGAGTGTTGCGGGGGCGGACCGGCGCCGGGATCCGGATGCGGGTAGACCAGCACCGTGAGGCCGAAGTCGACGTACGACCATGCGTGGAAGAGGCCGATCGGATAGCGCGTGAAGATCTCGAGGCGGCCGCATGGCAGCACCCCGCGCCGCGCGGCAACGGCGGGAATGGTGACGATGGCAGGCGCGGTGGCCTCGATGTCGGCGTAGACGGCCTCTTCATCGCGGCGGCGCACGCCGATGGCGAAGCGCGCCTGCGACGGCGTCTCCACGGTCACGCGGAAATGCGCGAATTCCCCGGCGAAGACGGGCTCGCAGCGCCCCGGCCGCAGCTTGAGGTGCGCCAGGTTGCGCCACGTGTGCAGCATCGCGATGCCCGCCATGCTGGCGAGCAGGAAGGTGAGCAGGAAGGAGAGCTGCAGCACGTATTGGATCGACCCCACGAGCAGCAGCAGCATCGTGAGCGCGAAGATGTATCCCTGCTTGGTGGGCAGGATGAAGATGCGGCGCTGGACCAGCGTGACGGGCGGCGCCTCGGGCGCGTTCGCACGGAAGATCCAGTCGGAAATCGATTGCCGCAGGTTGGCCAGCACCTCTTAGCGCTTCGCCTCGAGCCTAGGGGATCGGCACGTTGGCGATGAGCTCCTGCGCGGGATCGAAGGTGCCTTTCACCGCGTCGGCATTGCCGTGCAGGCGGTGGCCCACGACGGCGGGAAGGATGGCCTGAACGTCCTCGGGCAGCACCTGTCGGCGGCCCTCCATCATCGCCCACGCCTGCGCGGCGCGCAGCGCGGCGACACCCGCGCGCGGCGAAAGGCCCTGGGTGAACCGGGGCGAGGTACGCGTGTGGTGGATGAGCTGCTGCACGTAGTCGATCAGCGCATCGGAGACCTGCATCGCGGGCACCGCCTTCTGCAGCTCCGCGAGCTGCGCGCCCGTGATGGCCGGATTGAGCTGCGAGATCATGTCGCGCCGCTCGGCCCCGCGCAACAGCTCGCGCTCGGCCCTCGCATCGGGATAGCCGAGGCTGATGCGCATGAGGAAGCGATCCAGCTGCGATTCGGGCAGCGGGAAGGTGCCGACCTGGTGCATCGGGTTCTGGGTAGCGATGACGAAGAAGGGCTCCGGCAGGGGGCGCGTCTCGCCCTCGGCGGTCACCTGGTGCTCCTCCATCGCCTCGAGCAGCGCGCTCTGGGCCTTGGGGCTCGCGCGATTGATCTCGTCGGCGAGGATGATCTGCGCGAAGATCGGTCCCGCGTGGAAGCGGAAGGTGGAGCTCTCGCGATCGAAGATCGACACCCCGATGATGTCCGCCGGAAGCAGGTCCGAGGTGAACTGGATGCGCTGGTAGTCGAGGCCCAGCAGGCGCGCGAGCGCATGCGACAGCGTGGTCTTGCCGACGCCCGGCACGTCCTCGATGAGGAGATGGCCGCGCGCGAGGATGCACGCCATCGCGAGCCGGATCTGGCGGTCCTTGCCGAGGATGACCTGGCCCGCCGCGGAGATGACCGCCTCGGTGGGTCCGCCGGCGAGCCGGCTGCGGGAATCCAGGAGCATGGTGAAGCGAACCTCGTGGTCGATTTCGGGGCGTACGCGCTGCGCGAGGGCAGGATAGCATCACCGGGAAGCTTCAGGTTTTGAAGGCCTCGCACGGTGTTAGTTGCATTTTTCCCGCCATGGGCGGCGCCGTCTGTTAGCCAGCGCACTTCCGGGGGCCACGCTCCCTGGCGCCCGAAGCGCCGGTAGAATCCCGTGGGATGGCTACCGCACTTCTCACGCATTCCGCCTGCGCGCTGCACGAAATGGGCGAGGGACATCCCGAATCGCCGCAGCGCCTCAAATCCGTCCTGCGCCACCTCGAGTCTTCGGGCCTCGCGGCGCGCCTCGTCGCGCGCGAAGCCCCGCGCGCCGAACGCGAGCACCTGGAACGCGTCCACGAGACCGAGCACGTCGAGACGGTTTTCTCCGCGGCGCCCTCACGCGGCTACGCGTATCTCGATCCCGACACCTCGATGAACCCGCATTCGCTGGACGCGGCGCTGCGTGCGGCGGGCGCGGTGGTCGCGGCGACCGACATGGTGATGAACGGCGAGGTCAGGAATGCGTTCTGCGCCGTGCGTCCCCCGGGGCACCACGCCACGCCCGATCGCCCCATGGGTTTCTGCATGTTCAACAACGTGGCCGTCGGAGCGATGCATGCGCTCGAGACACACCTGCTGGAGCGCGTGGCGGTCCTCGACTTCGACGTGCACCACGGCAATGGCACTGAGGCCTCGTTCCACGACGATCCTCGTGTGATGCTGTGCTCGACCTTCCAGCACCCGTACTACCCGTTCTGCGGCGCCGATTCCGGCAACGAGCACATCATCAACGTGCCCTTGCCGGCGATGACGGGCAGCAGGGGATTCCGCGAGGCGGTCGAGCGCTTCTGGATTCCCGCGCTCGATCGGTTCAAGCCGCAGATGGTGTTCGTGTCCGCGGGCTTCGATGCGCACCGGGACGATCCGCTCGCGTATCTCAAGCTCGAGGACGAGGACTACCGCTGGGTGACCGAGAAGCTGATGGAAGTCGCCGATCGCCACGCGGAGGGTCGCGTGGTCTCGACGCTCGAGGGCGGCTACAACGTCGAGGCGCTGGGACGCTGCGTGGTACAGCACGTGGGCGCGTTGCTGGGCTAGAGTCCAGCGCGGTCAATTCAGGGTTTCAGGGTCCACGCGGCTTCCCGACACCGCGAATCGCTTTTCGCGCGACTTGTGACCGGATAGCAAGGTCACGTTCCTCTTCGGTACTTCGAAGCGTTCCGCCAGGAATGCGATGAGCGCCTCGTTGGCGCGATCCTCGAGCGCGGGCGCGGCCACGCGTACCTTCAACGCCTCGCCGTGCAGTCCCGCGATCTCGGTCTTCTTCGCGCCCGGCTGCGCATGGATGGCAAGCGTGAGCGCGCCGTCCGCCTCGCGGCGGTGCCAGGATGCCATCGGGGAATTACTGCTTGCCGTTGACCGGCGCGGCAGCGGGCGGTGTGAGGCCGATCAGCGACCAGTTGTGCGTCTCGATCGCGGTGTGGATGAGCCCGCGATAACGCATCGCCTGCGTGTAAGCCCAGGGTGAGGCGAGGAAGTTCTGGTAGAGCTCCTCGAAGCTCTCCGCGTTGCAGTAGCCCGCGTATGCGCAGGCCATGAGCGGCTCGCGGTTCATCTGCGAGCAATCCTGTCCGAGGTCGCACGCGACCAGGGAGAAGCCGCCCAGGAACGCGGAGGGCTCGGGCATCTCGCCGTTGGGGCCCACGCGAAGCTGGCTCGCCATCGCCGACTGCGCGAGGAACTGGCCGACGATCAGCATCGCCTCCGGGTCCCGGCTCTCGAGCAGCGTGATGATGCGCGTCATGTCGTCGCCGGCCACGCGCGTGTTCTGCGTTTGCACGTCCGCCGTGCGCGGCGTGCTGTTCAGGTTGCGGTTGAGCTCGGCGGTGAGCATCCGGGCCTGCGCGCGCGGATCGCCCTGCTGCGCGGCGGCGCGATACAGGTCGTCGATGTCCTTGGCCGAGATCTTCGCGTTCTGGAAGCCGATGCAGCGCTGCGTGTTGTCGACCGCTTCGTACGCCGAGATGCGCTTGGCGTTCGTCGGATCTCCCGCCGGCAGCGTGGCCATGAACTGGCGCCGCTGCTTCGCGCTGTAGGCGGCGAGGTCCTCGTTGATCGTGGTGGCGAACTGGCACTCCTCGAGCGCACGGGCGAGGTGGTAGCGCTCGTCCGCGTTCAGCGAGGCGCGCCGCGCCTGCAGGTTGTCCGCGTAAGCCTTGAGATCTCGCGCTGCACGGAATTCGAGGGCGGCCGGTGAGAGCTTCGCAGGCTCGATCCGCGCGATGGGCGGAGGCAAGTCTGCCGGCATGGGACGCGGATCCGCGACGAGGGGCGCGGGCGTCGGGGTGTACGTGGGCTCGGAGGTGGCGGTGCGGACCGGCTGCACCGGACGATCGTCGCGCGCAGCGGAGACGACACCCGTGTACTTGCTCGCGATCAGCAGCGCGTAGGCAACGAGCGAAGCCAGGCCGATGGCCGTCAGGCGATTCATGGAAGGGGAGTGTCTTCCAAAAAGGGCCGCTTCGTCAATGATTTCCGCCTGAAAAACAACCCCTGTCGGGCTTCGGCGACAAGGGCCCGGAAGGCAGTGAATGCGGTCGCATCAGTGGTGCAGGATTTTCGACAGGAAGAGCTGGGCGCGCTCGCTGCGCGGCTTGCCGAAGAACTCGTCCTTGGGCAGGTCTTCGACGATCTGACCCTGGTCCATGAAGATGACGCGATGGGCCACCTTTCGCGCGAAGCCCATCTCGTGCGTGACGACCATCATCGTCATGCCTTCCTTTGCGAGCTCCACCATCACGTCGAGCACCTCGTTGATCATCTCGGGGTCCAGCGCCGAGGTCGGCTCGTCGAAGAGCATGGCGATCGGATCCATCGAGAGGGCGCGCGCGATGGCCACACGCTGCTGCTGGCCGCCGGAGAGCTGGCCCGGGAACTTCGCCTTGTGCGCGATCAGGCCTACCCGGTCGAGCAGCTTGAGTCCCTTGGCACGCGCCTCCTCCTCGTTGCGGCCCAGCACCTTCACCTGCGCGAGCGTGAGGTTCTTCTCGACCGACATGTGCGGGAAGAGCTCGAAATTCTGGAAAACCATGCCGATGCGCGAGCGCAGCTTCGAGAGGTTCGTCTTGGGGGCGTTCACGGAAATGCCGTCCACCGTGATCGTGCCTTTCTGGAACGGCTCCAGGCCGTTCACCGTCTTGATGAGGGTGGACTTGCCGCTTCCCGAGGGGCCGCAGACGACGACCACCTCGCCCTTGGAGACCTCGGTCGTGCAGTCCGTCAGGACCTGGAAGGTGCCGTACCACTTGCTCACCTGCTGGATGGAGATCATGGGGCTCGTGCCGGGCTGGGGTTGGGCGCTCATCGGATCACCGCGATTCGGGCCTGCAGGCGCTTGACCAGCAGGCTGAGTGAGAAGGAAATGACGAAGTAGACGACGGCGGCGAAGCTGTACATCTCGATCAGCCGGTAGTCGCGGTTGGCGATCTTGGAGGCCGCGCCGAGGAAGTCGGTGGCGGAGATCACGTACACGAGCGAGGTGTCCTGGAAGAGGATGATCGTCTGCGTGAGGAGCACCGGCAACATGTTGCGGAAAGCCTGCGGCAGCACGATGTGGCCCATCGACTGCCAGTAGGTGAGGCCGAGCGCGTAGGCCGACCACACCTGCCCGCGGGGGATGGACTGGATGCCCGCCCGCATGATCTCGCAGTAGTACGCGGCCTCGAACATCGTGAACGTGATCACGGCCGAGTAGAAGGCGCCCACCTGGATGGGATGGTCCTCGCGCAGCACCCAGCCGCCGATGTACGGCACGAGGAAGAAGAACCAGAAGATCACGAGCACCAGCGGGATGGACCGCATGAGGTTCACGTATCCGCCGGCGATCACCTGGAAGACGCGGAAGCTCGAGAGCCGCATCATCGCGAGGATCGTGCCGAACACGATGCCGCCGGCCATCGCGAGCCCGGTGAGCGTGAGCGTGAACACCATGCCTACCTTGAACAGGTAGGGCAGGTTCGAGGTGATCTCCCCCCAGTCGAAGCCCATCAGTGACCGCCGCCCGCGCCGATGGCGATGAGGCCCGGCACGCGCACGCGCGCTTCGAGCCAACGCATGAACCACACCACGAGGAGGCACGTGACGAGGTAGAGCACCGTGGCGGCGGCGAACGCCTCGAAGACCTGGAAGCTGAACTCCTGCATGGCGCGGGCGCGCGCGGTGAGCTCCATCAAGCCGATGGTGAGCGCGACCGAGGAGTTCTTGATGATGTTCATGAACTCGCTCGTGAGCGGCGGCATGATGATGCGGAAGGCTTGCGGCAGGATCACGTGGCGGTAGGTCTGCATCTGCGTGAGGCCCATCGCGGTGCCCGCCATGCGCTGTCCGCGGGGCAGCGAGTTGATGCCCGCGCGAACCTGCTCGGCCACGCGCACCGAGGTGAAGATTCCCAAGCACAGCACCGCGGGTACGAAGGCACCCCACGGCGGCGGCATCTGCTTGATCGCATCACCCAGCCGCGTGGGGACGAGCTCCGGCATCACGAAGAACCAGAGGAACATCTGCACCAGCAGCGGGATGTTGCGGAAGATCTCGACGTACGCGTTGCCGAGGCGAACGACCCAGGGATTCGGCGTGGTGCGAAGCGTGCCGACGATCGAGCCGATCACGAGCGCGATCAGCCAGGCGGACAGCGCGGTCGCGAGCGACCAGCCCAGGCCGACCACGAGGTAGTGCAGGAACGTGCCGGTGCCCCCGGGCTCCGGCGCGAAGAGGATTTTCCAGTTCCAGTGGTAGCCCATGGATCGCTCGCGTCCCCGAAATGAAAAGGGCCCCCGCGGGGGCCCTCCATGATGCCTGCTTTACTTGTAGACGTTCGGGTCGCCCGAATGGGTCGGGTTCGCGAATGCCCTCTTCAGCTGCTCGCTCTCCGGGACGTTCATGGTGATGTTCTTCGGCGGGATCGGCTTCATGAACCACTTGTCGTAGATCGCGTTGATCTTGCCGGACTTGTAGAGCTCCGCGGTCGCATCGTCGCAGACCTTCTGGAACTCCGGGTCGTCCTTGCGCAGCATCGCGCCGTAGGGCTCGAGCGAGAGGAAATCCTTGGAGATGGTGAATTCCGAAGGATTGCGCGAGCTGGCGATGAGGCCGGCCAGCAGGATGTCGTCCATCACGAAGGCCACCGCGCGGCCGGTTTCCACCATCTGGAAGGCTTCCGGGTGACCGTTGGCCGAGATGATGTTCATGCCGAGGTTCTTCTCGCTGTTGAGCTGCGTGACGAGCTTGATGTTGCTCGTGCCCGCGGTGGAGACGATCGTCTTGCCCTTGAGCGAGTCGAGCGTCGGCACGTTGGACGACTTCTTGTAGGCCCAGCGGTTGGCGGGGATGAAGTACGTGTTGGTGAAGCTCACCTGCTGCTGGCGCTCGAGGTTGTTCGTGGTCGAGCCGCACTCGAGGTCGATCGTGCCGTTGGAGATGAGCGGGATGCGGTTGGCCGAGGTGACCAGCTGGTAGTTCACCTTGAGGTTGGGCATGTTGAGCTTCTTCTTCACGGCATCCACGATCGCGTGGCAGATGTCCATCGAGTAGCCGATGGGCTTCTGGTTCTCGTCGAGGTACGAGAAGGGGATCGACGCATCGCGGTGGCCGATGGTGATGGCCCCGCTGCTCTTGACCTTTTCGAGGGTGCCCTGTTGGGCGAGCGCCGGCGTCGCGATGAACGCGAGCGAGGCGAGGGCTGCAATGAGAATGCGGGCCGAGACCGCGGCCTTCCTGGTGCGAAGCATGGCGGGAACCTCCACTTGGGTTGATTTGTTCGTTCGCGGCTCTCACACGCTGCAGGGCACGGCCGCTTACGGCGGCTAGAATACCCGGCGCCGCTTTGGAGGACAATAATGGTTTGCAGGGAGAGGCCATGAACTTCCCCGACGAAGAACAGAAACAGGCGCTGCTGGAGCAGGCCATGCAGCTCGCCGCCCGCCGGCTCGACCCCAAAAGGGTGCAGGAGACGCGGGAGTTTCTCAGCCTGTACTACCGGCAGGTCGACGCCGAGGATCTCGCGGCCCGCGCTCCCGAGGACATCCTGGGCGCGGCGCTGGCGCACCTTGCCTTCGGGCAGCGCTTCACGAGCGGCATGCCCAAGCTGCGGGTGTACAACCCGCGCACGGAGGAGCACGGCTGGTCCAGCTCCCATAGCGTCATTGAGATTGTCAATGACGACATGCCCTTCCTGGTGGACTCGGTCACGATGGAGGTGAACCGGCAGGGTTACACGATCCATCTCTTCAACCATCCGGTCTACGCGACGCAGCGCGATGCCGACGGCGAGCTCAAGTCGATCGGGGCTTCCGGCCGCGAGGGACGCCACGAGTCGTGGATCCACGTCGAGGTCGATCGCGAGGTCGATGCCGAGCGCATGAAGGCGCTGGGCGACGGAATCCTCGCCGCGCTGGCGGACGTGCGCGCCGCGGTGGAGGACTGGAAGCCGATGCGCGCGCACATGGCGCAGATCGTGGCGGAGCTTGCGAAGCCGCCGAAGGGGCTCGACCCCGCGGAGGTCGCCGAGAACCGCGAGTTCCTCGCGTGGGTGGAGCAGAACCACTTCACGTTCCTGGGCTATCGCGACTACGAGCTGGCGACCGTGAACGGCGAGGACCAGCTGAAGATCGTGCCGCGCTCGGGCCTGGGCGTGCTTCGCGAGCCGGTGTTGGGCGGCGTGTCGCAGGGCTTCAACAAGCTTCCGCCCGAGCTTCGCGCCACGGCGCGAGAGCCGCGCCTTCTCGTGCTCACCAAGGCCAATACGCGGGCGACCGTGCACCGTCCCGGCTACCTCGACTACATCGGCGTGAAGCGCTTCGATGCGGATGGCAAGGTGCTGGGCGAGCGGCGCTTCGTGGGGCTCTACACGTCGTCCGCGTACCACGCCGACCCGCGTGAAGTCCCGCTGCTGCGACGCAAGGTGGCACATGTCGTCGAGCGCGCGGGCTTCCGGCCCGACGGGCACATGCACAAGAACCTGATCTCGGTGCTGCAGAGCTATCCGCGCGACGAGCTCTTCCAGGTGGACGAGGACCACCTGCTCGAGACCACGCTCGGGATCCTCCGGCTCGGCGATCGCCGCAAGACGCGCGTGTTCATCCGCCGCGATTTTTTCGGGCGCTTCTATTCGTGCCTCGTGTACCTGCCGCGCGAGAACTTCAACACGGACGTGCGCCAGCGCATCGAGGCCATCCTGCTGCGCCACCTCGCGGGCACCAGCATCGAATTCACGGTGCAGCTTTCGGACGCGGTCCTGGCGCGAATCCACTTCCTGGTGCGCAGCGAGCCTGCCAGCGCGCCCAAGTACGACATCCGCGCGATCGAATCGGACATCGTGCAGGCCACGCGCCGCTGGGACGAGGATCTGCGCGCCGCGCTGATCGAGTCGCTGGGCGAGGAGAAAGCCATCGGCACCGCGCGGCGCTTCGCGGGGACGTTCCCGCTCGGCTATCGCGACACCATCGGTGCGGCCGACGCCGTGCGCGACATCGCCCACATCGAGCGCCTGAATCCGGATCGGCCGTTCACGCTGAGCCTCTACCGGCCCGAGGGCGCTGACGATCGCACGCTGCGGCTGCGGGTGCTGCGCCTGGGCCAGCCCGTGCCGCTCTCGGGGACGCTGCCGGTGCTCGAGAACATGGGGCTCGAGGTGCTCGACGAGATGTCGCACGAGCTCACGCCGCCCGGCAAGGAACGGGTCTACCTGCACGACTTCGGGCTGCGCAGCTATCGCGCGATCCCGGACGTGGCGGCGATCAAGGGCATCACCGAAGAGGCGCTCGCGCGCATCGCGCGGCGCGAGATCGAGAACGACGGCCTCAATCGCCTCACGCCGGGCGCGCGCATCGCCGCGGACGATGTCGTCATCCTGCGGGCGTACGCGAAGTACCTGAAGCAGGCGGGCTTCACCTACAGCCAGGCGTACATCGAGCAGACGCTCGCCGCGTGGCCGGCGATCACCGCGCAGCTCGTGCGCCTCTTCCATGTGCGTTTCGATCCGACGCTTTCGGACGGGCGCGAGGCGGCCGTGAAGAAGCTGAACGACGACATCTGGGCTTCGTTCAACGGCGTCACCGTCGCCGACGAGGATCGCATCCTCAGGCGGTATCTCTACGTCATCCGAGCGACGCTGCGCACCAACTTCTGGGTGCGCGATGCCGAGGGAAGGCGCAAGCCGTACCTGTCGCTCAAGCTGCAATCGGCGCAGATTCCCGAGCTGCCGGAGCCGAGGCCGCTCTTCGAGATCTGGGTCTACTCGACGCGCTTCGAGGCGATCCACCTGCGCGGCGGCAAGGTTGCGCGCGGCGGGCTGCGCTGGTCCGATCGCCCGGAGGACTTCCGCACCGAGGTGCTGGGCCTCATGAAGGCGCAGATGGTGAAGAACGCGGTGATCGTGCCCGTGGGCTCCAAGGGCGGCTTCGTGCTGAAGGTGGCGCCGCCCGCGACCGACCGCGAGTCCTTCATGAAGGAAGGCATCGCCTGCTACCAGAATTTCCTGCGCGGGCTGCTCGACGTGACGGACAACCTCGTGGGTGGCAAGGTCGTGCCGCCGCGCGACGTGGTGCGTTGCGATCCCGACGATCCGTACCTGGTGGTCGCCGCCGACAAGGGCACCGCGACCTTCTCGGACATCGCCAACGGCATCTCCGCGGAGTACGGCTTCTGGCTGGGCGACGCATTCGCATCCGGCGGCAGCGCGGGCTACGACCACAAGAAGATGGGCATCACCGCGAAGGGCGCGTGGGAAAGCGTGAAGCGCCACTTCCGCGAGCTCGGCAAGAACATCCAGCAGGAAGACTTCACCGTCGTCGGCATCGGCGACATGTCCGGGGACGTCTTCGGCAACGGCATGCTGCTCTCGCCGCACATCAAGCTGGTCGCGGCATTCGACCATCGCCATGTGTTCATCGATCCCTCGCCGGACGTCGAGGCGAGCTTCCGCGAGCGCGCGAGGCTTTTCGCATTGCCGCGCTCCTCGTGGGACGACTACGACAAGAAGCTGATCTCGAAAGGCGGCGGCGTCTATCCGCGCAGCGCCAAGACGATCCCGCTTTCGCCCGAAGCCCAGGCGGTGCTGGGGGTGCAGACGGCCGAGGCGTCGCCGCAGGACGTCCTCAAGGCGATCCTCAGGGCGCCGGTGGATCTGCTCTACAACGGCGGCATCGGCACGTATGTGAAGGCCTCGCGACAGAGCAACACGGAGGCGGGCGATCGCGCCAACGATGCGATCCGCATCAACGGCAAGGAGCTGCGCTGCAAGGTCGTGGGCGAGGGCGGCAACCTCGGCTTCACGCAGCTGGGGCGCATCGAGTACGCGATGGAGGGCGGGCGCATCAACACGGATGCGATCGACAACTCCGCCGGCGTCGACTGCTCGGATCACGAGGTGAACATCAAGATCCTGCTGGGGCTCCTCAAGGGCGACGGCAAGATCGACGAGCCCAAGCGCCTCGAGCTGCTGGCCGAGATGACGAAGGATGTGGCGCGCCTGGTGCTCTCGGACAACTACTACCAGACCCAATCGCTTTCGGTCACCGCGGTGCGCGGCCACAAGATGCTGGATGCGCACGCCGCCTTCATGCGCTTCCTGGAGAAGGCCAATCGCCTAAACCGCGCAGTCGAGTACCTGCCCGCGGAGGATGAGATCGCCGAGCGGCGCCTCGCCAAGACGGGCCTCACGACGCCCGAGAGCGCCGTGCTTCTCGCCTATTCGAAGATGTGGCTTTTCGACGAGCTCGTGCCCTCGGAGCTGGTTGCCGACGAATATGTCGCACGGTCGCTCGTGAGTTACTTCCCGACCCTCCTGCAGCAACGCTACGCGGGAGACATGGGAAGTCATCCGTTGAAGCGGGAAATCATCGCGACGGTCGTCGCCAACACGATGATCAACCGCACGGGCTCGACGTTCGCGCATCGCATGATGGAGGAGACGGGCGCATCTCCCGTCGAGGTCACGCGCGCCTACATCCTCGTGCGCGACATCTATGGGCTCGATCCGCTGTGGCAGGAGATCGACGCGCTGGACAATCGCGTGCCCGCGCACGTGCAGTACGAGATGCTGATCGAGGTGGGGCGCCTGCTGCTGCGCGCCACGCTCTGGTTCCTGCGGCGCCGGCGCGAGAAGCTGCCGATCGCGCAGGTGATCGGGATCTTCGAGCCCGCGTTGAACGAGTTGCGCGCACACATCCCGGCGTTGCTCTCCGAGGGCGACAAGCTGGCCTGGGGCGCCGCGGCGAAGGCGCTGGAGAAGGACGGCGTGCCTGCCGAGCTCGCGCAGCGCGTGGCGAGCATGAGCGCGCTGTACGCCGCGCTCGACATCACCGAAGTCGCTCGCGACCAGAAGAAGCCGGCCGAGGTCGTGGCCAAGCTCTACTTCTCCCTCGTGGGCGAGCTCGAGCTGCGCTGGTTCTGGGATCGCATCACCGACCTGCCGACGGACACGCAATGGCAGGGCCTCGCGCGCAACGCGCTCCGGGACGACCTCTCGAGCCAGCAGCGCGCGCTTACCGCCGCGGTCGCGAAGATGTCGGAGCAGGGGGATCCCGCGATGCTGCTCGCGCAATGGAAGGAGCAGTACGCACCGGCCATCGCGCGGTTGAAGGGGATGACCGACGAGCTCAAGCGCACCGGCACCATGGACCTCGCCGTGTTATCCGTGCTGCTGAGGGAGCTGCGCTCGCTGGCCTGACATCATCCCCGCAAAGGCCGGGAGCCAATCCTCGGGTAGCGATTCAGCCGTTGCCCGAATGCGTGACGATCATCAGCGGCACCGCACTCACCGCGGCTGCAGCGATGAGCGCAAGGTAGATCCATCCCAGGTAGCGGATCACGGGCGAGTTCACGTGCTTGCCCATGACCTGCTTGTCGTCGGCGACCTTCAGGATCGGGTAGTAGGTGAAGGGCAGGACCACGACCGCGAAGATCACCGAGTACTCGACGATGTCGACGGCGTTCACGCCGGTGCTGGCGATTCCCAGGCCGGCCAGCAGCATCGCGATCCAGCACGCGTGATAGCGCGGCGCATCCTTGAGCTTCTTGTCCTTGCCCCACGGCAGGCGGAAGAACTGCGCGACGCTGTAGGCCGAGGCGAGCGCGGTCTCGGCCGCGGCGCCCCCGATCGCGGAGAGGATGCCTACCAGGGCCAGCAGCAGACCTTTCACGCCGAAGGCCATTGCGGCGGGCATCGCCACCGTGCCCAGCAGGTGCGGGTCGATTCCCTGGCCGAAGAAGGCCTGCGCGCCGGTGACGATGAGCCCGACGGTGAGAACGCCGCCCAGCGCGAATCCGATCACGGCGTTCGCGAAATTCGACGGGATGTCCTTCGCGGTCCACTTCTCCTCGATCGCGCCGGACGAGTAGAAGTGCACCTCGTAGGGCATGAGGATCGCGCTGAAAAGCCCCACCACGTAATACGCGTACACGCCGAGGCCCGGCATCTTGTCGCCCGGCAGCGCGGGCAGGAGGCCGCGCGCGACCTTCGACCAGTCGGGCTCCAGCGAGATCGCGATCGCGATGTACACGAGGAGCGCCAGGCCCAGCAGGCCGAAGGTGCGGTCGAGCCAGTCGAACTTGAGGAAGAAGATGGCGCCCAGCAGCAGTGACGCGCCGAGCACCATCATCGCGTGGTAGTTGCCGCCGAACAGGAATTGCAGGATCGCGGCGATGCCGGCGATCTGCGCGGTGCACGTGAGGATGTTCACGCCGATGGACGCCACCAGCGCCACCAGTCCCACGCGCGTGCCGAGGTGCTCGCGCATGATGTCGAACGCGGGACGCTTGAGGATCACGGCGACGCGCCCGGACATCTCGGCGAACACCACGATGCCGATCGTGGAAACGACCACCACCCACAGCAGCAGGTACTGGAACTTCGCACCCCCGGAGATCGTGAACACGAGCTGCCCCATGTCCACGTTTCCGCCGATCGCGGACATGATGCCGAGGAACAGGTCCCAGATCTTCATCGCGCGGCGATGGCTTCGAGGTCGGCCGCGATCCGCGCGTGCTCGCTCTGCAGCTTGCGCATCGCCGCCGCGTCGGCGAGGTGCGGCGCCGTTTGGTCGAGCCGCGCCTTCATGTCGCTGGCGAGGGCCGCGGCGCGGCGTGTGTCGTCCTCGCGACCCTGCGGTGGTGGCGCGTCGAGGGACTTCAAGCCGTCGCGCACGTCCTCGGAGATCTTCTCGTGCTGGGCGCGCGCGTAATACGCATTCACCTGTCCCGCGGCGACCAGGCTCGCGAGCCGCGCAGACTCGCGCCCGTCGCTCGCGAGCTGGCGCGCGATGCGCTGCAGCTCGTCCACCTCCATGGCGTGCGGCGCGGTGGCGGCGCGATGATAGAGGTAACCCAGCCCGCCAGGAACCGCGATCACGGCGACGACGAGGCCCGCGATGTCGGAGCGACGCATCAGACGATCAGCGCGGCGACGACGTTGCGGCCTTCGCCCATGAGGATGTTGTACGTACGGCACGCGGCGGGCGTATCCATCACTTCCACGCCGATGCCGGCGTTGTAGAGAGGCGCGAGGCGCGCCGCCTCCGGGAAGACGAACCTGGCGCCCGTGCCGATGAGCACGATCTCGGGGGCCATCTGCACGATGGCTGCGAGGTGGTCGGCAGCGAGCGCGTCGATCGAGCGCGCCGGCCAGTCGGTGATCAGGCGATCGGCTCCGACCACGAGGCTCGACTGGTGGCGCGCCCCGTTGACCGCAACGTAACCCTCGCCATACCCCGTGACGGCGTTCTTTCCCGCGGTCTGCTCAAGATGGAATTTCAAGGACTTAAGCTCCTCCCGGCCTGCTAGAATCTACGCTCTTATTGCAGCGCAGCATGGTATGGACATGAACCTCAACGACACCTCCAAGCCGGTGGTCCCGGAGTTCACGCGCATCAAGCGCCTGCCTCCGTACGTCTTCAACATCACCAACGAGCTGAAGATGGCCGCGCGCCGGGCGGGCGAGGACATCATCGACCTGTCCATGGGCAACCCCGACGGCCCCACCCCGCGCCATATCGTGGACAAGCTGGTGGAGGTCGCGCAACGCGAGGATACCCATGGTTACTCGGTCTCGAAGGGGATTCCGAAGCTGCGGCGTGCCATCTGCCAGTGGTACAAGCGACGCTGGGACGTGGACCTGGACATGGACCGCGAAGCCATCGTCACCATCGGCTCCAAGGAAGGGCTGGCGCACCTGATGCTCGCCACGCTTGACCGCGGGGACACGGTGCTGGTTCCGAATCCGAGCTACCCCATCCACATCTACGGCGCGATCATCGCCGGCGCCGACATCCGCTCGGTGCGCATGACGCCGGGCGTGGACTTCTTCGAGGAGGCCGAGCGCGCCATCCGCGAGCTGATCCCGAAGCCCAAGATGATGATCATCGGCTTCCCCTCGAACCCGACGGCGAAATGCGTCGAGCTCGATTTCTTCGAGAAGGTCGTGGCGCTCGCCAAGCAGCACAACATCCTCGTCGTGCACGACCTTGCGTATGCGGACATCACGTTCGACGGCTGGAAGGCGCCCTCGATCATGCAGGTGCCTGGCGCCCGCGACGTGGCCGTCGAGTTCTTCACGATGTCGAAGAGCTACAACATGGCGGGCTGGCGCATCGGCTTCATGGTGGGCAACTCCGAGCTCGTGAACGCGCTCGCGCGCATCAAGAGCTACCACGACTACGGTACGTTCACACCGCTGCAGGTCGCCGCGGTCGCCGCGCTGGAAGGCCCGCAGGATTGCGTGGAAGAGATCCGCGCCAAGTACGAGCGCCGCCGCGACGTGATGGTGAAGGGGTTGCACGACGCCGGCTGGATGGTAGAGAAGCCCAAGGCGTCGATGTACATCTGGGCGAAGATCCCCGAGGCGTATGCGCACATGGGCTCCATCGAGTTCGCGAAGAAGCTGCTGCGCGACGCGAAGATCGCGGTCGCGCCGGGCATCGGCTTCGGGGATTACGGAGACGACCACGTGCGCATCGCGCTCATCGAGAACGAGAGCCGCTCCCGCCAGGCCGTCCGCGGCATCAAGGAGATGTTCCGCAAGGACGGCTTGAAATAAGGCAAGGCTGAAACGCGGAGTGAGGGAGTCGAAAAACCGGATTTCTTTCTGGTTGATTCCTGGCCACCGCAGTCACCGCGCGAACCAGACAAGACCTCAATTCCTTAACTCCTCAACTCCGCGTTTCGCTTTTCATCGGTGAACCAGATCAAACCCATCGCGGTAGGACTGCTGGGCCTCGGCACGGTCGGCAGCGGCACGATCGAGGTGCTGCGCCGCAACCGCGAGGAAATCTCGCGCCGCGCGGGCCGGGACATCGTCATCAAGGCGGCGAGCGCCCGCGACCTGAACAAGCAGCGCCCGGTCTCGCTGGAGGGCATCGAGCTCGTGCCCACGGCCGGCATGATCGTCGAGCGTCCCGACATCGACATCGTGGTCGAGCTGATCGGCGGCGACACGGCGGCGAAGGATCTCGTCCTCAAGGCCATCGCGAGCGGCAAGCACGTGGTCACCGCGAACAAGGCGCTGCTTGCGAAGCACGGCACCGAGATCTTCGCCCGCGCGCAGGACAAGGGCGTGATGGTCGCCTTCGAGGCCTCCGTCGCGGGCGGCGTGCCGATCATCAAGGCCATTCGCGAGGGACTCACCGCCAACCGCATCGAATGGATCGCGGGGATCATCAACGGCACCTGCAACTACATCCTCTCGGAGATGCGCGACAAGGGCCTGCCCTTCGACATGGTGCTGGCCGAGGCACAGCGCCTGGGCTACGCGGAGGCCGATCCCGCGTTCGACGTGGAGGGCATCGATGCCGCGCACAAGCTCACGATCCTGGCCGCGATCGCGTACGGCATCCCGATGCAGTTCGAGAAGGCCTACACCGAGGGCATCTCGCAGCTCACCGCCCTCGATATCAAGTACGCCGAGGGGTTGGGCTACCGAATCAAGCTGCTCGGCATCACGCGCCGCACGGCGCAGGGCATCGAGCTGCGCGTGCATCCCACGCTCATCCCGGCGCGCCGCCTCATCGCCAACGTCGAAGGCGTGATGAACGCGGTGCTGGTCAAGGGTGACGCTGTCGGGCCCACGCTCTACTACGGGCGAGGCGCCGGCGCGGAGGCCACCGCGAGCGCTGTCGTGGCCGACCTCGTCGACGTGACCCGCATGGCGACCTCGGATCCCGAGCATCGCGTGCCGCACCTCGCGTTCCAGCCCGACCGCATGTCGAGCGAGCCGATCCTGCCGATGGAGCAGGTAGAGACGGGCTGCTATCTTCGGCTGCGCGCGCTGGACCGTCCGGGCGTGCTCGCGGACGTCACGCGCATCTGCGCCGATCTCGACAT
>Ga0070658_10001916_pt1 | contig 17556 bp, 13 predicted proteins | sample KBSC13metaG_FD_64664 | JGI IMG/M metagenome (GOLD analysis project Ga0070658, IMG submission 64664) | Corn rhizosphere microbial communities from Kellogg Biological Station, Michigan, USA - KBS C1-3 metaG | ecosystem: Host-associated > Plants > Roots > Rhizosphere > Soil ...
ATATTGAAGCTTCGGTGAAGATCGTCCCCGAGAATCGGTCGCAACCTGCCGTGGTGATTCCGGCCGGTTATATCGAAGCAAAGCCCGCGGCCGCGGCGCCGGTGGGGCCACCTGCGACCACCCCTGCTGACGCCGGCATCTTCTCCTTCCTCGCGCTCGCATTTGGCGCCGGACTCGCGGCGATCTTCACTCCCTGCGTCTTTCCGATGATCCCGATCACGATGTCGTATTTCACCGGCAAACGGGGCGCTGTTTCGCAGGCCATCGCCTTCTGTTTCGGAATCATCTTCGTGATCACGGCGCTCGGCGCCGTCACCACGCTGGCGTTCGGCTCCGCGGGCGTGGTTCAGCTCGGCTCCAATCCGTGGGTGAATGGCTTCATCGCCGCGATTTTTTTCGCTTTCGGGCTCAGCCTGCTCGGCGCATTCGAAATCACGATCCCATCGGGCATTCTCACGCGCATGAACAATGCCTCGAACGCAGGCGGCTACTTCGGAGCCGTCCTGATGGGGCTGACGTTTGCTCTGGCGTCCTTCGCGTGTATCGGGCCGTTCATGGGAACGCTGCTCGCCGCGTCCGTCACCGGAGGCGCGCTCCGGCCCATAGTCGGCATGGCCACGTTTTCCACTGGCCTCGCGCTCCCGTTCTTCCTGCTCGCGCTGTTCCCGGGCTTTCTGACGAAACTGCCGCGCTCGGGCGAATGGCTGTCGCGCGTCAAGGTCGTGATGGGCTTCCTCGTTCTCGCCGCGATGCTGAAGTATCTCTACAGCCTCGACGCGGTGCTGCAAAGCGGTTTTCTGACGCGGGAGCGCTTCCTTGCGGCGTGGGTTGTGCTCTTCGCCATGGCCGGTTTCTACCTGCTCGGCTTCGTTCGTCTTCCTGGCATCTCGGCCGATTCCGAACTCGGCGTTTCGCGCCTGTTGATCGGCATGGCGCTGGTGATTTTCGCCATTACCCTGATCCCCGGCATGTTCGGCGGCCGGCTCGGCGAACTCGAATCTTACATTCCGCCGCCGGCTGGCGGCGCGAGCGGTGAACTCGCCTGGGTGGAGAACGATCTGGATGGCGCCTTCGCGCAGGCTAAAGCCGGCGGCAACAAATACGTGCTCGTGAATTTCACCGGCTACGCCTGCACGAATTGCCACTGGATGAAGGCCAACATGTTCACGAAGCCGGAGATCGCTTCGGTCATGAAGAACATGGTGCTTGTCGATCTCTATACGGACGGGACCGACGCCGCCTCAGCCGCTAACCAGAAGCTCGAAGAGGACAAGTTCAAGACCGTCGCGATTCCGTTCTACGTGCTCTACGATTCGGACCGCAATGTCGTCGCAACCTTCCCTGGCCTCACGCGCAATCCGGCAGAGTATCTTGCATTTCTGAATACGAAGTCGACGGCGACGACGGCGGCAGCTGCCGCTCCCACCGGCGGATCTGGACTCGATGGCCTCCCCTTCCACACCCTGGAAGGCGCGCCAATCTCAATCGCCGACTACAAAGGCAAAGTGGTGGTCCTGAACTACTGGGCAACCTGGTGCATCCCCTGCCGTTCCGAAATCCCGGAATTCAACCGCGTCCATAAGGACCTCGACGGAAAAGGTGTGCAGTTTGTCGGCATCGCGACCGACGATGATGGAAAGCCCGTCGTGGAGAAATTCCTGAAAACCAACCCGATCACCTATCAGGTCGGTCTCTCCACCGGCATGGGAAATCTCGGCGAGCTTCCTGTAACGATCATCTTTGACCGCAACGGCAACACGGTAAAACGCTTCGACGGCATCGTGACCGAAGAAGACCTCCGCGCTGCCATCGCCGATGCACAAAAGGCTGGTTGAAATTGTGGGGCCGAGTTTCGGCTCGGCCGTCGGGCTTCCGCCGACGCATAGCTCCCGAAATCCTTCTGGTAACCGGGCGCCGGCCGGAAGACCGGCGGCAACGCCGAGGCGTCGCCCTACAAAAAACCGGGGCCTCTTTCGAAGCCCCGGCCAGGTGTACCAACTCGCTTTCTGCTTTTACACCGCTAAGTACATCTTGTTGCCCTGACGATTTACCAGCAGCAGTGAATCGCCATTCTTCCCCTTCTGCAGCGCGCTCGCGAATTCACTCGGATTCGCGACCTTGTTGTGATTCACTTCCTGAATCACATCGCCTCTCCGCAATCCCGCGCTGGCCGCGGCGCTCGCCGGATCCACATTCGTCACCACCACACCGGATGTCCCTTCGTCCACGCCAGCCCTCTGCGCCATATCCGGCGTCAGGCTCCGGACGGAAACTCCATCCAGCGCGCCGCCCGAATTGCCATGCTCCGCGCTGGCTTTCTCTACCGGTGTGCCCGGCATCTCACCGGTCCGCGCATTCAGATTGATCGTTTGCCCGTTGCGGAACACCTGCAGTTTCACCGGCGTATCCGTTCCCATCATCGCGATGTCCATTCGCAGCTGATTGCTCTCGATCACCGGTTTGCCGTTCAGCCCAGTGATCACGTCGCCGGATTTCAGACCCGCCCGCTGCGCCGGGCTGTCGGGCGTCACGTCGCTGACCAGCGCGCCCTTCGGGGCGTCGAGACCCATCGCTCGCGCGATCGCGGGCGTCACTTCCTGAATCCTCACCCCCAGATAAGCGCGAGTCACATGTCCGTTCGTCACGATCTGATCCATCACGTGACGCGCCAGGCTCACCGGAACCGCAAAGCCGATTCCCTGATTGCCGCCCGAGTTGCCCGAAAGGATCGCCGTGTTGATGCCAACCAGTTCGCCGCGATCGTTCACCAGCGCGCCGCCCGAATTGCCGGGATTGATCGACGCATCCGTCTGGATGAAGTCCTCATAGTCTTCGATCCCCAGATTGCCGCGACCGGTCGCGCTCACGATTCCCGCGGTCACCGTCTGGCCAACTCCGTAGGGATTGCCGATCGCCAGCACCGCATCGCCCACCTGCATCTTCGAAGAATCGCCCACCGTGATCGCCGGCAGATTCGAAGCGTCGATGTGGATCACCGCGATATCCGTCTTGGGGTCCGTACCAATCACCTTCGCTTTAAACTCGCGCCGGTCAGGCAGCGTGACTTCGACATCGGTCGCACCATCCACCACATGATTGTTCGTCAGGATGTAGCCGTCCGCGCTGATGATCACGCCCGAACCGAGGCCGCCTTCACGATGCGCCTGTGGCGGCATCTCAAACTGGCCGCCATTTCGTCCGCCGAAGAACTGGCTGAAAATATCGTTGTCATCGCCCGAAAACGCGGTCGGCGTTTTCACAATCTTCGAAGCGGAGATCTTCACAACCGACGGCATCGCCGCTTTCGCCGCCGCCGCCATCGTGACGCGCGCGCCGCCTTCAGCAGCGTCCGCCATCTTCAGATGAATATGCGCAGGATCCACCCCGCCATGCGCCGCCACCACCAGTCCTCCGCAGAGGACCAGGACGCCGGCGAATGCCTGCAACTTTGCTGTTTTGGTTTTTAAAAATGGTATGGATTTCAAGGCAAACTCCTTATTGCTCTCGGGCCGATTCAAACCGTCGCCCTGTTTGATAGGACGTTCTGTGAATGAGTTCGTCTTGCTTGCAACGCCCCGCCGCCACACAATTTCCGCATGAAACCGAATGCGTCGGCGATACGTATTGACAGGGGTTTCGCTGCAAAATTCGGTTTGTGCTACGGCAACATTTTTGTCGCGATTGTTGTTGACAAGTCGCGGAAGCGGGCGTACTTTGGAGGTATCACTGAAGAAGGAGGTGGTCCAGAAAAATGAGTTCATGTAGTAGACCCTGCGAGGTGGCCGAAAGCTGAATCGACCGTTGTTATCTCTGACGGTTCCGTTCTCAGTGACGGGGCCAACTTCCTGTGGACCGGTTGCTTCGCAGCGGACGCAGTAACTGCCTCAAATCTGAAAAGACGATCGAAACCCCGCCGCTCTTCCTGAGCCGGCGGGGTTTCGTGTTTCCGGCCCCGCGAAACCCCTGTGCTAAGATGGAATTTCCTGAGGTAAACCATGAAAGCTGGAATCCACCCCGCCTACAATGAGGTGAATGTTATCTGTGCGTGCGGTCATACGTTCCGCACCCGCACCACCAACAAGAGCGACATCCGCGTCGAAATCTGCTCCAGTTGCCACCCGTTCTTCACCGGCAAGCAGAAGCTGGTCGATACGGCTGGCCGCGTCGACAAGTTCGAGAAAAAGTATCAGAAGCAGCGCGCGGAGAAGAACGCCGCGCTTGCAGCAAAATAAACCAGAACGTAACAGCGTTTTCCAAAATCAAAAGGGCGGCTCCTTCACGGGAAGCCGCCCTTTTTCTGTTCTCCGTCAGCCGGTCCTATTGGGCCGCGCCCGACGACCCGGAGGCGCCCGAAGCGCCGGTTTTTGACCGCTTCAGCCGCTCGGCCCGCCAGGCTTCGTAAGCCGGCTTTTGCCCATCCGTCAGCACCGCCCGGATTGCGTCCACCTGCTCCTGCTGGATGCGGTCGCGCATCGGCCGTTGTTCGCGGCGCAGATCGTCATACCTTTTCTTGCTATCGGCGAGAATCTTCTCCACCGCGGCTACCTGCTCATCGTTCACGCCGATCCGCTGCCGCATCTCGTCGGTATAGCGGCGCGTAAACTCCGCCATCGTACGCGGCGCGGGCGCGGGAACCGACGCCTTCACCGCATACAGACGCGTGGAAACGACGCCCACGAGCACACCGCTCGCGAACACCAGAATCAAATACAGGATGGCACTGAGCCTTGTGCGGGGCATGCGGCCTCTATTGTTGTTCGAGTTCGGAAATCCGTTCAATCTGCAGCGGCTCCAGATCGTGGGCATGATCGTTCGCCAGCGCCTGCAGGATAGAACCGTCATTCGCGGAAGTTGGCGGCGGCGTGTAGGAGGCCGACAGCAGGCCCATCACGACCGACGCGCCAAGCGCCGCGGTCACCAGGGCTTTCGCCATGCGGTTGAAAATCGTCGTGGACGCCTGGCGGGCCTCGATCTTCGCCCACATTTCGGGCATGAAGTTAACCGAAGGTTCAGGGTCGGCGCAAGCCTGCCGGTAAGCGTGGAAGAGACCATCCAGATGAGCGTTCACCTCGGCGTCGCTTCCACCGTTCCCGCCGGCCGGCGGGGAGCTCCATTGATTGTTCATTCGCAGTTCACCTGTATCGACGTTCGCCTCGTCGGCTAGGAAACCATCTTACCTTTTTTTACAATCCGTCGTCTGAAGAGGCGCTATTCCCCCGTCGCCTGGTTACACCCTTCACGCTCTTTAATACCCGCTGCCGCGCCCGAAATAACCTGACTTTCAGAGAGTTCTCGCTCACGTGGTAAATCTTTTCCAGCTCCCTCAGGGTCAGGCCTTCTACTTCCTTTAAAGTCAATAAGATACGATCTTCTTCCGAAACCGATGAAAGCAGGCTCTGCACGGTATCCCGGACCCGGTGTTTCTCCCCCTCCTCCGTCTGGGCCTTCGATCCCGCCGCCGCGTCTGCCATCATCACCTGCTGTTCGGATAAATCGGACATTCGGGATTCCGGTCTGCGTTTACTCTTACGTAAGTAGTCGTAAGACGCATTGACGGTCAGCCGGTAAAGCCAGGGTTCAAAAACTTCGGGAGTGCGGAGTTGGTCGAGCGAAAAATAGAGCCGGAGGAAGACCTCCTGGGCGACGTCTTCCACGTCTTCGGGCCGTCCGATCAATCGTGAGATGGTTCCCAGAATCCGGCGCCGATAGGCGGTCACCACCTGGTTGAACGCGCTCGCGTCTCCACGCTGGGCCTGCTGTAGTAGCTCGAATTCAACCAGCATGAGGGGGGCGCGGCGTCACTCTTCAGAGTACAATTCATCATCGCAGGAGTTGGGCATACCAGTTGGTAATGCCGCCATGCGCCGCGATCACGATCAGCGCGCCGGCGCCCAGAAACGTAGCGAAGGGCAGGTAGTAAGTGGCCGGGTCGCGCCCGGTGAGCTTCATCCACGCATAGCCGCCAATCGACCCGATCAGCGACCCGATCAGCAGCGTCACCACTGTGCCGGTCAGCCCCAGAAACGCGCCCATCATCGCAATCATCTTGACGTCGCCAAACCCCAGGTATTCCTTGTGACGCACTTTTTCGAAGATCCATCCGAGCCACCACATCGCGATCGCGGGAACTGCGGCTCCGATCACGGATTCGCCAAATGACATGAGCCGCAGGCTGGGATGAATGCGAAGGATGTCCGCGATTAAACCGAAGATTGTGGGCGGCAATGGAACGAAAAACGAGAATGCGAGGCCGGCGACAAGACCGCCAACTGTGAACTCATCGGGCAGGAGCCGCGTCTCGAGATCGGCGAAAATCAGACCGATCAGAATCGACGCGAACAGGCAATCCTTCACGCCGGCCAGCGAGAGGCCATCGAACGCGATGAACCAGGCAAACAGAAGGCCGGTGAGCAACTCCACCGTGGGATACACCGGCGATATCTTCATCGCGCAACGGCGGCAACGGCCGCGCAACAGCAGAAAACTCACGACAGGAACGTTGTCGTACCAGGCGATTGTATTGTTGCAGCCGGGGCACGCGGATCGCGGCTTCACCACCGACAGATCGCGCGGCCAGCGGTAGATACAGACGTTGAGAAAGCTGCCGATCAGCAGTCCGAATAGCCCGGCCAGGGGTGAGAAGAGCAGGGAATCAGGCATCGAGCGCTTTCCTGTATGAGGCGAGCGTCGCCGCCGTCATGTGCGTAACGGTGAACCGCTTCAGGACCGTCTCGCGCGCTTTCCGCCCTATCTCGCGACATCGTGCCGGATCGAGGTCCCGCAACGCCCGCGCGACCGCCCCGGCATCGTTGGCGACAAGGACGCCATTGACGCCATCTTCGATCAGTTCCGGAATCCCTCCCGTCCGCGACGCGATCACCGCCACACCATAGGCCATCGCGAGCAGGATACCTGATCCCAAACCTTCGGATTCACTCAGATAAACCATCGCGCACGTCCCCGCCAGATCCTGTTCCAGATTCTCCGAACGGCGCAGCGCAACGCCTGCTTCCGCCGCCGCTCGCTCCGCGAGCGCCATCCCCTTAGCGGGATCGAGCGTATAGGGGGTCAAAACCGCATCCCCATGAGCAGGCATCGCAGGAACGTCCACACCGTCATAGACGACGTCGATCCGCGAATCGTCGACTCCAGCCTGCGATAAAATTCCCGCTACATACTTCGACACCGCCAGATACCGGCGCGCCCGCCCATACTTCCATCGCGAGAGCGCCGATGTCTTCACCGGAAACGCGACGCGCCGCGACACCACGAACGGCGCCTTCGACAGCAGCGCCGCGAGCGAATGGCTGCGCGCGTCGTGCGCATGCACCAGATCGAAATCGCCCGAGAGTTGCCGGAGCCGCGCCGGCTGCAGCGCCTCGCACTCTCGCGCCGCTTTCAGAAGCGGCGCGCCCTCCCTCGCGAGCAGCACCGATTCATGTCCCGCCGCCAGCAGCGCCTGATGCAGTCGCAGAACCTGCCATTGCCCGCCCCGCATCTCACGGCCGCTATCCAGATGCAGCACCTTCATCGCGCCATCTCGCGAGCTTTGGCGTACTTGAGGAACGTATAGAACCCAGCCATCGCAGCGATCACGAATCCGTGCATGCCATCCAGAAAACCGCGCTGAAAGAAGTACGACCGAATGAACGTCCACGGCGGATCGATCACCAGCCGACGGAAAGGCGCCGGTTTGCCGGATTCCGCAATGGCCTGCGCTGCGAGCGACGTGTACCGGTCAATTGTGAGCAGATGTTGATTCAGCGAATCGCAGGTGAAGTGCAGCAGGTCGCTCCGTAGCTCCCCAATCGCGCCCGTGACCTCCACGCTCTCATGAACGCGCTCACCCTTCCACATCCCGCGCCCGCGATGGTAAAGCCGAATTTTGCGGTCCGGATACCAGCCGCTGTGCTGAATCCAGCGCCCCAGGTAGTGCGCGCGCCGCGGCATCGTCCAGCCGCCAAACTCGCTCCGGTCGCCAGCAGCGCGCAACGCCTGAATCTCCGCCGCCAGTTCGGGAGTCAACTCCTCATCAGCATCGATTGAAAGAATCCAGTCGTGCGCCGCGCATGTGGCCGCGAAATTCTTTTGTTCGGCATATCCGCGCCACTCTTCGCGCACCACGCGCGCCCCCAACTCCGCGGCGATCTCTCGCGTCCGGTCGGAAGACCCGCTATCCACCACCACGATCTCATCCACGCACGGTTTCAGGCTCTCGATCGCCCGTGCGATATTGCGTTCTTCATTGAGCGTGACAATCGTGGCGCTGATTTTCATCCGTTATTAATCGGCGCGAGCGTGAAGCACAGGATGAACACAACCAGAGCCACCCACCCCACGCGAATTCGTCCGGCGCCGATATCATCCGGATCGTAGACCGACGGATGGCGGCGGGCAAAGAACAACAGCATCACAGCCCACAGCAGCCAGCCATACCAGTAGTAGTAACCCATCGGTAGAAGGGCCGCGATGAAAATCCACGTGACCCACTTGTGCGCGCGGCCGAAGATGGAATAGACGATGTGGCCGCCATCGAGCTGTCCGGCCGGAATCAGATTGATCGCCGTCGCCAGCATTCCGACCCACGCCGCGCGCGCGATCGGGTGCAGATAAATATCGGATGATCGAACGCCCGGAAAAATCAGCTTCTCGGCGATCCACTGCAGCGCCGGGGTGCCGAACTGCCACATGCCCCGATGCCCGATCCCCGGCAAAACACGCGAAAATGCCAGCCCGATCAGCAGCGCCGGCGCCAGAAACACAAAACCGGCAAGCGGCCCCGCCACCCCGATATCGAACAGCGCGCGCTTCGTCGGGATGTGCGACCGGATGCGAATAAACGCGCCGAACGTTCCCGTGCCGGGTATCGGTGAGGGCAGAAAGAACGGCAGCGTGGCGTCTACCCCGTACCAGAGGCAAGCCACGTAATGCCCCATCTCGTGCGCCGTAAGAATGATCAGCAGTGTGAGTGAAAAAGGCAGTCCGCTCAGGAACGCCGCGGGACTTCGCAGCCCGACCGTCAGAACATCCGTCAGCCGCTCCATCTCAAACGGCGGCAGATCGTGCCGGAAGTTGAACATCATATGCGCCCCCACCAGCGTCGTGGTGAAGAACGTCAGGAGGAATAGAAGGATGTGCAGCCAGAGCCGCCGCGGTGATGGCTCGTCGGGATCGTCATGCGCGATGCCCTCCAGCTCAAACCGCAGCGCGGAGTCGAAAGAGGGTACGAGCGCATCTGGACGGTTCTCGCCGTCACCGTCCTGCGCTCTGTCGATCAGATCTTCTGGCAACACGAATGTACCGCCTCGTGGCGGTCGCTTCCCGCCGGCCGGCGCGAGGCGCTGCGAGCTTATTGCAGGGTTTGCAGTTCCTTGCCCGGCTTGAAGCGAACCGCCTTGCCTGGAGGAATCGAAACCTCCGCGCCAGTGCGCGGGTTGCGTCCGATGCCGGTCTTCCGGGGCTTCACCGTGAACACGCCGAAACCGCGAAGTTCAATGCGGTCGCCCTGCTCGAGCGCCCGCTTCATTTTTCCGAAGACGGTCTCGACGGCCATTTCGGCCTTCGTTTTGGTGATCCCCGTCTTATTGACGACTTCGTTGATGATATCGAGCTTGATCAAGGTGTCCCCCAGTTCGGAGCGGAGCCCCATAACCCAGACAAACCGATGATACTATTGACTTTATTCAGCTGTCAAGAGTGCATTTCATCGCAGTCACAAACGCCGGCCTCCCGGCGCGGCCTGACGGAACTGAATCCACCGTCCCTGTCGAGGGGACGGGACACCATTTATCGGGCAATTTGGCCTTCTATTGATTGGGATAATGAGCATCCCGCGCGGGCGTTGGCCGTAACAAAAAAAGGCCGTCCCGCGCGATTATCACGCGAAACGGCCCCTTCTGAAGACAACAGACTTAAAACGAAAACAGCGGTACGCCGGGAGCCTGAGGCGGCTCGGGTTCGGCCTCGGCCACCCCGCCGGCCCCCGCCGGAATGACCTCCGCCGGGACCTGGTTGAGCACCCGGTAGTAGAGTCCGGTTTCGCCGAGATAGACCTCGAGATCCGCTGGTTTTGGCAGCGTTCCCTGGATCAGAGCCTCGGAAAGCGGGTCCTCAATGAACTTCTGCAGCGCACGCCGCAGCGGACGCGCCCCGTAATTCCGATCCGTGCACGTTTTCTCGAGGATGTACTTCGAGGCGTCCACGTTCAGCCGGATCGTAATCTGCCGCGGCTCCAGGTTCTTATTGATCCCCGCAACCAGCAGATCGACAATCCGCAGCAGATCGTCATCCGTCAGCGACGTGAACAGGATGATGTCGTCCAGCCGGTTCAGGAACTCAGGATTGAACGAGCGCTTCACTTCCGCCCGCACCTGGTCCTCCACCTTCGATGCCGCGCCGGGCACCGGAGGCGCCGAGAACCCGAGGTTGTTCCGCTTCTCCAGCAGACGCGCCCCGATGTTCGACGTCATGATGATGATCGTGTTCTTGAAATCGATCTGGTTGCCCAGACCGTCCGTGAGCTGGCCGTCTTCGAACACCTGCAGCAGGATGTTGAAAATATCGGGATGCGCTTTTTCGATTTCATCCAGCAGGATGATGGAGTACGGCGCACGCTTCACGCGCTCCGTGAGCTGCCCGCCTTCTTCGTATCCCACGTATCCGGGAGGCGATCCGATCAGCTTCGAAACCGCGTGCTTCTCCATGTACTCCGACATATCGAAGCGAATCAGATTCTTCTCGCTGCCATGCAGGAACGCTGCCAGCGCTCTGGCGACTTCGGTCTTACCGACACCAGTCGGCCCGAGGAACAGGAACGAACCCGCCGGACGATTCGAAGCCTTGAGTCCGGCGCGCGATCGCCGGATGGCCCGCGCCAGCACCGTGATCGCGCGCTCCTGGCTGACCACTCGCTTGTGCAGTTCCTCTTCAATCCGAAGCAGCTTCGAGATTTCTTCTTCCTTGATCGCGGTCATGGGGACGCCGGTCCAGCGCGCCACTACTTCCTCGATATCGTCCTTCGTCACCACGCCGGTCGAGGTGTCGTCGAGGTTGTACTTCTCGCGCAACTGGCGCATGTTCTCGCGCTCTTTGCGCTCCTCGTCCGAATAGAAGCGCGCCTTCTCGAACTCGTGGTTCGCGATCGCGTTCTCCATCCGGTTCACGATGAACTTGATGCGTTTCTGAATATCCGCCAGATCGGCCGGCAGCGTGGTCTGTTTCAGCTTGACGCGCGCGCCCGCTTCGTCGATCAGATCGATCGCCTTGTCCGGCAGGAACCGGTCCGGGATGTACCGGTTCGAAGCCGAGACCGACGATTCAATTGCTTCGTCCGTATAGCTGACCGCGTGGAATTTCTCGTAGCGGTCCTTGATCCCGAACATGATCTTCACCGCGTCGCTTTCAGTCGGCGGCGGAACCTTCACAGCCTGGAAGCGCCGCTCGAGCGACCGGTCCTTCTCAATCGACTTTCGGAATTCACCCGGCGTCGTAGCGCCGATGCACTGAATTTCCCCCCGCGAAAGCGCCGGCTTCAGAATGTTGGCCGCGTCCAGCGAGCCTTCCGCCGAACCCGCGCCCACCAGCGTGTGGAGCTCATCGATGAAGATGATGGCATTCTGATTCTCCATCAGCTCCTTCATGATGGTCTTCAGGCGCTCTTCGAACTGGCCGCGGTACTTCGTGCCGGCGACGATCAGAGAAAGATCGAGCGCCAGGATCCGCTTGTCCGCGAGGAAAGAAGGAACATCGCCATCGGCGATTTTCTGCGCGAGGCCTTCCACAATGGCGGTCTTACCAACACCCGGCTCGCCGATCAGCACCGGATTGTTCTTCGTGCGGCGGCAGAGAATCTGGATCACCCGCTCTACTTCGCCATCCCGCCCGATCAGCGGATCGAGCGACGAGTCCATCGCCGCCTGCGTCAGATCACGCGAAAATTCGGCGAGCAGTGAGCTTTCCTTCGGGCGATTGGCCGAAATCTTCTCAGACTGCGTACGCTGCAGTTCTTCCCGAATCGAAGACAACCGCAGACCGCGCTCATGCAAAATCTCGGCGGCGAAGCACTTCTCTTCGCGCAGCAGGCCGAGCAGCAGGTGTTCGGTGCCAATATGCTTGTGGTTCAGTCGCTCGGCTTCTTCCGCGCCATACGCCAGGACGCGCTTGCACTCATGGCTCAGCGGGAGATCGACCGAAGTGGAAACCTTGTCTCGGGCCGTCGTGTGGCCTTCAATTTGCTTTCGAATCGAGTCGACGGCAGCGTGGGAACGCAGGAAACGGTTGGCCAGCTGCTTGTCTTCGCGCAGCAGGCCGAGCAGGAGGTGCTCGGTTTCGATGTACGGACTGCCAAACTGGCTCGCCTCGTACCTTGCAAAAAATATGACGCGCCGGGCCTTTTCTGTATATCGCTCAAACATTTAGGTAACTCCCTGGTACTCCACCACCGTCGCACGCGGAATCTCCGCCTACTATAAAGATACTCCTCGCTTCACTTCGGTTGCAAAGGGCGATGAGTTACAGTCTGCGAAGGCTTCCAGCCTCCAGTTTCAGTACCCGGCCGCACGATTGTGCGAAGTGGGGATTGTGCGTGACGAGCACGGAAGTCAGATTCCGGCTGCGCCGCAGACCGCTCAGCATCTCGAACACTTTTTCGCCGGTCCGCTCATCGAGATTGCCCGTGGGCTCGTCCGCCAGCAGCAGCGAAGGGTTGCCAATCAGGGCCCGCGCGATCGCTACCCGCTGCTGTTCTCCGCCCGAAAGCTCTCCCGCGCGGTGCTCGGCCCGATCTGCCAGTCCCACCTCAGCCAGTCGCGCTTTCGCCTCCTCCAGCGCCTTTGCCCTGTTCTCGCCGGCGACCAGCCGCGGCATCATCACGTTTTCCGCGCAGGTAAATTCGCTCAGCAGATGATGCTGTTGCCAGACGTAGCCGATCTCACGGTTGCGGAATCGCGCCACTTCAGATTCCGGAAGCGCTCCGATATCCCGGCCGTGAATTCTAACCGTCCCGCTTGTGGGCCTGTCCAGCCCCGCAATGAGGTGAAGAAGCGTACTTTTCCCGGCGCCGCTTTCCCCCATTACCGCCACCTGCTCGCCCGCCGCGACTTCGAGATCCAGGTCGCGAAACACCACGATCTCAGCGGGTCCCGAACGGTAAGCTCGCGTCAGCTTTTCCAGCTGGATAACCGGAGAGTCCAAACGTCAGTTTATCGCCGTGGGGCATGGGGCCTCCGCCCCGCGCGTTATCCTCAATTCTGCATGGTCAACTGGCTCGTCATCGGCATTGGAGACATCACGCGAAAGCGCGTCATCCCCGCCATTCAGGAAGAACCGCGCAGTGTCTTCCATAGCGTCCTGACGCGGAACCCGGATAAGGCCGCTGCATATCCCGGAGTGCAGGTCCACACCTCACTCGAATCCGCCCTGACAGACCCCGAAATCAACGCCGTCTACGTTGCGACTCCCGTGGGACTGCACGCCCGGCAAACCATCGCTTCTCTCCAGGCCGGCAAACACGTTCTCTGCGAGAAGCCCACCGCCATGACCTATGCCGAAGCGGAAACGATGGCTGCTGCGGGCCGCGATTCCGGCCGTCTGTTCGGCGTCTCGTTTTACCGCCGCCTCTATCCGAAGCTGATTCGCGCAAAGCAACTGATCGCCGAAGGCGCGATCGGCAAACCCGTGCTCGCCGAAGCCAACAACCACGGCTGGCTCGAAGCCGAAGAGCGCGCCTGGCTGCGCGATCCTGAACTCGCGGGTGGCGGTCCTCTTTATGACACCGGCTCGCATCGTATCGATGCCTTCAATTTCCTGTTCGGAAAACCTCTCAGCGCCACCGGCGTCAGTTCCAGAGCGGTGCATTCGTTCGGAGTAGCGGATTCCGCCACCGTGCTGGTCCAATACCCCGGCGGCCTCCACGGCGTCGTCGACGTCCGCTGGACCTCGCACATCGTCCGCGACCAGTTCCGTATTGTCGGCACCGAAGGCGAACTCGACCTGACGCCGCTGAACGGCCCCACAATGAAGATCACCACCCGCGAGGGATCCCGTGAAGAATCTTTGCCCGCGCACCGCAACGTGCACTATCCGCTGATCGAAAATTTCGTTCAGGCGATTCTCGATGGAACGCCGCTCACCTCGCCGGGCGAAGGCGCCATCCTGACCGACTGGGTGACCAGTTTCGTCACTACGCCCCATCCCCCCAATTTGCGCTAGCATTGAGAATTGACGAAGATGCAGCCCAGACCGGCAATCGTCGCGGAGATGCCCCAGCCCGCCAGTCTTTCCGCGCGCGCCTATCAGGTTATTCTCCGCAGAATCCTGAAGGGCGCTGTCCCCGTGGGCGGAGAACTCTCGCGCCGCCGCCTCGCCGCGGAACTCGGCATGAGCATTCTGCCGGTGGCGGAAGCGCTGCAACGGCTTCAGAATGAGGGGATTGTCGAAACTCAATCTCGCGTGGGCACTCGCGTGCGCGTCCCGACGCCTGCCGATGTGCGTGAGCGCTACGAAGTCCGCGAGGCTCTTGAAAGCCAGACCGCCCGGCTCTTCTGCCGGATGGCGACCGATGCCGATCGCGCGGAACTCCGCCGCCAGGCCGAACACGTCGATCAGCTGTACAGCCGATACTTCGAGGGTGGCGAAACCGATCCCGAGTTTCTCTACCAGGTGCAGGAAAATCACGCCGCGTTCCACCTCCAGATCGCCGTTGTAGGCGGCTGCGACGCGCTCCGCACGATGCTCGAAACCAACCAGGTCCTGACCTTTAACTGGCTCTACGACGTCGCCGCCGCACGCCCGCTCCTGCCCGCCGACTTTCATTCCCAGCTTGCCGAAGCGATCTGTACGCAGGACGAAGAAGGGGCCGACCGCGCCATGCGCGCGCACGTCCGCTACGGCCTCGATCAGATCATTCGCCGCATGCCGGCCGATCTTCCCGCAACCGCCGCAGCCGCCCGCTGACGTCGGGCAGGGCCTCTGCCCGGCGCAATCCTGCGACATTATGCAGCGCTGCTGCATCTAATCGTTTTAGACCGCCCGCTATCATAAAAAGACCCCCCTTCTTACCCAAATAATGAACAGCTCCGACGCCCATCCACTCCGCAAAATCCTTCGAAACCGCATCGCCATCATCGATGGAGCGATGGGTACGACGATCCGGAGCTACGGGATGACGGAGGCCGACATCCGCGGCGAGCGCTTTAAAGACGCCCCGAAAGACCTGCTGAACAACGGGGACATCTTCTCGCTGACGCAGGTCGAAATGATCGGCGACATCCATCGCCGGTTCCTCGAAGCCGGCGCTGACATCATCGAAACCAACACCTTCGGCGCGACCTCCATCGCCCAAAGCGAATTCTTCGTCGAAGACCCGCGCGAGCGCGGCGGCCGCAAGGATCCCGCGTTCTACCAGAAAATCATCGAAGACGTATCACTGAGGAACCTTGCGTGGGAGATCAACGAACAATCCGCGAGGCAGTGCCGCGAATGGGCAGACCGCGTCGGCACAGCCACCGGACGCCAGCGCTTTGTCGCGGGCGCTGTCGGACCCCTGACCGTTTCGCTTTCGAATTCGCCGGACGCCGAAGACCCCGGCTTCCGCGTCGTCACGTTCGACCAGGTCAAACAGGCTTACATCGAGCAGGTACGCGCCCTCATGGCCGGCGGCTCCGACTTGCTGCTCGTTGAAACCATCTTCGATTCGCTGAACGCCAAAGCTGCGCTCGTCGCGATCCGCGAAGTGTTCGACACCGAGGGCAGGGAACTGCCCGTCATGATCTCGGCGGCGGTGGGCCGCGGCGGCGAGACTATGATTTCGGCCCAGACGGTTGAAGCATTCTGGGACGCCATGGAGCACGTCAAACCCATCTCCATTGGTCTCAACTGCTCGCTCGGACCGGACCTGATGTATCCGTTCCTCGAAGAGCTCTCCGCGAAAGCGGACGTCGCGATCTCCTGCTATCCGAACGCGGGCTTGCCCAATCCGCTGTCGCCGACGGGCTTCGATCTGAGTCCCGCCGACATGGGCCGTTTTCTCGGCAGCTTCGCCGACGCGGGCCTGATTAACATCGCGGGCGGCTGCTGCGGCAACACGCCCGAACACATCGCCGCCATCGCGAAGGCGCTCGAAAACCGCCATCCGCGCGAACTCCGCGAGATCACCCCCTCGCGGAGGCCCGCCGCGCGCGCGGCCGAAGTTCACCCCCTGCGTCTGTCCGGTTCGCAGCCGTTCACCCAGCAGCCCGGCATTTTCATCATGATCGGCGAGCGCACCAACGTCGCGGGCTCGCCGAAGTTCGCGAAGCTGATCAAGGACGGCAAGTACGAAGAAGCGGTCGCGATCGCGCGCCAGCAGGTCGATAACGGCGCCAATGTGATCGACATTTGCATGGATGAAGGCATGATCGACGGCGTCTCCGCGATGTCGCGCTTTCTGCATCTCCTGGCAAGCGAGCCCGAAGTCGCGCGTGTGCCGTTCATGGTGGACTCCTCGAAATGGGAAGTCATCGAAGCCGGCCTGAAGTGCCTTCAGGGCAAAGGTATTGTCAATTCGATCTCGCTCAAGGAAGGCGAAGCAAAATTCCGCGAGAACGCAGCGACCGTCCTCAAGTACGGCGCGGCCGTCGTTGTGATGGCGTTCGATGAGCAGGGCCAGGCCGCCACTTACGCGGACCGCATCCGCATCTGCGAACGCGCCTACCGGATTCTGGTCGATGAGATCGGCTTCCCGCCCGAAGACATCATCTTCGACCCCAACATCCTGACCGTCGCGACCGGCATGGAGGAGCACAACAACTACGCGGTCGATTTCATCGAGGCCACGCGCTGGATCAAAGCCAATCTGCCGCACGCCAAAGTGAGCGGCGGCGTGTCCAATATTTCGTTCAGCTTCCGCGGCAACAACAAGGTCCGCGAAGCCATGCACTCGGCGTTTCTCTACCACGCCATTTCGGCGGGCATGGACATGGGCATCGTCAACGCCGGCATGCTCGAAGTCTACGAAGAGATCGAGCCGCAGCTCAAGGAGATGGTCGAGGACGTCCTTCTCAACCGCCGTCCCGATGCGACCGAACGGCTGGTGGATTACGGGGAAGCCCTGAAAGCCGCCAACGCCGATCCCGGTACTGCTGAAAAGAAGACCGAAGAATGGCGCAACGGTACTGTCGAGGAGCGCCTTTCCCACTCGCTCGTCAAAGGCATAGACGCTTATATCGAAGCCGACGCCGAAGAAGCGCGCGTGAAACTCGGCCGTCCGCTGCTCGTGATCGAAGGCCCGCTGATGGACGGTATGGGCGTGGTCGGCGACCTCTTTGGCGCAGGCAAAATGTTTCTGCCGCAGGTGGTGAAGTCCGCCCGCGTGATGAAGAAGGCGGTCGCATACCTCACGCCTTTCATGGAAGCCGAGAAAGCAGCGCTTGCCGCGGCCGGCCAGGTAGTAAAGACGCAGGGCAAGATCGTACTTGCGACGGTCAAGGGCGACGTGCACGACATCGGCAAGAGCATCGTCGGCGTGGTGCTCGGCTGCAACGGCTACGACGTCATCGACCTCGGCGTCATGGTGCCGGT
>Ga0070658_10001917_pt1 | contig 17524 bp, 23 predicted proteins | sample KBSC13metaG_FD_64664 | JGI IMG/M metagenome (GOLD analysis project Ga0070658, IMG submission 64664) | Corn rhizosphere microbial communities from Kellogg Biological Station, Michigan, USA - KBS C1-3 metaG | ecosystem: Host-associated > Plants > Roots > Rhizosphere > Soil ...
ACGAAACGCCGCCGATGTATGCGTGGATCGCGGCGCGGTCGAGCCGATCGCGGTCGTCGTCGAGCTCGTAGCCGTTGTCGAGCGTCCGCTTCACGCCGACAACGTGCGAAGGCGGAAGCCGCCGTTGTACTCGTAGCTCGCGGTGACCACGCGCAGCGCGTCTCGGGTCGCGCGCTCGCTCAGCCCCAGGCCGACCGCCTCCGCGAGCGGGCTCGCGAGGAGCCCCTCGATGCCGCGAATCCCTTCGGTGCTGAGCGCGAGCGCCTCGGCCTGATTCGCGCAGCCGCCGCAGACGGCGCCGCCCGCGCGCGGGGAGTAGCCGACGAGCGTCGCATCCTCCGCCCCGCACTCCGCGCAGCTCGTCAGATGCGGCAGGTAGCCGGAGAGCCAGAGCAGCTTCAGCTGGAACGACAGCGCGAGCGGATCGAGGGCCGGCCGCTCCGCGGCGTGCGGCGTCGTGTCGAGCGCATCGAGGAAGCGGGTCAGCGCGGTGAACGCGCGCTCGTTCGCCTCCTGCTCGCTGAACAGCCGCAGCATCGCCTCCGCGCCGATCAAGCCGACGCTGAGCCGGTAGTAGTCCTCCCGCGCGTGGTGGTGCGCCTCGATCAACTGGACGCCGGTGATCGTCTGCAGGTCGCTCTTGCTCTGGTGGAGCAGGATCTCGACGTGGCTGAGCGGCTCGAGCCGCGCGCCGAATCGCGACTTCGTCTTGCGGACGCCCTTCGCGACGGCGCCGACGCGGCCGCGGTCGAGGCTGTAGAGGTGGAGGACGCGGTCGGCCTCCCCGAGCCGCAACGACCGCAGGACGACCGCCTCGGTCTTGACCGTGCGGGAAGCCATGTCCGGACCAGGCTAACGGCGGGAACGGATCGCGCCCTTTCGTCGTTGTAACCCGCAGTGGCCCGAATTCAGATGTATACGACCCGCTGGTGCGGCTACTGCGTCCGCGCGAAGGCGCTCCTCGACTCGAGGCAGCTCGAGTACGAGGAGATCCATCTCGACGACGACGACCACTTCCGCCAGACGATCCACGACCTGACCGGCGGCTGGACGGTGCCGCAGATCCTGATCGACGGGAAGCCGATCGGCGGCTACACCGAGCTCTGGCGCCTCGACCGCGAGGGCCGGCTCGACGACTTGCTCGCCGCCTGAAGCTGACACTCGGGGCAGAACCACGTGCCGCGCCCGCCGACGCGGGTCTTCGCAATCGGCGTGCCGCACCGGTCGCACGGCTCGTCCAGTCGGCCGTACACCTTGAACTCCTTCTGCATGCGGCCGCCGCGGTAGACGCCGTCGCCGAGGTCCGCGCCCTGGCGAGCGATGCCGCGCTCGAGCGCGCGGCGGATCGCGCGGTGCAGGTGACGCACCTCGTCGCGCTCCAGTGACTCCGCAGGGCGCAGCGGGTGGATGCGGGCCCACCACAGCGCCTCGTCCGTGTAGATGTTGCCGAGGCCGGCGAGCGTGCGCTGGTCGAGCAGCGCGGCCTTGATCGGCGCCTTGCGCTTCGCGATCTTGTCGCCCAGGTGGGCGACGGTGAAGAGCGCGTCGAACGGCTCCTCACCGACCTTCTCGTCGAGGTACGGCTGCACCTCGTCCGGCTCGAGCAGCAGCCACGTGCCGAAGCGCCGCACGTCGCGGTAGGAGATCCGAGTCTTGTCGTCGAGCGTGACGACCGCGCGCTCGTGCGACGCCTCCTCGTCGACGTGGAAGCCGCCGGTCATCCGCAGGTGCACGAGCAGTGCACGCCCGGACGCGAAGCGGAGGATCAGGTACTTGCCGCGGCGGTCGACCTGCGCGACGCGCTCGCCCTGCAGGTCAGAGGCGACGTGTACGGGGTCGTAGGGCCGCGTCAGACGGCCGTCGTCGATGCGCACGCGCGTCAGCTTCCGTCCGGTCAGGACGGGCTCGAGCATACGGCGGACAGTCTCTACCTCGGGGAGCTCAGGCAAGCGTGTCGAGGACGATAGGCCGCGCGCGCGGCTCGTCGTCGCCGATGCGGTACGCGCCGAGGACGTCGGCCGCCGCCTGCTCCGCGGTCGTCTCGTCGCGCGCGTGGATCTCGGCGACGGGCTCGCCTTCCTCGACCGAGTCACCGCGCTTCTTCAGGCAGACGACGCCGACGCTCGGGTCGATCGCGTCGTCCTTCGCGCGCCTGCCGCCGCCGAGATGGACTGCGGCGAGGCCCACCGGCAGCGCCGCGAGCTCCTGGACGAAGCCGGCGCGCGGTGCGAAGACCTCGCGGATCAACGGCGCCCTGGGCAGCGCGTCCAGGTCCGGATCGCCGCCCTGCGCGCGCACCCAGCGCTCGTACCGCTCGAACGCTGAGCCGTCCGCGACCGCCGCCTCGGCGCGCCGGCGACCCTCCTCCTGCGTGATGCCGAGATCCGAGAGCGCGAGCAGATGCGCGCACGAGTCGAGCACGAGCTCGGTGAAGTCGTCCGGGCCCTCGCCGCGAACCGTCGCGAGGGCCTCGCGCACCTCGAGCGCGTTGCCGACGGTGCGGCCGAGCGGCTGCTCCATGTCCGTCAGGACGGCGACGACCTCGCGCCCTGCGCGCCGTCCGAGCGCAATCATCGTCTCTGCGAGCACGCGCGCGTCCGCGAGCGTCTTCATGAAGGCGCCGTCGCCGACCTTGACGTCGAGCACGATCGCGTCGGCGCCCGCTGCGATCTTCTTCGACATGATCGACGCGGCGATCAGCGAGACGTTGTCGACCGTCGCGGTGACGTCGCGCAGGCCGTAGAGCATCTTGTCGGCCGGCACGAGATCCGCGGTCTGGCCGACGATCGCCAGGCCGACCTCCCGCACCTGCGCGATCAGCTCGTCGGTCGTCAGCTCGACGCGGAACCCGGGTATCGCCTCGAGCTTGTCGAGCGTCCCGCCCGTGTGGCCGAGCCCACGGCCGCTCATCTTTCCGAACGGCACCCCGCACGCCGCGACGATCGGGCCGACCGCGAGTGTCGTCTTGTCCCCCACTCCACCCGTCGAGTGCTTGTCGACCACCTTGCGGCCGAGTGCGGCTCCGAGCGCGATCGTCTCGCCGCTCTTCACCATCGCGTCCGTCAGCGCGAACGTCTCCGCGCTCGTGAGTCCCTGGAAGTAGACGGCCATGCAGAACGCGGCAAGCTGGTAGTCGGGCACCTCGCCGCGTGCGTACGCGAGGATCAGCTCGGTCAGGTCTGCGCCGTCGAGCTCCTTCCCGTCGCGCTTCCGCTGAATCAGCTCGGCTGCGGGGATCAATGCAGTGGCGCCGACGCGACGAAGATGACGTGACGCGTGGTCGCGTGGAACGGCTCGCTGATCGCGGGGACCTGTGGCGCGAGGTGCGCGCCGTCGATGGTCGAAGCGACGAATGCGCGCAGCGCCTCGGTATCGGGGAACACCATCTCTCCGTCGATGTCCCGACGCTCGACCTGCGTGAAGAACGGCTGCAGCAGCGCCTCTCCGTTCTCGCGCGTGAAGCTGAGCGGCTGGCGCGCGCGACCGCCGAACAGCGCCCACACTTCCGAGAGGTTGTCGTCGCAGACCGAGGCTGCGACGAGCGTCCCGTCCTTCGTGAGCACGCGCGCGCATTCGGAGAGCGCCTGCGCGAGATTCGGTACGTGGTAGAGCACCCAGCCGGCGAAGGCGCAGTCGAACGAGTCGTCCCCGAACGGAAGGCGCTCAGCGTCGCCGATCTGCGCGTCGACGCCGCGGGCCCGCGCGAGCTCGACCATCCGCGGCGAGATGTCGACCCCGCGGACCTCGGCGCCGAGCTCCTTCGCGAAGCGCTCCCCGAGCTCACCGAGGCCGCAGCCGATGTCGACGACCCGCTTGGGCTTCAGCTCGGCAACGGCGTCGAATGCGGCCTGCTCCGGGTTGGTCCCCGTCGAGAGGCTGCGCAAGATCGCATTCCGGTTCTGGAGCCGTTCCTCGCTCGCGTACTCCCAGCGCACGATCAACGGGTTGTCGTACTTCATGGCGTCAGTATCGGCTGGCCGGGAATGCCGCGCGTCGGGGATTTCCCGCCGAGCCACGCGTTCACGGTCGCGCCGATGTCGGCGAATTCCCCCTCGTAGATCCGGCCTGCGGCGTTCCGGCCCTCGACGTACATCATCAGCATCGCGTGCTCGCGCGAGTGATCCGTCGACGGCGTCGTCGGGTCACAGCCGTGGTCGGACGTGATCACGAGCAGGTCGCCGGGACGCAGCGCGTCGAGCAGATCGGGGAGCCGCCGGTCGAAGTCCTGGAGGCAGCGGTGGAAGTTGATCGGGTCGTTCCGGTGCCCCCAGAGCATGTCGGTCTCGACGAGGTTCGTGAAGACGAAGCCTTCGTCGAGCTCGCGCAGCAGCCGTTCCGTCTCCTGAATCCCCTCGTTGTTCGACTTGGTCGGATGCGACTCGTCGATGTCGCAGCCGGCGAAGATGTCGGAGATCTTGCCGACCCCGTGCACCCTGATGCCGGCGTCGCGGATCAGCGACAGGTAGTTCGGCCGCTTCGGCTCGAGCGAGAAGTCGTGGCGGTTCGGCGTCCGCTCGTACGCGCCCGGCTTGCCGACGAACGGCCGCGCGATCACGCGTCCTACAGCGTGCTTCCCCGTGAGGATCTCGCGCGCGGCGCGACACGCGTCGTACAGCTCCTCCAGCGGCACGGTCTCCTCGTGCGCCGCGATCTGGAAGACGGAGTCCGCAGACGTGTAGACGATCCACTTGCCCGTCTGCTGATGCTCCTCGCCGAGCTCCTGGATGATCTCGGTACCCGACGCCGGCTTGTTGCCGATGACGCCGCGCGCCGTGCGGTGCATGAACGGGTCGATGACGTCGTGCGGGAATCCGTGCGGGTAGGTCGGGAACGCCTGCGACGTCAGGACGCCCATCAGCTCCCAGTGGCCCGTCGTCGTGTCCTTGCCCTTCGATCGCTCGACGAGCCGCCCCGCGACCGCCGGTGCGCCGGGTTGAGGGCGGCAGCCCTCGAGCGGCTCGACGTTGCCGAGCCCGAGCGCCTCCATCGTCGGCAGATCGAGGCCGCCGACCGCCTTCGCGACATTGCCGAGCGTGTTCGAGCCGACGTCGCCGTACTCGTCGGCGTCGGGCAACTCGCCGGCACCGACTGCATCGAGCACGATCACGCAGGCTCTGGGCATCGGGCTATTCTAGGTTCGGATGTCGAACTTCCTCGGAGTGCTCGCGTTCCTCGTGTTCATCGCCGTCGTCATCGGCGCCGCCGCGGGCATCACCTGGGTCGTCGTCAAGCTGTCGCCGCCGAAGCACCCGGAACCGCCCGCGCAGTCCTAGCGGGGTCCGGACGGGACATGCCTGGCAACCTGGTTGCTGGACGTGTCTAGGCGGGCAGGAGCTCGCCGAGCGGCGTGTAGTCGAGGTCGTGCGCCTCGGCCACCGGCTCGTACGTGATGCGGCCCTCGAGCACGTTGACGCCCTTCGCGAGCGCCTTGTCCCGCGCGACCGCATCGGCGAGGCCATGCTCGGCGATCGACTCGACGTACGGAAGCGTCGCGTTCGTCAGCGCCTTCGTCGAGGTGATCGGCACGCCGCCGGGCATGTTCGCGACGCAGTAGTGGAGAACGCCGTCGACCTCGTAGACCGGATCGCTGTGCGTCGTCGCGTGCGCCGTCTCGACGCAGCCGCCCTGGTCGATCGCGACGTCGACGATCACCGCGCCGCGCTTCATGCCGCCGAGCATCTCGCGCGTCACGAGCTTCGGAGCGCGCGCACCGGGAACGAGAACGGCGCCGATGACGAGATCGGCGTCGCCGATCATCGACTCGATCTGCAGCGTCGACGACATGACGGTGCTGACGCGGCCCGACAGGATCTCGTCGAGATAGCGCATGCGGTCGATCGACTTGTCGAGGATCGTCACCTGCGCGCCGAGGCCGATGGCGATCACCGCGGCGTTGTAGCCGACGACGCCGCCGCCGAGCACGAGCACCTTGCCGGGCTGCACGCCGGGAACGCCGCCGAGCAGGAGCCCGCGGCCGCCGAGCGGCTTCTCGAGGAAGTACGCGCCCGCTTGTGCCGCGAGCCGTCCGGCGATCTCGCTCATCGGCGCGAGCAGCGGCAGCCGGCGATCCTCCGTCTCGACCGTCTCGTACGCGACCGCCTTGATGCCGCTGTCGACGAGCGCGCGCGTCAGCGGCTCGTCGGCGGCGATGTGCAGGTACGTGAACAGGACGAGCCCTTCGCGCAATCTGGAGTACTCGGCCTCGATCGGCTCCTTCACCTTCAGAAGCAGCTCCGCACCCGACCAGACGTCGTCGACCGAGGCGATCGTCGCGCCCGCGCGCTCGTAGTCGGAATCGGCCATCGAGCTGCCGTCGCCCGCGCCCGTCTCGACCACGACCTCGTGCCCGCGCTGGACGAGCTCGCGCGCTCCCGCCGGGGTCAGCGCCACCCGGTATTCGTCGGTCTTGATCTCTCTGGCAACGCCGATCCGCACGACGCGCGACAATACCGCTAATGCACCTGCTCGCCGTCCTCCTGGCCGCACTCCCCGGCGTCGTCACCCCCAGCGGGAACATCCACTGCTTCTACGTGCCTGCGAAGCCTGCCCACCTCCTCTGCGACATCCACGAGGCGGATTACTCGCGCCGCGAGCAGTCGGGCTGCCAATCCCGGTCCGGGCTCGACTGGCACGGCTGGGAGGTCTACGCGACCCGGCGGGCGCAGCCGGTCTGCTCGGGCGGGATCCTCTACAACTCCAACACCGGCAAACCGACCTATCGCCGGCTCGCGTACGGGCGGACGTGGAAGTTCGCCGCCTTCACGTGCGTCTCGCGCTTCACCGGACTGACATGCACAACGGGAACGGGACACGGAATCTTCATCTCGCGGCAGTCCTGGCGGGGCTGGTAGCGGCGCCGCTGCACGGCTTCGCGACGCCAGACGCGAACATCCACTGCACGTACCTGCAGAAGGCGGAGAACCTCATCTGCTCGATGCGCGTCGCGCACTACGGGACGACGATGAACGAGGACTGCCGTTCGCGCACCGGCTTCCAGTGGCAGGGTTGGCAGCTCTATCGCCGCCACCGCACGATCCCGATCTGCGCGCCGAACACGCTCTGGCGCGGCCAGCCGTCATACGTGACCCTCACCTCCGGGCACACGTGGAAGCGCGGGATCTTTACGTGCGCCCTGCAGCGCAAGGCACTGACGTGCCGCACGTCGACGGGCCACGGGCTCTACGTCGTGTTCGACTCCTGGCGCGCCTGGTAGAGCAGCAAGCCCGCGAGCGTCTTCAGGTCCTCCGTCTCCGCGATCAGCTGCGGCAACTCGTCGACCGGGCGGCGCACGACGCGCACGTCCTCGCCGTCGTCGGGATCGTCCTCGCCCTCCTCGAGATCGGTCGCGATGAAGAGCGTCATCTCCTCGCGCACGAACCCCGGTGTCGTCCACGCGTGCGCGACCTGCTCCCAGTCGCCGCCGTGCAGGCCGCACTCCTCCTTCAGCTCCCGCTGCGCCGTCTCGAGCGCGCTCTCACCCTCCTCACGCACGCCCGCCGGTATCTCGAGCAGCTTCTTCTGCGCCGGCTCGCGGTACTGCTCGACGAAGACGAGTCGCCGCTGCTTGTCGACGGCGACGACGGCGACCGAGCCGGGATGCACGACGACTATCCGCACAGCTCCTCCACGAGCGCGCGCTGCTCCGGCGTGAACCACGGCGGCTCGCCGGCGCGCGCGTTCTCGGCCGTGCGCTCCGGTTTCGAAGTCGCGGGAATGACGACGTCGACGCGATCGTCGGACAGCGCCCACTTGAGGAGCGCCTGCGCCCACGTCTCGACACCGAGCTCCGCGAGCGCCTTCGGGTCGACGCGCTTCTTCGCCAGCGCGCCCTCGGCGAGCGGTCGCATGACGATCACGGCGACTCCGAGCTCGGCGGCCAGCGGCAGGAGCTCCTCCTCGCACTCGCGCTCGTGCGGGTTGTAGGGAAGCTGCACGACGTCGAAGCGCTTCGTTCGCAGCGCCTCCGCCATGCGATCGAACGCGCCCGGCGCATAGTGCGTGACGCCGAGCTTGCCGTCGTGCTCGGCGTCGAGCCACTCGAGATGCTCCTGCCACGCCACGAGATTGTGGATCTGCTCGATCTCGACGCGGCCGAACCATTCGAGCTGGCGGCGGTACTGCTCCCGGCCCTCCTCGACGGTGGGCGCCCAGATCTTCGTCGCAACGACGCCCCTCCCCTGCAGCGCGCGGCCGAGCGACTGCTCGGCGCCGCGGTACATCGGCGACGAGTCGAAGAGCTGCGCGCCGGACTCGAGCGCGGCGTCGACCACGGTCTGCGCGAGCTGCGCGTCGCCGCCGAAGGTGTTCCAGGTGCCGAGGCCGACGACGGGGCCGAGCCGCCGTTCCTCCATCAACGCTCGAGGGCTCCCTCGACCAGGGCCAACGTCACCTCGACCATCGCGTCGAGGTCGGCGACGGAGATGTGCTCCGTCGGCGTGTGGATGTCGGTCATGCCGTTCGCGAGGTTGACGCACCGCTTGCCGTTCTCGTTGAAGACGTTCGCGTCGGCTCCGCCGCCGGAGAGCGCGTACGAGACCTCGTGCCCGCAGGCGGCGAGCGCCGCCGCCGCGAGCTGCACGGCGTCGTCGCCTTGCTTGAAGCGATAGCCGGTGTAGCTCTTCCGGAGCTCGGTCTCGACCTCGCAGTCGGTGGACGTCGCGGCGAAGCTGAAGGCATCGAGCATCTCCTGCACGAAGTCGTGCAGCTTCGCCTCGTCCTGACAGCGGGCCTCCGCGAGGAACGTGCACCACTCGGGGACGATGTTGCCGCCGGTGCCGCCGTCGATCACACCGACGTTCGCGGTGGTCCCCTCGTCGACGCGGCCGAGGCGCAGGTCGGCGATCGCACGCGCCGCCGCCTGAATCGCGGAGCGGCCCTCCTCCGGGAACATCCCCGAGTGCGCGGCACGCCCGTGGAACTTCACCTGCATCGACTGCGACCACGGAGCGCCGAGGATGATCTCGCCGATCGGAGCAGCCTGGTCGTAGACGTAGCCGAGGTCCGCCTGGAGGCGGCTCTGGTCGAACGCGTACGCGCCGATCAGGCCGACCTCTTCCATCGGCGTGAAGAGCAGCTCGATCCCCGCGTGCGGCCGGTTCTCGGCGAGCACCCGCCGCACGCCTTCCAGCATCGAGGCGACCGCGGACTTGTTGTCGGCGCCGAGGATCGTGCCGCCGGTATTGCGGACGACGCCGTCCTCGACGACGGGCTCGAGCGGCCCGGACGGCGGCACGGTGTCCAGGTGCGCGCAGAAGAAGAGCGGCGTCCCGGGCGCAGTCGGCTCGAGCCGCGCATAGATGTTCCCCATCGTCGAGCCGATGCTCGGGCCGCAGTCGTCCTCGTCGGCGTTCAGCCCGAGGTCGCGCAGGTAGCGCAGAACGACGTCGGCGGCCGCCCGCTCCTCGCCCGGGGGCGTCGGCAGGGCGGCGAGCTCGAGAAACAGGTCAAGGGCATCCGACACCGGATGGTGATCCTAGAATCAGGGTCATGACCGGGGTCGCAGAGGGGCTGATCCAGACAGCGCTGCTCGGCGAGGCCGTGGACGCCGGCCCTGCGCTCGTCTTCGTCGCCGACGAGGAGATGAAGTACCTGGCGGTCAGCCGCTCGGCCTGCGAGGAGCTGGGCTACACCCGCGAGGAGCTGCTGAAGCTGAGGGTGACCGAGGTCGCCCGCGAGCCGGCCAGCCCCGCCGAGTTCGACGAGATGCTCGTGCGCGGTGCGCGGGACGGCGTCACGCCGCTGACGCGCAAGGACGGGACGACGTTCATGTTTCGCTACCGCGCGATGAAGACGACCGTCGCCGGCCTGCAGCTGTTCGTCTCGATCGGCTTCGCCGACAGTTAGTTCGAGGAGAGCGCGGCCGCTTCGTCCGCGCGCGTCCTCGCACGGTCGAGCGCCGCCGCCACGAAGCCGTTGAAGAGCGGCGCCGGCCGCGTCGGGCGCGACTTGAACTCCGGATGGAACTGGCTCGCGACGAACCACGGGTGGTCGGGGAGCTCGACGATCTCGACGAGCCGCCCCTGCTCGAACGTCCCGCAGACGACGAGGCCCGCGTTCGTCAGCTGCTCGCGGTAGATGTTGTTGACCTCGTAGCGGTGCCGGTGCCGCTCGAAGATGACGCCGTCGCCGTACAGCTCGCGCGCGCGCGTCCCCTCGGCGACCTCGACGGCCTGCGCGCCGAGCCGCATCGTGCCGCCGAGATCCTCGACGCCCTTCTGCTCAGGGAGCAGGTCGATGACGGGGAACGGCGTCTCGGGATCCATCTCGGTGGAGTTGGCGCCTTCGAGACCGACGACGTGCCGCGCGAACTCGGACACGGCGACGTGCATGCCGAGGCAGATGCCGAGGTACGGGATGTTGCGCTCACGCGCGACGCGGCAGGCGAGGATCTTCCCCTCCCAGCCTCTCGAGCCGAAACCACCCGGAACGAGGACGCCGTCGACGGTGTCGAGCAGCTCCGCCGCTTCCTCGTACGACATGTTCTCCGCGTCGACCCAGCGCACACGCACCGCGGAGCCGTTGTGCAGCCCGGCGTGCTTGAGCGCCTCGTGCACGGAGAGGTACGCGTCCTGAAGCTTGACGTACTTGCCGACGAGCGCGATCTCGACGAGCTCGCGGCGCTGGTCGATGCGCTTCGTCAGCTCGGCCCACTCGCCGAGCTCCGCCGGGCCCGTCTCGATGCCGAGCTTCGCGCACACGAGCGAGTCGAGGCCCTCGGCCTGCAGCACCTGCGGGACGAGATAGACGTCCGGCACGTCGGGGCTCGCGATCACGGAGCCTTCGTCGACGTCGGCGAAGAGCGCGATCTTGTCCTTGATGTCCCGCGAGAGCTCTTCGTGCGAGCGGCAGACGACGACGTCGGGATGGATACCGATGCGCCGCAGCTCGTTGACCGAGTGCTGCGTCGGCTTCGTCTTGAGCTCGCCGGCCGCTTCGATGAACGGGACGAGCGTCACGTGCACGTAGCAGACGTTCTCGGGGCCGACCTCGCGGCGGAACTGGCGGATCGCTTCGAGGAACGGCAGCGACTCGATGTCGCCGACCGTGCCGCCGATCTCGCTGATCACGATGTCGGTCGGCTCGGTCTCGGACGCGCGCTTGATCCGCGCCTTGATCTCGTTCGTGATGTGCGGGATCACCTGCACCGTCGCGCCGAGGAAGTCGCCCTTGCGCTCCTTGCGCAGGACCGTGTCCCAGATCGCGCCGGCGCTGTGGCTCGCGCTGCGCAGGAAGTTCTCGTCGACGAACCGCTCGTAATGGCCGATGTCGAGATCGGTTTCCGCGCCGTCCTCGGTCACGTAGACCTCGCCGTGCTGGAACGGCGACATCGTCCCCGGGTCGACGTTCAGGTACGGATCGAACTTCTGGAGCTGGACTCGCAGCCCACGCGCCTTCAGCAGGCGTCCGAGCGATGCTGCGACGATTCCCTTCCCGAGCGCGGAGACAACTCCCCCGGTGACAAAGACGTACTTCGGGGCCCGTGCGCTCACGGGATGTCAAAGTAGCAAGCCTTGCGGATGCTCCGAGTCGCCGCCGTCGCAATCGTCGAAGAGGGCCGCCTTCTACTCGTCAGCAAACGCGCGGCTCCGGAGGTCTTCTACCTTCCCGGAGGCAAGCCGGAACGGGGCGAAAGCGCTGAAGAATGCGTCCGCCGCGAGGTCCGCGAGGAGCTCGGCGTCGGCCTCGCCTCGCTCGAGTTCGACCACACGATCCACGCCTCGGCGGCGTTGGAAGGCGTGCCGATGGCGATGGACGTGTTCCGCGGCGAGCTCGTCGGCGCGCCGAGCGCGGCCGCCGAGATCGCGGCGATCGCGTGGCACCGGCCGGGCGAGCCGCTCCCGGGACGGCTCGCGCCGGCGATCGAGGCGCTCTACGCCTCGGCGCCGGTCTGGATGAGGTCGTAGAGCCGTCCGAGGGCGAGTCGCGGGAACGACCGCGGCACCATCAGGAAGGGAGCGTCGACCGTCAACGTCGCGCGCGTCTGGCGCTCGTCGCGCGGCTCGAGATCGATCTCGGCGTCGAGGCGCTGGCCGGTCAGCTGGAACGCGAGGCGCCGCATCGGCACGACGTCAAGGATCAGGAGGTGCCCTGCGGCGTCCGGACGCCGTAGGAACGTCGGCCGGTCGGGCCCGAGCACCTGCCAGCGGGCTCCGGGGGCCACTCCGCGCCGGTCCGGCTGCACGCCCGAGATGCCGGGCCACCAGTCGGGCAGGTGGTACGGCTCCGCGAGGAACGCCCAGACGTCCTCGACGGGGGCGAGCAGCGTGCGCTCAGCCGCGAACCGTGGCAAGGAACTCCTGGCCGCCGAGCATCCGCTCGATCTCTGCCTTGCGCTCGGCCTCGCCGAGCTGCTCGATGCGCGTGTGGGTCGGGTCGCCCGGGACCTTGTCGACGAGGAAGTGACGGTCCGCGAGCGATGCGATCTGCGGTAGGTGCGTGATCGTGATCACCTGCGCGCGCTGCGCGAGCCGCTGCAGGACGCGGCCGACCGCGTGGGCGGTCTCGCCGCCGATGCCCGCGTCGATCTCGTCGAAGACCATCGTGTCGCCGCCCGCGACGACCGCGAGCGCGAGCGCGATGCGGCTCAGCTCGCCGCCGGACGCCGTCTCGGCCGCCGGCGCGAACGGCAGGCCCGCGTTCGGACGGACGAGGAACACCGCTTCGTCGCTGCCGGTGATGCCGAGGTCGCGCTCGCGCAACTCGCAGCGCAGCTCGCCGTCCCCCATGCCGACGTCGCGCAGCTCTGCCGACACCGCGGCGGCGAATGCGTCGAGCGCGGCGGTGCGAGTCGCCCGCAGCTCGACGGCGATCTCGCTCATGCGCGTCTCTGCTGCGCTCAGCGCAGCGCGTGCCGCTTCCACCGGATCGACGCCCCCGTCGAGCTCTGCGAGCTCGACCCGTGCCGCCTCGGCGCGCTCGATCAGCTCGTCGTAGGTCTGGCAGCGGAAGCGGCGCTTCGCCTCGGCGATCTTGTCGAGCGTCGCTTCCAGCTCCTCGAGCCGCGCCGGGTCGCCTTCGAGCGACGCGAGGAAGGAGTGCAGCTCCGACGCCGTCTCGCGCAACCGCAGCTCCACGTCACGCAGCTCATCGCCTGCCCGCTTCAGCTCCGGCGCGATCGCCTCGAGCGGCGCGATCGCGCGCTCGGCGACCGCTACGAGCCCCGCCGCGCCGTCGCCGTCGTCGGGGGCGAGCGCCTCGGCAGCCGCGGCGGCGCCCTGCGCGAGCTCGGCGACGTGGCGGAAGCGCTCGCGCTCGGCGCGCAGCGCGTCCTCCGCTCCCGGCTCGAGGCCTTCGGTGTCCTCGACGAGCGCTTGCAGCTCGGCGAGTCGCGCCTCGGCGAAGGCGGCGTTCGCCGTCAGCTCCTCGTAGCGCTTGCGCGCGGTCGCGAGCTCGCGCCACGCCGCCCGCGCCGGCTCGCGGTCGAGACCGGCGAACCGGTCGAGCAGCTCGAGCTGGTACGACGGCCGCGCGAGGCGGCGCTGCTGGAACTGCCCTGACATCGCCACCACCGCCTCGACCGCGTCCGCGATGTCCTCGCGCGCGGCGGCGCGTCCCCACGCGTACGCGCGCGTGCGCCCGTCGCCGAAGACGCGGCGCGCGGCGAGCAGCGCGTCCTCGTCCTCCGGCCGCAGCTCGGCGAGCGCGTCGGAGTCGAGCTCCGCCTCGACGTACGCCTCCGCGCCGTGCGGGCCGACGAAGCCGTCGTCGCCCTTCGCGCCGAGGAGCAGCCCGACCGCCTGCGCGAAGATCGTCTTCCCGGCGCCGGTCTCGCCGGTGATCACGTTCAGGCCCGGTGCGAAGTCGAGCTCCGCCTCCCGGATGAGGACGAGATTCTCGATGCGGAGCCGGCGCAGCACAGGGTGAAGGCTAGAGAGGCCGTCCGACGTGGAAGAAAAAGCGGCCCTGCAACGCGGCAACCAGGTTGCGGGACATGTCCGTCGCGCGGCGTGACGCAGGATCAGGAGGCGAACGTCTCGCGGTAGCGCCGGAAGAACGAGGTCTCCGGCAGCGTCGCGAGCAGCGTGCGCGCCTGGCAGAGATAGACGTCGGCGGACGCGCCCGGGCCCAGCTCGGCCGTGTTGTGGCCGTCGACGAGGAGCGCGCAGGCGACGTCCAGAGTCTGGTTCGTGATCGTCAGCGTCGCGCCGCGCGGCACGACCATCGGCCTCGCGTGCAGCGAGTGCGGCGCGATGAACGTGATCGCCATCGCATCGAGGCCGCGCACGAGCACCGGGCCGCCGTTCGAGAGGTTGTACGCCGTCGATCCGGAAGGCGTCGCGCAGATCATCCCGTCGCACGGGACGACGCCGAGATCCTCGCCGCCGATCGACCACGCGAGCTCGACCATCCGCCCGAGCGTCGAGCTCGTCGCGACGACGTCGTTGACGGCGACGTGCGTCTCGCCGTCGAGGCTGACCTCGAGCGTCGGCAGCTCGGCGACCTTGTACGCGCCCCCGAACACGCGCTGCAGGCCGTCCTCGAGATCGCCCGGCGAGATCGAGGCGAGGAAGCCGACGCGGCCGAAGTTGACGCCGATCACCGGCACGCCGCTGCCGAGCAGGCGCGCGAGCGTCCGCAGGATCGTCCCGTCGCCGCCGAGCGCAACGGCGAGGTCGGCGTCGCGCGGCTCATCGACGACGCGCACCCCGGCACGCTCGGCGACGACACGCACGCGCTCGACCGCGTCGTTCACGTCGACGCGACCGTGCGCGACGATCGCCACCGAGCTAACCGGCTGCGACTGCTGCTGCGATTCGCTCGTCGAGGTCATCGGGAAGGGTCGGGTGGTCCGACTGCACGAGATGGAGGAAGAACTCCCGGTTCCCCTTCGGGCCGGGAAGACCGGAGTCTACGACGCCGACGACACTCGACCCCCAGCCGAGCGCCGCATCCGCGACTTCGCGCAGCACGCGTGCGCGCGTCGCGGGCTCGCGCACGACGCCTCCCTTGCCGACGTCGCCCCGCCCCGCCTCGAACTGCGGCTTCACGAGCACGACCGCCTGCCACCCCGAAGCGGCCAGCGCGAGCACGGGCGGGAGCGCGATGCGCACGGAGATGAACGAGACGTCGCAGACGACGAGCTGCGGCGGGAACGGAAGCTCCGTCAGCTCGCGCGCGTTCGTCTGCTCCATGACGATCACGCGCTCGTCGCCGCGGAGCTTCTCGTGCAGCTGGTGTGTGCCGACGTCGATCGCGATCACGCGCGCGGCGCCGCGTTGCAGCAGGACGTCGGTGAACCCGCCGGTCGACGAGCCGAGATCGAGGCAGTCGAGCCCGGCCGGATCGACGCGCAGCGCGTCGAGGCCGTTCGCGAGCTTCTCGCCGCCGCGCGAGACGTACGGCTGCTTGCCCTTCACCGTCAGCTCGACGCTCTCGTCGACCTGCGTGCCGGGCTTGTCATAACCGGGAACGAGCCCGGCCATGACGAGCGCCTGCGCCTGCGTGCGCGACTCCGCGAGGCCCTGCTCGACGAGCAGGACGTCGACGCGCTTCTTCGTCACGGCGCGATGCCCCAGCGGGCGTCGAACACGTCACCGGGCTCGAGCCGGATCACCGACTCGCCGGTCGCGAACGCATTCGGCGGGCACGTCATCGGCTCGACCGCGAGGTCGCCGTGCCACGCGAAGAGCTGTACGTACTTCCAGGCGTCGTCTCCCCAGACGGAGAGGTACCGCCCGTCGAACGGCCGTGTCTCGTCCAGCTCGCCTGCCGGCGCCGCGCCGGACAGATATGGATGGAACCCGGCACCGAACGGCGCCGCCCGGTCGCCCGTATTCTCGGCGAGCGTGCGCACCGTCAAGCCCCCGTCGTCGAGGCCGTACTCGATCCGCAGGCGCAGACGGAACGGATAGCCCGGCTGCGGCTCGAGCACGTGCTCGAACGCGCTCGCGCCGGCGACGTCCCACTCGACCGTGCGCACGAGCCCGTGGATCGCGTACGGCGGCTCGTTGAGGGGCAACTGGTGCGTCTCGCCGTCCCACTCGTAGCGGCCGTTCTCGATCCGGTTGGGCCATGGGATCAGAACTTGGCCGTGCCCCTTCGGCGGACGCGCTCCCGCGGGATAGCCGGCGAGCACTCCCTCCCATTCGCGAATGCCGCCGCCGAGCGATGTGACGACGACGCGCTGTGCGCCGCGGCGGAGCTCCAGCTCCCGCGTCACACGGTGCGGACGGCGAGCGAGTCGACGATCTCGCGCAGCACGCTCGTGTCCGCATCGACCTCTGCGAGCTTCGCGCGGCAGCGCTCGGCCGCCTGGTCGGCGAGCGAGCGCGCGCCGTCGACGCCGCGTTCCTTCACGTAGCCGTCACCGTCGAGGATGTCGTCGACCACCTGGAACAGCATCCCCAGCTCGTCCCCGAACGCGCGCCACGGTGCCTGCGCGTGCTCCGGCACCTGCGCGGCCCACAGGCCCATCGCGACCGAGCCGTAGAAGAGGCAACCCGTCTTCAACCGATGCACGGTCTCGAGCTCGGGCTGCTCGACCATCGTGTCGAGGTACTGGCCGCCGATCATGCCGAGCGTCGCGTGCGCGAGCTCCCGCGCGACGTGCGAGCTCTCGTACGTGCACGCCAGGCGGAAGGCCTCCGCGAGCAGCGCGTCGCCGGCGAGCACGGCCGTCCCTTCGTTGTACGCGGCCCAGACGGTCGGCTTGCCGCGCCGCTCCTCGTCGTTGTCCATCGCCGGCAGGTCGTCGTGGACGAGCGAGAAGTTGTGCACGAGCTCGATTGCGAGCGCGGCGGGCAGCACCTGCTCGACCGGCGCGCCGTTCGCCTCGCCGACGGCGAGCGTGATCACGGGCCGGACGCGCTTGCCGCGCATCTCGACGAGCCCGTACCGGACGGACTCCGCCTGGCCGTGCAGCTCGGGCCAGTACTCGAGCCGCTCGAGCTCGTCCTCGACGAGCGCGCGCAGGTCGTCAGGACTTTGCGGCATCGGCCTCCGCCGCGCGCTTGGCGCGCTCCAGCTCCTCTTCGACGCCCTTCGCGAGCTCGGACAGCTCGCCGAGCAGCTCGAGCGCCCGTTCGGGAGAGCCACCCTCCTCGCTCGCGATCTTGTCGAGCTCCCCGCGCGCTGCCTCGAGCCGCGCCAGCAGCTCCTCCGCCCTGTTCAACGAGTCTTCGGTCGCCATCACGCTGCCTCTCTGTAGATCCGGTCCAGGATGCCGTTCACGAGCCGTCCCGCTTCCCGGGTCGAATACTGCTTGGCGAGGGTGACGGCCTCGTCGATCACGGCGCGAGGCGGGATCTCGCCGACGTCGAGCTCGTGGATGGCGATGCGGAGGATGTTCCGCTCGACGGCACCGAGGCGGTCAGCCGTCCAGCCGGACTCCTCGGCTGCGGCGGTGATCCGCGCATCGAGCTGCTCCGCATCCCGCACGACGGCGTCCGTCACCTGCTGCGCGTATGCGTCGATCTCGCCTTCGTACAGCTCGCCCGGAGCGCGCTCGGTGACATCCCATTGGTAGAGCAGCGTCAAAGCGGACTTGCGCGCGTCGCGCCGGCTGACGGTCATGCGAGCGCCGCCA
>Ga0070658_10001918_pt1 | contig 17517 bp, 21 predicted proteins | sample KBSC13metaG_FD_64664 | JGI IMG/M metagenome (GOLD analysis project Ga0070658, IMG submission 64664) | Corn rhizosphere microbial communities from Kellogg Biological Station, Michigan, USA - KBS C1-3 metaG | ecosystem: Host-associated > Plants > Roots > Rhizosphere > Soil ...
AGGTGATGCTGTCGAATTCGACATCGTCGAAGGGCAGAAGGGTCCGGCGGCGGAGAACGTCACCCGGGCAGGCGCTCGGTAACTCGAGCTTCCCGCTCGATGCCAAACGGGGCACCCTAACGGGTGCCCCGTCGTTCTTTCAGGGGCGGCCGCCCGCGCCGCCTCGGGACTACACGCTCCATCGCGTCGAGCAGCCGTGCTTCGATGTCGCGCTCGATGCGGCCGATGTCGACGCGGAGCTCGATGCTGTCGCTGACCCTCCCGCCGACTGCGCCAGGCGAACCGACTGGAGGCCCGCCCGATCCGTCGCCATCAACCACCCGTCCCTCGGCGTGATCGAGCAGCTCGATCGACACGGCAACCGCTCGCGCGACCGGAACCCCCAGCGACTGATTCAGGTCTCTGACAATCGCCGCGGTCACCAGTGCCCGCAGCGACAGCCGCCTCGAGACTCCCCTGGCCACGTGCTCGGTGCCGGGGATCGAATGCTGCGAAGTCAGGTTGTCCAGCCATTTCCGGTCGACACCGATCGCAAGTGCAGCGACCGCAATGTCATAGACGCGAGCCATTATATTCCTTCTATTAAAGGAAATAAATTGGCCGCCGTCGGCGGCGTATTTATCCTAGAATAATAGAATAATCCGGACGCGCAATCGGTTCGGTCCACCGATCGCGATGTTTGCCCAGCCGGGAGGCAAGGCGTACATTGCCGCCAGCGTACAAGCCATCCCTAGAGTGGGTCTGCCGTGAGCACGTATCACCGACGTCGGCTGGTCGAGCTGAAGCACGCGTACGATGAGGCGCGTTTCGGCGCGGACCGGACACTGAACCTGCGCGCGCTGCTCCCCACCGCCGCCGAAGCCGCGCGCCGAACGAACCTCTGGCTGCGCGAACGCCAGGCAAGCGGGGCGACCGAGGTGCTCATCATCTCGGGCCGTGGCAACGGGAGCGATGCCGGCTATTCCGTCGTGCGGGAGGCGGTCGCGAGAACGTTGCGGCAGCTCAAGCGACAGGGCGTCGTCGACCGCGTCGCCGAGCATACGGCCGGCTCGTTCGTCGCCAGGCTGGCGCCGATGCGGCGCATGCTCGAAGGAGCGCGCCGGACGATGCCCGCCGCGAGCGACGTTCCCGCCGCTGCCGCGGTGTCGGGGCTCGATCCGGAGACCGCCGCGCTTCTCCGGGCCCTCGCCGAACGCGCCCTCACCGCGCTCGGCGTTCGCGAGACCGGCTCCTTCCTCGAGCGCGAGATGGCGACCCAGTTCGCGGCCTTCCTGCGCGCGGTCCCCCCGGGCGACGGCCGTGACGCCCGGCTGCGCGCGGCGATGCAGCGCACGCTCGACGACGACGACGAGCGTACGCGTTAGGCAGCGGAGCGCGGCCGACGCCCGCCCTGCTAGCGGTCGGGGGGCGGCGGGAGCTGGGCGCGCTGGAGACTGTCGATCCGGCGGCGCGCCCGCTCGATGCTGTCCATGCGCGCGCGGCGCATCTCGATCTCCCTGCGGATCGCATCGCGTTCGGCGACGAGCGACTCCGTCCTCGCCACCGAGTCGCGGCGCGCGGCTGCGCGCGCGGAGTCGGCCGGCGCCGGCGTCAACGGCGCCGGTAGCGTTGCCGCGGGCGAGGGCGATGCGGCCGGTGGCTGCGCGATCGACGAACGCGGGCTCGCCGTGGACGGTGGGCGGACGACCGCCGGCGGCCGCTCGCGCCCGGTCGTGCCCCGCTCCTGGGCTCGGACAGGGGTCCGACGGGTCGCGCCGCGAGCAGCGTTAGGCACGGGCGCGATTCCACCCGCCGACACCGATTCGCGCACGCCCGTCGATCCCGCCGGCTGGGTGGCCGAGGACACACTGCTGTCCGGGGCGCCGGTGGTCGCCGCCGCCGTCGTGCCGCGGTGAGCGAACGCATAGCCGATCGCTGCACCGAGGAGCAATCCGGTCCCGGCGATCGCGCAGGCGATGACGACCCACGACCGCCGGAGCGCCGCGACGCTGCGCCCAAGCGTCGCCGCCATCGCCGGCACCAGCGCCGCCGTCGATGTTGCAGGTGGCGTTGCCGGCGGGGGTGTCGGTTCGACGCTCCGCGACACGGGCCGCTCGCTCTCCACCGCGGCTGGCGTGGGTTCCGGACCGCGCTGGTCCGGCACCGTATGTCGCTGCGCCGGGCGTGGCGGCGGCGCATCGGCGGCGGGCGACGGTGTCCGGGCAGGTGCGGTGTCGGAGACAACAGGGACGCCGGCACGTGGCGACCGCCGCCGCGCGACGTATGCCCGCGGCAGCACCCGGCCTTCGCTGTCGCTCGACACCGGAACCGCGCCCGGAACGACGCGCGGCGTTCCGATCGGCGAGCGCCGGCGCGGTGGCGTCCCAGCTGGAGGCGGAGGCGGCGAGGCCGCGCCGATCGCGGCGATGCCGGGGGGCGTCAGCCGCGGACGACGGTTAGGCACGGCCGGCGGCGGCGGGGGCGCGTCGCCTAACGCTTCGGTCGCGGCCGGCGCAACCGGCGCCGCCCCGCGCATCGTCCCCTGCTCGGCGAGGAGATCGAACTCGTTCCGCGCGAGCGCAGGGAGCCGAAGCTCGAGCGAGAGCGCCCCGGCGTCGTCGATGATCGGATGCGCCGAGCGTGGCGGCTCGAGGGCGACCACCGTCAGGCGGGCCGCTTCGACCTCGACGCCGCGTACCGCACCCGAGCACGCACACCCGACGAGGGGAGCGGCGTCGATCAGCGCATCGGCGCGGCCGAGGACGAGGTGCGCGAGCTCCGCGGCGAAGTCGCCCGTCTTCATCGTCTCGACGGTCATCCGATTGCGCGACCAGAGCGTCTCCGGTGCGGGGAGACCGCCCGGGAGCGAAAGGTGCCGCCGGCGGTCGGGGGGGATTACCGACTCGAACACCTCGGGCTGCGCGGCGACCTCGATCCCGCGATCGCCCAGCTGGGCGAGGAGCTCCTCCGGGGTCAGGCGCGCATCGATCGAATCGTCGGCGGCAGCGGGGCAGCGGCCGACGTAGGCAATCCGCAGGTCGACATCGGAGTGGACACGGAGATAGCGCGCGGCTGCGACCGGCGGCGCGACGAGCGAGACGAGGTGCGGGGCCAGCTCTGATCCGGCGCCGAGGACGCGGCGCGCAACGTGCGGACACGCACACTGAATCGAGGGGCGGATCGTGCGATCGCGCAGCGCGGCGAGCGTGGCGCTGGCGACCAGCTCGTCCCCCCAGCTTGCCGGGATCACGGCTCGGTATCCCGCAGCGAGGCACGCATGCGCCAGCTGCACCGGTGTCGCGGGTCGCGCTGCGAGTTGCGCGTCGTTGCCGAGGATCACCACGGACGGCGCGCTCAGAGCGCGGGATTCTTCGGGCGGTGTCGACGGCGGCACGCGTGAGTCTGCTTCAGTGCGAGGATCCTCGCAAGGAAGCGAAAATCATGCACGAAGTCCAGAGCGGCCCGGACATTGCAAAAAGTTGCGGAGTCGATCCAATCACAAGGGGCGGGGATGGTCGAAGCAGTACTCGCGCGCAGCTCGAGCCGGCTGTCGGCTGAAGAGCGTGCGTCAATCGCGGCATATGCGGCGCGGGCCACCTGGCCGAGCGGGTTCGTCATCTATCAACGCGGCGCATCGGCCGACGGAATCTTCGTCGTGCTGCGCGGTCGTGTCGTCCTCCGAAGCCGCGTTCGCGCAGGACGCGGCTTCGTACCCGGTGTCGCCTGTCCGGGCGAGACGTTCGGCGCCGAGGGGCTCGCCCAGAACGCGCGCTACGCGACCGATGCGCGCGCCGACGAAGAGACGGAAACGCTGCACCTCAGTGGCGCGCGCTTCCGCGCATTCGTTCGCGAGCAGCCGCAACACGCGCTCGCGCTGGTGAGTCAGGTCATGTGCGAGCGCGCCGGCCTGCTCGAGCGGCTGCGCGAGCTGACGACGTTGAGCGTCGAGCAGCGCCTCGTGTCGACGCTGCTGCGCCTCGCGAACAGCGAAGGATTCGCCGCGCACGACGGTTCGCTGGTGCTCGACGCGTCGCGCTATCGCCTGTTGTGCGAGATGGTCGGCGCGACGCGCGAATCCGTGTCGCTCGTGCTCGCGAAGCTGGTGGGCGAAGGGCTCGCGACGCGCGACGGAGCGGTCATCACCGTCGAGCCGCCGGCAAGACTCGCCGCCAAGCTCGATCACAGCTGGCTCGATGGCGAGACGATGCTGCACCTCAACGGCACGTCGGACCGGGAGCGGCGCGCGCTCACCTGAGCGCATATATTCAGCGCGACGAGCTCCCGGGAGGCCGGACGATGACGAATCGCGCAGCGGCGGATGTTCGCGCGCGCAACCTGGCCGTGGGCAGCGTGTGCTGGAGCGGTGAGGTCGACCCATCGGTCCGGCGCTACTAGCTGTCCTTCCCCTGCTCGCCGGTGCGATCCTCTGGCGCGGGCGCCGCTCCGCCGCGGTGCTCGCCGCCGCCGTCGACGCCAGGCTGGCGGTGGGTGCCGACGGGATCGTTCCCGGCGCCGGACCGATCGCGCGCGACGCGACGACGGGTCGCGCGGTCCTCCTGCTCCACGGCTTCGGCGACACGCCGCAGACGCTGCACTATATGGCCGACGCGCTGCACCGCGCCGGCTACACCGTGCGTGCGCCGCTCCTGCCGGGCCACGGCCGCACGCTCGCCGACTTCAGCGCGGCACGCGCCAAGGCGTGGATCACCGCCGCGCGCGAGGCCTACACCGAGCTGTCGGCGAGCTTCGGCCCGTCGCCGGTGGTCGGGCTGTCGATGGGGGGCGCGTTAGGCATCATCCTCGCCGCGGAGACGCCGGCGATGCCGGCGCTGGCGCTGGTGGCGCCCTATGTCAGCATCCCGCGCCGCGCCCGGATCGTCGCCCGCTTCCACCCGGTCTGGGAGCTGGTGACGCCGTACTTCCGCTCGGGCGGGGAGCGCTCGATCCTCGACACGACGGAGCGCGAACAGTCGCTCGGCTACGGCGTCCTCACGCCACGGCTGCTGTTCGAGCTGTCGCGGGTCGTCCGGCGGGTGCAGGTGTCGCTGCCGCGCGTCCGCGTCCCGACGCTCGTCATCCACGGTCTCAACGACGAGCGGATCCCGCCCGATGCGGCGGCACGCGAGTATGCGCGGCTCGGCGCGCCCGAGAAGAAGCTGGTCTGGACCGAGGAAGGGGGTCACGTGCTGACCGTCGACTTCGGCCGTGACCGGGTGATCGCGCTCGTGCTCGACTGGCTGGCAAGGCATCCGGCATCGATCGCCAGCGCCGAGGGCGCGCCACTCGAACGTTAGGCAGGTCAAGCAGGCCGGTGGCGGGCGCACGGTGTGACGTTCGAAAACAAGGAGGGCGCGCCTTGCGGCGCGCCCTCCTTGTCCTTCACAGCCGGCGGGCTAGAAGCGTTCCTGCACCCGCTCGACGACGGTTCCCACCGTCTCCTTCACGACGCCGGCGGCGTCGGCCGCCTGCTGCAGCACGGCGCCTCCCACACGCTTCACGCGCGCCATCGGCGACTGCGACCGCGACCGCGACGAGCCGCTGCTGCCGCTGCTCGACGAGCGCTTCGACGACGACTTCCGGCCCGACGACTTCTTCGCGCCACCCGAGCGCGCGGTCGGCCGCTTGCTCGAGCTCTTCTTCGCTGCGCCGCGGGCACTCGGACGACGGGTGGACGACTTCTTGGCGCTGCTCTTCTTTGCGCCGCCGCGTTTGGCGCCGCCGCGTTTGGCGCCGCGCTTCGCCCCACCCTTTTTGGCACCGCTACGCTTCGCGCCGGAACGCTTGCCGCCGCTGCTGGCGCGCTTCGCGCCGCCGCGCGACGACTTGGCTCGTGTTGCCATGTGTGTCTATCCTCGTGAGGGTTGTAACGGGCGGAACCGCAATTTCCGCGCACAAGCTGAAGTGTTGCGTCGCATCAGCCGTGAGATGTCGCCGACTGCCACGCTACCACCAGCTCCGCATCGGTGAGCGATGCCGGGTCGGGGGCGTCGGCGGCAACCTCGAGGCGGCGAAAGTCGCCGTCGTCGCCGAAGAACAGGAGATAGACGCGCCGCTCGCCGGTGTCGCGCCGGGTGAGGATGCGCGCCATCTCGTGGCGGCGCACGACGCGCCACCACCGACCGTCAGGCATCTCGACCCGACGCGCATCCGCAGGCGGCCCGCTCACGAACCGGTGCGAAGGGCGCGGACGAGGCACGCCGGAACGCGGTGGCTACCGGAGCGTCGCTGCGAAGCGTGGAGCGCGATCATATATTCGAGGCGGCAGACCCTTTTTCGAGGAGAACATGACGAAATACACCACGCTGCTCATCGCCGCATGTGCCGCGGCGTGCAGCGCCAGCCGCACCCCCGCGACCGACACCGCCACCGCCCACGCGCCGGCAGACCCCGACGTCGCCGTCCAGGGTACCGGCGTGCCGAGCGGGTTCACCGCGATCACCGACGACACCACCGCGCAGATGACCAATGCGCGCTACGCGACGAAGAACGGCAACTGGGAGATCACGACCGGACCGGCGCACATCATCTTCTCGGCGAAGGATACGGCGAGTGGATCCTATACCGCGAGCGCGACGTTCACCCAGCTCGAGGCGCCGCACCACCCGGAAGGGTACGGGATCATCTTCGGCGGGAAGAATCTGACCGCGCCCGACCGGAGCTATACCTACTTCCTCGTCCGGGGGAACGGTGCCTTCCTGGTGAAGAGCCGCAACGGCGCGAAGACCACCGATGTCCTGGCGTGGCGGACCGACGACGCCGTGCCGAAGGCCGACAGCGCGGGGAAGGCGACCTACCGGCTGGCCGTCCGCGTCGGCGCCGACTCGGTCCGCTTCGTGGTCAACGACAAGCAGGTCGGGGCGGTGAAGAGCGGGACGATCGCGACCGACGGCGTCGCCGGGCTGCGCGTGAACCACAACCTGCACGTGACGACATCGCCGGTCTCGATCAGCCGGTGAGCGCCGCCGCCGACCGTTAGGCACGACTGGCCGGACGCGGCGCGATGCGCCGCGTCCGGTCCTGCGTCAGCACCCAGCACCGATCCGGGGGGAGGTCGCGTGCTGCCCACGCGTCGACGGTCCGGCGCGGCGGCTCGTCCGTCGCCTCGTCGGTGAGGCGGAACGTCCCCCAATGAGTCGCGAGCAGGATCGGCACGGCTGCGCCGGCGCCGGCACCAAGATCGACTGCCGCGGCGACGGCTTCCTCGGGATCCATGTGCACCGGCCGCATGAACCAGCGCGGCTCGTAGGCACCGACGGGAAGGAGCGCGAGGTCGAAGGGGCCAAGCCGGCGTCCGATCTCGGCGAACTCCGGATGATAGCCCGTGTCGCCGCCGAAGAGCACGCGCCATCCCGCGGCCGCGATCGCGAAGCCGGCCCACAGCGTCCGGTCGCGGCCAGTCAGCGATCGCCCGCTGAAGTGCTGGGCCGGGACCGCGGTGACGGTGGCATCGGCGGCGGCGGTTGACTGCCACCAGTCGAGCTCCACAACCTGGGCGACGCCGAACGCGGTGAGCAGTGCGCCGACACCGAGTGGCGCGACCCATCGCGCGGCCGGATGCGCGCTCGCCAGCGAGCGTACCGACGCTTCATCGAGATGATCGTAATGGTCGTGCGAGATGAGCACGACGTCGATCGGCGGAAGCGAGGAGATCGGGATCGCCGGCGGAACGAGCCGCCTCGGTCCCGCCCACGCGATGGGCGACGCTCGCTCGCTCCAGATCGGGTCGGTGAGGATGTTGACGCCTCCGAGCTGGAGAAGCACGGTCGAGTGCCCGATCCATGTCGCGCGCAGCGCGCCGTCGGCCTGGCGCGGATGAATGACGGCGGACGGACCGACCGCGAGCGGCGCGGTCCCGGCGACGCGCTGGCCGCGCAGCCGCCTAACGGCGCGCTGCCCCGTCCAGCGAAGCAGTGCCGCGAAGCCATGGGGCGAGGAGCCCGGCCAGGGGTTGCGGAACCCGCCGCCGGGAGCGTGATGCTCGTTCATCGCATGAGTTTCGGAAGCGCGATGCCTGCGCGCCGACGTGGCGGGCGATGGCGCGAAGATTGATCGCTCGAGAAGCCGAGCGAGACGATGTCATTCCAGTCCCATGCCACCATGGATCTCCCACGCGTACGCGCCCCCGAGTTTCCCGAAGGTCTCGACTGGATCGGGACCGGCGGCCGAGCGCTCACGCTCGCCGACCTCCGCGGCAAGGTGACGATCCTCGACTTCTGGACCTATGGGTGAATCAACTGCATCCACATCCTCCCGCAGTTGCGGGAGCTCGAGGAGCGATTCGCCGAAGAGCTGACGGTCATCGGCGTGCACAGCGGGAAGTTCATCGCCGAACGGGAGACGTCGCGGATTGCCGACGCCGCACGCCGGCTCGGTGTGATGCATCCGGTGGTCAACGATCGACAGTTCCGCGTCTGGCGCAGCTATGCCGTCCGTGCCTGGCCGACGATCGTGGTCATCGATCCCGAAGGGTATGTGCTGGGGATGCACGCCGGCGAGTTCACCACCGAGATGGTCGCGCCGGCGCTCGAGGAGATCATAGCCAAGGCGGGTGCGGGCCTGCGCCGGGACGCGCTACATCACCAGGCCGATGACCGTGCCCACGATGTGCTTCGATACCCGGGAAAAGTGGCGGTGCGCGAGAAGACCATCGCCATCGCCGACTCAGGCAACGATCGCGTCGTGATCGCCGAGCTGGATGCCGGTCGCGGCAGCGCGCGCGTGCTCGCGACGCACGGCGGCGCGCGCGGCTACCGCGACGGCACTGATCCGCAGTTCGACCATCCGCAGGGATTGCTCTTCGACCGGGGCGACCTGCTCGTTGCCGATGCGTTCAATCACGCGATCCGCGCGATCGATCTGGCGACAGGCGAGACGCGCACGATTGCCGGGAATGGGCAGCAGCTGCGGACGCGGAGCGACGCCGCGGCGGGCGCGCTCTCATCACCGTGGGATCTCGCGCGCGCGGGTGAACGCGTCGCGATCGCGATGGCCGGGAACCATCGCCTCTATCTCCTCGACGTGGCAAAGGGGTCGGCGCGGCCGTTCGCCGGGAGCGGCGCGGAGGAGATCCACGACGGCCCGCGCGAGACGGCCGCGCTCGCGCAGCCGATGGGGATCAGCGCGAACGAAACGACGATCTGGTTCGCCGATTCGGAAACCAGTGCGATCAGGAGCGCGAGCATCGACCCGAAGGGGATCGTCAGCACGCTCGTCGGCACCGGCCTGTTCGACTTTGGCGACGTCGACGGCGAGGGGACAGCGGTGCGGCTGCAGCATGCGCAGGGGGTCGTCGGAATGCCGGACGGCCGACTGCTCGTCGTCGATTCCTACAACGATGCGCTCAAGTGGCTGGACCCTGAGACACAGCGGGTCACGACCTGGGTGCGCGGGCTCAGCGAGCCGGGGGGCGCCGCGGCTGGCGACGGCGTGGTCTACGTCGCCGACACCAATGCCCACCGCATCGCGGTCGTGCGGATCGACGATGGTTCCGTGACCACGCTGGGGCTGGACTGGGCCTAACGCTGAACGGTCTCGGCGATCGCGATGTTCTCGGCGACGTGGCGCGCCCCGCGCATCCCGACGAGCGCGGTGGTGATGCTGGGGACTCCGCGCACGAACGAGAGCGCGCGCTGGGCATCGGTGTCGTAGCGTGGCAGCGCATCGCGGACCGCGACGGGGAGCGAACGGGCGAGCGCGGATTGCATCAGCGACGCGCTGGCGACGACCACCAGCCCGAGATCCGACGCCGCGTCGAGCGGGGTGCGCGGGCGACCGGCCACGCGCTGGGTCGGCGCGCGCAGCGCTTCGCTCATCGCGAGGTTGACCGGGAGCTGCACGTACCTGAAGTGATGCGCATCGCCGGCCACTTCGTGCGCGACGGCGGTGAGCTCCTCGAGCGAGAGGCTGTCGCGCGCCTCGGGCGCAACGCGGAGCCCGTTCCACGTTGCGCACCCGAAGGCGGCGATGTCGCCGGCGGCGACGCGCGCCTCCAGCGCCTCGAATGCGCGGACCAGCCGGTCGCGAAACATCTCGCGCCCGACGACCGGGATCTGCTGCTCGGGGTTGTGGAGGTAATACACGTCGATCGTCTCGACGCCGAGGTTGGCGCGACTGCGCGCGATCTGGTCGGCGAGATAGCCCGGGGCCATGCAGTGTCCGCCGCCGACCACCTCGTCCGGTCGCATCACGCCCCGCGCGAAGTACTCGCGCTCGATCAACGCGTTGTAGTCCTCGCGTGAGGCGGGCGGCGTTCCGTCGAGCGGGATGTAGCCGCCCTTGGTGCAGACGATGATCTCGTCGCGGCTGGCGACGCGCGCGCGCGCGAGCGACGCGATGACCCGCCCGACGACGCGCTCCGAGCGCTGGCAGCGATAATTGATCGCCGTGTCGATGACGTTGATCCCGACCGCGATCGCCGCGTGGAGCGCATCCTCGTAGCGTCCGTCGTCGGCATCGTCGGGGTCGCCGAGGTAGGTGCCGATCCCGATCGACGACGCGATGAGCCCACCGGCCGCGTGGCGATAGAAGTCGGGGATGCGTTCGGCGGCGAAGCGCGCCGCGACGCGTTCCGTACCGGCGGCAGTGGCGCGCGAGCCGCCACCCGGCACTCGCGCCGGATCGGCGATCGCAGTCGCCGCTCCGCCCTGTTCCTTTCCCGCGTGGCCCGTTGCCGGCTCTCCGGTATTCATCATGCGAGGGGGACGCTATGGGGCGCTGTCAGCGGAGGCAAGGGTGCGGAAGGATTCGCGCGCACTTCCATCACCCGCGACATGCCCCCAACCTTCTCCTGCCGGCGACGCCCGCGATCGGGCGAGATCACGGCGGCGCTTCGTCGTCCACTTTCCTGCCAGGTGCATTCGTGAGACAAAAGCTTTCCGCACTGCTGCTCGTCGGAGCGGTGGCCTGCTACGGACACAAGACGCAGGTCGTCACTCCGGTCCCGATCGACACGGCCCGCGTCGTGGTCGAGCCGATGGGACACTCGTCGGCGAAGTCCTACACGACCACCGAGGACGATCCGTTCGCCCGGATCGACCGCATGGATTGGCCCGGGCCGAATCGATTCCGCTCTGCTGACGGCGAGCCCGGACCCGACTACTGGCAGCAGCGCGCCGACTACACCATCAACGCCACGCTCGACACAACCACGCGATCGGTCGCGGGCAGCGTGACGATCAAGTACACCAACAACTCGCCCGACACGCTTCGATTCGTCTGGCTGCAGGTCGACCAGAACCTCTATCGACCCGGGAGCAAGGGGTCGGTGATCAACCCGGCCGACAGTCGGTGGGGAGCGCGCAACTTCCAGGGCGGCTACGACATCACGAAGCTCACCGTCGACGGCAAGTCACAGCCGTCGAAGGTCGACGACACGATGATGCGGATCGATCTCGACAAGCCGATTCCGCCGAAGGGCGGGACAGCGACGATCGCGATGGACTTCCGCTTCAACGTTCCCGACCACGGCTCCGACCGGATGGGACGCGACAGCACGCTCTACGAGATCGCGCAGTGGTATCCACGGATGGCGGTCTTCGACGACGTGCGCGGCTGGAACACCGATCCCTACCTCGGCCAGGGCGAGTTCTATCTCGAGTATGGGGACTTCGACTATTCGGTTACCGCGCCGGCCGGCTATACCGTCGCCGGAAGCGGCCTGCTGCAGAACGCGAGCGACGTCCTGACGGCGACGGAGCGACAGCGTCTCGCCCAGGCGGCGACGTCGACGAGCGTGGTCCAGATCATAACGGCCGACGAGTCGAAGCCGAAGCCGACGCCGGGAACGAAGACATGGAAGTTCCACGCGACCAACGTCCACGATGTCGCCTGGGCGGCCGCGCCCGACATGCGATGGGACGCCGTGAGCACGGGCCCGATCCCGAACAACGACAAGGGTGTGCTCGTGCAGGCGTACTACGTCTGGCCACGCGCCGGCGCGGGGTGGGAGAACGCGGCCGAGAACACGCAGTGGACCATTCGCACCTACTCGTCGCTGATCTACCCGTTCCCGTATCCCCAGGCGACATCGGTGGCGGGGCCGGTCGGCGGGATGGAGTACCCGATGTTCGTGATGGTGCATTACGCGCCGAAAGCGGAGGGTGCATTCGGCACGATCGACCACGAGCACGGGCACGAATGGTTCCCGATGATCGTGAGCAGCAATGAGCGGCGCTATGCATGGATGGACGAAGGGTTCAACACCTACATCAACACCTTCTCCAACGAGCTGCGGACGCCGGGGACGCCGGTGCTGCCGAGCTACCTGAAGAACTGGAGCGACATCCAGTCGAAGGGGATCGCCGCGCCGTTGATGACGCCTCCGGACCGCATCGACCCGGCCGCACTCGGCGCGATCGGCTATCGCAAGCCGGCGGCGGTGCTGCTCACGCTGCGGAATCACGTCGTCGGGCGGGAAACGTTCGACCGCGCATTCCGCGAGTACACGCGACGCTGGGCGTACAAGCATCCGACGCCGGGCGATTTCTTCCGCACGATCGAGAACGTGAGCGGCGCGGACCTGTCGTGGTACTGGCGTGCGTTCTTCTACGGGAACGACGTCCTCGATCTCGGCATCGAGAACGTCACCAACGCGAGCAGCGGTGGGCAGACCGTCGCGTCGATCGTCGTCAGGCGGCACAGCTCGATCCCCTTCCCGCTCGAGGTGCGGTTGCGTCTGGCCGACGGCACCATCCGGAACGTGACGATCCCGGTCGACATCTGGGGATCGGGGCAGGAGCGCGTGACGGCGCAGGTCGTCGTCGCGTCGAATGTCGTCGGGGCGCGACTGTGGCCCGACGGGACGGTGCCCGACGTGAACGATTCGAACGACACGTGGGGGAGCGCGCCGCCGAAGGACGCGTTTCCACTGGTGACGACGGGCGGCCTCAACACGCTGGCGCCGCGGAGCCCATCGACGAAGTAGCGCGCGCAACTGATCGATCGCTGTCGCACCGTTGGCGGCCCTTCGGGGTTCTACTACATTACGATGATCGGCGGTCCAGTCGCCCCTGCGCGACTGGACCGTTCGTCTCGACGGCGGCGCCGGTACACGGGCCGCGTCACAACCGAGAGGAGTCTGCGGTATGCCGGATTTCGGAAGCTGGGGGACGCACTGGTGGAAGCCGGTGCTCTTCATCATTGTCGCCGGGCACATCACCAACGTGTGCGTCACGCTCTTTTTGCATCGGGCGCAGACGCATCGCGGCGTGAAGCTCCACTATCTCGTCGCACTGCCGATGCGCGCCTGGCTCTGGCTGACGACGGCGATCGTGACCAAGGAGTGGGTCGCATGCCATCGCAAGCATCACGCGTTCGCCGATCGTGAGGGTGACCCGCACAGCCCGATCGTCGAAGGGCTGCGGAACATCATCATCAAGGGCGCCTTCTACTACCGGAAGGCGGTGCGCCAGCCCGGGATGCTCGAGAAGTACGGCAAGGGGACACCGGACGACCTGCTCGAGCGCCGCCTGTTCGCGCCGCTGAACTGGGTCGGGATCCTCGTCATGCTGATGATCGACATCTGGCTCTTCGGGCTCTTCGTCGGGCCGCTCGTCTGGGGCGTGCAGATGATCTGGATCCCGTTCTGGGCGGCGGGGATCATCAACGGCGTCGGCCACGCGGTCGGCTATCGCAACTTCGAGGTGAAGGACGAGAGCCGGAACATCCTCCCGGTCGCGATCTGGCTCGGCGGCGAGGAGCTGCACAACAACCACCACGCCGACCCGCGCTCGGCGAAGTTCAAGGCGAAGTGGTACGAGTTCGACATCGGCTGGGTCTACCTCCGACTGCTCTCGATCGTCCGTCTCGCCAAGATCGAGTACGCGAGGAGCTGATGGCCGAGGTCCACTGCAGCCGCTGCGGCCAGACACGCGAGGGGTTCGATCGTCCGCCGTTTCCGGGGGCGATCGGCGCCCGGGTGCAGGCGGGGATCTGCCGCGAATGCTGGGCGCAGTGGCTGAAGCAGCAGACGATGCTGATCAACCATTACGGTCTGAACGTGATGGACCCGCAGGCCCGCGCCTTCCTGACGAAGAACATGGAAGCGTTCCTCTTCAAGGCCGGCGGCGAGGAAGACGTCGACACCACGAAGAAGGGAACGATCGCCTGGTGATCGGCCGGTCGATTCGCGCCGCGGCTCCGCTGGCGCGATTCACGCAGTAGCGAGGTTCTGACGCCGCCGGATGACGGCGGCGTCGTCGTTCGCGGGCGCTCGCCAGGCGCTTGACATTAGTATCGACATGATACTAATTGCGCTCATGCCTTCCCGCTCCACCGGCGGCCGCGCCGGACTGCGCGCCATCATCGCCATCGACGTCGTCCTGCTCGCGCCCGGGCGCGGCGAGCTGGCGGTCTTCGCGCCGCACGAGGAGCGCGGCCGGCGCGCGCTGCCGCACGGCGCGCCGCGCGCGGGTGAATCGCTCGACGCTGCCGCGTCGCGGATCGCGCGCGGCGCGCTCGGCGCCGGCGTCGCCTGGCTCGAGCAGGTCGGGACGCGCATGGATGGTGACGTGGCGACGGTGCTCTTCGCCGGCCTCGTCGCCCCTCCGGAGGGTGGCGACGATTCGTGGATCGCGCGCGACCGGAGCGCCTCGCTCGGAGCGACTGCGCGCCGCGAGATCGACGAGGCGGTGACCGCGGCGGGGATCTGGCTCGACCGGACGCCGATCGCGTTCCGCCTTCTTCCCGGCTCGTTCACGCTCAGCGAGCTGCAGGAAGTCTACGAGGCGATCCTGGGACGCTCGCTCCACAAGGCCAGCTTCCGCCGCGCGCTGCAGTCCGCCCGACTGGTGATGCCGACGCGCGAATGGCGCAGCGAGGGACGCGGTCGCCCGGCGCAGCTGTACAAGTTCGTCCCCCGCGCACCGAAGGCGTCGCGGCGTGGCGTGCGTTTCGACTGGTTGACGAGCTAGCGTTCAGCCGATCCGGGCAAGCGTCGGCGGCGAGACGAGCTAGTGGGTCTCGCCGCCAAGTCCTTTCCGGCGCGCGGCCTGCCACTTCATGATCCCGCGCGCGATCTCGACGTTGTCGACGGCGATGCGATAGAGCTGCTCGAACAGCTCGGCGGGCGATGCGCCTTCGAGCGTCACGATGATCGGCGGGACGTGGCCAAGGCGCCGATCGGGATCGGTGCGGCGCTCGACGCAGACGCGGGCACGATGGACACCCGCTTCCTCCGGCAGCGATTCGATGGCGACGTAGCCGCCACCGGGGAGCTCGCGCGTGAACAACACGGCTAGTTCTCCCATCATCGCACCACGAGGCGGTTCATCGAGCGCAGCCTCCCGAGCCGATCCCCGAACATTCCCGCGTTGTGCCCCACGTCACAACCCGCGAGAGTCGTGGGGAGTTCCGGGGGTCGCGGGCCGCGGAGGCGAGGCATCGCTCAGTAGACCGTCGGGGCGAGCCGGAACGAGGGCACGCCGTCGCTGGCGGTCACCATCGTCGCCGGAGGAGCGCTTCTCGTCGCCGACATCGGAATGTAGAACGTCCCTTCCATCGGCAGGACGCGCCTGACGGCGATGAGCCGGTTGCGGAACCAGTTGTGCTTCGCCCATCGGCCGCCGTGCGGGCGGATGAGATCGAGCTTCACGCGCTTCGACGAGCTCGAGGCGTGGATGATCGTGTCCCCGCCGACATAGATCGCGATGTGCTGCGCGCCCTGACCGCCGGAGAAGAAGAGCAGGTCGCCCGGGCGGAGATCGCCGGGAAACGGCGCGTCGCCGACAGCGGCCTGTTCGTGGGCGGTGCGCGGGAGCGCGATGCCATACCGCGCGAAGACGTAGCGAGTGAACCCCGAGCAGTCGAAGGCGCGCGGCGTGTCGCCGCCCCAGACGTAGCGCACACCGAGGTAATCGCGCGCGGCGCGAACGATGTCCGCCCCGGTCACCGTTCCACGCACGGCGATGGCCGAGCTCTTCGCCTGCGCGCGCGCGACGTTCGGGAGCGCGAGCGTGGCGACGGAGGACGCGACGAGCGCGCACCCCGAGAGCGCACGTCCGATGCGGGTCGCCAGCGGTGAGCGGTGCATACGAAGATCAGACGAGCCGGGTCAGCGCGTCGTCACCGGCGATCGGGGCTGGTGAGCGATGCGTCCGCGCGGGAGAAATCGTGTGCGCGGTGTCACGCGCGGGGAGACAGCGCGCGAAATCAATGATGGTGCAAAAAGCAGAAGGCTCCGCGAGTGCGGAGCCTTCGGAGTTTTCGTCTCGAGCGCGGGGTCAGGCGGCCTTGGTCACGTCCGCGGCCTGAGGACCTTTCTGGCCCTGAACGATCTCGAACTCGACGCGGTCGCCTTCCTGAAGCGACTTGAAGCCGCCTCCCTGAATGGCGCTGTAGTGGACGAAGACGTCGGGTCCACCTTCATGGGAGATGAATCCGTAACCCTTCGCGTCGTTGAACCACTTCACGGTCCCAGTGATGCGTGCCATGTAGCGTACCTCTTGCTGAATCGACCCCTGCCTGATCGCGCAGGTTGGGACGCGTCGACTGGTGCGGCCGTTCCCTGCGTGATCGCCACGACGAAGCCGCCGCCGTGCGCACGGCAAGCGCGCGGAGCGTGCAGGGATCAGGCGGGGCAAGATTTGTGCAAATTGCCCACAGCGAGCATCGAAAGCGCGCGCCGGTGTGATCCGCGAAGGATCACACCGGCGCGATGATGATCGTCAGGCGGCGCCGGCGATATATCGGGCGACGCGGCCGCACTTGTTACAGCGCAGCGTGACCTGCGAGCGAGGAAGGGGCGGGACCTGGTCTGGGGAGCGCTCGATCGGGCCTGAGCATGAAGGGCAGCTGAGTGGCGAACCGGTGCGGTCGCTGGCGATCAGATGGAGAGCTTGTGCCGGATTGTACGTCGCCGGACGTGGCTTTCTCATGGCAACTCCTGAACTGGCATTGCGGTGCAGAAACACGAGGGCTGCGCTAGCCGCGCCCCCGGGAAAAGATAACCGATCCGATTTCTAACGCCAAGTAGGAAAAAGACTTGCGCCTTGTTCACCCGACGTTCGCGCTCGCTGCCCTCATCGGAGGCGCGCAACTCGCCGCCTGCGGACCACATGCGCACATCCCGCCACGCGGGGTGACGCCGGTTCCTGGCGTCGCGCAGCAGGGCGACAGCATCGCCATGCTCGCGCACAGATTAGCGCCAGTCTTATACCTGCAGCGCGACGAGTGGTTCCCCCTCTCACGCGTGGTCGCGGTCGTCCATCCGACGCGGCCGATCATCGCCTATCACCTGCTCTGGCGCGACGACGTACACGGCGCCTGGATCCCCTTCACCGTCCCGACCGACGAAGAGGTCGTGTGGGTCGGCTACGACTCGCTCTCGGGCGCCCCAACCGATCTCTGGACCTACTGGCACGGGCGGATCCTCCACACCGACTGGCATGCGAAAGGCGCGCCCGCGTTCGACGTGCAGTGGGGGAAACATGGCTCCCTCCCCCACGGGACCGCCCTCGGCGACCTTCCGAAAACCCGATCGATGAACCTGTTCTATGCGTTCACCATCATCGGGCTGCCCGACATCTGGCTCGGCAACGCCGT